>Ga0194048_10000389_pt1 | contig 21067 bp, 17 predicted proteins | sample JunL225m_MetaG_FD_161685 | JGI IMG/M metagenome (GOLD analysis project Ga0194048, IMG submission 161685) | Anoxic zone freshwater microbial communities from boreal shield lake in IISD Experimental Lakes Area, Ontario, Canada - Jun2016-L222-5m | ecosystem: Environmental > Aquatic > Freshwater >...
ATCGGGAACAGGGCGGGACGGGGAAGGGCGACGGCTTTTTTAAGCAGTCGGATGAGATCTTGAAGTAGTCCGGTCAGGCCCTGTAACACAGTTCAGTTGTTGACGAGGCAAGGTGCGCCTTCAACCGCTTTCTTGCTTTAATCAAAAGCTTCGGGATCAAGCTGCCGGACTAATGACTGTTGCAGCAGGCCGAAGCAGGCGTAGCAAGCGAGGGCGTGGCGCTTTTCGGTCGGTAGACTTTCGTCGTCGTCCAGGTCGCTGGGGTCTTCTAGTCGGGCGTCCGAAATGTCGGCGAAGACGAGGTCGCGCAGGGCGAAGCGGACGGCGGAGAGTGCCCGTAAGAAGGCACAGGCTTGGGACTCGTCTCTTAATATGATTACGGCCGGGTCGCCTTTGGCTTGGGCAAAAGCATTGGCTAGGAGGCGGGCTTCTTCAGTGGCGTGAGCGGTAAGGTTCTCTGTCCAGAAACCGGCGATTTCTATGTCGTTATCGGGGATTTGGGCTCGATTGACGCTCACGCGGGCGGCCGCTGGCGCGATTAGCTTAAGCAGGTCGGTCAGGACAGTCCGGGCTTCGGCCGTCATGCTGAGGCGTAGTTCAGGCATCTTTTTCGAGCAGGGCGTTCAGGTGCCATTGCTGTAATTCCAGGGCAAGCATCTCGGCGCGTTCGCGTTCGCCGGTCCAGACGGTGGTGCGCCCGTCTTGATGGATGATGCGCATGAGTTTCTTGGCTTCCGTGTTATTGATCCGCAAGACGCTGACAAAGGCGATGACGACATAGCCTTGATAATTGATCGGGTCGTTAAGCACGACCACGTTCCACTTGGGAGCGGGGGCTACGACCGTCTTAGGCTTATTTTCGAGCTTAGTTTTTGGCTTAGCCATGTGGGCTGAGGTCTGACCGAGACTGTAAGGTCTCGAGCAGTTTCCGCAAGCCGACGATGAGCTCATTTATACGAACGCCGACCTCTGGTTGCTCCGGGTCGACTTCAATGGAATTAGCCAGGCGGGCAAGGCTGGCACAGGACATTAGCGAGAGCATGCCTTTGATCCCGTGGGCTTCCTGGCTAAGTAATTCGAGGTTACTCGCGTCCCTTGCGACCTCCAGCCGGTGAACCATATCTTGGGCATGGCGGACGTAGGAACGGGCGGCACAACGCAGATCTTCCGCTTCCTCGGCTTCAGCCTGATGGATGGCTTGGCTGAAATCATCAGTTTCAGCCTTATTTATGGTGATATTTTGGCTGGCGAAGACCTCCAGTTTTTCGAGGAGTTCGGTGCCGCGGACGGGCTTGGCCAGATAAGCATCGAAGCCCGCGATTTCGCACCGGGCCCGATCGGTTTCCTGGGTCATCGCCGTCAGGGCGAGCAGGAAGGTGTGGCGACGGTTGCGATCTCTCTCCTCGGTACGGATGATCGTAGCGACATCGATGCCGTCGTGCAGGGGCATTTGGATGTCGAGGATGGCCACGTCAAAATCCTTGGCTCGCCAGAGTTCGAGGGCGGCCTCCCCGTCGACGGCAGCACTGACCTCATGGCCGGCGCGCCGGAGCCGTGCGACCGCGACTTCCCGGTTCACTTCATTATCCTCGGCCACGAGGATGCGTAAGCGACGGCGCGGGCTGTTCGGACGGTGCACGGTGTCGTCGCCGCTCTCTCGGGGGAGTTCGGCGACAAATCTGGCGGCGAGCGCCGTCAGCGTGAGGGGTTTGTAAAGTTGGGCATGACGACGCAGTTCTAATTCCGGAGCGGTCATCAGAATCGTCAGCTCGCGCGGAATGGCCGGCAGGCGCGGGTTAACGTCTTCGGGTAGGTCGATGATGGCGCGGGTGAAGGGGGTGCCTTGCGCAGAGGCTTCATTCCAAGCGGCTTCAATCGCTTCGTCATTTTCGATTTCGGCGCAAGCCGCTCCCCAGCGCGTGAGCGTCTGATTGAGCCAGCGACGGATCGTGGGATTGCCGCCAACGATCAGGAGACGTTGCTGGCTTAGGTTCGGGCTAGGCTGAGAGGTGAACGCTGGGTTGATATCAAGCTGGACGGTCGCCGTGAAAGTGCTGCCGCTGCTAGGCTCGCTCTTGACCTTGATGAAGCCATCCATGGCTTGGGCGAGGCTGCGTACGATGGTCAGCCCGAGACCGGTGCCGCCAAAGCGTCGCGTCGTCGAGGCGTCCGCTTGGGTGAACGGTTCGAAGATGCTTTCCAGGCGGTCAGAGGGGATGCCGATGCCGGTATCGGTGACTTGCAGTTGGGCGCGCAGTCTTCCGTCGCGATTTTCGAATTCAAGAAAAGCGTGGACGTGGCCCTGTTGGGTGAATTTCACGGCGTTACCGACGAGGTTGGCGATAATCCGGCGGAATTTGACGGGATCTCCCATGACTGATTGCGGCGCGTCTACCTGGCATAACGCCGCCAGCTCGATGCCTTTGCGGCGCGCTTGATGTTGGAACTGCGCGGCGACTTCTTCGAAGGCCCGGATGGGATTAAAGGGAATGTTCTCGATGGTGACATTGCCCCGGTCGAGGCGGGAGAAGTCCAGGATGTCGCGCACGGTGTCCTCGAGCTCACCGGCGCACTGCTGGATTTTCTGCAGGATATCGTCGTAGGCGGAGCCAGGGTTTTCCAGACCGGTTTCGCAGAGGCCTTGGATGGCGTTGAGCGGGTTGCGGATCTCATGGGTCACGTTGGCCACGAATTGCCATTTGGCCGCCGCGACTTCCTCGGCCTTGTCGAGGGCGAGACGCAGGCGATTATGTTCGTCGACCGTTTCGGTTACGTTGCTGGCGAAGGTGAGCAGGCCCGCAGGCAAGCCGCCGCCGCCTTTGATGCGCTCGTGGACGACCCGGACCAGACGAGAGCGGCCATCGTGGGTGGCGAAGTGCATCACGGCGTGGCGCATGCTTTGGCCGGTACGCGTCACCTCTTCGTCGAACTTTTCAAACTGCTCAAACGTGACTTGGTCGAGGATGTCTTTCAGTTTCAGGTCGGATAAAAAGCCGCGGTAGGGCAGGGCTAAGAAGTCGTCGAAGCTTCGGCTGGTGTGCAGGATGCGGCCTTGTAAGTCGCGGAAAATGATGAAGTCGGGCGAGTTCTCGATGAGCGTGCGTGCGAGGCTGACGCTCGAGCGCGGGGTAAGGAGGGGGACGCCGTTAAGTTGGGCGTCGTCGACGAAGATGACCCAGACTTGATTCGGTAATTTCGGGTCAGGCTGAAGAATGACCTTGGTCGCGAGCGTCGGCCGGCCTTTTTCTGGGTGGCGTAATTCCAATAGCCCGCTCCAGGCCGACCAGCGGGCCGCGGTCTTCACCAAGGATGAGATCGGCCGGCCGCTTTCCAGCTCTTGGAAAATCTCGTCGATCTTCGCGTCTTTAGCAATCTTGAGCCCGATCGCGCGCTCGACGTGTTGGTTGGCGAAAAGGACTAAGCCCTCGCGGCTGCATACTAAATATGGCCACGGCAGAAGTTCGGGGAGGGTAGAAAGATCGGCCATACGTTGACGGATCTGGTCTAGTCTTATCTCGGGTTTGGCACAATAATAGTTATTAGTTAAACACCCTAGGCTTTCGTGAGGCGAGTGGGTTTGTTTACCTAGGGATGATTTCCGCCGTAGCATTATAACGTAGTTGTAATTCAACTACAATGATTGGAGCCGCCAGCCCGAGGGCGGCCCCGGAAGATCCGGGGCCGAAGAACGATGGTGCTCAGGAAGGGACTTGAACCCTTACGCTTTATGGGCACTAGAACCTGAATCTAGCGTGTCTGCCATTCCACCACCTGAGCGAACAATCGAGGGTCTGAGCAAAGGGTTCGCTTCCCCCCTGTCAAGGTCAGGGCTTTCGCAGCGATTTTAGGAGGTAAACGCAGTCCAAGTCTTGCTCGAACTTACGCCCGACGGCCTTTAACAGCCCTGCCGGTTCGAAGCCAAGCGAGGCATGGAGACGCAAACTCCCGACTTGTTCACCAGAAATGCGGGCAATCACGGATTTATGGCCCAATTGCTCGGCTCGAAGCAGGAGGTCTCCCAAAATCAACTTACCCAGCCCTTTGCCCTGGTGCGCGTGATGGACGAAAACCGAGTCTTCCACGGTCGCTGACCAGCCTGTCCGGGTGTTATAGGCTGAAATCGACCCCCAGCCGACGACTTGATGACCGATTTCAGCCACGATGACGGGGTGGGCTTGATCTCTTGATTTCAGCCATTTAAGCCTATTTTCCTCAGTTTCTTCGATGGTTTGCCAGGTGCAGGTGCAGGTCCGGACGTAGTGATTATGGATGGCGTTGATCGCTTGGGCGTCGGCGAGGGTGGCGGGGCGCACGCGAGTTTCCATGCCGCCATTCAAAGCCTTCGCAGAGACTCTCACAAGCCTAGGAAATCCCGTTGACACTTGGGCATGGGTTAACTTTGTTGGCCGACCTGCCGTTCCCATTACGGCTCTCCTGACCATGAAAGTCTCCTCCTCTCTCAAGTCGCTCAAGAAGCGTCACCCGAATTGCCAGGTAGTCCGCCGTAAAGGCCGTATCTACGTGATCAACAAGACCCACCCTCGCTACAAGGCGCGCCAGGGCTAATCACACTCTAACCCCCTATTTATATGAAGAAGGAAGGCCATCCTGAATACAACAACGTCGTCTTTGTGGATGTCTCCACAAACCGCGAGTTTCCAGCCCGTTCGACCATGAAGTCTAAAGAGACTAAGTTGATCGATGGGGTTGAATTTTTCGTCGTTCGTCGCGAAGTCACCATGGATTCGCATCCCGCCTACACCGGCGAGAAGCGCTTCGTTGACTCCGCCGGTCGCGTCGAAAAGTTCAATTCGAAGTTCCGTCGCAAGTAAGGCTCAAGCCGAGCTTTTGCCCAAAACCCGCCTGGTTTGCTCCAAGCGGGTTTTTGTTGGCATAGCCATGGCGGCCGGGGTGTGTGGTGGTTTTTGGTGGGTAAGCGCTCAAGCTGCTTCTGTCCTCGCTTGAGAAAAAAAGGGGTTATTCGAAGGGTGGTCCTGGTAAATTAAGAAAATAAGGCATTTTGATGATTTTGAGCAGTTTCTTCCTTATTTAGGGGCTAATGATCTGCCGTCCGTGCTAGGCATCGTCGGCACTTTTAGTCTAGATTGTGGTCGGAGTGGATAACGGGCAATTGCCCCTAGTATTTGACTATCAAGGATCCCCAGTCTTATTCACATACCATTGTGAATAGCGGTGTATAATGTGAGTGAAAAGGAGGCTTGTTGAAAATTTACCACATTTTGCTTGTTTTTGCCTCCGACCTGTAACAATACTGTCACCGCTATGAAGCATATCCTACCTATCATCACCCTCACGACCTTAGCCGCCGCAGCCTCTGCCCAGAGCGCCGCTCCAGCTGGTCTCTCCTACAACCAAATCAGCATCAGCCGTTCTCAGCTGAATACCGGCCTCGGTGTTCAATCCCTGATCGGCTCTTCGAATGTCCTCCTCGGACTGCAGACTGCCAGCCAGAAATCTGGTGCATCCAACGAAGGCCTCCAGCTTTCTGCTGGTTACGTCTTCCGTAACGTCGTCGCCGGTATCGACGCCACGGTTTCGTTCACGCAGCCTCAGTGGGAATGTGCTGCATACGGTATCAACCTCCGCCGTAGCTTGAGCGAAATCTACGCCGGTCTCGAAGTTTCCCTTGGTTACGCCGATACCCTCGTGAGCGGTCAGGGCACCTACCTTACGGTTGATGGTGCTAGCCAATGGGCAAAGCACGTTTGGACTGCTTCGGTATCTTACAACATCAACAAGCAGTACCAAGTTTCGCTTGGCCGTGCCGAGTTCTCGCCAGCGAGCGGTGCCAAGCAAAGCTTCGATTCCGTTTCCGTTCGCTATAACTTCTAATCTTAGGATTAGAGGTTAAATCTAAGGGCCCCGGCAACGGGGCCCTTTTTTTGTCCGAGTATGAGCGCCAGCGGTTTGAGCCATTTGTCGGCTAATGACGCGACGATCTAGTCGGCTATAACGAAGCTTAATTCACGCCTTGTGAATTTCTTAAAGCTGCGGACCGGATTATTCGACGGTATTTCTGGAGTTGTTTTTGGGCGGCTCTTTGTTTGATAATGGCCGTGCTATGAAACATATCCTCCCGATCCTCACCCTCACGACCCTCGCGGCCGCAGCCTCTGCTCAGAGCGCCGTAGCCCCTGCTGGTCTCTCCTATAACCGCGTCGGCCTCTCCTATGGCTTCGACACCAAGAATTACGGACTCACGGCTTCGGCCTTGATCGGCAATTCGAACGTGCTCATCCAGGGTGCGACCACGATTAACAGCAAGGCCGCTCCTGGCTCCTCAAATGGCGCCGATGTGGCCTCCATCGGTTACGTCTTTAAGAACGCTGCCCTCGGCACGGATGTCATCGTTTCGGTTGGTTCGAACGAAGTCTACGGTATCAGCTTCCGTCGCGACCTCGGAAACGGTTTCGAAGGCGCCCTTGGCTACAGCCAAGCGAACCAACCTGGTGCAGCTAAGAATATCCGGACTTGGACTGCGGAAGTCGCTTACAACCTCAACAAGCAGTACTCGCTTGCTCTTGGTTACTCCGACAGCAACGCCACCGGCGTCGCTGGCGACAGCCAGCTCGGTCTGACCGTTCGCTATAACTTCTAATCTTAGGATGAGAGGTTAGATTAAAGGGCCCCGACAACGGGGCCCTTTTTGTTGTTCTTCCAATAAGCCCTTTGCGCCCGTGGGCTTACCGAGTTCCGAGGCTCTGGTCGACGGCTGCCTGAATGAGGTCAAAGAGGGCATAGCGTCGCGCATACAGGGCCCGTTTATTGGTCTTGGTCTCTTCGCGCGTGCGGCGGACTTCTCGCGTGGGCAACTCAAACCAACCATCTTCCACGGCTTTGCCGTCGGCCTCAGTCCACAGGATATCGTAATTGAAGGAAATTTTATTCCAAGGAGCCCGGATCATATGCTTAGCGCTGCTCATCTGGATGGTATTCCCGGCGCCGAGGAGGCGGGAGATGCCCAGGGCGCTCACGACTTCTTGGACGGCAAAAATGCCCATGGCCTTGGCTCGGACGCCGTGCATGGCCTTCCAAGAGGCTTTAATGGTCTCTTCGTTAGCTCCTCTGCCGCCTTGAATAGCCCCGACATAAGCCACCCATTGGCCGTTCACTTCTTCGACCGCAAAGGCGACGGAGCATAACTCGCCCCCGATTTTATCGCAGAAAACCCGTAGAGTCCATTCACCCTCGCGCCGGAAGCGCTGGTCTTGTCCGAGTGTGATGCGCATCGTGCCGGTTTCTTCTCCCAGGGGGACTTCAGCGACCGTGATTTCCTCTTGGTGTAAAAGGGTTTGGTTCGCTGGGCCAGGATGGGTTTGGGCGAAGCGGTAGGTATCCTGCAGCACTTTTAATTGTCGGTCAGCGCTCCAGCGCGTGGAGAGATAGCCCAGTAAGGTGCGGTGCCAGAGCAGGGGGTTTGTCTTTGCGAAGAGGAGGTTCTCGGGCTGGAGTAAGAATGCGACCCAAGCGCTGAAAATCCGGTGATTGAACATCGCCGTAAACGCCCGGGCCGGGCACTTGATGAGAAGGGTTTGCCAGTAGCGGCCGCCGCCATGGATCTGGCGCGTTAATTTCCAGGCGCAGACAAAGGAATGAAAAGGGCTGGCCGGTGGCCTTGGGGGAAAGATGAAAGTCATGAAGCGGTGAAGCCGTCGTACGACGCCAACTTACCGTGCACGCCTACTTGGGCGATACTAGAAAGGGGCCTTTATGAGTAAGGCGACGATGGGGGTCGACCGCTCAGAGCCCTTCGCGCGAGGGCTTTGGCCTATCCGTCGGCTTCACGCCTTTAGATTTGAAGAAATCGCTCAGAACTCCGGATCGTGCTTCGGCGAGCTTGTTTTTTTGCACATCTTCGGGGGTCAGGAGTTTCTGCCGTCCATCATTGATGCGCCGGAGCTGCATGAGGGCTGATTGTTGCAGTTGTCTGACGCGTTCGCGCGTTAGTTTAAACATTTCACCAATCTCTTCGAGGGTGAGCGGACTTTCGCCGTTAAGTCCGAAACGCAGCACTAGGATTTCGGATTCGCGCGAATCGAGTTGGGCGAGCATGTCGTTGATCTCGGTCCGATCCGACTTGGTTCGTAAATTTTCGAAAGGGGTCCGCTCCGACTCGTCTTTGACCAGGTCGCCCAAGGTCGCATCGCCTTCTTCGCCGACCGGCTGATCCAAGGAAGCGGCGCGATTGGCGACGGATTTCATGTGCACAATTTTGGCGATGGGGATTTCCATAGCCTGGGCGATTTCTTCGTTATGCGGTTCGCGGCCTAATTCGGCGGTCAATTTATTCGTCACCCGTCGCATCTGTGAGATACGGTCGACCATGTGCACGGGCAGGCGGATAGTCTTTCCATTCGACGCCAGGGCTCGCTTGATGGCCTGCTTGATCCACCAAGCCGCGTAGGTGCTGAGTTTACCGCCCTTGTCCGGATCGAAACGTTCGACGGCTTTGATCAGGCCAAAATTCCCCTCACTGATTAGATCGAGCAAGGGTAGGCCAAAATTATCGTAGTCTTTGGCGATGCGGACGACCAAGCGGAGATTGGCCTGGATCATGTGCTGGCGGGCGGCTTCGTCGCCTTTGAGGATGCGTCGGGCCAAGGCCGTTTCTTGCTCGAGCGTGAGCAAGGGGGTCTTGCCGATCTGATCTAAATAGTAACGGAGCGGCGAACGCTCTTCGGGCGAAAGCTCCTCCCAGGGCAGCCCGGGCTCGGTCGGGTCGAGGTCGGTGACTGGAAGCTGAGCCGGCTGAATCATGGGCTTCTGGGGAGTCGGTGGATTCACGGTTTTTTTCAGTACAACAGGCGTAGCTATCGCCTTCTTTTTGGCACTCTTCGACGGCTTCGACTTGGACACGGCAGGATGTGATCAGGGCCGCAGACCGGCGGCCAGGCCGAGCGCGCGTAGCACGCTCTTAGACTTATTGATAGTCTCTTCGAATTCTAAGGTCGGAACGGAGTCGGCCACGATGCCGGCGCCGGCTTGAATACTTGCGACGCCGTTACGCAGCGAGGCGGTCCGAATGACGATACAGGAGTCGTGACCCCCATCGAAACCAAAATAGCCCACGGCGCCGCCATAGATACCACGGCGTTCGCCTTCGAACTCTGAAATAATCTGCATCGCACGCACTTTGGGCGCGCCCGAAAGCGTTCCGGCCGGGAAAGTCGCCCGGAAAAGGTCAAAGGCGTCTTTTTCAGAGGCCAACTCGCCTTCGACTTGTGAGACGATGTGCATCACGTGCGAGTAGCGCTCGACGATCGCGTAATCAGGCACCTTAACGCTTCCCGGGACGCAAACTCGGCCGAGATCATTACGGGCGAGATCGACCAACATCAGATGTTCGGAGCGTTCTTTAGGGTCGGCCAGGAGTTCGACTTCAAGTCGGCGGTCGGCGGCTTCATCAGCTCCGCGAGGGCGGGTGCCGGCAATCGGACGTATTTCGCAGCGTCGTCCCGTCAGGCGGACGTTGACTTCGGGAGAGGCGCCCACGACGTCGAAGCCTCGGCCGGTTTCCATGACGAACATGTAGGGCGACGGATTGACGTGACGCAGGACGCGGTAGAGGTCGAGCGGGTCGCCTTTAAAGGGGACGTCGGTCCGTCGAGAAAGCACGACTTGGACGCAATCACCGGCGCGGATATAGTCTTGGATCTTAAGGACGGCGGCTTCGAAGCCGGCTTGATCGACGTTGGCTTGGCCTTTAGCGAAATCGGCGACGGCCGGTAATTCCGCGGCGATGGCGGCACGAGGGCCGGTCACGACGGTACGGAGGGCTTCGAGCTCTTTGCGGGCGGCTTCCCAAGCGACATCGGCTTGGGCGGGTGAACTCACGCGGGCGTTGACGATCAGGCGAAGTTTTTGGCTCGCGTTGTCGAAGGCCACCACGCGGTCGACGAGCATGAAATGGAGAATGGGGGTGCCAGCGGGGTCTTTGGCCGGCTGGGGGACGGTGGGTTCGACTCGATGGATGTATTCGTAACTAACCATCCCCACCATACCGCCGACAAAAGGGGGAAGCCCGGGTACCTTGGCTACGCGAAGGCCAGAAAGCTCCTTCTTGACCAGCGTGAGGGGATCCTTGGGGGTCGGAATGGTCTCCTTCTTGCCATCGCGGTGGATGATTTCAGTGCGATCTTCCCACGCCGTCACCGTCATGGCTGGGGCTGCTCCACAAAAACTGTAACGACCGATGCGCTCGCCGCCCGTGACGGATTCGAAGAGGAAAGGGGAGCCGAGTGCGCGAAGACGTGCGTAGACGGACACCGGAGTCTCGAGGTCAGCCATCATATCCAGGCAGACCGGAATCAGGTCGGACGTTTGGGCCAACTGGCGAAAGGAAGCTTGGTCTGGGACTAGGCTCACGAAACCATTATAGAGACGGAAAGCCTCGGGAGGAAACCTTTTAAGCCAAGAAGTCCGTTACGAATGCTTTCTAGCGAGTTAGGCGAGTGCTTTGCCAGACCAGCGCCCCCATAGGGAAAGGGGCAACAGACGGCCATTACCCTCCTGTTTGAGAGCCAGTTCGCCGATATCAATCTTACCATCGAGCCCCTTGGTCGTTTCTTCGAGCAGATTATGGCAAAGAATCGAAGAGGCATCAATGGTGTAGACCGTGAGCAGAAGGAATTTAGCTTGGGGCGAAAGAAGGTCGCGGCAGGCCCGCAGCAGGGGGGCGAGGTCGCGTTCGACTTTCCAGAATTCGCCATTGGGACCGCGGCCAAAGGCTGGCGGGTCGAGCATGATAGCCTCGTATTGATTGCCCCGCTTTACTTCACGTTTCACGAACGTCATCGCATCTTCGATGATCCAGCGGATGGGGGCTTCGGCCATGCCGGAGAGTTCTTGATTGCGGCGACCCCAAGCCACGGCGGGTTTGGAAGCATCGACGTGGGTGACGTGCCAGCCGGCTTGAGCGGCGACCAGCGAGGCCGCTCCCGTGTAGCCAAAAAGATTAAGCAGGCGTGGGCGCTGTTCGCCGGTTTGTTTTTGTTGAGAAACCCATTTCCAGTGGGGCGATTGTTCGGCAAAGACCCCGAACTGCTTAGAATTGTCCATGAACCGTAACTGAAAGCGTAACTGCCCAAGTTTGGTTTCCCATTCTTTAGGGCAATTGCCGTGGAGTTTCCATCGACTATCCCGCCCCGCCTCTTCGTGCACCGCGACGGCCTTATTCCATTCGCTATCGGGCAGGGCTTTGCTCCACCAAGCTTTGGGTTCGCTCCGGACCATACGGACGCCGCCAATCTCCTCGAGCTTGAAGCCGTCGCCGGTGTCGAGGAGGCGATGCCCCTCCCATTCGCTGACTAGTACGCTGATTTCCACGGCGGCATCGTGGAAGACTCCGCCGCAAGAGGGAAGCCCGCTTTTGCTCGCCAAATGTTTTTTAGCCCGCCCTCATTAGCCCGATGATACAGCAGCTAGCCAGTGCGCGCTGGGAGGCGAAGGCCTCCGGTATCGTCGTGCTTACGCAAGATTGGCCCGGGGATAGTCTGCCCCCTTTGACGCTTAACCCGCCGGCTAAGATGGTCGCCCTCGAAAGGGCTGACGGACGGGCTTGGTCTTTGCGTTCGGGACATTGGTTTGAAGCGGGACGGATTCATTTCTTTTTCTGGAAATCGCTTTGCCCAGAGATCACCGATGGCTCCATCCAGGTAGTGGGGGCTTTCAATGATTGGGGCCGGGTGGTGAATATGGAGGCTTGGACGCTTTTACCCGTGTGCGTGCTCGGCGCGGAAGGCTTTGAATTGAGTGTCGCGCAGGAGGATGTCTTGCGGGGCGCCGAAGAAGCGGAATTCAAATTCATCCGCCTCGATGGCCGCTGGCTGGAACCGCCGCATGATGCCGACAATATACGCCGCGATACCGCCGGGCACCGTAATTTGCTGCTCACGCTCCGCCGAACGGGAAAACACGTTTTTCGTTTTCAGGCCACTAATGTGGATCCGACGGCCGCCCCGGTAAGGATGATTTTTGAAACCCCGGACCTTTTGGAATTAGGCGATATCTTGGCCTCCGATCCGTTGGACGTCCTAGAGCCTCCGGGTGCCTTTGGTGCCAGCGTAACAGGGCAAAAGACGACTTTCAGGGTTTTTGCGCCGAGGGCGCGTTCGGTGGAAGTCGTGTGGCATCATCCGGCAGCCGGTGCGCAAAATATCGTCGCCTTAAAACCAGAGGGGCAGGGCGCTTGGGAGGCGGTCGTGCTGGAAAATCTTACCGGAGCTCATTACGTTATTTCGGTAGGTGGTAAGGATGATTTGTTGGGCGGCAGATTTAGCGAAGCCACGGCGGTCGATCCGTGGGCTCGGGCCGTATTAGGACCAGAACAGCAAGCGGGTATCGTGCTCGGACCCGAAAGCTTACAGCGTTTCAATGATGGTTTTAAAGTTCCGGCCGTGGAAGACCTAGTCATTGTTGAGGCTCATCTCCGCGACCTCTTAGGACTCTCGGCAGAGGATGCTACTCGCGGAGGTTATCAGGCCTTGGCCCGCGTGATTCGTTCGCAAGGCAATTACCTGCGCTCATTGGGCGTGAATGCTTTGGAGCTGCTGCCTTGCGCCGAATTCGAACACGCTTCAGCCGATGAATATCACTGGGGCTACATGCCAGTCAGCGCCTTTGGCGTCGCCACCAGTTACGCCAGCGTGCCCGGAGCTCCGGCGTTGGAAGAGTTCCGCGATGTCGTGCGGGCCTGCCATGAAGTGGGCCTCGCCGTGATCATGGATGTGGTGCTTAATCATTTCGGCTCACCGAACGGCCTGATGGCCGTGGATTCGGCTTATTATTATAGGACCGACCCACAGGGTGGCCTCACGAATTGGAGCGGTTGCGGCAACGATGTGCGGGCCGAAGCACCGATGTTCAAACGGCTCGTCTTGTCGGCCTTGGAGCATTGGACGGAAGTCCTCGGCGTCGATGGTGTGCGCTTGGATTTGGCCGAACTGCTGGGCGCGCCATTGTTACGCGAAATCGAAACTGATTTCCGGCTGCGCAGTCCGTCTAAGGTATTAATCGCCGAACCCTGGAGTTTCCGTGGGCACATCGCGCGTGATCTCGATGATTCGACTTGGACGAGTTGGGATGATGCCTTCCGCGAATTCTTGCCCGCCTATGTCCGGGGGCATGCCCGAGCCTCGGATTTATTGCACCATGTCGCGGCTTGCGCGATTCGACCTTCCGCTCGATTACGGTATGCGCAGTCCCACGACGACATGGCTTGGTTGGATCGGATCACCGAGCGACCCGGGGCGGATGCCCTTGATCCCACTCCGAATGATGTTTTGCGCACCCGCATGATGCACCTGATTTTACTTTGTGCGGCGGGCGTGCCGATGCTCTCGGCGGGACAGGATTTCCTGATGACCAAGCGTGGCGTCGGTAATACCTGGCGAAGAGGGGATCTGAATAAACTCGATCCGGTCCGATTGGAGCGATTCCGAGCCGAACACGAATTTGTCGCGCGCTTGGTCCGGTTCCGGCTTTCTGACCTTGGTGCCCCGCTGCGGCCGCGTGAGGCTGTGTCACCGGCTTGGATGCAAGTAACGCATGAGGACTCAGGGGAGGCCTTTGTGGCCGTCCTGAACGCAGACGGGCGTCTTGGGACATCTCGCATCCTTATCGCCTGTAATCCCCAGGATAAGTCTGTTGCCTTGGTTCTGCCCAGGACGGCCAATTGGGTGCCCGTGGTTGTTTCGCCTTTCCCGACTTGTCTGCATGCGCCGGGAGATATGCCCAAAATCGAGAAGGATGTGCTGATTCTTCCTCCCTTGGGGTGCGGAGTTTGGTCGGCGGGTGCCTGATTTGCATTCTCCGCTTGCCAATGGGGGTAAGGACACCCTTTTTCATCCCTTTCCCTCAGACGGAAATCACCCACTTCTCTACACACACTATGGCCACCAAAGTAGCTATCAACGGATTCGGCCGCATCGGCCGTCTCGTATTCCGCGCCCTCGTTGAACAGGGCCACCTCGGTAAGACTTTTGATGTCGTTGCCGTCGGCGATATCGTCCCCGCGGACAATCTCGCTTACTTGCTGAAATACGACTCCTCGCAGGGTCGCTTCAATGGCACGGTTTCTTCCAAGAAATCTTCGCCTGATAAGCTCGAAGACGACGTCTTGATCGTGAACGGTAAAGAAATCCTCGTTGTTTCGGCTCGTAGCCCAGCCGAATTACCTTGGAAGGCCCTCGGCGTTGAAGTCGTCATCGAGTCCACCGGTCTCTTCACCGAAGCCGCTAAGGCCAAGGGTCACCTCGAGGCGGGTGCCAAGAAAGTCATTATTTCCGCTCCAGCAAAGGATGAGGACATCACCGTGGTCATGGGTGTTAACGACGATAAGTATGACGCTGCTAAGCACCATATCATCTCGAATGCCTCTTGCACCACGAACTGTCTTGCCCCTCTCGTCCACGTGCTCCTCAAGGAAGGTTTCGGAGTTGCCGAAGGCCTCATGACCACGGTTCACGCTTACACCGCGACCCAGAAGACGGTCGACGGTCCTTCCAAGAAGGATTGGAAAGGTGGCCGTACCGCCGCTCAGAATATCATCCCATCCGCCACCGGCGCCGCTCGTGCCGTCGCGCTCGTGATTCCTGAAGTTAAGGGTAAGCTCACTGGCATGGCCTTCCGCGTGCCTGTTCCTACTGTCTCGGTCGTCGATTTGACCGTGAAGACCGTCAAGGATACCTCCCTCGTTGAAATCAAGGCCGCCCTTAAAAAGGCTTCCGAGACCTACATGAAGGGTTACCTCGCTTACACCGACGAAGAAGTGGTTTCTTCGGACTTCATTCATGACAAGAATTCGTCGATCTTCGACGCGGGTTCTTCCATCGAGTTGAACAAGAACTTCTTCAAACTGATCAGCTGGTACGACAACGAGTGGGGCTATTCTAACCGCGTTGTTGAGCTCCTCAGCAAGGTTTCGGCCAAGCTCTAAGCTAAATCCCGACCTTCTGCGACAGGCGACCCCACAGGGTCGCCTGTCTTGTTTTAGGCGTTCTCGAGGGCAGGGGAGTCTAGAAATGATGTTTCGACTGGGTTGGTTAGGTTTGTTCTTCCCACCTTAGGGCTTACCGCTTTCTCTGCACCTTTCCTCCCATGCCTGTTCCTACCCTCCGTGCTCTTGGTTCTGTTTCTGGTCAGCGTATCCTCGTCCGGGTCGACTTCAATGTCCCCCAAGATAAGAAGACGGGCGCCATCACGAACACCCAGCGTATCGCCGCGGCATTGCCGACGATCCGCTTCCTGCTCGAAGGCGGTGCTTCGCTGGTGCTGATGTCGCATTTAGGCCGTCCGGATGGCAAGGTGGTCGAAAAGTTTTCCCTTCGCCCTATCGCCGTTGAGCTCGAGAAACTCCTGGGTCGCCCGGTCAAGTTCGTGGCGGCCTGCGTGGGTGCCGAAGCCGAAGCCGCTGCCAAGTTGTTAAAGGCCGGCGAAGTCCTTTTGCTCGAAAACCTCCGCTTCCACATCGAAGAAGAGGGTAAGGTGAAGTTGGAAGACGGTACGAGCATGAAGGCCGATCCGGCCAAGGTCGCGGAATTCCGCGCGTCTCTTTCGCGCCTCGGCGACGTCTATGTGAACGACGCTTTTGGCACTGCCCACCGCGCGCATTCGTCGATGGTAGGAGTCAATTTAACCCGTAAAGCCGCAGGTTTCCTGCTCGAAGCCGAGCTTAAGGCTTTCGACACAGTCTTGAACAATCCTCAACGGCCTTTGCTCGCCATCCTCGGCGGAGCGAAGATCGCCGATAAGATTCCTTTGATCCGCAATCTGATCGAAAAGGCTGACGAAATCATCATCGGTGGCGGCATGGCTTACACCTTCCGTAAGATCTGCGACGGGATGGAAATTGGTAATTCTCTGTTCGACGCCGAAGGCGCCAAGATCGTCCAAGAGCTGCTCGATAAGGCTAAAGCACGGGGCGTAAAAGTGACGCTCCCAGTCGACTTCAACTGCGGCGACAAGTTCTCGCCCGATTCCAATACGCAGGCGGCCACGATGCAGTCAGGCATCCCCGCCGGCTGGGAAGGAATGGATGCCGGTCCTGAATCCATCAAGCTTTACGAAAAAGCCATCGGTCGCGCGGGCACCGTGGTTTGGAATGGCCCTTGCGGCGTGTTCGAATTCGAAAAGTTCGCCGTCGGCTCGAAGGCCATGGCAGCAGCGGTGGCACAGGCGACGGCCCGGGGCGCCATCACCATCGTTGGCGGGGGCGATACCGCTACGGCCGCCAAGAAGTTTGGCGTCGATACCAAGGTGACCCATTGCTCCACGGGCGGCGGTGCTTCGCTCGAATACCTCGAAGGCAAGATTCTCCCCGGTGTCGCGGCCCTCTCGGCCTAACCCTTCGTCCTTAACCTCCATTTTAACCCCTATTTACTATGTCTAAACGCACACCTCTCATCGCTGGTAACTGGAAGATGAATAAGACCGCCACCGAAGGCGTCGAACTCGTCCAAGCCATTTCCGCCGCCGTCGGTATCGAGTCCGCCGTCCAAATCGTGCTCTGTCCTCCATTCACGGCCCTCTCGGCCGTCAGTGCCGCCGTCGAAGGCACCCACCTCGCCGTCGGGGCTCAGAACATGCACGACAAGGTCAATGGCGCTTTCACGGGCGAAGTCTCGGCCGTGATGCTGCGCAACCTCCATGTCACCCACGTGATCTTGGGACATAGCGAACGTCGGAGTATCTTCGGCGAAGACGATGCTTTCATTAACCGTAAGGTCCTCGCCGCTTTGGAGGCTTCCCTAAAGCCTATCCTCTGCGTCGGAGAATTGCTGGCCGAGCGCGAAGCAGGCACCACCAAGGACGTGGTACGTCGTCAGATTGAGTTGGGCCTGCAGGGCGTTCCCGCCAATAAAGCCGACCAGGTGATCATCGCCTATGAGCCGGTTTGGGCCATCGGAACGGGTAAGACCGCTACGCCTGCGATGGCACAAGAGGTCCACGCTTTTATCCGCCAATTGCTGACGGCCCAATTCGGCGCCGAATCGGCCGGACGGATGCGTATTCTTTACGGTGGATCGATGAAGCCCGACAACGCTGATGCCTTGCTGGCCGAACATGATATCGATGGCGGTCTAATCGGTGGCGCCGCCCTAGAAGCCAAAGGTTTCGTCGCCTTGGTACAGAGCGCAGCAAAGTCGCTTTCGGCTTAATTTAGCGCGGTTTAGCATTAGACCAGCGACGGATTAGACCAACAAGGGTCTATACATCGCTGGTCTAATAGTTAAAATCATGCCCGGAAGAAGGTTTTACACTTTTTAACAATTTAGAATTATTCTAAGTAATATAAATAACTGTTTATCAATTCTTTAAGTATCAAACTCGCAATTCGTTCACAGGCTTATTCACGGTATGCCCAATTTTAACCCCTAACAAACGGTAAAATGGGACGAAAATTTGGTTGCGAAGGGGGTGGGGGTTTCGTGCCTCTGATTGCAAAAATCAATGTGCGAGCTTACCGCCTCTTGTCAGAGCCAACTGGATCATCCCAGCCCTCTTCGTGCGTCTAACGCCGGCAACGATCGCTCCATGTCCTTCCCCTTTATCCGCTAACTTCTACCGATTGTTCCGCGATGCGTAAGCTCCTCGATTACCTTAACCGTTCGGCCCCTCGGGGGAATTTCTTCTCCCGTTCCGTCAATGCCGCGCCTTTCCAGATTTTGGTCTGCCTGCTGATCACGGGCGTGGTCGTCGTCGCGGCGGTGAACGAATACGCCACCAATAAATATCTCAATGTCGGTTATACGCCGGATCAACCCGTGGCTTTCGATCACTCCTTCCATGCTGGACCTGATTCGGTCCTCGGTCTGGATTGTCGTTATTGCCATAACTTCGTCGATCGTTCGGGACACTCCAACGTGCCGACGACCAATACGTGTTGGAACTGTCACAGCATTGTGAAGCCCGAGAGCCCCGCCTTGGCTTTGGTTAAACGGAGCGTCGAGACCGGCGAAGCGATTCGCTGGGTCAAGGTCCACAAGGTTCCTGATTACGTTTATTTCAACCATTCGGTGCACGTGAATCGCGGCGTCAGTTGCGTTGAGTGTCACGGCCGAATCGACCAACAGGCCGTTGTCGGTCAGCAGAAATCTTTGAACATGTCGTTCTGTCTCGATTGTCACCGCAATCCCGAGCAGGTGTTGCGCCCGCTGGACAAGGTCTACGACCTCTCCTGGAAAGCCACTTCGCCCGCCGCTCAAGTCGAGCAAGGTTCGAAGTTCGTCCACGACTGGAAGGTCAATCCACCCCAGAGCTGCTCCGGCTGCCACCGCTAATCCCTAAATAATTTTCACGATGAGCAAGAAAGTCTTTGAACACCCCGTCGCCCAAGCCGGCGAAACCACGGGTCCGAGTTATTGGCGCAGCCTTGAGGAGCGTAACAAGACGCCTGAATTCCGCACCCGTGCGGAACGTGAATTCGTCGAGGGCGCTTCCGCGATCTCGACCGTCGAGCGTCGTGAGTTCCTGATGCTGATGGGAGCGTCGTTCGGTCTGGCTGGTCTCGGTCTTGCGGGTTGCCGCGAGCCTCGTAACCACACTTTGCCTTACGCCAAGCAACCCGAGAACACGATCCCAGGAATACCGACTTTTTACGCAACTTCCTTCCCCGGCGAATCGGCCAACCAGCCGCTCGTGGTCGAAACGCACCAACACCGGCCCACGAAGGTGGAAGGTAATCCAAGCCACGCCACGAACGGCACCGCTTCCTCGAAATTCGCCCAAGCCAGTATCCTTGACCTGTACGATCCAGATCGTGCTCAGGCTTCTTATGGCGCCAATGGGGCCCAGCTTTCCGTCGCGGAAGTCCGCGATCTTCTTCGCGCGCTTGCTGCCTCCGCTAAAAGCGATGCAGGCGCTGGCTTAGCCTTCCTTGCCCGTCCTTCGTCTTCGCCGACGCGCGCCCGTCTGGTGGCGGCGATTCAAGCGGCATATCCGAAGGCCCGCTGGGTTGAATACACGCCAGTCTCGCAGCATAACGCGACCCGTGCCCTCGGTGCGCAGGTTTTGCCCGATTACGCGAAGGCTCGCCGCGTCTTAAGCCTCGATCGCGATTTCCTCGGTGCGCACGATGGCACCGTCGAAGATACCCGTGCGTATTCTGCCGCTCGTCGCGCGGATAGCGCCGATCAAGCCGAGAAGATGACCCGTCTCTATGTCGTAGAGTCGACCTTTACTTTGACGGGTGGAGCAGCCGATCACCGTCTCCGTGCTTCCACTTCGCATATCTCATCCCTGGCCGCGCTCTTTGCCGCTGAGGTTTTGACGCAGTCGGGACACGCTTCCGAAGGGGCTGCGCTGAAGGCAAAAGTTTCCGGAGTGCAAGTCGACGAACGCTGGGTCAAGGAGTGCGTCGCCGATCTGGTGCAAGCCAAGGGCGAAGCCCTGATCGTCGCCGGTGATCATCTCACAGACGATGCGCACCGTGCCGTCTTCCTTGCCAATCAGGCCTTGGGCGCAGCTGTTCGCTATGTTTCAGCACCCGCCTCATCGGGTGTGACGATTTCAGATCTGGCTACCAAGCCGGCAGAGACGTTGGTAATTCTCGGCGGTAATCCTGCGTACGATGGGCCTGCTGACATCAATTTCTCGTCCGCCGTTAAGTCAGCGAAGAAAGTCGTCCGTCTGGGTTATCACGGCGCTGCTTTTGATGAGACCTCTTCGTGGGTGAAGTCCGTGGGCGGTACGGTCATCGCTTCTTCCCATTACCTCGAAAGTTGGTCCGATGGTCGCACCGTTGACGGCACCTATGTGCCGGTTCAGCCGATGATTGACCCGCTCTTCCCGACTTTCTCCGAACTCGAGGTGCTGGCACCTTTTGCCGGCCTTGCGAAAGAGCCTTTTGCCTTGGTGCGCGAAACTTTCAACGCCCTCGCCAAAGATCATTCCGACCAAGCCTTTGCCGCCTGGCTCGCCGAAGGCGTGTTGGCGGATTCCCGTTACGCAACGTCGCAACCTCACGTCACCGCTTCGCAGATCAAGCCTTTCAAGGCTCCGGTGCTCTCCTTTGATGCGCTTGAAGTGCGCATTCTTCCCAGCGTGCATGCGGGCGATGGTCTTTACGCGAACAATGGTTGGTTGGCCGAGGCACCCGACCCGATGTCCAAGACCTGCTGGGAAAATGTGATTTTAATCAGTCCTAAGTTGGCCGCCAAACTCGAAGTCGAGCCCGAGCCGATGCTGATCAATAAGATTGGGCAGATGAATCGTAACATCAATCTGACTGTCGCCGGTCGTTTGCTCTGTCGCATCGCTAAGGTCACCGTGGACGGCGTCACGATCCAAGGTCCGGTCTTTATCATGCCAGGAATGGCAGACTATACGCTCGGCCTGCAGCTGGGCTTTGGTCGCACGGTCGCCGGTCGCGTCGCGACTCGGGTCGACGAACGTCTCGCTGGTCGTGTGACGGGTAACGGCTTCAGTGCCTACCCGCTCGTTTCTTCGGTCGCCTCCGCTTATCGTTCCGGTGCGCACCTCGAGCTCACCGCTGCGACGGTGCCTGTCTGTAACATGCAGGACCACTGGTCCATGGAAGGTCGTGATATCGTGCGCGAAGGAAACGCGGAAGACCTCCGGGAGAACGCTGATTTTGCGAAGCTGGGCATCGATGGCCATGCTCCTGCCGTTTACGGCAAGGACGGCACGATGAGTCCCGCTCAGAAGGCGATTACCACCCCGCGTGGTAATTCTGCGTATGAGCACCCCGATCATTCGGTCGCTCCAAACGTCGCCGTCTGGAAGGGACACGAAGACGAATTCCTTCCGCTGCAGCAGTGGGGAATGTCCATCGATTTGAATACTTGCACGGGTTGCAACGCTTGCGTGACCGCCTGCCAGTCCGAAAATAATATTCCCGTCGTCGGTCGCGATCAGGTCCTCAAGGGACGCAATATGCAGTGGATTCGCCTCGACCGTTATTTCTTCGACGGACGCGATAACGCCGGCCTGGCAATCCCCGAAGACCCGCAAGTCACTTTCATGGGCGTCGCCTGTCAGCATTGCGAAACGGCTCCTTGCGAAACGGTTTGTCCGGCCAACGCCACCG
>Ga0194048_10000390_pt1 | contig 21032 bp, 9 predicted proteins | sample JunL225m_MetaG_FD_161685 | JGI IMG/M metagenome (GOLD analysis project Ga0194048, IMG submission 161685) | Anoxic zone freshwater microbial communities from boreal shield lake in IISD Experimental Lakes Area, Ontario, Canada - Jun2016-L222-5m | ecosystem: Environmental > Aquatic > Freshwater >...
ACTTCTCAGTCTCCCTATACGCCACCTACTTTGGCATCGGACACGGGAAGTGTGCCCATTGCTTATTCCGTCAGTAGTTTCACTACAACGACGTGCACAGTAGGTTCCGCGACTGGAATTATCACTTACACCGGTGCGGGCACATGCAGCATTGTCGCCACGGCGCCCGTGACGTCTCTATATGCATCCGCTTCACAAACTGTGATATTTACTTCTTCACTGACTTCGCAGACTTTTACGTGGTCGCCAACTACATCTCTTACAATGGCTACACGCTCTGCAACTTTTGCAGCAGCAACAGTTCTTGGTTCGGCTCCTGTTACATATTCTGTGACCAACGCCAACGCCACTGGTTGTGTTGTTGATTCCGCGGCCAGAATTTTGACTTGGACTGCGGCCGGTTCTTGCGCAGTGCAGGCTGTCTCAACAGCAACAGCGATGTATGCAGCAAGCTCGGCAATTAGTAAGACCTTTATCGTTTCTCTTCTCACTCAGAGCGTTACTTGGTTACCAGGCACTGCATTGAGAGTCAATGCATCTCCATCGACTCCAACGGAAAAGGCAACGACGACGGGGGATGGAGTGATCTCGTATGGTGTCACCAGTGCGGGAACAACGGGGTGCACAATCGATTCAACTAGCGGTGTTTTGACGTTTACCGGAACCGGAACATGCGCTGCTGCCGCAACTTCATCGGCTACGGCAAATTACGCCTCTGCTGTGAGTTCAACTGTAAGTTTTGCTATCGCGACGATCTCTCGTCCACTGACATGGGCTCCATCGTCTCGAAACCCAGTTGCTTCAGTGACACAGACAACTTCTTTTACGCCGTCAGTTCTCGCAAGCGGGCCTGGAAGCCCCGCCATTACCTATTCTTTGGCTGCGACTTCGGTCAGTTCTGCATCAAGTTTATGTTCATCAGTAAACGTAACGACCGCAGTCATCTCGTTGAAGCAGTCAACGTCGGGTAAAGCCATGGAAACGTGCACGATACGTGCGACAGCGGCTGCGGACGCGACGTATAGCGCAACTTCTTTAGATTTAGTGTTTGATGTCAGCACCACTACGGCGTTGTTGGTGCCAGCTATTACCTGGACTCCTACATTGGCGATGACAACAACACAATCTCCGTATACCTTTACTGCGGCAACGGTGTCTACGCCGGGAAGCGGTGGGGGTGCCGTTTCTTATGCAGTAAATGCTGGCGGATTTACTACTGCTACGTGCACGATTTCTGGAAGAATTTTGACATTTACAGGGTCGGGAGACTGCACTGTTTCTGCCACTACAGCGGCTACTGCCACGTATTCAGAATTAACTGTGACACGAACATTTACTTCAACCTTGGCTAGTCAGTCTATTTCATGGACTCCGACTACTTCATTCAATACTGCTCAATCACCTTTTACTTTCTCAGCTGCTACCGATCTTGGTTCTGCCGCTATTTCATATAGCGTCACTGGTGCAGGCACTACAGGGTGTGTAGTGACTCAGGCGCGTGTGATTACTGCAACTGGTTCTGGAACCTGTCAAATTACAGCAACTGCGGCTACAACTGCTGTGTACAACTCCGCGTCCACGCCCATCAGTTTTTCCATCAGTCGCGCTACACAAAACATTACGTGGAGTGAAGTATCGCAACCATTCACATTTCCCAATGTTGCATACACAATGGTGAAGCCAGTGGGTCAGGCCGGCTCTATCGTCACATTTTCTATTTCGAACAACTCTGCTGGTTGTTCGATTGTTGATTCAACACGTGTCTTGACGTATACAAGCATTGGTACTTGTACCGTTCGTGCGGATGCAGCACAGAATGATCTATATAACGCTGCTTACTCCTCAACTGTTGTATTCACAATAAATGCCGGAGCTCAGATAGTGACATGGACGCAGCGTGACCAGTCGTTAGCAATGCCATCCGCTCCCTACACGCTTAGTGCGGCCACCGCATCTGACGCTGGTGCATTGACCTATGTGCTTAGTAGCAATACAGCTGGATGTTCAATTAATTCGAGTCGAGTTTTGACATATACGAGTTCAGGAAGTTGTGTTGTCACGGCTCATGCGGCCCAGACCACGACTTATTCAAGTGCAGATTCAGCAAACACGGCAACGTTCAGCGTGAATCGTGCAACTCAATCTGTTACATGGGCACCAATCTCAAGCAGCAATTCTGGTTCGTCTCCATTCTCGGTATCGGCAATGGCCTCGGCCAGTACATCAATTTCATATGCGGTCGTTGGTTACACGACATCAACGTGCACGCTGACCTATTCGGCGAGTCCGCTGTCTTTGGCAATCAACTACACAGGAGCGGGTACTTGTACCGTGGTGGCGACAGCCGCTGCAACTGGTACTTATGAAACCGCTGAAGCCAGTGTGATCTTTAATTTCGCCGGCAAACCACAGGCCGACTCGTTCGCCGCAGATTCAATTTCCAGCTCTGGTGCTACTTTGAATGGGCGCACTTTTTCTAATGGACTAGATGCTTCAGTCTTGTTCTGTTACTCGACTTCAATCACTTTGACTAGTTGTTCCACCACTGATGGGGCATCGGTAAATACTTATTCAGCTTCAACAAATGCTGTTGCAGGAACTAATCAGAGTCTGGTTAGCGAAAGTGCATCACTTGGCGGACTGTTGGCACCAGCGACTCAGTATTTCTTTCAGTTGAAGTCCACTAACTCGCTTGGCACTTCATATGGCTCGGTTTTGTCGTTCTACACAGCTGACGTACCAAGCGCTATGACAGTGGCTGCTTCTGGTTTGACTGGCGCCGCCAGCAGTGCGGGCGCAACGCTGAATGCAAACGTCTTGTCGAATCATGCAGACACATCTGTGTGGTTCTGTTACGGCACGTCAAACACTTTGAATAATTGTTCAGTAGCGGCTGGGCAAAGTGTTGCCACAACTGCAGAACTACTTTTAAGCGGTGATCAGGGAAGCACTACAGCAATGGCTCAGGCGATTTCAGGCTTAGCTCTGGGGACGCGTTATTACTATCAGGTCAAGGCGCACAACATCGCCGGTGACACATTTGGCAGTGTGATGTCGTTTGTGTCGGCGAAGAGCCCAACAGTGGCTACGTCTCCTGCTTCAGAATTTTCTTCTGTAAGCGCCACGCTTGGTGGAAATATAGAAACGAACGGCCTAGCCACAAGTGTCTCCTTCTGTGTTGTCAACACTGCGCTTGGTGTTGCACCGGTCCTTGACAGCAATGGAAAGATCTCACCCTGCACTGTGGTGGCATCTTCGACACCATCGATTGTGGGATCAAACAGTGCGGTAGTGCCAGTAGTCGGAACGTATACGCCCCCTGGTGGCCTCTCTGGCGACTATTACTTTCAGGTTGTTGCCCAAAATTCAGTCGGCACTTCCTATGGATCCACGTTGTATTTCGACCCAGGTGAGCCAATTCCGAATGTGGATGCGGCGACAAATGTTTCGTCCAGTTCTGTAACGCTGAACGGCCGAATTAACCCAGAAGCAAACATCACGACCGGATGGTTCTGTTATTCGACATCGAATGCTATTGATGCAACAGGAGCCCTTTCGTTGTCACCGGTGTGTACGACGCATGTAACCGTTGCCGCAACAATTTCAATTACGACCGATCAACCGATTACAACGAACCTTGTGTCTCTGTCCAATAACACCCGGTACTACTACCAGGTTGGCGCGTCTGCAGCGGCGGTCAACAACGGAAGTTCGGTGTTCTCTGGTGTTGGTTCATTTGTAACAACTGGCCCAGCTTCCGTTGTTACTTCAGCAGCAACGGTTGGCGCGGGGCAAGCCACACTAAATGGAAGTCTTACAACAGGTGGTTTAGATACCACTGCATCATTTTGTTATGGAACTGCTTCAAACCTGGTCGGATGTACGACTGTAAATATTGTTGGGACTTTTACTGGCTCAGGATCCCAGTTGTTGTCGAAAACAATCACAGGCTTAAGTGGCGCTACTCGTTATTACTTTAGGGCATCCGGGACTAATAGTTTTAGTGGTACTCCAGTGGATGGTTCTATCCTGAATTTTACGACTCCAAGTGCGCCAACTGTTGTTACGTCGGCAGCAGTCGTGAGTTCCGGTGGTGTCACTTTAAACGGAACCGTAAACGCAGGAAATAACACCACGCGGTCAATCGTCTTTTGCTTTTCTACTGATTCTGCAATGTCCGAGTGCAGTTCTTCAACAGCTCCGGTGGTTCGACAATCTGCGACTCCTCTGACAGTGTCAGGAGAAGCTGTGACGGCGATTTCTACTTTGGTAACTAACAACCTCATTCCTGGCACTACCTACTATTTTGATGCTGTAGCGGCTAATGGGGTGGGAACGTCCTATGGCACGACGCCATTGCGCACATTTGTTGTCCCGCTGATTTCTCAGACAAATGCAACAAAGACCGGATCAGTAGTCACTGTAAACGAAGTTAGTTTTTCTGCACAGCTTGCAGTTACAGGTTCAGATGGTCAGGGCGTGACTTTTACTGAAACTTCATCTGCGAATTCTTCGCTCGTAGTTGTTAATAGTTCCGGCCGGGTAACGCTGTCGCCGACCGGTCTACGTGCGGGCGTGTACACAGTCACCGGTACAACAGCAGATGCATCTGGTGGGGTCGGAGCGTTTACGTACACGTTGACTGTTACTTCATCCACCATTAATCAGTTCGCTCCTGTTTCCGCTTCAGTGACCGCTACAGCATCAGAAAGTTTCACTGCACAATTAGCCACTACCGGATCTGACGGACACGGTGTTACATATACTGAAACACCTTCATCGGCATCCGGATCAATTGTTGTTAACTCTTCGGGAGCCTTGCGGATTGTCGGTGGCGCTATGGATGCGGGGACATACATCGTGTCTGGTGCCACGTCGGATGGATTAGGTGACTCCGGAGTATGGCAGTTCACTTTTTACGTCTACTCGGGTGTAATTGTTCAATCATCTCCGCTGTCCGGGGGCTCTAAATCTTCGAATTTGGCCAATGTTTCCGTACAGCTGGGAACTTCAGGCTCAGATGGTGGTGCTGTCACATTTGTTACTTCTACTCCAGTTTCCGGAATAACTGTCAGTTCCTCTGGTGTGGTTACAACATCTCCGTCGTTAGCTGTCGGCAACTACACCGTTTCCGGAACAATGTCTGACGTTACGGAGAATGCTGGAGAATGGTCTTACGATTTCGTCGTTACAACTGGGACAATTACACAGGTGGCGTCGACCAATACGCGGACCGATACCGCGGGAAGTGCGGCTTTTTCAGAGCAATTGGATACAACGGGCGACGATGGCGGTGCGGTCACCTTCGTTGGTGTTTCGGTGTCGAATGGTTTATTGGTGTCGTCGAATGGTCTCATCAGTACACGTCAGAGTCTTGCAGTCGGCACGTATTCGGCATCCGGAACAATGTCGGACAGTGCGACTGATACTGGTACATGGTCGTATGTGCTCCGTGTCGTCGATGGCACGTTGACACAAACTGGTGCGGCAACCGCACGTCGAAAGAGTTCACAGACCGCGAGTTTCACTTCTCAATTGGGTGCTAATGGTTCTGATGGCACAGCGGTTACGTATGTCACGACTGTTGCCTCTACTGGGTTGGCAGTCTCTTCATCTGGAGCATTAACTACTACAGGAACGCTCGGTGCTGGCACGTACACCGTGTCGGGAACGATGTCGGATTCATGGCCGGATCGAGGCACATGGTCGTTTACTTTGTCGGTTACGTCTGGGGTTGTTTCACAATCTGCACCAACTGTGGGTTTTGTTCGCGCCTCAAACTCAAGTTCGTTTACGAGTCAATTGATTACGAGTGGTTCAGATGGATTGGGGGTCACGTTTGTGACCACGGCACCATCATCCGCTCTGGTCGTCTCGTCCTCTGGGGCAGTCACAACGACAGGGGCACTCTCTGCGGGTACATACACCGCCTCAGGCACGACCTCTGACGTTACAACTGATGCGGGCACGTGGACATTTTCTCTCACCGTGACTTCGGGGACGATCACACAATCGTCTGCAACATCCGGGCTCGTAATTACGTCGATGACTGGCAGTTATACGGCGCAGATTGCTACGAGCGGTTCTGATGGACGTGGGGTTACGTTCCTGACAACTTCTCCGTCTGCTTCGTTGTCTGTTTCTTCATCCGGTTTGTTAACTACGACAGGGACTCTTGCCGGTGGCTTTTTCACAATCTCTGGGACGATGTCGGATGCAGTCGGTGACACAGGAACATGGACGTTCACTCTTCATTCTTCGAGTGGTGCATTGCTTACACAGATATCTCCGACAAGTTCGAAGATTAGACAGTCGTTGTCGGGAGCTCATACTGCTCAACTACGTGGCAGTGGTTCAGGTGGACTCGCGGTGACATTTGATACGACAGTGTCTTCGACCTCCTTGAGTGTTTCATCTAGTGGTGTTGTGACGACTTCAGGGACACTTGCTGCAGGCACCTATTCAGTATCGGGAACAATGTCAGACGTGGCTGATGACTCTGGCCCATGGTCGTATGTACTGACAGTGACAAGTGGAACAATCACTCAAGCTTCTCCAATTCTTCGCCACGTTCGCTCTTCAGTGTCGTCGTCCTTTTCCGTACAACTCGCGACGACGGGTTCAGATGGCGATGGCGTGACCTTTGTGAAGACTTCTTCGTCTTCAGCACTTTCCATTTCATCCACAGGGTTGGTGACCACTTCAGGCACTCTGAGTGCCGCATCGTACGTGGTCTCGGGCACCATGTCTGATGTAACAGGAGACACCGGAACATGGACTTTCACTCTTGATGTCACGACGGGGACAATTACGCAGACTTCGCCAACAAGCGGAAATACCTCGACCACTTCTTCTGGAACGTTTTCACGACAGTTAAATACGACTGGTTCTGACGGTGATGGGGTGACATTCTCAGTTGTGACTTCTGCGGCTGGCCTTACTGTGTCAAGTTCCGGACTTGTCGCCTCAACAACTATGTTGCACTCTGGTACGTACATCGTTTCGGGTAACACGAGTGATGCAACAGGTGATGCAGGTACCTGGACATTCAGCTTGCAAGTAACAGCGGTCACGATTACTCAAACATCTGCGACTACTGGCACGGTTGGTGTTGCGCAGTCTGGCGTGCTCGATCTTCAAATTGGAAGTAGTGACGTTGGGGCTCAGGATGTTTCCTATGTCGCTGTCGGTCCTACCGCCTTGCTTGTCTCAACTTCGGGTGAAATAACAAGTGCCGGATTGTTGGCGGTTGGTGTATATGTTGCATCAGGAACTACGAGCGATGCTCTCGGTGATACCGGAGTGTGGACATTGACCGTGTACGTCACTGATGGAACATTGACACAACAGAACCCGCTCACAGTCAGCACACGCGAAGTGAATTCTACGAGTATCAATGTTCAGCTGTTGACCAAGGGTTCAAACGGAAATGCTGTTCGTTTTACGACCACAGCATTTGTTGATGGTCTTTCCGTTTCGACAAGTGGTTTGCTCACTTCAACGGGAGTAAGTACTGGTGAATACATCGTGTCAGGCACCGCCACTGACGGTTCAAATAATGGCGTTTGGTCGATTACTGCGTACATCACAAGTGGAGTATTGACGCAAACATCTCCGACTTTTGGTGCAACGACAACTGGTAACTCGGCTGCATTTGTAGCACAGCTCTCGGTGACAGGCGCGAGCCCAACTGGTGCTGTTTACTCTGAAACTTCAAGTGCCCATTCGAGTGAAGTGCTGGTCAGCAGTTCAGGCCGTGTTTCCGTGCGCGGCGGTGGAATCAACGCTGGAGATTATTCGGTAAGCGGCACTTTGTCGGATTCAAATGGCGACACTGGGGTATGGACTTACACATTGCACGTAACCAATGGCGTCATCACGCAGTTAGCTCCTACAACGTTGACGGTTATCCAGTCCCGGTCAAGTGCTAAGACGGTTCAGTTGCTGACGGCCGGTTCAGACGGATCTGGTGTGACATTCACGCGAACCAGTTCTCCAATATCTGGACTTGCTGTCTCATCTTCGGGGCTCGTGACGTTGACTGGATTGACGACAGGTGTTCGTATCATCTCTGGAACAATGTCTGATGCAACGGGAGACGTTGGAACATGGATTTTGACAGTCACCGTCACAAATGGTCATGTCATTGATCAATTGAATCCATCGACGGGTGCGGTGCTTATCACTGAAGAAAGTGGTTTTGGTTCTCGTATGTTGACCTCTGGCTCAGATGGGGGCATGGTGACGTTTACTGTGCTTTCACCTGTGGCGGGTATGTCTGTTTCCGCAGCAGGTGACGTTTCGGTTACAGGGGTTTCAGTGGGTGAGTACACGATTTCTGGATACACCAGTGACGTATCTGGCAATGCTGGTGTGTGGTCATTTGTATTGAATGTTGCTGATGGCACCATTACTCAAACGACACCAACGTCTGGCTCCGTAGTGACGACAAAGGTTTCTTCCTATCGGGCACAGTTGCGTACTAGTGGCGCAATAGGTGCAGTGACGTTCTCTGAAGCAAACGGAAACGACTCGTCAATAATCGCGGTGAGTTCTAGTGGTGCAATCACCATCGTCCCTTCGAGTCCAGCGGTTGGCCGCTACACGGCAAATGGCTATATGTCGGATGGTTCTGGAAACAGCGGAGTGTGGACATACATGTTGTACGTCAATGTTCCGGGCACAATTCGTCAAGAATCAGCTGTAACGAAAACTCTGAGCGCTAGTGATACGGCAGCCTTCACGGCCACCATTGCAGTGAGCGGCACAGATGGCGACGGTTTGGCGTTCTCTGTTGATGTACCCGTTGATGGAATAACGGTTTCAGCAGCTGGTGTCGTGAGTGCATTCAGTTTGAAGAAGGGAAAGTATTCTCTGACTGGATCAGTAACTGACTCTTCCGGATCCTTGGGAACCTGGGCATATGAATTGGTAGTGACGGAAGATGCAGTTCCATTGACTACTACAACGGCCCCTGTCTCAACAACGGTTCCGGTAAGTACGACCGTTCCAGGGACCACCACGTCTACCACCGTTCCAAGGACCACCACGTCCACGACCACTACGCTCGTGCCCGAAGTGAAGATCGCGGCGGCTGTCAGTCCGATGCCGACCCCTCAGAAATTACTGGCACAAAAGGTCAAGATTTCCGCAACTGGCTCAATTAGCTTTGGCCCATTCCCTTCTGGCAAAGCGGCCATGACGCAGGCGCTCATCGCTCAGATCACGCTGATCTCCGCTTATCTAAAGACGCACAAATATCGACGCATTATTTTGATTGGCCATACTGACTCAAGGGGTTCCAGTTCGTACAACTTGAACTTGGGAATGATGAGATCTGTTGTGTCGCAAGCTGAATTTAAGAAAGCTTTGAAGAAGATTGGTCTAAGTCATCTGAAAGTCTTTGCACGCTCGGCGGGGGAGACAGGTTCGCTTGCAAAGGGAATGACTCAGAGCGCCTTGGCGAAGAATCGCCGCGTCGAAGTGCTTCTCAGGCTCTGGTAAGTAGTTAACGCCCTGGAGGGCCGTGTAGGACCGTTACAGAATGTGTGGTGGTGCCTGCATGTCGGTGTATTGCGAGTTCTCTGTATTCAGGTGAATTCCACCAAGTATTCAGGGCTTCCTCTGAGTCGAACTCGAGGATAACCGTGCGGCCCTGTTCATACGATCCTTCAAGAATTGTCGGCGCATCGTCGTACGTCAGGAAACGGCCACCATGCGAGCGCAAGATAGGGAAGAACCCTTTTTCATAAATGCGATATTCGTCGGGGTTTGTCACAGTGAAGTGAGCAATAAAACGAACGGTGGAGTCTGTAGCCATGGATGCCTCTCAGGAATGTTCGTTCAGTCTTTCAAACATAAGTCCGTGATGCATCACGGGAACTGCCATGGGTCTAGTGTCGTTCCAATACCAATTCGGAGGTTTCCATGTCCAGCAATCACAACAATGATCCACGCATTGATCCACGCATCAAAGCACTTTTAGAAGCGATGCCAAGCTTTGCTGCTCCAGATGTCAAGGACCGCGAAGCGATGCTTGCCCAGGCTAATAGTCCAGAATCGCTAGAAGGTATGAATGCATATCGTTTAGCAATGTCGATGTGCGATAACGAAGAGGCTGCACCATCAAAAGGGCTGCGTATCACGGAAGAAAAAGTGACATCACAACCAGATGGCAACACCATCAACATTCGAGTCATACGCCCCGACACAAATGACGTGCTTCCGTGTTTGTATTACATTCACGGCGGCGGCATGGCGTCGCTGTCCTACTTCGATGGTAACTACAGCGCTTGGGGTCGGATTCTTGCTGCAAAGGGTGTTGCAGTGGTGATGGTTGACTTCCGTAATTCGGTGTCACCCTCTTCTGTACCTGAAGTAGCACCGTTCCCTGCAGGCCTTAATGACTGCTTTTCCGGATTGAAGTGGGTTCACACAAATGCCGCAAAACTAAATATTGATTCATCGCGCATTGTTGTTGTAGGAGAAAGTGGCGGCGGCAATCTCACATTGGCAACTGGTCTTGCGTTGAAAAAGGAAAACGAGTTAGGTCTGATTGCTGGGCTCTATGCGCTCTGCCCATACATCGCTGGCAAATGGCCACTGCCTGAAAATCCCTCATCAACAGAGAACAACGGCATCTTTCTAGATCTGCATAACAACAACGGCGCTATGGGCTATGGCATAGAAGCCTTCGATGCACGTAATCCGTTAGCGTGGCCAAGCTTTGCAACAGAAGATGATGTTCGCGGTTTTCCACCCACAGTGATCAGCGTGAACGAATGTGACCCATTGCGCGACGAAGGAATCAACTTCTTTCGATTGCTATTGCGCGCCGGCGTTGCAGCACGTGGACGCACCATGTTGGGAACGACTCATGGTATTGAAGTGATGCCGATTGCATGTCCTGATGTGACCGAAGCAGCTGCGAGCGACATCGTCGCATTCCTAAGGTCTCTCTAGAGAAAAATGGAGCGGGTGACGGGAATCGAACCCGCATAATCAGCTTGGAAGGCTGAGATTCTAGCCATTGAACTACACCCGCGTATTGGGTCTCTAGGTTACTGGACAAGGCCGAGATTTACAGCCTGTCGTGGTTGAAGTACAGAGAACCTAATGTGGTCTTATGGAAAAGCGGCCGCCAAAGAGAAGCGATGGTTTGCGCACGATGAGCAAGATTGTGGAATTTGCCGCCAAGGAACTTGATGAAGTCGGCGCTGTCCAATTCAATCTTGATCGAGTGATTGAGAAATCTGGGGTGTCTCGCGGGTCGATTTATCACCATTTCGGTGATCGCGATGGCCTCATCGTTGCAGTGGAAATTTCTGAAATTGTCCAGATTCTGACGTCAGGTAATGAACGGATGCGCCGCCTCTTTTCAGAGGCTCACACTGGGGAAGAGATCATTCGGGGAATTGAAGCTGCGATTCGTGCAGGAATACACGGTCGAGGCCGAAACTATCGACGTCGGCGCATTGCCAGTCTCGCAACGGCACAACACAGCCCAGCCATCTCAAAGGCTTTGGCTGAAGTTCAAGTCTCAGAGACTGATTATTGGTTGGAGACGCTTCGAATAGGGGCAGGCAAGGGCCTCATTCAGCCCTGTGAGCCTCTTGTGGGTACTGCAGATGTGATTCAGTCGCTCCTTGTTGGGCGCATTCTGGTGGACATTCTGGACGATGAAGAACGGGACGGTACGTGGGTCCTTGCAGCTATTGAGGTATTTCGGGCACTGCTTCGACCTCAGTCAAGCAAATTTCTACCTAGATGAAGCATTTAATTAGGGTAGGGTCACTGTGTGCACGCAGGTCCTCGGCCCACCTCTCGGATTGGACTTGGTGTTGGATGCCTTGTTCTTTCGCTCGTCGGGCTTATTGGGGTTACGTCGCATTCAGTTGAGGCAGCGACGTTTTCCCGCATGGCCGTATGTGTTGAAAAGACAAATGGAAATCTGTCGGGCGTGGCAGGTCCGCGGTGTGGATCGCTGCAGAAGAAAACAATATGGGTGTCAACGTCATCACAGACAGTGGTGTGTGTTCGCGTATCAACCAAGCGACTTGCAATACCTCCTACGAAAAAATGTGCACGCGGATATGTGTCGATCATGACGTTTGCTCAGTCGGGAAACGTGAAGTTATGTCGTCATAATCTGACCAAGGAATTGGTCGTGAGAGTGCGTGCGAACTGTGCAAAAGGCCAGACGCTCTTGACAGTCAAGTTGCCTGTTATTGCTGCTTCGGTAATTGGTGCAGTTCCAGTTTTTGACAACGCTTCTAATGCTTCGCCAAGTACTGGCACGACAGGAGTGACAACAACATCTACGACAGTGGCGCCGATCGTTACGACTACGACTGTGGTGCCGACCACGTCGACCACTTCGACCACGTCGACGACTGCGGCACCGGTTCTGGTGGCACCCACAACGACAGTGGTGCCTTCGTTAGTCTCCACGACCACTGTGGTATCGATTGTGACGACTACGACTGTGGCGCCGATTGTGACGACGACCACGGTTCCTTCGACTTCGACGACCACTGTTCCTTCGACTTCGACGACCACGTCGACCACTACGGTTCCGCCAACACCTCTGCCTGTTGCGACGTCTATGACTGCGACGTCGGCCACAATCGTGTCGGGTGATTCGACGACGATTACCCCAGTGTTCTCTCGCGGGACAGCAACGGTGAATCATTCTGTCGGCACGGTGACCTCAGGTGTTAGCTTTGTGGTCTCGCCCACAGTGACGACCACGTACACCTTGACTGTTACTAATTCCGATGGTGCCACAGCTACTACGACCCTCACGATTGTAGTTAACTCACTTTCCATCACTACACAACCGCAGTCTGTAACAATAAATAGCGGACTACTGGGTCATTTTTCTGTAGTTGCATCTGGAACAGGAATCTTGTCGTATCAATGGTCGAATTCTCAAGGAATTATCGATGCACTGAATGCGCGATCAGATTTGTTTCAAACTGGTGCAGGAGAAACGTATTCGGTCACAGTCACAAGCACATTGAATGGCACGACCGTATCGAAAACATCTAATACTGCTGAACTATCTGTCAATGCGGTGACCATAACCACGCAGCCACAAACTGTCACGATTGCTGAAGGTGGTACGGGGACATGCACCGTACGTGCGACTGCAACAGGGGTTCTGAGTTATCAGTGGTACTTAGATGATGTTCTCGTTGAAGGGGGGACAAGCAGGGATCTTCCAGTATCGACAGAAAGTGTTTGTAAGGTGGTGGTCACTAGCACCCTGGCAGGTCTCACTGTCGATGCATATTCAAGTTCGGCAATCGTGTGGGTTAACTCCGCTGTAATCACATCGCAACCAACTGACAGCGTGTTTACTGCTGGAAGCTATATGCCGATTTCAGTTGGCTTGCAAAGCGGCAAGACCGGCCAATCTTTCACTTATCAATGGTTCAGAGACGGGGCTGCAATATCTGCTGCAAATTCGGCAACATACAATGCGTCGATTGCGGGTTCGTATTTCGTTGAAATAACTGCAACGATGAATGCAACAGTGTCGACTAAAAATTCAGCAACTGTCACGGTGTCGTCAGTTGCTGCACCACTGATTGCGTCTTTTGTCTCCGGAAGTTCACGAATTGCTAGTGGATCATCTACAACAATCACGGCTGTATTTAGTGGGGGTAGTGCAATAATGACTCCTGGCAACACGGTGTTGTCATCTGGAGTCGCGGTTACTGTTTCTCCGACCGTTAGCACAACCTATTCTGTGACCGTAACCAATGCTGCTGGCAATACATCGATATCAACAACGTCCGTCATTGTCGAAACTGGCAGCATCTCAGCGCTTTCCAGTCAACTATCGCAATTCCATCTACAAGGTTCATCGATTCGTTTAGGAGATGGAAGAGTCTTGATCCTTGGTGGAGCAAGTAAAGTCGCTGAACTGTTTGATCCGACGACTAATGCGTTCTCTAGTACTGGATCCATGATTGTTCAACGGTCTGCGCCCGCTGTAGTGCTTCTTGCCAATGGGAAAGTACTTGTGATGGGTGGCTACTCCAATCAAATTAATTACCCCGCTATTCAGTCAGCCGAGTTATTCGACCCTGCAACCGGAATTTTTAGCTCCACAGGCAATATGACCGGAGCACGTTCGGGGCCGAATGCTGTAGTTCTCGCCAATGGAAAAGTCTTGGTAGCAGGGGGACAGGCAGGTAGTTCATACCTTCAGTCGGCTGAACTATACGACCCTATTGCGGGCACTTTTGCTTCCACGGGACTGATGAATGTTCCTCGTGCAAGCGCCACGGCAACTTTATTGCGCGATGGAAATGTACTCGTAGCGGGTGGTCAAAATTATGGTGGAGGGTCATACCCTCGATTGTCCTCGGGGTCGATTTATAACACCGCCAGTGGCTCTTGGACCGCAACTTCCAACTCAATGATTACCGCCCGCAGTGAAGCTAGCGCTGTCGTTCTGTCTGATGGCCGTGTGTTGATTGTTGGAGGAATGCAAACAAATACGGTCGCGTTGGCATCGACAGAGATTTTCGACATGGCAACGATGTCATTTGTTTCGTCTACTCCGACGATGGATTCCTCACGGGTTCTTTCTGGAGTTGTGGCATTGTCTGATGGCACTGTGCTAGTCATCGGAGGTAGCAACGGTGTTAGTTCCAACTATGACTCTCTCTTGTTGTTTGACCCCACGAACAATTCCTTTACCCATCTTGCGGCGGTATTGACATCGACGCGACAGAACGTTTTGGCAACATTGCTTTCAGACGGTCGTGTCCTCATTACTGATGCATGGAACAAGACTGCGTTCTTGTATACGCCCTGATGACAAAGACACCGCGCATCAGCGCGGGCGTTCGCCGTAGTCCTGCCACGGGGCATCACGCTCACGAATGACTTCACGAAAGCCCTTTTCGTTAAAGCCTTCTACCCATTGTTGGGCTTCTTCTGTGTGGCGGGTGATGCCGTCAAAGAAAGTGCCAAGTAATTGAGATGTGCGCAATCCCATGTTCTCAAACGCTTGGTTAATAAGCAGTTTGTTGAGCGCAAGTTGGTTGGCCGGAATGTGGCGGAAACGTCGTGCTTCTTCTTCGATGAATGCACCAAGTTCATCGGGTGGACACACATGCGAAACGAGTCCGATGCGATACGCGGTGTCTGCGTCAATCGCGCGGCCCGTGAGAATGAATTGTTTGGCATGTTCAAGCCCGAGGCGGTACACCCACATCATGGTTGTCGGAGTTCCGTAAATGCGACTTGGTGCATAACCAATGTGCGCGTCTGATGCCATGTACAGCAAGTCGCAACACATCACAAGATCTGTTGCGCCACCGATTGCCCATCCTTTAACTTCGCCAAGAACTGGTTTCGGGCATTCCCAAATTTTCATGAAACGTTTGACGTTGTTTCCCATGAATTGCCAGTCACGCACTGGGTCCCATGCTCCTTCACGCGGTTCTGGTCCTTTCGCTCCGTACGGAGTAGACCACCTGCGTTGTTCGTCAGCGTCTGAACCAGATGGGCTGGCGGCTAAGTCGTATCCGGCAGTAAATGTGTCGCCTTCGCCGCGAAGAACGATTGCGCAAACATCAGATGATTTGGTTGCGCGGTCTATTCCGTCGGCGATTCCTTGAATAACAGCGTCGGTCAGCGTATTTTTCTTGTGTGGACGATTAATCGAGATGATCGCAATGTCATCACGTTCCACATAAAGCACAGGTTCTGTCATGAAGTGATTCTGCCAGACATTGTTGTGTCCCAGAGCCTTGGACAATTGCTACCAAGTGTGCGATATGCGGCTCCATAGCCGTTGCAGATGAGCGCGCATTATTGGGTCTGTTACGAACGATGGGTCGCGCAATCGGACTGCCTTTTCATAACCATCTGGGATCGTGCGAGAGAAATGACCAATTCTCCATTGAAATGCATGAGCAGAAAAGGGAATTGACGCAAGGAATTTGTCCGTCAAGCCACACGTGTCTATGAGGTGTGTTGCGGGCCCTTGTCCAATTCCGAGAGCACCCAATTGGCCACACACTGTTATGACGGCTCTTGGGGTAGTGAAGTGCGTGGGGGCAGATGGCCACGTAGTTGCAAGAAAATTGATTTGGTGAAGAGAAATCTGTTCTGGGTCAAAAGCAAATCGAAGAGATTTGGCTGTTTGTAAAAAATCATGACGTTCGACAACAAGATCTTGTATCGAACGGTGTCCGTTTTTCACGAAGTATCCACGTTCATCGGATATTCCGTTGTGGGAATGGTAATCCCATCGTGGTGATTGTGGATTTTGGATACTCGTAATTGGAGTAACTGCATTCACACCAAAAAGCAAGATGATTGCACTGATCCGAAGCAGGGCTGGAGAGGAGAAAACTCTTTGTGTGATTGATCTGCTTTGGGGCCATGAAATGACGCTAAGAAACACACACATGTAGACCGGCACTGCAAGAAAACGACCCACCATGAAATCGCCTCCTACGTAGACGACATATGCGAGATACATGAGTAGACCAATTCCAATGGGCCGTACTCCTGGTGTTCGTGACCGAAGAGCGAGGGTTAGCCCAACGAGCAAGATGATTCCCGACACTGGGTCGTGAACAATTGAATAGAAAATGTAGTTGAGTCCTTGAGTAAGGACTTCCCAAAGCGGTATGTGCAAATTCCTTTTTGCTTCAAATGTGTTCGGAAGAAATGCATGAAACGTTCTGAATGCATATATGCCCCAGACCATAATTGGCGTTGCTAGGGCGATTCCGAAAGTGAAAATTATTTTCAATTTACGACGTTGAGGCCACAGTAACGAAACAATCGGTGCGGCTAAAAGTATTGCGTAATCCATCCGATTAAGAAACGCTAGAGCACATAGCAATCCGATGATCCCATATTTCCATTTCTCGACGTGCACTTGTGAGTGCGCTTGTACGACAAGAAGTATGACGGCACCAATGAGGAGATAGGAGAGCGGATTTTCAAGGCCAGACGTTGAATACTCAATAAACGCATTCGAACTCGCAAGAACGATTGCAGCAATCACTGCATTGAGAACGCTGCGAGTCACAAATGCAATCAGCGCAACAGCTATTGCGGTACATAAAAGACTGAAAAGAATAATTGAGTAAATCCACTCATTCGTGAAATAACCGAGGTAAACCCACGCCGAAAACCACAATGGGTGCGTGTATCCCTGAACATTTTCGAGTGGGTTGAAACCAGCCCCCCATCCATGGCGAAGGTTGAGAGCTTGTCGCAATGTAATGAGTGCGTCATCACTGATCCATGAGACACGCAGAGAGAAAAAGAGAACAATTCCAACGACTATGGCAATGCGAATCAGAACCGTGCGCTTGATCAAGGAATGGCTCCTCGTACCCCATACACAGCGGTGATTGTGACAAGTGCACCACCAAAGAGAACTACAAGCAATACCCACCACGAATCGTCGTCGTCACGGAGAGCTCGGGCCACCGGAAAAATAAGGGGAAACGCAGTGAAAAGAAATCGTGGACGAGCCGTCACTGTTGCGGGAATCAGCATGAGGGCAAGGACGACGGCAATGTATGCGTTGTACATGGCAGGCAGTCTGTATTTATATAAAAACCACAAGGCAATGACCATTGCGATGACAGTTGTTCCAGTGAGCGCCGTAGTTGGTGATGACAACGGATGGAGCAGAAAATGAAATGTGCGCTCAACCGCAGTAGCCCCAAAACTTGTGCCCTCTTTCCATGCTTGACGCTGCACGCGAAACCACGCCCACGGTTCTCGAGTGTGATGTCGAAGAAAGAACATGAAACCCACAAAACCCCAGGGAGCAATGAGGGGCGCACGGAGGCTTTTCCAATCCTTTTCATCTCTGATCGCAACATATGAAGCAACTGCGCAGGCCACGACAAGGGCGGTTCCATTCGGGCGTGCCAAAGTTGCCAACATGGCGAGAGTTCCCGCCCACACCCATGATCGACGTCGCAGTGCAATAAAACATAAGGCTGCAAGGGTGAGCATTAACGCCTCGGAATAGGCCATGCTCAGTACAAAGCTTCCAGGGAATAGAGCAGCGAGAATCATGGACTTTTCTGCGGTCTTGTTATCAAAAAGGTCGCGGGCGATGTGTCCAACGAGAAAGATGAAAATAAAACTGACGATGACATTCAGCAACAGGGCAGACGCAACTGGTCCGCCAGGAATGAATAGATCGAGGTAATGGACTGTTCGAGGAAAGAGCGGGAAAAAAGCTGCACGAGCATCTGAGTAGGCATAGGTGGCGTATGGTCTGATTATTCGGGGATAACCAATACGCACCACCTCCAGATACCAATGTCCATCCCAGTTGTCGAACACCCTGACAAGTCCGGTCAAACCACGAACAGGGACAATTCCGGCCCAATTATCACGAACGGTGTTACCGACAACCACGATGCCGGCACCGAGAATTGTTAAGAGTCGACTAACAAGGAAACCGATCATTCCTCGTTTGAGAGCTCTGTCCCAGGGGTAAGGATCCTGAATTGAATCGTTTGAAAATGTGGTTGTCATATGGCCATTGTTTGAAAGAATTGGAACTGCGTAAGCCTAGGTGTCAGTCCACTCTCACAGCAGTCGCTGCTAGTTCAGACCTTTTCGAGGAAGATGAGCGGAATTTCACGCTCTGTCTTGAGTTGGTAACCACCGTAGTTTGCATATTTGGCAACAATGATTGGCCACATTTCATCACGTTCGTCTGATGTTGCAATGCGAGCTCGGCGTTCGTGTTTGGCTTCTGTTTGGGTTTCTATCCACACGGTGGAATTTGCTCGTAAGTTCACGAACCATGCAGGGTGATGATCATCGCCACCACGTGATGCAACAACGACGTAGGTGTCACCGTGCTGAATAGGGGAGGTCAGCATTATTTCGCGAGGCTGCCCAGATGTGCGGCCAGTTGTCGTGAGTTTCAGCACGGGCATATTGCCGGCATTCCAACCCTTTTTGCCGCCTGTGACGGTGAGAATCGTTTTGTGAACAAAGTTCATGGTTTTCAGTGCAAGATCGCTAGGCATTTTCACAAGGGTACTTCTTAGACGGTGTGACTTATGTGTCTGCCTTCTGATGCTGAATAGTTGCCAAGTACAATCGGTTATCGCATGTTGAAACGCCTCCTCTCCACTGTTCTTGCGAAATACAAGGGTTTGTTGTGGGTGGTCGTTGCGTTTCAGGCCATTCAGGCCATGGCGGGACTCTTTCTTCCCACGTTGAACTCAGACATCATCAATAACGGTGTTGTGAAGCACAACATTGGGTACATCTGGCAGATGGGTGTCGTGATGCTTGTGGTCACGATTCTTCAAGTCGGTTTTTCCATTACTGCTGTCTATTTCGGGTCAAAAGTTGCGATGGGTTTTGGGCGCGATGTGCGACGCAGTTTGTTCCATCAAGTGAACGATTTCTCAGCGCGAGAAGTGGCTCAATTTGGTGCACCCTCGTTAATTACGCGAATCACAAACGACGTGCAGCAGGTCCAAATGCTGGTGTTGATGACATGTACTTTGTTGCTCAGTGCGCCATTCACATCTATTGGTGGCGTATTTCTTGCTATGCACCAAGACTTGGGCCTGTCGCGCATCTTGATGTTCGCTATCCCGATTCTTGCCGTTCTTCTCGGAATCATTATCGGCAGCATGGTGCCGACCTTTCGCAAGATGCAAGAACGCATCGACCGCATTAATGAAATTCTGCGCGAGCAACTCACAGGAATTCGAATTGTTCGGGCCTTTGTTCGCGAGCCGGAAGAGAAACAACGTTTTTCTGACGCCAACGCTGCTGTCACTGAAGTGGCACTACGTGGTGGTCGTTTGCAGTCGTTGATGTTTCCAACGGCGACACTGATTATCAACATCTCGAGCGTTGCTGTGGTGTGGTTCGGTTCAGATCGAATTAATGCAGGTCTGATGAAGCCGGGAGCACTCATTGCGTTCTTGACATATCTCACTCAGATTCTGATGTCAGTCATGATGGCGACATGGATGGCGGCACTGATTCCACGTGCTTCAGTTAGTGCTGAACGTATTCAAGAAGTTCTCAATACGCCTACCTCTGTCGTGATTTCGGCCAATGCAATTTCAGACCTACAGCAAACCGCTGTATTGCAATTTGATTCAGTGGGATTCCACTACCCAGGCGCCGAACTTCCCGTGCTCGACAATATTTCATTTACGGTAAAAGCTGGCCAGACATTGGCCGTTATCGGAAGTACCGGCTCAGGTAAGACAACGTTAGTCAGTCTTGTCCCACGCTTATTTGACGCAACAAGTGGTGTCGTATCGCTCGACGGTGTCGATGTAAGAGATCTGGCACCAGAAGCATTGTGGTCACGAGTCGGAATTGTTCCGCAAAAGCCCTATTTGTTCTCGGGAACAATTGCAAGCAACTTGGTGTACGGCAAAGAAGACGCCACTGAAGCTGAGATGTGGGCTGCATTGCGCACAGCGCAAGCCGAAGATTTTGTACGTGCAATGCCAGGCGGCCTCAATGCCGTCATTGCTCAAGGTGGTTCAAATGTGTCTGGCGGGCAACGTCAGCGTTTGGCCATTGCTCGGGCGCTTATTCGTCATCCTGAGATCTATCTGTTTGACGACTCTTTTTCTGCTTTAGACCTAGCGACCGATGCACGATTGAGAGCCGCCCTGGCGCCATCAGTTCGCGATGCGGTTGTCATTATTGTGGCCCAGCGTGTTTCGACCATTCGTGACGCCGATCAAATTTTGGTTCTCGAAGATGGTGCGTGCGTTGGTCTCGGTACGCATGACGAGTTGTTGGCATCGTGCCCTACTTTCCAAGAAATTGTTGAGTCACAGGCTGCAGTAAACGAAGGTGCGCTATGAGCGATTCAAACGAGACAGAGGACAAGAAGCCGGCCCAACATATGCCAGGCTCAGAATTGCGCACCTCTCGAATGAGCACCGTAGGTATGCCAGTAGAGAAGTCAGAGAACTTTTCAGAGACTTCTCGTCGCTTAGTGCGGCTAATGGCTGGCGAAAAATACTTGGTGG
>Ga0194048_10000392_pt1 | contig 21022 bp, 23 predicted proteins | sample JunL225m_MetaG_FD_161685 | JGI IMG/M metagenome (GOLD analysis project Ga0194048, IMG submission 161685) | Anoxic zone freshwater microbial communities from boreal shield lake in IISD Experimental Lakes Area, Ontario, Canada - Jun2016-L222-5m | ecosystem: Environmental > Aquatic > Freshwater >...
GTTGCTGCCCAGCCCCACTGCGTCGAAGCTGGCAAGTCAAAACGCAGACGCCCCTCTTCCAGCACACCAGCCACAGACGGCCATGTCGGATCATCCAAGGTCACCATGCCGCCAACGACCGGCGCAAAGCCGCCGTCTGCGGCCCACACGGACACACGCATGACCGGCGGGGCCGGCTGTAGGGGGACGGGAACGGGAGGCGGGGACGGTCTGCGGCGATTGAGGACGGCCAGCAGACGACTAAACCAAGACATGTGGCTCCTTCAGTGTGGGGTTCACGATGGTCATCCAACACGGCTGACCCTTCGACAGCGCCTGCGCCAGTGCGCCTTGCACCTTCGCCAACGCCAAGCGGCTGGAGAGGATCGTATGCTCCGTGTGGGACAGGCCGACCAGAATACACCCAGACGTGTCTGCCGTGCTATTCCCGGCGTGGATGCGAACACCGGACCACCCCTGCCCCACGTCAATGAGCGGTAGCATGACGCCCCACCGCTGCGACTTGGTGATGGACACCGCGTAACGCCCAGCGGGGATGGCCGTCTCATGCAGAATCTTGAAACCCGGTGGGCGCACGGTGTCTTCCAACGTGTAACACGCATGGACCCCATCGATGGACAGGGTGCCATGCGTCTCGTCCGGCGTTAGCCTCGTCCGCGTCAGCAGCAGTTCCATTAACGATGCGTCATCCAATACAACGCCGCTGCACAGACCGCCGACAGCGTCGAGAGCGAGATGGTCGTAGCGCGACTGCTGCGGTCGGCCAGCACCGCAATCTCCATCTCTGAGGCGCGTGTCCTGCCGTTCAGGACGTCCAGCCGGTCCACGATGCTGGCAATCGCCGCCATCACAGCGGTGTGGCGTTCATCCAAGAGGCGCTGATGGTCATCCATTACGGCAACGACTTATACAGGGCTTTGATACGCGCCCGAAGCTGTGGCTTTGTCATCGACGGGACTGGAATGCATTCCCACAGGGCTAGCGCGACCGCTTGAAGCCGCTTGTCTGATGTCTCGCGTTCAACGTCCTCATCTTGCAGTTGCGCGTCCGTAGGATACGCGTATCCCTCAATAATGGGTTGCGCAACGCCTTGCAACGCGTCCGGTTGCACAGACCATGTCGAACGGTCATCTTCTGTCCCAATCGAGACGCTCGACACGTTAACGTTGGCCTGTTTCAATGCGGCGAATATACGGCTAGCCGTGCGCTTGTCCATGCTAATTCTCGATGCTTCCCGTCAACCCGTATGCGCTCGCCCCACTCCACGTAATCGATCCTGACCCTGCACCTTGCTCTTGCCACACATACGTATGACGACCGACCGGGACAATCTTCCGCAAGGACACATGATGCAAGACTTGCGCATTCAGCAACACGCCCGTGGCTTGCGACTGCAACGATGACGCCGACTTGGTGGTCGTACTGTCTTCGCCGATAGAGATGAAGCTCTGATACGTCGCGTCAGTTCCGCTGGCGGAAGCGAGTGTTTGCACCCGCACATCGACTAACACTTCAGCCACGCCCACCACGACATCGAGTTGGTTTGCCGTGTTCGCGTTCGCTTGTCTGAGAGTACCAGAAGTATAGGTCCATGATGCCGTCGTCTCAAAACGCAGCATTGGACGCACAGCGCGCTGGTAATAGTTAAACAGGTATCGCTTCGTCGCGGAGTCTTCGGTTTGCCCAGCCACGGTCGTTGTGCGGAACGTGCCAAGATACCGCCGCGTCACGTCTACTAACGCCCCATCGGGGCTTTTGACGTAAATGCCATCCTGCTGCGGCAACAACGTGGCATAGGTGCCAGCCGCAAACCGTGCCGTGTCACTCGTCCAAGCCGCAGACAACTCAAGCGCAAGCGATCCAAAGTTGTCATAGACGAACACGTCATACAACGCACTCGCAACAGCCGGAATGGCAATCGAGAGTTCGGCAAACGTGCGGCGAATCCAACTGGTGCCGTCATAGATTTCGCAACTGCTCCCACGGAACGGCGTCCAACGAACCGTGGTCGCTGCCGTCACATCAGCCGTCGTCACTGGCACACCCGTCGTCAGCGTCAACCGTCCCTGCGGGGCCGTGCCGCTATTCACATTAATGAATTTTGAGGGCGGGACAAACGCAGGACTTCCAAACGATGGCATTAGTAATCTCCACCAACTGCCGACACTTGCAACGCCGCAGCCACCGTCGTGCCAATCGTGACATACACACGATACGTCGCGGGCAACGAGATGTTCATGGCAATCAGGTTGTCCACTTGCGCCGCCACTTCAGACAACGTCGTCGCGGCAATTGTGGCTTCCGCATACAAACTGTTGTTCGTCGCGGTCGTATTGGCTGCGCCGTTGTTAATAAACACGCGCAACACGGTTGCTACCGCCGTCCCAGTGCTTCGGACCTTGATACTGTCAATGCGACTGCCGTTGACGCCAGCCGTGTAGACCAGCACCACCGTGCCGGTTCCATCTTTCGCGGTGTTGGCCGTAGTGACGGTTTGCCCAACAACAAAGATGGGCGTTTGTGCGAAAATCGGAAGAGCGGTAACCGCCATTTAAAAGCCTCCCAGCGTCGAATACAGATACAAGTTTAGCGGCGTCTTGATGCCGCCAGTCGGAGTCAGCAGGCCCGTCACAGCCACGGTGCTCGACAACGTGGCCGCACCCGTCACGCCAAGCGTGGTGCTCACCGTTGCGGCTCCCGTCACGGTCAACGCGCCCGTGCTTACAGTGCTCGACAGCGTAGCCGCACCAGTGACGTTCAACGTGCCGCCCACCGCATGATTTCGGCTCTGGAACAGGTCGCGAGGACGGCTCGCCCCCGACTTGCCGATGTCATAGGTCGCATCGACAAACAGCAAATCTTGGTTAATAGGGTTTGGCAACACCGCCACGGCTGTGGTTGCGGACAACAAAAGCGTTGATGTCGTGTTGGCGATGCCCACGGTGCGCGACAGCGTTGGAGCCGTTGCCGTAATGGCCCCAACCGTCGTTGACACATAGTACGTGCTGCCCGTCACCACCGCCGAGGGCGTCGAAACAATGCCTGCCAGACGAATGGTGCCCGCCGTGTTGATCGGGATCGCACTCACCGCCACACCAATGGCCTGACAACTTGTGCTGCTCACCGCGAAGTCCGCATCGGTCAGATACCACAGGCCCGCCGTCAGCGGCACCGCTTCCAGCCCCGACGACAAGTAGCAGACCTGTCCCGCCGTCACGGCCACGCCAACCGTGCCTTGGATGTCCAAGTTCACCGCCGCGCCGGGAACGGCCAAGATGTTGTCCTGGTCGTCAATCGTCGCCCCAGCAGGGGTCTTAATGACAAACCGCATGTTCGACCCGGCTGGCAGATAGGCCACATAGCGCCCCGCCGAGTCTGCCACGATGGGATTTGGGTTGGCGACAGTCAGCGCCGAGGTCGTGTACGTCAAGGCCAGCGTCGTTGTCCCGCCGGTATAGGTGTAGATCAGTGCGCCAGACACGGACACGCCATCGGCGTCCAGGACGGTCTGGTAGGGAGTGGGAGTGAGTGTGCCTGCCATGTGTATGTCCTATTGGTCCTTACGACGTTGCCCAAATGGCAGGTTCTCGACTTCGCCTTTAGCATTTAGGTTTTTGCCACCGCTCACGCTGACTTGTGCTTCCCTATTCGTTACTGGCTCTGCCACATTGCGGGCCGCGCTTTTCATGCCTTGTCTTTTGGCATGATACTGATCCCACGCGAATCTAATGCGCGGGTCTTTCTCTGCCATGTTTTCAACAAGCACGTCGCCAGCAAGAATTGATTTCACACGCGCTTTTATTTGTTCTTCTGTCGTTGCCGCCGCTCCAGACGCAGTTTCCCGCTGCGCTTGTTCGTTCAACTGCTCAAGCACGTTGTCGGGCGTCACTTTACCGGACGGCTTCGTCTTTGGCGCAGAGCCTTTTGGCGCAGACGCAGGGCGTGATGCAGGCGCACCCTGTTGAGGCACCGGTTCTTCGGCAGGCGCAGGCTCACTGAACGCTTCCGTCACACGTTGACGATTGCCGCTAGCATCCTGCGCCGATGACGAACGTGTCGCACGAATGCCCTTCGATTCCAGCCCTTGCAGTTGCTCGTTCTGTGCAGCAAGCCGCTCAGCCATCGTCGCAGACTGCGTCTCAAAGACTTGATCAATCTTGCCTTTGAGTGCGGCACGGACATCTGGGTCTAGGCTATCAGCTAACTCAAGATGATAGTCGGCCACTTGTCGTGCAGAATTCAGCGCATCAGGCGTCTGGGCCTTGAGCATAGACTCCACATTCGACAGATGCGTGTTGCTCAACTGCGCCGCCGTATGCGCCGTTGCAATCTCAATCCTCCGGGCATTGCGATTTGCCGCATCACTCAACGCGTTGTTCCGCGTACGCGTTTCTTTCTCTAACGCCAGCGTTTCTTGCCGTGCCCGAATGGCATCAGCCCGAGCAAAGCCCTCTTGTCTATGTGCTTCTGTCGTTCCTTCGCGGGACATACGAAGTGCATCTTGACGTTCAGACTCTAACGATTTTTCTACAGCTTTTTCTGCGGCAAGCTTTGCGGCATGTTCGCGAGATTCCAACATGTCGCCAACTTGTTGCGACCGTCTCAATTTGTTTTGATCGGCCTTCGTCCCAGCTTGTAGCACATCTCGTTCAAGGCGATCTGTATGCGCTTTTTGAAGCCTGAACAAATCAGCTTGCTGTTTTGCTGAAATAGTCTCCGACGTGTAGGCACGTTCGTCGGCTAATAGTGTGGCATCGGACGCTAGCTTTTCAGCACGGTCTGTAAGTTGTTGTTCTCGCCTCGTAGCAGCGTTTGCGTCTAGACGACGGTTTCGCTTTTCAACTTGAGCTTCATTGTAAGCACGTTCCTCAGCAATCTCAGCAGCAGTTTTTCGGCCAAAAAGCTTCAACGCAGAATTATAACCAGACGGCGCGCCAAACGCCCCAACCACGGCTCCAAGTGTGCCGCCTTCTTTATATCCTCCGTATGCACCGGTTAGCGCCACGCCTGGATTCTCTACCACGTTAAGAACCGTCTTTTTGACAATCGCTGGCACTGGAATTCTTGACACGCCACTTTTGACCGCAGCAATCGCTTCCGCTTTGCCAGCCGTTGTTAACGCTCGAAAGCTTGGACTGCCTTCAAGCAACGCCAGCGTGTTCAACGTGGCTTCGCCCATCTGTTCAGGGTTGCCTGATCCAAATTGCTCGCCAATTGACGCAACCGCTGGCCCCAGCCACGGGATAGGCGATAACGCGCCATACGCCAACCGTTCAGACATAGACTTTGCGTTTTTTGACTTCTCTATCAAGTCTTTTGCGCCTTGCGTTCCACTATCACGTAGCTTCTTTGGCGCATTCAACAATTCGCCAAGTGTAACGAACGGGTTGCTTGCTTCGTATCCTCGCTTGACAGGGTCAATCACCATGTTGGCAACGCCACCAACGAGGTTCTTACCCGCTTGATACACGCCTTCAGCGCCTTGCTTGAACGATGTGCTGATGTCTTGGTTGAAAATGTTCCGGTCTTTTGGATCAATAAGATCGGTTCTGTACGCTTCAGTAGACTGCTTCAGTTCATCTTCCGTACGAGGTCTAAAAAGACGAGCGGCGTCCTTTGGCGGAGTCTTAGAATCAGCTTGCACGTTAGCTGCTGTAAAGATCTCGTCAAGCTCCTGTTCGGTCGGTGGTTTGTCTCCAGTTATAGAAAGAGATTTTCCATTCGGAGCCGTAACGGTATACGTGTTTTGTGCCATAGCTAATTCACTACGACTTTGTACTTACCAACCACTATGGGCGTTTTTGGAGCAGCGTCTGGTGTGCTAATCCTATTAAGCTTCAAGCCTTTTTCCAGTTGAGTGCGCCTTTCCTCGGATAGGTCCGTAGGAGCAAACGCACGAATACTGTCGAAGTAGGCTTCTCTGTTTTGTTCGGCAACGGTGCCTTGACGAACAATGCTATCGCGAAACATTTTAAAAATTTCTTGCGTACTGCCAGTCACTGGGACGCCTGTGACATACGTAACCAATTGGGCCACATCGCCCTTGGCTGATGCTTGGTTCAATTTTTGTTCAAGCTCAAGACCAACATTACCAGTAGGAGACACCAACCGAGCGAGTCCAAGCGCCAACTCCGTCTGCAACACCAATGGAATTTTGTACTCGCCGGTCTTGGGGTCTTGATTCTGGCTAAAAATAGCCAACAAGTGTTTCGCTTGATTGACTTTTTGGTCTTCAAGGCCCATGCCTCCGCTTCTTGACGAAAGCGTCCGTTGCAATATTGCCTGATACTGCTTCTCAAACCCTTCTTGAGCCTTTGTCGAGTTTGGGTCGTATTCGGCAGCGGCCACTCGCGGACGTTCATAGACACGCGCGCCAGTTTTCATCTCCTGCGCCGTCATTGGACGTCGCACAGGTTTGCCGTCAGGTCCAGGGACAGTCACCATAGGCGGTACAACTGGTGCCCGCTTATACTCCTCAATAGACATAGGAGTACCGCCCGCTGCCACTGTATCGGTTACGTACTTTTGATATTGAGCAAGACTAACATCGCCAATGGTCGTCTTCGCGTTAGATGGTGTCACGCCAATGACTTGTCCGCCCAGCATTGTCGTTGTGCCAGGAGCAAGGCTCACAGCCTTCTCGCTGCCCTTCCGCATCAAGCCGATGAGCAACTGCTCTTGACCTTGGCGACCTTGGTCTTGACCACTGGCAATCAACGCATCCAAGTCTGATTGCTTGTAGATGCCATTAGCAACAAGAGACGAACCAACCCCATTGACTGCATCAGCCCATGACGTTTGCGACCCATCAGCCTTCGGCGCACGGAACATCGCCAGCGCATGATTTGCGGCTTGCGCCACGGTGTCATTGCGTTTTTGCACAAAATCGGCAATGTCTTGGTTCTGCTTGCCAACGTTCACCATCAGTTTGTCAGCGTATGCGCCATACCCCGCCGCATTCAATGCTTGTCGCGTCTTGGCTGGGTTGAACGTCTTCTGCCCAAAGTCACCTTGGTCAAACAGGTTTGAGTAGTCAGGCGACGGTGGACCTTCATACCGAGACGTGCCAGTCGCAGGGTCGCGCTGATAGTTAGGATCTGGGCTTTGATCCAAGGACGCCAGGAACCTAACAGCCTCTTTGCCCTTGGCCTGTTCAGCCCGTTCAGTCGCCTTATCAGCAAACTCCAACCGCGCTTGCGCTTGCTGCTCGTTCTTGAACGCTTGGTCCTTACCGGCTTGAATCTGAGCAGGAATGCCGCTCACAATCTTGCCCACGTTCTCAATCGCCCCGCCGTAGGCTTGCCCACGAATCTCAGCGGCTCGCGCCTGGGCACTGGCCGTATCGACCAGCGCCTTGGCCTTGGCGTCTTCGCCACGGCTCAAGAGGTCGGCAATGGTGCTGACGTACGGGTTCCGATAGGCCTGGAAGTCAAACGCCATTAGGCACCCGCCGCGTATTGAATGTCGCTCATGCGGTCGCGCTCGTACTGCCGCTGGTTGTTAATCTTGGTCTGATACGCCGCCATCGCATCATCGTACGCTTTTTGCGTCTGGTTGTAGGCGTTCGTTTGCTGGTTCTGGTACAAGTTGCTGTTGGTGTTAAACGCGCCAGACTTCCGCGCTTCGGTGTCTTGGTTGTAGGTATTCCCGGCTAGCGCATTGGTCGAGTACTGCTGGAACGCGTTCGCGGCGTTGGTGTTGTACGTGTTCAGGTTCCGGTTATAAACGTTGCCGTACTCTTGAGACGCCGCTTGCTGGCCGTAGTCCAGCAGTCCCTTCATGTTGCCGCCCGTGTTCGTCACGCCACGCGCTGCCCCAGAGTTTTCCAATGCCCGCTGCCCTTCGGCCAAACGGAACTGGTAGCCGGGGTCTTGCCCCATCTCTGCCGCCGTCGGTGCCGCAAACGGTGCAGGAGCCGCATACTGCGGAGCTTGATAGGCGGCACCGGGCGTGTAGGTGCCGGGGTTCGCAATCGGCCCCTGCTGGCCCATCATGTCGCCCAATGTGGGAGCGGGCGGCATCTCACCGGGCTTTTGGTTCTGCAAACCATTTGGGCCAAGTCCAAAGGACGCCAGACGTGCTGACCGCTGGGCGGGGGTTTCGGTCAACGCCGACGCGGTTGCTGTCGTGGTTGACCCGCCGCCACTGTCAGGATGTTCGTCCCATTGGATGTATGGATTGCTATCGGTAGACCCAATAGCCTTTGTCAAAAAGTTCCCGTTGTACGCGAGTTGGTTCAGTTTCGAGCCAGTGCGCGTCACCCCCGTGGCAAATCCACCGTTCTTGTTGTTGGCGTCAAGGAATTGTTGAAGTCCAGCGGGTGTCTTTGCGCCAGTCCATGCCAGCCATGCGGCCTTCAGTTTGACAGGGTCGTAGCCCGCGCCGGTCTGCGTTGTGTTTGTCGTATTTGCGGCTGCGGCTTTTTCTTCGTCTGTGTACTTGTCCGTCTCAGCCTTCGCCATCGACTCAAACATCTGCTTTGTGATGACGATGTCTTTGCCACGCATGTGCTGCAAAACTTCTTCATCTGACACGGGCCGAGTAATGCCAAATTCCTTATACCAACCACGGACAATCGCCATGTTGGCTTTTCTTTTTGAGTCGTAGTCCGACTGCGTCGTTGCGTTGGCGTTTGCCTCAGCCGTTGCGGCTGTTATTTCGTCATCCGTAAGTGGCGGCATTACACGTACCTCGGTTGTCCGGTCAGGGGATCAATGCTGTCATCGACGGGCGTGGTGTATTGCTGGTCTTCCGGCACAATCAGTGCCGCTTGACGCAACGCATCCGGCTCAACAAACGTATCGAGTGCCTCTTGCGGCTGACCGTAGCCCATCATGTCGCGCAAGTAGTTCATCTGGTTGGTGTGCTGCCCACGAACCTTGCTCGCCGTGCGACCACCGGACACGTACTCTGCCCGTTGATTAGCCGCAGTATCGCCAGACATGCCGTAGGCGTTTCTCAACCCAGCCACATCAGCTTTGTGCTGACCTTGCGATGCTGCGTTCGCTCGCACTTGATCAAGAAACGACTGGTGCTGCGTGAAACCCAGCGACCGCTTGGCAGCGTCGTCTTGCAACTTTGCGGACGCATTGGCCGCGTCAGTCGTGAGTTTTGCGGCACGAGATGCCGCGCTTGACTGCATCTTTGCACTAGCAATACCGCCTATTGCGGTAACTCCGGCAGCGATAACTGGTACGGCAGCTACTGGCACGACAGCACCTCTACATGTGACTGCATAATCTCAATCCTTAACTGATCAAAACTGACCACAAGCGGGCACTCGTTTTCAACAACCAGTGTTTCGTATCCCGTCCACAAGGCCCAGCGGTTGTAACACGTCACCGCTTTCCAGACGAGTCCGGCTTGGAGCATCCCAATCGTCGCGCCGACCATCGCGTCATGGACCGCATCGTCAGGATGTGCGGCGTGTTGTTCGTCTGTTCGAATCGTGTCGAGCATGGCATGGAACCATGCGCCCATCCGCTTGGACTCACGAGACAGCAACGCCCACTTTTCAACAGGCAGACTATAGAACGCGGTCAGTTTCTGTGACTCGGCATTCCACGCAGACAGGCTTTCAAACTGCGGCGTAAACCCAGCTAGTCGTGCCAACCCTTTTGCCGCAAGGTTATCGACAGGCACCTTCGTCAGCACTTCGACGCACGGCGTAGACGTAAACATGTACGCCATCGCATCACGCATCGCGTGAATAGCCGCTTGTTTAGGCCGAGACGGGTCAAACAACGAATGCACCTCGTACCGACCAGCGCCGTGGTTCACGCAGATAAACCCGCCAGCCTCGCCTAGCAGCGCAATATTAGATGGTTCAGTCACAATTGCCGTCAAGTCGGCGACACCATCTCCACCAATCCACGGACGTACCGAAGGATGGTTCGCAATAACGTTGAATGCCGTGGCGTCAACCGTACGACGCACCAGCCGTGTTGCGCGAAACGGAGGGATGACGTTCAAATCAGTTGCTCGCACACCACGTCCAATCGATACTGCATCGGAGTTACCCCCACGCTGGCATACGTCGTCGCATAGGTGATGGTCGTCGCATCACCCACGCTGATGAGAGCGGACAACGAGGTCGTGGTCGCCAACGTGTTGCCCGTCATCGCCGTGCTACTCAGCGTACACGCGACACCCGATGTCCAGCCGAACGTCACAATCAGCGACGAACTGGTCGTCGCCACGCGCGTCACTTGCGTCGTCATCGACACGCGATAGACACCCGGCAGCACCGACAGGATCGGCAGTGCCGTCGTCGTAATCGACGCGGCTTGCGTCGTTAAACTGACTGACGACACGGTTTGTGGTCCGGCATTGATGCGGTCAATGAGCGACAGCAACCAGTAGCGCATGGCTTGCGTCACGCGTCCAGTGATGCTGTTGTTCAGCACCGGTGTCTCGACAATGACACCGGGCACCGGAGCCAAATTCAACATTACGATTGCCCTAGGAAATGACGCCCGTCAATCAGTGCGCCCACAATGCGCCACGGAATCGGGTCCGTCACCACAATCTCAGGCACCCACATCTGCTGCGAACTTGCCAGGCGTGTCCAATACACATTCTGCGTATACGCGCCTAACGTGCCAGCCGTGGCCGATAGACTGCCTGTCCACGTCTTCACATCTGCACTCGTCCGCAGCAACACTTGCGGGTTGGACCCTTGGCCGCTGACCGCGCCCAGCCCCGGTTCCATCAACAGTTGGAATCGCGACACAAACATTCGTTTGGCTTGCGGGTCCACCCAAATGGGCGGGGGAATCCGCAACCGTCGAATGAGGTCGCCGTTACACTCGCTGGTAAATGTAATGTCCATCTCGCACAACATGCCTGTGCCACGGTTGCCCACCAGATGCTTGCCAAAGGCATAAGCATGGTTGCGCGGCCCCCAGACGCCATAACTGCCCGTGGCCGTATCCCACACGCCCCGCTCATGCCAGAGTCGCGTGGTCAGGTCATAGACCCACGTCGCGTTGGCCGCAGGAAATGTCAGGCAGTAGAACGTGTGCCCTTGGTCACTGTACGTCACGGCTTCCGCGTCCGTAATCCCCACCGTCCGCGCATAGCCCGCAATCGCCGTCTCGACGGCATACGTGCTGACGCGCTCAGGCACGAGTCCGTTAGCTCCAATGACTTGCCCTGCCCCATTTGAATTCTGCGACAGCCACATCATGCTGCTGCCGACTAGCTTTACGCTCGCTGGCGCACAGGTGCCATAGCCAAAGACGCTGCCAGGCACTGGCTGGAACGGGAAAGGCGACGTGCCCGCGTCATACCAGACTTCGCCGGTCTGCTCGCCAATCAGCCAAATCTGCCGGTTGCTATCGACGGTCATCGACACCCACGGATCCGGCGCGATGCTGCGTTGAGCAAACTGCGTCAAGTCCCACGTCGCCCCGTCATTCAGATTGCTGATGTAAAACGTCGAGGTTGCGGCATTGAACGCCAAGAAGTAGCCATCAATCATGCCCACGCTGGTGGTGATGCCTGCCAGGTTTGCGACCGCTACCAACGTGTTGGTCGCAATGGTCAGCAAATAGCCATTTGTGCCAGACCCGATCAGCAGTTGCCCGCCAGCCGCGCCGTTGCTGGCAATGCTCGCCATGTTGGGGTCGTTGACGACCGTGCCGCCCGTGACAATGGCCGCGCTATTCGTGGCAAAGACTTGGTAAACACTGGCCCCCATCACGGCGTAGCACCGTCCCGCCATCGCAAACAAGGCGCGGCAGTTGATGTCGCTGACCGTGACGTAGTCCTCTTGACCCGGACACGGATATAGCGCGGCTGGATACGGTGACGCTGGCGACTGAATCGGCTCAGGATACCAATTCATCGTCCGCTCAAGGTCAGCCCACGGACTCTGCGACTCATTCGACCCGTAGACGAAGCCCGGATACAGCGGCATATTAGGTGTCCGAGTAGATGTTGTAGTGTGGCCCTGCGCCGCCAAAGAGCAATCCCGCCACGCCGCTCGACAGGTCGCTCAACCGCTGGTTGCTGCGTTTGATGTCCGCTTTGCTTTCCATGGCCGCTTGCTGCAAATCGACCGTCAACGGCGCGTCAAATGCCGCCGCAATCTCTTTCGCCAGCCCCGTTCGCAGGAACCGACGGTAGCCCGGAGGCAGACTGATCGTGTCTGTAATTGCGGCAAACTCCGTCACTGGCACAGGCGTATAGATAACCCCTTGCAATGTGAGACTGGTCGGCAACGGCCAGAGATACAGCAACCCCAGCCCCGCATTGAACGTGGGGTTGTAATACGCGGCTTGCGGATAGACCGAGGTCAACCCCTTCTGCGCGATACCCGCATAGGCGTCTTCCGTCAGCGCCGTGCCGAGGTTGTACTCAATCGTCGGCGTCACGCTGGTGTCTTGAAAACCCACGTTCGTGATGTTCATTGCACTCAGAGGACGCACGCAGTTGATGGTGCCGCCAGACCCGACCGTGTAGTTGGTTGCCCCGCTAATCGTCCAGGTTGTGCGCGCTTGGCTATAGACGGTCAACCCCTCAGTCGCAAGGCTGTTGATCCAATCGTTCAACCGTGCCAGCGCAAACGCCGCATCACTGGCAGACGCCGTTTCGTTGATTTGCAGGATCCGTAAATCCTGCATCGCTGCCGTAATGAGTTGGCTGACCGTCATAGACCCTTACACCTGATACAAGGCGTTCATCAACGTAGCCGTCGTGGTCGTGCTGTTCACGCGGATGCACTTGAGCGGCAGAATGGTGCCAGCCGTCACCGTGAACTGTGCATTCGACCCGTCTTCAAACACCGCCACCACAATACCAGCCCCGCCCACAAAGATGGCGTCCGCAGGAATGGCTTTGGTCGCCGCGCTGGCCGCATACGTGCTGCCGTCAAAATTGACGGTGTCGCTCTTCGTAATCAGAATCGACCGGTTATAGGTGTTGCTCTGTTGCGCCATTTAGACGACCTTTCGCGGACGACCAGCCTTGCGCTTCACCGGTACCGCTGGCACCTGTTCATGCGTGGCGTCATCCGCTTGTTTGGCTTCCGCACGGGCCAGTTCGCCCATGCCCTGATCGGCATAGTGCCGCTGTGCCGTCACTTCGGCAATGCCGCGCATATCGCGTTCGTACTTCGCCATCGCGAGGTCTGGATCCAGCGACCAGCCATCTCGCACGGCGTTGTCGCGTTCGTATTCGCTCTGGACAATCAACTGGCAGGACCGAGAAAACGCTTCGCCCACCGGGTCGCCCACAGCGGCAAGCGGGTCGCCACACATAACCTTGCCGTTCTCACGGGCAAACGCTTTGTAGAGCATCGTTGGGAACGCCTCAAAGCCGTTGGCATTTTTGCCGCCATGACGCTTCTGGGTGTTCCACTGCTGCATTTCGCGGGAGTACTCGCTGTCCGGGTTGTGAATAATTGCCATCTGCCCATGCCTTTGGAAAGTGAGGCGAGACTGCCATCGACAGCCTCGCCTCTGAAGAGAAATTACGCGACGGTGCCGGTGATGTTCGTCACAGTGCCCGCAATCGGGACCGCCGTAAACGAGGTCCACAGTCCGTTACAGGCCATCGCTTGCATCGCAATGGGCGCAGTCGCATTGACCGTGACGGCGTCGTAAGACGTGCCCGCGCCGGACAGCCCGCCCGTGAACGTCAGCACATGCGCCGCCGCGCCGTTGCCAACAATCGTCAGGAGACAGCCGTCCATATCCTTGGTCGGCACCGGGATGGTCAGCGTAATGACCGAGGTGCCGTTGAGGATGACGCGCACATCGGTGCCGCCAGCGGCAGCGCCAGCGTCGAGGTCGCCGTGATGCTTTGAATGACCACCGCCCGCGCTGCGGGATAGGTCACGGCCGTCTGCGGGGCCGGAACGGCAAAGTCACTCGCCAGGCCATGCGTGACGTTCGCCGTCACCTTGTGCGCCAGGGTCGCACTGCCGTCAATGCCACGCTGCACCGGCACGGTCAGACCAGACACGTAGCTCTGACCGACCTTCATCATTTCCTGGTCCACCAAGACCAGACGGCCAGCGGAGACCGATGTGGCCGACGCGACCACAATCGAAACATCCGTCACCGCTACCGCACTCGTCAGTGTCGTCGTTGCAAACGCCATAACTTAACCCCACACCCGCGCTGCAAGGCGCGCCTGAATCGTTGCCGCACCAATGAGAATGTCGAGACGGCTCGGGTTCTGGTCCGTGCCAATCTGGTACTGCTCGACCATGCGGATCGAGAAGCCAAGCGCCTTGCTCCGCACCGTGGTCGATTCTGCGCCCGCACCGGGCTTCATCAGGTCGGCCATGACGAACGCAAAGGCGTCCGGGTGATACACAAACGACTGCGGCGAGGTCGTGGTCGCGAGCGTCCCAGACGACGCCGAGGTTGCGCCCAGCACGGTGATAACCGCGTTGTCCACCGGGGAGGCATCGACCGTCTGAAGCTGACCCGAGGTCACAATCGACGGGCTAATCGGCAGAGTCGCCATCGCACCCGACGAGTCCGACGTATCGGCAGTCACCACGAACTGCTGGAGACGACCGGTGGACGAGTAGGACAGCGGGTTGACCGAGTTCACGCCGCCGATGGTGAAGATGTCGCCCTTCTTGAGCGTGGACGCACCCGTCGCCCAGCCATCCGTCGCCAGCACGTTGCCGGTCTGGTTCGCGCCGTTGACCAGCGGGGTCGCGGCCGTGAACGTGCCGGTGGTGTGGGTCGGACGCACTGGGTCTTGCAGCCACTTATCGACGCCAAGCTGACGACGCCCGAACATGCCTTCTTCGTAGTTCTCCGAGATGATGGCCGTGGGGTTGAACAGGCTGCTGGTGGTGTTCGCCAGCGTGGACATGGCGAGCGGGTCCAGCACGGCCACACGGCCCTTGAGCGGGGTCGAGAGGTCGGTGAGCTTGACGCCAGCCTGAAGGTAGGTCAGGGTCGCACTCGGGGTCGTGCCGGGAGTGCCGACGGCGCTATAGATGTCGCGGTAGACCGCTTGAAACGCCAGCACTTCAGCCGCGTTGGCAAGGGCTTCGGACCCCGGCTCAACGTAACGGGTGCGGATGTTGTCAAGTTCGGTCGTCGCCTGCTGGCTGCTGTAGCCAAACGCGACGTTCTTCTGGTTGGTCAGCGAAATCGGGACCGTCTGGTCATACAGGTTCTGGAGTTGCAGAGCCTGACCATCAGTCACCGTGAACCGCTGGGGCAGACGCGCATTCACGGTATTGCCGACTTTCGCGCCAGCAATTTCGTACTGCGAGTCGTACGTGCGGTTGACGTTCGCGAGGAACACCAGCTTGTTGATGAAGCCTCGGGCGACTTCCTTGGTCGTCCACGAGGGGGTTGCGAGCGTATTAGCCATGAATGGTAATCCTGTGCTACAGACGACCCGCTTGACGGTCTACGGCGTTCATGCGACGGAAATGCTCATCCATCGATAGGTCGTCGTTGATTTCAAACGGGTCAGATACGGGGGGCGAAGTGCCCAGCGGCTTGATGGGCGCTTTCGCGGAACTGACGACTCGGGCTGGGCCGCGAGGAGAAGAAGCAGCTTCGAGTCGGCCTTCGAGTTTCCCCATTTCCCGGTAGGTATCTGCCGGGTGCAGCGTGGAGAGTCGCTGAGATTCATCAGGATGTGCCGACAACCATTGCAGCAACTCAATCCCCAGCGGCGAGTCCTTGACCAGATGTTGCATAGGCAGGCTCATCGGCGTGTCAGGATTGAGTTCGGCGTCCAAGTTTGGGTTCTTGTCACGCGCCGCCGTCAATCGGTCCGTCCATGCGGTATCGAGACTGGCCTGATACCGCTGGACGCGGGACTGCTCGTCGCGTTCTTGTCGCTGCGTTTGGCGTTCCTCGTCGCGGACATCCGAAACAAACGTCGCCATCGCCATCGAGTAGTCTTCGTAGGCGTCAAACTGGTCAACGGTCGGCACACCGGGCATGGCCTTAAACCGTGCCCATTCACTGCCAGGTGCAGGCGTAGGCGCAGATTCAGGCTCAGGCTGACGCGACAGTTCGGCAATGCGGGCTTCGGCGGCTTCTGCGCGGCGTTCTGCGGCCCGTTGCTTGCCAACCGCAGACGACACCGCTTCCGTGGCGCTTTCGCGACGGTTCTGGCGTTTCTCAACAGGCACAGCCGATTCAGCAGGCGCAGCGTCAGCGACGGGCGCGTCGTCTGTGTCAAAGGCCGCACTAATCTGCTCGGCAGTCTCATGGTTGCTGTCGATGGTGATATCGCCGTCCGTGACCTGTCCTGCGTCTGTCGTCATATGCCTCTAAATAGGGTAACTGCCCAATAATCGGAACGTGCCAGCATTGTATGTCAAATATTTGACTATTTCTTGTTCCGTGCCTGAATCGCCTTGGATTTCGCCCGTGCATCTTCTTTGCTCGACGCGCCCCAGGCTTTCAGCGACAACGCCAACCGTGACGGCTCCCCATTGGGCTTGGTCATTGGCCCTAACATGTTGCCCATGCGGGCCAAGAAGCTGGACCGGCGTGGATTGTCGCCAGACTTGACCGGTGCGCGAAGCGTCCCGCCCGTTTCGGCGTGATACGACGCTCGGCCTTTGGCGTTCAGACCACCTTCGGGGTTCTTGCCTTCTTTGCGCGTCCACGCGGCACTCATGGCGTCTCGCTTTCTGAAACAGTGCCTTTTTTCGGCACAGGGTTCGGCCCCAACCACGCTCGCGCACAGCAATTGCACACAAACAGTGCGCCGTCTTGCTCGGTATCTGCCGAGTCGCAAAACGGGCACACCGGATTACTGTTGCTGGGCATCGAGTGCCTGGTCCTCAGGACTGCCTTCCATGTCCTTGCCGCCGTTTTGTGCCGCCAGCGCCGCATCTTGCTGCTGGTCTTGCGCGGACTGCTCCCGCGTCTGCATGGCTTGCTGCTGACCCATCTGCTGGTCTTGGATGTGGTCCTGTGCGGACTGTTCCTGCGCGTGACCCGCTTGCATCGCCGCCATTTGCTGTTGATGCTGTTGCTGCGCGCCCATGCCCACTCGGTTTACTTCCGCTTGGTAAATCGCGCTGGACTGGTCAGCCCGAATCTTCATCTCAGCGATGGCGAGTTGCGTCTCGTTCCGCATCCGCTCGATTTCCAGCTTGGCTTGCTGGTCGCTTTGCGCCGTCTGCGCCTGCATCTGGAGTTTCTGACCGTCCATCTCCAGCAACTTGGTTTTTTCGTCCAGCGCCTTGGTCAACTGCTCAACCATCTGTCCGGCTTGCTGCAACTGTTGCTGCAATTGCTGCGGGTCAGGCCCGTCGTCGTGCGCTTGCAGCGGCGGCGGAAGCATTTTCTTGACGCGCTCGGCGGCTTCCAGATGGCCGGGGAAATCGCGGAACTTCAGGTAGATGTCGCCCAGCATCGGAAACAGGCTCGGGTTCGCCTGGAACAGATTGCCCATCTCGTCCGCGCCTTCTTCGTTGCGGCTCTTGTATGACTTGCCAATACTGACCACCACGCCGTAGCGGCCCTTTTTCAGGTCGTAATGCAGCACCTTGCCTTGCGGACGCGGCGGAGGCACAGGCGGCGCTCCGGGCATTCCCATAGGCGGGCCTTGCGGCGGCATCCCCATGCCCATCTGCGGGGCGGCTGGGGGCTGCGGCGCGGGCATGGCTGGCATTGGGCGCTTAGTCTGCGGATTCATCGTGAACGGCTGGTTCAGCATGACCGTCTTGGCGTTGTCCTCACGGTCGAGGATGCGAGCCACGCGACCGGGTCGGTCATAGATGAACGGAATCAAGTCGAGCACCACCTTGGCTTCGTACGTCAGGCTGATTTCCGCAAGGTTGTCAAGGAAATGACTAGATCCAGCGGTGTGCTGGTTCTGCAACGCCAGCACGGCGCGACCACTCTTGGCATTGGTCGCTTGTTGCCCCAGTGCCGACTCGTAGGCACCCGTGCCTTCATGGATAAACTCCCGCGCTTGCTGCAACAGCAACATGCTCGGACCCAGCCGCGACGTATCGACCTGCGTGCGTTGCGGCGGGGGCGCAGGCGTCCCGTTCAGACTGACGTTGCGGTAGCGCAGATATGGGAAGTTGCGAACATTCGCCAGTTGCCACTCTTGTTCGTGGCCTTCCTCTTGGCCTTCCACCATCGTGTACGGCGCTTTGGTTTCAAGGCTTGCCATTTCGACGGCACTGGACGCGCTGTAGTTCAGCAGCCGCACGGCATCCTTGTTTGGCTCAATCATGCCGACCCACCGCCGCTCGGCTTCAAACGGAATCAGTTCGCGGCCCACCACCGGAATAATCGGGATGTAGCGCCCATCCATCGCTTGCTTGGGTTCCAACTCCTCGACGGCGTTGATGGTGGACCAGTACAGAATGGGCTTCTTTTCCACCTTGACGCGGGCATCTGCGCCGGTTCTGGCGGTGCGTCCCTCGGGAATCGCGTCCTCCATCGACTCCGACCCGTCATCAAGCAGCACCTTGCGGCTCGTCTCGTATTCCAGCCGGTAATACTCGGCCACACGTACGGCACGGGCTGCGCCTTCGCTGCCTGACACCCAATGCTGCGTGGTCGTGCCGATAGTGGACAGTTCCTCTTCGGAGTAGCTCGCCATCTGGCTGTTGGGATACCGGCGCTTGTAGGTGTCCCACGGCATGTCGTTGGTGAGGAACGCCCACTGCCCGTCCGAGTAGTCCGGTTCCTGCGAAAACGGGTCCAGCACCACGCTGCCTTGCTGGAGAATGCGCTTGATGATGATGCGCTGGTCAAAGGCGTCGTCGCTGTCCGGGTCCGGCTCGGTAATGACGCGGTAATAGCCACGGCCCGCCTTGACGGCGCGTTCAAACGCCCAACTCCGCGCCAGCCCCGCACGGCTTTCCACCTCAATGCGCCGATACAGCCCCTGAATGACTTCAGCGGTGTCGTCGCTGGCTTCGTCCGACAACGGATGCACACTGACGCCTAGATGCGCGGCTTTTTCGGCGTTGAGCACCAACTGAATGGGATGGTCGAGGCTCGGGATACTGAGCATGGGTCGCTGCGGAATGGCGACCCCACCAATCAGTTGCGGTTTGCGTTGGTCTTTGACATCAGTCGGCCAGCACAGGTCCGGCACCTGGAACTTCAGCGCATCGACCTCGCGGTGACGCTGGTCGACATCCGCGTCAGATCCAATCTTAAACCGGTCGAGTGCTTGCTTCAGGTCGTCGGTGTATGCCATGACTTAGTGCGCCATCCAGCTCGAGCTTTGCGCCCACGCCCGTGACGGGCGAGAGGACGGAGTCGGCGGCACCCGCATCTGCGAGCGCCCCGAAATAATTAGATACCGCGTGGCGTCCATCAAGTGGTCGCCGCTTTTGACAATCTTGCCTTGTTCGTCGCGGTGATACTTGCGGAACTCGCTGCGCCAATTGCGGAGATGCTCCTGCACCTTGAGTCGCCCGGACACCAGTAGATTCCACGTCTCAGTAATGCCCGCTTCCACGGCGTTGACCGCTGGGTCAAGCTTCAAGCCCAGCCGTCCATAGATTTGGATCAGCGTCCGTCCGTCAATTTGGCTGCTGCCAGACGACGCCGGGTCAATGACACCGGACATCCACTCGCCACGCGCCTTGATCGCTTCCGCATGGCTCGCCGGTTCGCCCTGCCCCTGATAATGCTCGTCGTACAGCACAATCTGCCCGGAACCGGGGTCTTGTGCGCCCCAGATGACGGCGGTGCGGTTCCAGCCTACGTCCATCGCGTAGACCCGTCGCCACGTCTCGGGAATCTCGGCGGTTGGGACGAGGATGTCCTTCTCGCTGATGGGGTAAATCGCCCCAGACCCCAGACTCGGTTCGCCTTCCGTCCGTGCCGCAATCTGGTAGGGCGGCGTGGTCGCCATCAAGGCCCGACGCTCGTCCACATCCAGATGCGGCACATCCTTCCATCCCGCTTGGATGAACGTCTTGAACTCAGCCGAGGCGTCTGTCTCCGGCTCCAAGAAGCCCTTAACGACCGCACTCATGCCTTGCAGCGGGGTGAACGTCACCATCACGATGCCCTTGGTGGTCACCGTGCGGTACAACATCTCCGTGTAGCAATCGGCTGGTGGTTCTTCGTCGCACCAGATGACATGCTTGGAGGTGCCTTCAAAGCTCGGTCGGCCCTGCTCGTAGGTCTTCAGGCCCAACAGACTGGACCCGCCGCTGCTGTGCTTGATGACCGCGCCTTCCAGCGCCCCGGGCAGACCGCGCGAGCTAATGGTCGACAGAATCAAATGCGCCGGAATCATGCCGGTGCCGGGGAGTTGCACCGACCCCAACAGCTTGGCTTGCACAATGTCCCGCGTCGTCTGACTGTTGGTGCCGACGGCCCAGCATTCAACGGGCATCTCAAACCGACGGCCCGTCCACCAGGCCGGATACAGGCCGGTGAGGTGACACGTCAGTTCGTACGCGCCCGCTTCCGATTTGCCCACGCGGTTCGCGGCCATGAACAGTCGTTCCTTGAAGACTTTGCCTTGAGCAAAGAACTCCAAGTGGCGCGGATACAGGACACGGGCGGTCGGGCCGCTGTCGGCAAAGAACGTCGTAAATCGCGCACTCGACCGACGAGCCGCCTCGTCCATCAGTCGCTGATACAGCGCTTGTTCGTCGAGTGTCAGCGGCATTACTTACGGAAACCCATGAGCAATTTTGCCAAGTCTTCAGATGACAACTGGGTCGGCCACCCTTTCATTTCATTTGGTTTGATAACCGGCACTTCTTCCATCTCTTGCAAGTTAGGAATAGGTTTCCTGCCAAGTAATGTCAACGGAGACTTCTCGTCCAACCCCAGCTCGTCTTTGATCAGGCTAGGCGCAACTACACTTGCCATATGCCATGCGTTTTTCCACGGATGCGGGTTCCCACGTTCACCAGCCGTCAACGCTTCGTACACCATGTCTTTTAACAAGTAGGCCGCTGCGGCCATTTTGTTACGTGGACCTTCTTCTGCCGTGCCTTCTTTTGCCCGCAAAGACAGCATGTCACCCATCGTGCCCAGTGCGGCCTTGGGTTGCTGTGGCATTAGTCCTGCAACTTCTTGAGTAG
>Ga0194048_10000393_pt1 | contig 20994 bp, 27 predicted proteins | sample JunL225m_MetaG_FD_161685 | JGI IMG/M metagenome (GOLD analysis project Ga0194048, IMG submission 161685) | Anoxic zone freshwater microbial communities from boreal shield lake in IISD Experimental Lakes Area, Ontario, Canada - Jun2016-L222-5m | ecosystem: Environmental > Aquatic > Freshwater >...
CGCGCAGGCGCTCGACGACGGCGTCTGCGACCGACAGCGACACCCCTGCCTCGGCGTAGCTGTGCGGCGTTCCGGTCAAGGGATGGAGTCTACGGAGCGCGGCGGGCTGCGGGCCGGTTCCCCCGTGGCCGCTTGCCCGGTAGCAGCGAGACTGCACGAGTGCCGATCGCAGCAGTCGAGATCACCTGGAACTTCGAGCCGCTCCAGCTCGCGCCAACTGCGATCGCCTGCCTGCTCTACCTGCGCCGCAGCCGCACGCTGGCCGGCCGTGGAACCCCGGTGCCGGGCTGGAGGCAGTTCTTCTTCTGGTTCGGGATCGTGCTCGTCCTGGCGGCGCTCGTCTCGCCGCTCGACGGGCTCGGCGAGGAGGACTTCTTCTGGGCCCACATGTCTCAGCACATGCTCCTCGGCGACCTCGCGCCCCTCTGCTTCGTCGCGGGGCTCACCGGTCCGATGCTCCGCCCGGTGCTCGCGCTCCGGCCCGTCGAGCGCCTACGGTTCCTCACCCACCCGCTCGTCGCGCTGCCGCTCTGGACGGCAGACCTCTTCGTCTGGCACGTGCCGTTCCTCTACCAGGCGGCGCTTGCGCACGACTCGATTCACGCGCTCGAGCACGCCCTGTTCTTCACCTGCGGGGCGATCATGTGGTCGCCGGTGCTCGAGACGCTGCCGGCGCCGACGTGGTTCGGCACCGGCTGGAAGCTCGGCTACGTCGTCGCGGTGCGCATGCTCGAGACGGTGCTCGGCAACGTCTTCATCTGGTCGAATACCGCGTTCTACTCCCGGTACGTTCACCCGACGAAGCTCTGGGGGCTCGATGCCGTCCACGATCAGAACCTGGGCGGTGTCGTGATGATGGCGGAGGGCGGCGTGGTGACGCTCGTGGCGTGCGTGTGGCTCTTCCTACGGCTTGCATCCGAGGGGCAGATGAAGCAGGAGCTGCTCGAGCAGGGGCTCGATCCCGCGCAGGTCGCGCGTGCGGTGCGGTACGGGCGGGCGCAGGTGCTCGCCGACGCCTCCGGCGAGCACTGACCGCGCCTACGCCCCGACGGGTTCGAAGCGGTGCTTACCGGTCGAGTCTGGCACGCGCGTCGGGTACTCGTGCGTGAGGCAGGCCCGGCAGAGGGCCGAGGCAGGCCGCTGCGTGGCAGCCTGGAGCCCGTCGAGCGAGAGGTATGCCAGGGACGTCGCACCGATTGCCTCGCGGACGCCCTCGACCGTGTTGTGGGCGGCGATCATCTCGTCCTCGCTCGCCAGGTCGATGCCGTAGAAGCACGGGGCGACAACCGGCGGCGACGAGATCCGAACGTGCACCTCGAGCGCGCCTGCGTCGAACAGCATCTGCACGATCTGGCGGGTCGTCGATCCGCGGACGATCGAGTCGTCGACGATCACGAGCCGCTTGCCGGCGACCTCGTCGAGCGGGTTGAACTTCATCTTGACGCCCTGCTCGCGCATGTCCTTCGTCGGCTGGATGAACGTGCGATGCACGTAGCGGTTCTTGATCAGCCCCTCGCTGAACGGGATGCCGGTTGCGCGTGAGAACCCGATGGCAGCGGGCGTGCCGGAGTCGGGGATCGGCAGCACGAGATCGGCCTCGACGGGCGACTCGGCCGCCAGGCTCTCGCCCATCCGGATGCGCGCACCGTGGATCTCGACGCCCTCGAGCTTCGTGTCCGGGCGTGCGAGGTAGAAGAACTCGAAGATGCAGAGCGAGCCCTGAGCGGGAGCCGGGAGTGCCTGAATGGAGCGAACCTCCGTGCCCTTGATGAGGATCAGCTCGCCCGGGCGCACCTCGCGCTCGAACGTTGCCCCGACGAGGTCGAGCGCGCAGGTCTCGGACGCAAGCACCGGATCGTCTCCGAGCCGTCCCAGCACGAGCGGGCGAAAGCCGTGCGCGTCGCGAAAGCCAAACAGCGTCTCGTCGGCGAGCCCGACGACCGTCGCAGCTCCCTCGAGCCGCGCCATCGCGGCAGGGATCGCCTCGTCGAGCGGACGTTCATCCTCGGCGATCAGCGCGGCGATCATCTCGCTGTCGGAGGTCGAGGCGACCTTCGTTCCGAGCTCCTCCCGCAGCGCGTCGGCATTGATCAGGTTGCCGTTATGGCCGAGCCCGACGAGCCGCGCGCGTCCGCGGTGGATGAGCGGCTGGGCGTTCTCCCAGGCGTTTGAGCCGGTGGTCGAGTAGCGGGTGTGACCGATCGCGAGCGTGCCGTGGAGGCCCGAGAGCTTCTGCTCGTCGAAGACCTGCGTCACGAGCCCGAGGTCGCGCAGGGTCGTCAGTCGGCCGTTCTCGGAGACGGCGATCCCGGCCGACTCCTGGCCGCGATGCTGCAGCGCGTAGATCCCGAAGTAGGTGAGACGTGCGACGTCACGCGTCGTCGAGCTGATACCGAAGACGCCGCACATCAGACGGTGCCGAGCTCGACCTGGTCGGGCCAGGCGAGCGACTCGCCAGGGGCGACGGCGACGATCACGCCGGGGCCCTCCGGGGCCTCGGTCGGGCCCTGGATGCCGCTCCAGGCGGCCGCCTCGGCGAGCGCGAGCGAGACGCCGCCGTCGGAGATGTCGTGGGCGAGCCGCAGTTGGGCGGCGCTCTCCCAGACGAAGCGGACGAGGTCGGCGCCTTCGCCCTTGAGGAGGACGACCCGGTCGCCGGCCGCCCACTTGTCGGGGATGCGCGTGATGTCGCGGACGAGCCCGACACAGCCGACGACTGGCGTTGGCGGGATCGGGCGGCCGCCGGTCTCGTTGTAGAGCGACACGTTCCCGGAGACGACCGGGATGCCAAGCTCGTTTGCGGCCAGCGTGATCCCGTCGATCGCCTGTGCGAGCTCCCAGCCGATCTCGGCGCGCTCGGGGTTCCCGAAGTTCAGGCAGTCGGTCAGCGCGAGCGGCTCGCCACCTGCGCAGGCGACGTTCAGCGCGGCGTCCATCACCGCGCCCCAGCCAGCCCGGAACGGGTCGCGCTCGCCGAGCGCCGGCCCGTCGAGTGAGACGGCGATCCCGCGGGTGCCGTCGATGCGCAGCACGGCACCGTCGAAGCCGGGTCGGCGCACCGTGCGCGACCCGACGAGGTGGTCGTACTGCTCGTAGACGAACGCCTTCGACTCGTGGTTCACCGGATCGACTGCGGCTGCCTCGATCGGATGGGGTGTCTGCTCGACGTCGTAGCGCGGCGTCTCGTCGGTGAGGAGCGCGGCCGGGATACCTCCGACGAGGGTGCCGTTGAAGTAGCAGCGGAGCTCGCGGTGGTCGGTGACCTCGCCGATCACGGTGCAGGGGAGCTCCCACCGCTCGCAGACGGCGCGAACCTCGTCGACTCGCTCGGGAGCGACGACGGCGACCATGCGCTCCTGCGACTCGGAGATCATGATCTCCCACGGCTCGAGGTCGGGCTCGCGGAGCGGCACGCGGTCGAGGTGAACATCGACGCCTGCGTCACCCGCGGCCATCTCGGCGAGCGAGGATGCGAGCCCGGCGGCACCGCAGTCCTGCAGGCCGACGACGAGATCCTGCTCGACGAGTTCGAGCGACACCTCGATCAAGGCCTTGCCGCGGAACGGGTCGCCGATCTGCACGGACGGGCGTTTGTCGTCGGAGCCGGCGAGATCCTGGCTCGCGAGCACCGAGGCACCGCCGATGCCGTCGCGCCCGGTGTAGGCGCCGTAGAGCACGAGCGCGTTCCCGGTTCCGGTTGCCTTGGCGCGGAGGACGCGCTCGGTTGGTAGAAGCCCCACGCACATCGCGTTCACGAGCGGGTTTGCGGCGTAGGCCTCGTCGAACACCGTCTCGCCGCCGACGTTCGGGATCCCCGTGCAGTTGCCGTAGTGCGCGACTCCGGCGACGGCGCGGCGGAAGTGCCAGTCGGGCTGGCCGAACCGCAGGCCGTCGAGGAGTGCGATCGGCCGGGCCCCCATCGCGACGATGTCGCGGATGATCCCGCCGACGCCTGTCGTCGCGCCCTGGAACGGCTCGACAGCCGACGGGTGGTTGTGCGACTCGGCCTTGAAAGCGACGGCGACGCCGTCGCCGAGGTCGATCACTCCGGCGTTTTCACCTGGGCCCTGCAGGACGCGCTCGCCCTGGGAGGGCAGACGGCGAAGCAGGCGGGCCGAGTGCTTGTAGCCGCAGTGCTCCGACCAGAGCACCGAGAAGACGGCCAGCTCGAAGTCGTTCGGATGCCGGGTCAGCAACTCCTGGATACGGCTGAACTCCCAGTCGGTGAGACCGAGAGCGCGGTGGAGTGGCTGCTCTGCGACGGCAGTCAGAAGGCCAGTCTAGCCGTCGGTCGTGCCGAGCGACCGGAGCATCGGTGGCCGCGGTGCTCGCCGCCGGTCTCGGCGAGGCTGTCCGGGTCGTCTCGGTTGTCGGTCTGGCGAGCAGGCGGTCGAAGGTGACGGCCGGTAGATCGTAGGATGGGGCCATGAGCCGCTTCCTCCACACCATGTATCGCATCACCGATCCGGCTCGTAGCCGCGCGTTCTACGAGGCGCTCGGCTTCGAGTTTCGCCGCGAGATGGACATCGTTCGCGATGGCGTCCTCGAGGCGACGAACTACTTCTTCGCAGCGCCCGGGCAGGCCGAGGAGCTCGAGCTGACGTTCAACCACGACGGTCGCACCTACGACCTCGGCACCGGCTACGGGCACATCGCGATCGGTGTCGTCGACCTCGCGGCGACGCTCGTCGACCTCGCCGGTCAGGGCATCGAGCCCGAGCGTGCGCCCTACCGGGTGCGCGACGGCGGATCGCTGCTCTGCTTCGTCCGCGACCCCGACGAGTACCGGATCGAGCTGATCGAGCTGAAGTGAGCCAGGAATACGCGCGCAGGCGGGTACGTTGAGCGAGGACATGCCCGAGAGCCCCGTCAAGGAACTGCGTGTGGTGATCACCGCCGACGACTTCGCGGCGATGACGGCCTTCTACCGGGACGGCCTCGGGCTTCCGGTGCTCGCGAGCTGGGACAGGCCGGATGGCTCCGGTGCCATCCTCGACGCGGGCCGCGCGACGATCGAGGTGGTCTCGCGACTGCAGTCCGAGTCGATCGACCAGATCGAGGCCGGCCGCCCGACGGGCGATGCGATCCGGATCGCCGTTGAGCTCGAGGACTCGGTTGCTGGAGCCGACCGTCTCGTCGAGGCCGGCGCGACGCGGGTCGGCGAGCCGGTCGACGCGCCCTGGGGGCATCGCAGCGTCCGCCTTGCCGCACCCGACGGGACGCAGCTCACGCTCTTCACGCCGATCGAGGACTGACCGTGCTCCTCTACGACAGCCCGATCTCCGGCAACTGTTACAAGGTTCGCCTGCTGCTCGCACACCTCGGTGTGAGCTACGAGCGCCGGATTCTCGACGTCGTCGATCGCTCGAACCGCCCCGACGTCCTCGGCGGGCTGAACCCGGCGCTGCGGGTGCCGACCGTCGTGCTCGACGACGGCCGCTCGCTTGGCGAATCGGGCGCGATCCTCTGGTACTTCGGCGAGGGAACGCGCTTCGTGCCGGAGGATCGGTTCGCCCGCGCCCAGATGTTGCAGTGGATGTTCTTCGAGCAGTACGACCACGAGCCCGCGATCGCTGTCGCCCGGTTCTGGCTCGAGCACGCCGACCAGATCGCCGTCGACCCGACGAAGCTTGCCGAGAAGCAGACCACCGGCTACCGCGCCCTCGACGCGATGGAACGGCACCTGGCGGGACCGGACTGGTTCGTGGGTGACGGGATGTCGCTCGCCGACATCGCGCTCTACGGCTACACGCACGTCGCAGAGCAGGGCGGTTTCGACCTCGGCCGGTACCCGGCGATCGGCGCGTGGCTCGCGCGTGTCGCGGCCGAGCCGGGGCACGTCACGATCGGCGACTGACCGGCTCGCAGCCGTTCCGCTCTCGTCACAGTCGCGCCACACACGTGTTCCACGCCGCGCCGTACCGAGCTCGGCATGGCACAGACGGCAAAGACACGAGTGACGGCGGCGACCCCGTGGGGCACGGCGACCGTCGTCGAGGAGGCGAAGGTCGCCCAGCGGGCGGGGGAGAGGCGTTTCGCCACGGTCTGCCAGCTCCTCGAAGTGGCCGACGGGGAGCGGCTTGTCTGGATCGCCTGTACGACCGACGGCACCGTACGACGAGGCCCGGTCACCCTGCGGGCGAAGGACATCGAGCGCCTCGTCGACGCGCTCGCCAAGCAGCCCGAGCTCGCACGGATGCTGGCGCGCTAGATGAGGGAACCGGCGCTGCGGGTCACGCCTAGCTGGGAGACTGCTGGTACGATCTTCCCAGTGAAGGCCTCGATCGATGCGATGGGGCGGATTCTCGTGCCGAAGGCACTCCGCGAAGCCCTCGGTCTGCAGCCCGGAACGACCGTGGATATCTCGCGGTACGGGGCGGGCCTCCAGATCGTCCCCGACGGTCGGACAGCACGTCTCGTTGAGGACGGTGGCGTCCTCGTGGCGACGGGCGAGTGGGCGATCGATGACGACGACGTCTTCGCGCTCATTGATGCAGGGCGGCGCTAATCCGGATCGCTCTCGACACAAGCGTCGCCGTCCCGCTGCTCGTGAGGACACACAAGGCGCACCCAGACGTCGTGGACTGGTGGCACGGACGTGAGATCTCGCTCTCCGGACACGCGCTCGCCGAGACGTACTCGGTTCTCACGCGGCTTCCCGGCGATCTTCGCCTCCTTCCGGCGGATGCGGCCCGCTTGCTCACCACTCGGTTTGCTGCTCCGCTTCTCCTTGCGGCCCGAACGCAGGCCCGCCTCCCGGAGCTCCTCAGTCAACTCGAGGTCGCCGGCGGGGCGGTCTACGACGCCCTCGTCGGACTCGCGGCTGTGGAGCACGATCTCGCGCTCGCAACCCGGGATGCCCGCGCCCGAACCACCTACGAGGCGGTCGGCGCGAGGGTCGTTCTCGTTGCTTAGGTCGAGGTCACCTGAGGACGGCTGCGGAGAGCCGCGCTGCATCGACGAGTGAGCCGAGGATCAGCCCGCCGTCGGTTGAGCCGAGGAGGGCATCGACGGCATGCTCGGGGTGGGGCATGAGTCCGAAGACGTTGCCTGCCTCGTTGCAGACCCCAGCCACATCGGCGACCGCGCCGTTCGGGTTCTCGCCCGGGGCGTAACGGACGAGGAGCTGCCCCGCCGCGTCCAGCTCGGCGACCTGATCCGGCGTCGCGAACCAGCAGCCATCGCCGTGCTTGACGGGGATCGTGATCGTCTGGCCGGGCTCGCAGCGGGACGTGAAGGGCGAGTCGTTGCGCTCGACGACGAGCCTGAGGTCACGACAGACGAACTCGAGAGAGCGGTTCTGGCGGAGCGTCCCAGGGAGGAGCCCCGCCTCGGTCAGGATCTGGAAGCCGTTACAGATGCCGAGAACGAGACCGCCGCCGGCAGCGAACGCCTCGACGGCACGCATGACCGGTGAGAAACGTGCGATCGCGCCGCAGCGCAGGTAGTCGCCGTACGAGAACCCGCCCGGCAGGACAACGCCAGCCGTTCCCTCGGGCAATTCGCTCTCGTCGTGCCACACGCGCCGCGCGTGGGCGCCGAGCAGGTCGAGGGCGTGGGCGGCATCACGGTCGTCGTTCGAACCGGGAAAGACCGGAACAGCGATGAGCGGACGCGGCCCGCCGTCGCTCATCCGTGCCCCTGCCCGTCGATCTCGATCTCGTAGCTCTCGATCAGCGTGTTCGCGAGCAGCTGCTCGCACATGCGGGCGACCTCGGCCCGGGCCTCGGCTGCATCGGTCGAGTCGAGCTCGATCTCGACGAGCCGGCCGACGTGGGCGCGGCGAAGCGCGAAGCCGAGATGCCGCAGGCTTCCCTCGACCGCCTGGCCCTGCGGGTCGAGAATGCCGTCCTTCGGCCGGATGAGCACGGTGACCTTCATGAGCAGACGACCTCCGGGTTGGCAAGGTAGGCATCGAACGACATCTGTGTCAGCCGCTCGAATGCCTCGATGTAGCGGGCGCGTGTCCCAGCGACGACGTGGGCGGGCAACGCGGGGCCGGGCTCGGTCTTGTCCCAGCCGAGCGACTCGCAGTAGTCGCGGACGAACTGCTTGTCGAACGACGGCTGCGGCCCGCCCGCGCTGTAGGTGTCGGCAGGCCAGAAGCGCGACGAGTCGGGCGTGAAGGCCTCGTCGCCGAGCACGAGCGCCCCGCTGTCGTCGACCCCGAACTCGAGCTTCGTGTCCGCGAGGATGATGCCGCGTGCCGCAGCCTGCTCCGAGATGAAGCGGTAGAGCTCGAGCGAGATCCGCTCGGCCTCGTCGAAGCGCTCCTCGCCGACAAGCGCGACTGCGGCGGCACGGTCGATGTTCTCGTCGTGGCCCGTCTGCGCCTTCGTCGCCGGCGTGAAGATCGGAGTCGGCAGCCGCTGCGACTCGACGAGCCCCTCCGGCAGGCGGTGTCCGCAGACCTCGCCCGTTGCCAGATAGTCCTTCCAGCCCGAGCCGGTGATGTAGCCGCGCACGACGCACTCGATCGGCAGCATCGCGAGCCGTTTGCACTCCGTCGAGCGGCCGTCGGGACGCAGGTGGATCAGGTGGTTTCGCACGATGCCTGCGGTCTGCGTAAACCAGAAGCCCGAGAGACCCGTGAGCACGCGGCCCTTGTCGGGAATGTCGGTGGGGAGCACGACGTCGAACGTCGAGATGCGGTCGCTTGCAACGAGGAGGAGCCGGTCGGCGTCGAGCGCGTAGAGCTCGCGAACCTTGCCGCTTCCGACGTGGGTCGCTGACTCATCCATTCGCGGTGTCCTGCGTCGCTGCCAGCGTCGCGAGCCGCTCAAACACCGTGTCGACGTGCTTGACCGTGGCGGCCAGATCGAACACGCCGTCGAGCGCGCTCGGTGCGAGCCGTCCGGTGATCTCTCCGTCGGCCTCGACGAGCTCGCGGAAGTCGCGCTCCTCGTCCCACGACTGCATCGCATTTCGCTGCACGAGCCGGTAGGCGTCACCGCGGTCGAGCCCGCTGCCGACGAGCGCCAGCAGGAGCCGGTGGGAGAAGACCAGTCCGAAGGACGCGTCGATGTTGCGGCGCATCCGCTCGGGGTAGACGACGAGCCCGTCCATGATCCAGATGAACCGGTCGAGCATGTAGTCGACCGTCAGGAAGGCGTCCGGGAGCACGACCCGCTCGGCGGAGGAGTGCGAGATGTCGCGCTCGTGCCAGAGAGCGATGTTCTCGTAGCCGACGATGGCCGCTGCACGAACGAGCCGAGCGAGGCCCGAGATGCGCTCTGCGACCTTCGGGTTGCGCTTGTGCGGCATCGCAGAGGAGCCCTTCATGCCCGTCGTGAACGGCTCCTCGAGCTCGCGCACCTCCGTTCGGGCGAGATGCCTGATCTCGGTCGCGAAACGGTCGAGAGACGAGGCGAGAAGGGCGAGGGCAGAGAGAAGCTCGGCGTGGCGGTCGCGGGCGATCACCTGTGTGGAGAGGGGATCCGGCTCGAGGCCGAGCCGTGCGCAGGCGATCGCCTCGACCTCCGGATCGACTGCCGCGTAGGTGCCGACGGTGCCCGAGAGCTGGCCGACCCGGTTTGACTCGAGAGCGTTTCGCAGGCGCGCGCGTCCGCGGTCGAGCTCGAAGGCCCAGCCGGCGAGCTTCCAGCCGAACGTCGTCGGCTCGGCATGGATGCCGTGCGAGCGGCCGATGCAGACCGAGTTGCGGTGCTCTTCCGCGCGCTCGATGACGACGGCGAGGGCGCGGTCGACCCCGGCCAGGATCAGCCTCCCGGCATCCTGAATCTGGAGCGCGAGCGCCGTGTCGACGACGTCGGACGAGGTGAGGCCGTAGTGCACCCACCGGCCTTCCGGGCCGAGCTGCTCCGACATCGCCTCGACGAATGCGGCCAGGTCGTGGTCGGTTGTCAGCTCGATCTCCGAGACGCGAGCCGCAGTCGGCACCTTCACGGCGGCGCGGATCGTCGCGACCTCCGACGAGGGGATCAGCCCGAACTCGGCCCAGCCGTCGAGCGCCGCAAGCTCCACATCGAGCCAGCGCGCGAGCTTGCCCTCATCCGCCCAGATCCGGGACATCTCGGGTCTGGAGTAACGGGCGATCACTGGCGCAAGTCTAGTCGGCGGGCGGGCGGGCGACCGGCGAAGCGCCAGAGACGCCGAGGATCCGTGCGGCGAGGACTGCGGCGTTCTTGGCGTTGTCGACCCCGACTGCCGCAACCGGAACACCGGGCGGCATCTGGACGATCGAGAGGAGCGCGTCGAGGCCGTCGAGAACGCTCAAAGACGACCGCAGAGGAACCCCGATCACCGGGAGGTCGGTGTGCGCTGCGACCACGCCAGGGAGAGCCGCCGCGAGACCCGCGCCGCAGATCAGCACCTTGAGGCCGCGCCCGGCGGCCGTCTTCGCGTACTCGGCAACGGCGTCGGGCGCACGGTGCGCCGAGCGGACGTCGAACTCCCACGCGATGCCGCGCGCGTCGAGCTCGTCGAACGCGGCCTGCATGCGCTCGCGGTCGGACTCGGAGCCGACGAGGATGCCGACGAGCGGGTCAGCCACCTGCCACCTGCGCAATATCCGTTCGGAACCGCATCCCCTCGAAGTTCACCTTTCCGACTGCCTTGTAGGCTCGCTCACGCGCCAGCGCGATTGTCGGCGCGAGCGCCGTCACCGAGAGGATACGCCCACCGTTTGTGACCAGGCGACCGTCTCGCTCCGCCGTCCCACCGTGGAAGACGAGCGCACCATCGGCCTCGGCGGCTGCGATGCCGGTGATCTCGGCGCCGGCGTAGTCGCTGCGCTCTGGGTAGTCGGGCCCGGTCAGCACCACGGTAACTGCCGCCTCGTCGCTCAGGGCAAGCGTTGAGGCTCTCGCGTCGCCTCGCGCTGCGGCGGCCAGTGCTTCGAGGAGGTCGCCGCGAAGTCGCGGCATCAGCACCTGGGTCTCGGGATCGCCGAAGCGGGCGTTGAACTCGAGCACCTTCGGCCCGTCGGCTGTGATGATCAAGCCGGCGAACAGGCAGCCGACAAACGGCATCCCACGGCGCGCGAGCTCGTCGACGACCGGCTGGTGCACCTGCTCCACGAGCGCCTCGGCGTCGGCGAGCGACGGCACCGGCGAGTAGGCGCCCATCCCTCCGGTGTTCGGGCCGCCGTCACCGTCGAGGGCGCGCTTGAAGTCCTGTGCGGAGGCGATCGGCACAGCACGCGTGCCGTCGCAGAGTGCGAACAGTGAGATCTCCGGGCCGTCGAGCAGCTCCTCGACCACAACCGTCGCGCCGAGTGCCGCCGCGCCGGCGAGACCCGCCTCGAGCTCCTCGGCCGTGTGGCAGACGAACACGCCCTTGCCGGCGGCGAGGCCGTCGGCCTTGACGACGCAGGGGGCCTTCGGGACGGAGAGCGTCGCCGCGGTCGGCACGCCTGCGGCTTCGAGGATCTCCTTGGCAAACGACTTCGAACCTTCGATCCGCGCAGCTGCGGCGCTCGGGCCAAACACCGCGATGCCGGCGTGGCGGAGCTCGTCGGCGACGCCGGCGACGAGCGGACCCTCCGGGCCGATCACCACCAGGTCGGCCTGGAGCGTCCGCGCGAGGTCGAGCAGCCCCTCGGTGTCCTCGGCGCGGACGGGGTGACAGCGTGCGAGCCCTGCGATGCCGGGATTCCCGGGTGCGGCGTGCAGCTCGGTCAGTGTGGGACTCTGGGCAAGCCGCCAGGCAAGCGCGTGTTCGCGCGCGCCGGATCCCACGAGGAGCACCTTCACCGGCCTGAGTCTACTTCGCTCGTGACGTACCCCTTCCGGCACGGCGCATCGTAGACTTCACGCAGTGAGGGCTTCGGCGATCCTTCTCGTTGTCGTGCTGGTCGGTGCTTTCGGTGCCTCGCGGGCCGCAGCGCAGCGCAGCCCTCGGCTCGAGAAGCTGGCGCTCGAACCCGCCGACATGGCCAAGGCGAAGAGCGCCACGAGCCGGCTCGCCGACCTCACGTCGGCCTGGCAGGGCGGGACGGTCAGCGCTGTTGACAGCTCGGCGCCGGACTGCGCGTGGCAGGACTACTCCGCCTTCACGATGACCGGGCGGAGCGAGGCCGATTTCGCACAGGGGCCCGCCGAGATCATCTCGATCGTCCAGATCTTCCGGACGCACGCGCAGGCGCTCGGCGACTTCGCGGTCGACACGCGGGCGGGCACGGCGAAGTGTGAGGCCGAGATCTTCCAGCACGCGTTCGGTTCGACCACATCGGTCGTCTCTGCGACGACCGTTGCGGCCCCGAAGGTCGGAGACACGGCGTCGGCGATCCAGATCGTCCTGAAGGCGGGGCCGAACCGGTTCTACGCAAACGTCGTCGAGTTCGTTCGTGACCGGGCTATCGCCGGTCTCGTGACCCTCAGTGTCGACAGGCCGCTCGCCGATCGCGCCGCGCTCGTTCGCCTGATGGACGAGCGGCTGCACGCCGGCGTCGCGTAGCTCCGAGAGGGCTACGCGAGGACGCGTGCACGCGCTGCGCCGACGCCAACGAGCTCGACAGGCACGTCGAGCTCGCTCTCGACGAACTCGACATAGCGACGGGCCGCTTCGGGCATCGCGCTGCGAGTCTGCGCGTCGTCGAGCGACTCGTTCCAGCCCGCGAGCGTCTCCCAGACGGGCTCCGCGTGGTGGAAGTCGCTCTGATGTGCCGGGAAGTGCGGTGTCTCCGAGCCGTCCCGTAGCCGGTAGCGCACGCAGACCGGCAGCTCGGTGAACGTCGAGAGCACGTCGAGCTTCGTCAGCGCGAGCGAGGTGATGCCATTGACCCGGACGGCGTAGCGCAGGGCGACGAGGTCGAGCCAGCCGCAACGCCTCACACGGCCGGTCACCGTGCCGAACTCGCCGCCGAGCTGCTGGAGGCGATCCTGGTCGGGGCCGTCGATCTCCGAGGGGAACGGCCCTTCGCCGACGCGCGTGACGTACGCCTTCGCGACGCCGAGGACGCGGTCGATCCTCGTGGGGCCGATCCCGATCCCGGTCGCTGCGCCCGATGCGATCGGGTTCGACGAGGTGACAAAGGGGTAGGTGCCGTGGTCGAGGTCGAGCAGGGTCGCCTGCGCGCCTTCGAAGAGCACGTTCTTGCCGTCGCGCAGCGCCTGGTCGACGAGGAGCGAGGCGTCGCCAACGATCGGCCGGAGCCGCTGCGCGTACCCCTCGAAGCGAGTGGCGACCTCGTCCAGGTCGAAACCCTCGACCTCGTAGACACGCTCGAGCCAGACGTTCTTCTCGGCGAGCGCGACCTCGATCTTCTGGCGAAGGATCTTCGGGTCGAGGATGTCCTGGACGCGGATCCCGATCCGCGACGCCTTGTCGGCGTAGGTCGGGCCGATCCCGCGCCGCGTGGTTCCGATCTGGAGCTTGCCGAGCCGGCGTTCCGATGCCTGGTCGATCGCGAGGTGCCACGGCATGATCAGGTGCGCGTTGCCGGAGAGGACGACCACCGACGTGTCGATGCCGCGGGACTCGAGCATGTCGAGCTCGCCGATCAGGATCTCGGGGTCGACGACGCAGCCGCCGCCGATCACGGAGACCTTGCCCGAGATCACACCGCTCGGGCACGCGCGGATCTTGTACGTCTCGTCGCCGACGACGATCGTGTGCCCGGCGTTCGGGCCGCCCTGGTAGCGGCACACAAAATCCGAGTCTTGCGCGAGCAGGTCGACGATCTTGCCCTTGCCTTCGTCTCCCCACTGCGCTCCGACGACGACGGTCGCTGGCACGCATCCAGTCTGCCTGAGGCGCGCGCGTCATGCTGCAGCGGGCCGCAGCGCGAGGCCGCTAGTGGAGGCGAGGGCCGTTACGCCCGATGCGACGGACGACGATGCGATGGCCGCGGCGGCACGTGACGAAGCCGACGTCGGCCTCACGCCTGATTGTCCCCTCAACCGTGGTCGAGTCCACGGCTAGCGACCACGAGTAGGTCTCCGACCGTCCGCCGCGGCGGGCCAGGCACGCGTCGCAGGGCACCTCGAAGCTCGTCGTCTCCGGCCCGACCCACACGTGCTGATGCCCGATCACGGGGCTACCGAGCTCCGGAGGGTCGAGCGACCGGTCACACCAGCTCGAGCTGGTTCGGATCACGGCGGGAGAGGCCGTCTGGCCACTCGATCCGGCGGATGACGAGCTCGTGGCCGGTGGCGCACTGCGCGCGCGCAAGCGCTGACGCGTCCGGGAGGGTGCCGCGCACGCTCGCCACGCGGAGCGCGATGTCGAACGACACCCCGGACTCGCTCGCGGCGTCCAGGCACTCCTCGCAGAGGCACGAGTAGGCGGTCGCGCTCGGAGCGACCCAGACGGTGCTCGCGGTCACGCCGCCGCCCGGCTGTCGTGCTGTGGCGCGAGGTCGGAGAACTTGGCGAACCGCTTGAGGAACGCGAGCTTCTCGGTGCCGGTCGGCCCGTTTCGGTGCTTGGCGAGGATCACCTCGGCGAGCCCCTGGTCCTCGGAGTTCTCGTTGTAGTACTCGTCGCGGTAGAGGAACATGACGAGGTCGGCGTCCTGCTCGATCGAGCCCGACTCGCGCAGGTCCGAGAGGAGCGGCCGCTTGTCGGTGCGGCTCTCGACGGCGCGCGAGAGCTGTGAGAGCGCGACGACCGGAACGCCCAGGTCGCCGGCGAGCACCTTGAGCGCACGCGAGATCTGGGAGACCTCCTGCACGCGGTTCTCGGCGTTCAGGCCGGAGGTCATGAGCTGCAGGTAGTCGATCATGATCAGGCCGAGGTTCGGCTCGCGTGCCTTGAGCCGGCGCGCCTTACCGCGGATCTCGAGGAGGGTCGTGAGTCGCGTGTCGTCGACGTAGATCGGGGCCTTCGTGAGGCCGTCGCAGGCCTTGACGAGCCGCGGCCAGTCCTCCGGGGTGAGGCGCCCGGAGCGCAGTCGCTGGAGCTCGACCCGGCCCTCGGAGCACATGAGTCGCTGGGCGACCTCGAGCTTCGACATCTCGAGCGTGAAGATCCCGACCGGGATGTTGTGCTGCAGGGCGAGGTTCGCCGCGACACCGAGCGCGAAGGCGGACTTGCCCATGCTGGGGCGTCCGGCGACGATCACGAGGTTTCCGGGCTGAAGACCCGACGTCATCGTGTCGAGGTCGCGGAACCCGGTCGGCGTGCCCGTCATCTCGCCGCCCGACTCGTACATTCGCGTGATCTGCTCGAAGCTCTCCTTGACGAGGCTCTCGACGTGCTCGAAGCTTCCGCGAATCCGGTGCTGGGCGAGCTCGAAGACCATCTGCTCGGCGCGGTCGACGAGGTCGGTCGTCTCGCCCGGTCGATCCCAGCCAAGCCGCTGGATCTGCTCGCCGACGACCGTGAGGCCGCGCAGCGTCGACATCTCGCTGACGATGCGTGCGTGATGCGGGGCGGCACCGGCGGCGGGAACGAGCGTGGCGATCTCGCGGATGCGATCCTTGCCCCCGACCGCCTCGAGCTCGCCGGCCTCGTCTAGGCGGTCAGCGACCGTGATCGCGTCCACCGGGAGGCCGGCCTGGAAGAGGTCCATCGCAGCGCTGAAGATCTTGGCGTGCGAGTTGCGGTAGAAGTCGGTCGGCTTGATGATCTCGGTGACCGCCTCGATCGCGTGCGTCGAGAGCATCATCGCGCCGAGGACGTACTCCTCGGCGTCGAGGTTCTGCGGCGGCAGCGGTGCGGTTCCGGGCTGGAGCATCACGCGGCAGTCAAACCGTGAACGTGGTGCAGCGCAACCCTGTGGAAACGCGTGGCAGGAGGTCTGAGAGAGGCGGGTTTGCAGGCATAACAGAACGCATGTTCGCAGATTCGGCGGGTGTTACGGTGGACGAAAACATCGCTACGAGCGGAGACTTCGGCGCAAGATCCACAGGCCTTGGCGACCTGTGGGAAAGTCGGTGGATGGATCGCCCCGCAGGCTGTGGACAAGTGACCGCGGGCACGTTGCCAGAACGGACCGCGGATGCTCTGGCATCCGCGCCGCTCTGGGGATAACGTGAGATCACAAAGCGTCCGGATCGCGGGGTAAAAGCCCTGCGTCGGACGGAAAACGTGGTGCCTGGTTGGCTTACGCCTCGTCGTCGACGGTGCCGTCGGACTCGAACTCGTCCGTCTCGGGCTCCGTGGCGAGAGCCGCGACCGGCGCCGGGATCTCGTCGTACGCGGCCTCCTCGGCTGCCGCAGCTGCGGTCGCTGCGTGCTCCTCTGCCGCGGACGCAGCTGATGCGGCGAGCGCCTCCTCGAGCGCAACGTCGCTGCCTTCGGGGGCAACGAGGATCCGCAACTCGGCGACGACGTCATCGAAGACGGCGACCGGAACGGTGTAACGACCGATCCGCTTGATCGTGTCGATACCGAGCTTGCGTCGGTCGATCCGGATCTTCAGCTCCTCCCAGAGCTTGTCCGCGACGTTCGTCGACGTGACGGAGCCGAAGAGCGTTCCCGTCGGGCCGGCGGTGACGTCGAACCGGAGCTCTGCAGCCTCGATCCGGGTCTTGATCGCCTTGGCCTCGTCGGCGGTCTTCGCCTCCTGGCGTGCGCGGATCGCCTCACGCTTCTCGAGCTCGCGGAGGAGTCCCGGCGTGGCCAGTTCGGCCATGCTGCGGGGAAGCAGGAAGTTGCGCGCGTACCCGCGGGCGACGTTCACGACTTCGCCACGCAGACCGAGCTTCTCAATGTCTTGACGGAGTACGACCTGCATGTCTACCGCTCGCCCCTGTCGCCGCGGTCACGACCGCCGCGCTCGCTGCGCTCTTCGCGCCCTTCCTTGACGTAGGCAAGCAGTGCCATCTCGCGCGCCCGCTTGACTGCGACCGCGACCTGACGCTGATGGCGGCGGCATGCGCCGCTGATCCGCCGTGAGCGGATCTTGCCCTTCTCGGAGACGTACCGGGTCAGCTCTCCGATGTTCTTGTAGTCGATCTCGTCGACCTTGTTCTTGCAGAAGAAGCACGACTTCCGCCGACCGCCCGTGAGCGGGGGGAGGCGCTTCCTCCGATTTTCGCTTCCTTTCCCTGCCACGAATCCTCCTAGAACGGAATGTCGTCGTCTGCGCCGCGCCCGAAGTCCGCATCGGCGCTGCTTGAACCGCCACTGCTCGGCGGGATGAACTCGTTGCCTTCGCCGCCACCGGATCCACCGGGTGCGCCGTCACGGCCGCCGAGGAACTGCACGGTGTCGGCGATCACTTCGACTGCCTGCCGCTTGGTGCCGTCCTGCGCCTCCCACTCACGCCACTCGAGGCGACCGTCGATCCCGACCGGGCGCCCCTTCGCGAGGTACTGCGCGCAGTTCTCGCCCTGGCTACCCCAGACGGTGACATCGAAGTAGTTCGGCTTCTCCGTCCATTCGCCGGAGGCGCCATCCTTACGGCGCGTGTTCACGGCGAGCCGGAGCGAGCACACGGCGGTGCCGCTCGGCGTATGCCGGAGCTCGGGGTCGCGGGTCAGGTTCCCGACCAGTACGACGCGATTGATATTTGCCATGTCTCCTCCGTTCCTTCTCGTGAGAGGCCCAGGCTACTCCGCGGCCCCGGCCGCGTCATCGGCGGGAACGGACACGGCTGCGACGGCCGAGACCGGCGCCTTCGTCTGTCCGCCCTTGACCCGGTTGACTGCGAGGTGGCGCATGACGCCGTCGCTGATCTTGAGCACGCGGGTCACCTCGGCGAGCGTCGCCGGAGGGGCCGTGAAGAGAATCAGGTGGTAGACACCGTCGGTCTTGTGATTGATCTCGAAGGCGAGCTTGCGCTTCCCCCACGGCTCGTGGCCGTCCCAGGTTCCGCCGTCACCTTCGACCTGAGTGCGGATGCGCGCGACGACTTCCTCCGCGCGATCTTCGGCGAGCTCAGGGTCCAGCATGAGCAAAATCTCGTATCGGTTCATACCCGTGTATTCCTTCCCGTGGACTTAGTCGGCCCCGCCTCCTGGGCGCCGCTCGGGGCTGCGGCGCGACGGGCGTGGCGAGAAGAGGTGGGAGTGTAGCATCGCGGGCCATGAAGGGACTCCTTGCACTCGTTCTCGGCGGTCTCGGCCTTGGAGCCGTGGTGCGCCGACGTCGACGTGCCGAGCCCGACCTCGAGGCATCGCCAGCCGACGAGCTGCGTGCCCGGCTCGCCGAGGCTCGCTCGATGCCCGACGCCGAGCCTGCCGTCGCTGAGCCAGCCGTCGCTGAGCCAGAGCCGGTCGCCGCCGAGCGGGACACGGAGGCCCCGTACGACCTCAACGCCCGCCGCCGCGACGTGCACGAACGCACACGCTCGGCGATCGACGAGCTCAGCTGACCCCGGGGTGCCGGAGCCGTTCGTCGCGCACTAGAGCCGGTGCTGGGGGACGTACGTGCCGAACGCGCCGACGAGCAGGAGCAGCGCAGTGCCGGCAAACAGCGCGGCCGAGATCATCGCCTTCTCACGGCCACCGCCGTGCCAGAGCAGCCGTGTCGAACGCCACACGTTGCCGCCGTCGAGCGGGCCGAACGGCAGCAGGTTGAAGAGGTTCAGCACGAACCCGAAGTACGCCAGGGCGAGCAGCAGGTCGGAGTTCGTGGAGCGCGCCGCCAGGTAGCAGCCGAGCGCCGCGACACCGCCAAGAATCGGGCCGGCGATCGCGACCCGCGCGGTCTGCCAGACGTTACCGACCGTGTGCTTCACGTACGCGCCCAGGAATGGGACGAACATCGGCCAGGACGGATCAAGCCCCTCGCGGCGCGCCTCGATGAAGTGGCCCAGCTCGTGGATGAAGATCAGCACGACGACGCCGAGTGCGAACTTCCACCCCCAGATCAGCGTGTAGCCGCCGAATGCGATGAAGATCGCGGCGAACTTCGCCAGCGAGCCGAGCTTGGCACCGATGCCAACCAGGAAGATGACCGGAGTGGCGAGGCGGCGCAGGGCGCGGCGCCAGTCGGTGCCGCGCGGCTGGATCGGCTGGTAGTCGGGTTCGGCCCAGGGCTCCATCAGGAGCCGCGACCGATCCATTCTTCGCCGCCCTCGTAGACCTCTTTCTTCCAGAGGGGGACGTCGATCTTGAGGATGTCGATTGCGTCCTTGCAGGCGGCGAGCGCGTCCTTGCGGTGCGAGGCGCTGACTGCGATCACGACCGACGGCTCGCCGAGCTGGACGCGGCCGACACGGTGGTGGATCGCGACGCCGTGAATGTCGTAGCGCTCCTTCAGATCGTCTGCGAGCTTCTCCATCATCTCCTCGGCCATTCCCTCGTAGCCCTCGTAGTCGAGGTAGGAGACGACCCGGCCGCGCGAGTGGCGCCGGGCGTTACCGGAGAAGGTGGCGACCGCACCTGCCTCGTCGGTTGCGACCTCCTGGACGACCTTGTCGAGGGAGACGGGCTCTTCGGTGAGGATGAAGGCACCGCCGGAGACGGGCGGGATCAGCGCGACGACATCGCCGTCGGCAAGCACCGTGCCCTTGGGGGAGTACTCGCGGTTCACGGCGTACAGGAGCCCGTCGGGCTCGTTGCCGAGGCCAAGGGTGTCCCAGACGTCGGCGACCGTATCGGCCTCGATCTCCTTCGTCCCCCAGCCCGCCTGCTCCCGCAGGCCTGCGAACAGTCTCACCGTGACGCGCACCCGAGTAGCGTACCGGGCTGTGGGAGACATCGACCGACGGGAGACGGAGTCAGGGATCGAGATCGCGCCGGTTTACCGGCCGCAGGACGCTCCACGCGCGCCGGAGGCTCCTGGCGAGCCCCCGTTCACCCGTGGGATCTACCGCGACATGTACCGCGGTCGCCCGTGGACGATGCGGCAGTACGCGGGCTTCGCCTCGGCCGAGGAGACGAACGCCCGCTTCCGCTACCTGCTCGCTCAGGGGCAGACGGGACTCTCGGTCGCGTTTGATCTACCGACCCAGCTCGGCCTCGACTCCGACGATCCGCTCTCCCTCGGCGAGGTCGGCCGGACGGGCGTCGCGATCGACACGCTCGCCGACATGGAGGCGCTCTTCGATGGCATCCCGCTCGACGAGGTGTCGACGTCAATGACGATCAACGCGCCCGCCGCCGTGCTGCTGCTCCTCTACGAGCTGGTCGCCGAGAAGCAGGGCGTCTCGGCGGATGCGCTCCGCGGCACCGTGCAGAACGACGTGCTCAAGGAGTATGTCGCACGCGGCAACTACATCTTCCCGCCTCGTCCGTCGATGCGGCTCACGACCGACCTGTTCGCGTACTGCGCCGAGCGGATCCCGCGGTGGAACACGATCTCGATCTCCGGGTACCACATCCGGGAGGCCGGTTCGACCGCTGTTCAGGAGCTCGCCTTCACCGTCGCAAACGGGATCGCCTACTGCGAGGCGGCGGTTGCCGCCGGGCTCTCTCCCGACGAGTTCGGCGAGCGGCTCTCGTTCTTCTTCAACGCGCACAACGACTTCTTCCAGGAGGTGGCGAAGTTCCGGGCGGCTCGGCGTCTGTGGGCGACGGTGATGGCCGAGCGCTTCGGCGCGACGAACCCCAAGGCGCTCGCACTCCGCTTCCATGCGCAGACCGGCGGCTCGACGCTGACGGCTCAGCAGCCCGAGACGAACATCGTCCGCGTCGCGATCCAGGCTCTCTCGGCGGTCTGCGGCGGCGCCCAGTCGCTGCACACAAACGGCTTTGACGAGGCGCTCGCGCTCCCGACCGAGCGCGCCGCGACGATCGCGCTACGCACGCAGCAGGTGCTTGCGACCGAGGTCGGGGTGACGAGCACGGCTGATCCGCTCGGCGGCTCCTACTACCTCGAGGCGCTCACTGACGAGCTCGAGGCTCGCGCCTCGGAGCTGATCGGTCGGATCGACGAGCTCGGAGGTGCCGTCGCGGCGATCGAGGCGGGGTGGATCCAGGCGGAGATCGAGGAGTCGGCGTATCGCTGGACGGCAGACGTCGAGTCTGGCGATCGGGTGATCGTGGGCGTGAACGCCTACGTCGACGAGGGGGACGCGCCACGGATGGAGCTGCACCGCCTCGACCCGGAGGTCGAGCGGCGCCAGGTCGAGCGGACGGCGGCGATCCGGGCCTCGCGTGACAGCGAGGCGGTCGAGCGGGCCCTCGCGCGGATCTCCGAG
>Ga0194048_10000394_pt1 | contig 20989 bp, 20 predicted proteins | sample JunL225m_MetaG_FD_161685 | JGI IMG/M metagenome (GOLD analysis project Ga0194048, IMG submission 161685) | Anoxic zone freshwater microbial communities from boreal shield lake in IISD Experimental Lakes Area, Ontario, Canada - Jun2016-L222-5m | ecosystem: Environmental > Aquatic > Freshwater >...
CCCACAACCAGCACGGCGTAGATCAACAGGTAGAGCATCGTGCCGGGCATACCGCGACTGCCAACAGACGAACCGCCAGCATGGCCTGCAGCCTCAACACCAATGAGGATGAATCCTGCGTGGCTGATGGACGAATACGCGAGCATGCGCTTCACGTTTGTTTGCACCACTGCGGAGATAGAGCCGATGACCAACGTGAGGATTGCGATGATCCACACCACTGGACGCCAATCGTCTTTCCAGCTGGGCAACGCGATCACGAGCACACGAAGCATGGCGGCGAACGCAGCCATCTTGCCGATGCTGGCCATAAATGCGGTAATCGGTGTTGGTGAGCCTTGGTAGACGTCGGGTGCCCAGAAGTGGAACGGCACGGCGGCCACCTTGAACGAGAGTCCGATGAGCAACAACGCCACACCCACGAGCACCATTGAGTCGCTGCGATGCAACGAAACGAAATCGAACGAAGCGATAATTCGACTAAAGCTGGTGGAACCGGTACCGCCGTAAATGAGCGCCACGCCATACAAGAAGAAGGCCGAAGAGAATCCGCCGAGCACGAAGTACTTGAGGCCGGCTTCTTGGCTCTCGGCCCGCTTTCGGTTGCTTGCTGCCAACACATAGAACGAAATCGACAGTGTCTCGAGACCGAGGAACAACACAATGAGGTCGTTCGACATGATCATCGTGACAGCGCCGATAACGGCCATGATGTAGAGCCCGTAAATCTCGGGGCCGTCCATACCTTCGCGTCGCACGAAGTCGTCGGTGATCAGCGACACCAGAATCAGCGCCACGCAAACAACGATGATGCCGAACATCGAGAAGTGGTCATACGCCAATGCATCACCGATGATGAACCGAGGACCCGACTCGGAAATGCGGCCCCACTGCATGCAGACGACCACGATGGTGGCAACCGCGATGGCGATGGTACTCAACGAATAGAGGTGCTTTGGCCACGGTGGCGTCAGGGATGCGGCGACAAGCAGCACGAGGCCACCGCCGAGCAAAATAAGCAGCGGTGCAACGGCGAACCGGTCGATAGCCGGGGCGATAAACGGAATGGCGGCGAGGTTCACGGCTGTGCTTCCTGCGACGTAGAGACGGGCTGCGGTTCGACGTAACCGGTCTTGTCGCTGATGTGCGAGATCAATGCATTCACGCTTGGCTGGATGCGGTCGAGCATCGGCTTGGGATACACGCCACAGAACACGATGGCTGCGATGAACGGCAGCAGCACCATGCCCTCTTTCCAATGCAGTTCGGCGAAGGACTTGTTGTCTTCGTCTGGCTCACCGTGGAACACGCGCTGGTATGCCCACAACAAGTAGAGGGCAGCGAGGATCACGCCAGAGGCAGCGACCACGGTCCACCAACGGGCGGTGAGGAACGAACCAATAAGCACCAAGAACTCGCCGACGAAACCGTTGAGTCCAGGCACACCAATAGACGACAGCATCACCAGGGTGAAGACTGCGGCGAACACCGGCGCCACACTTTGAATTCCCTTGAGTGCCGAAATTTCGCGAGTGTGGCGACGTTCGTAGATCATGCCCACCAGCAAGAACAAGGCGCCAGTAGAAACACCGTGGTTAATCATCTGCAACACGCCGCCGCTGATCGACTGCGAGGTCATCGCGAAGGTGCCCAACACGATGAAGCCGAGGTGTGCAATCGACGAGTAGGCCACGAGCCGCTTGAGATCTTTTTGCATTGTGGCCGCAATGGCTCCATACAAGATGCCGATGACTGCGAGCGTGAGGAAGATGGCCCTGCTGTTGCGCGCTGCTTGCGGAAACAGATACAGACCAAAACGCAAGAAGCCGTAGGTGCCGAGTTTCAACATGACGCCGGCAAGCACCACTGAACCGGCCGTTGGCGCCTCGGTGTGTGCATCGGGAAGCCACGTATGCAGCGGGAACATTGGCACCTTCACTGCGAAGGCAATGGCAAAGGCAAAGAACAGCCAGCGAGCAGTAGAGGCTGCGAAGTTCGAGTCGTTCGCGAGCTCAACGAGGTCGAAGGTGACATGGCCAAGGCTGTTCTTGGCCAACAGAACCGTTGCTGCAATGCCGACCAGCATGAACGCTGATCCGATCATTGTGTACAAGAAGAACTTTGTGGCGGCGTACACACGCTTGCCATGGCCCCAGCCACCGATGAGGAAATACATCGGCACGAGCACGATCTCAAAGAACACGAAGAACAAGAACAGGTCGAGGCTCAAAAAGCTACCCATCACGCCAGCTTCGAGCAGCAACAACCATGCGAGGTATGGCTTTTCGTCGTGATGTGGATCGACGCCAACAATGGCGAGCGGGAACAACACGCCGGTGAGTACCACGAGAAACAACGAGATGCCGTCGACACCGAGATGCCAGCTGATACCCCACTTCGAAATCCACTCGTGCTTACTGACGAGCTGGAAACCCGCATCGGTGGTCTTGAACGATGCCAGCATCCACACGCTGATTGCGCCAGTGAACACGCTGAACAGAATTGCAGTGAGCTTGATCCACTCGGGTCGGCGCTTGCTCATCGAGGCGACAAGTACAGCACCAAGCACTGGTACAAGTACCAGTGCAGTGAGCAATGGGAAGCCGCTTGCGGCCACCCCTTCTTCTGCGAATGTAGCGGCGCTCATTGGGCCACCCCCCGGAAGACAAACCAAGCAATGACCACTACAGCGCCAACACCGATGAGCGCTGCATAGGTACGCACTAAACCGCTCTGGCCTTTACGCACGATGCCCGCAACCCCTTGCACAAGCTTGCCCGTGCCGTTGACCGCACCATCGATGATGTGCGCATCGAACCACGCCACAGCGTCGAAGCTCTTGCGGCCGGGGCCGCCCATCAGGGCAGACACGCCCTTGTCGTAGTACCACGCATTGGCCAGCAGGTTTGGCTCGATGGCTTTCACCTTCTTCTTCGAATACACCATGTAGGCCGCTGTAATTCCGATGAGGCCAATGGCCACTGCCACGCCGGCGAGGATCCACTTGATGTCCTCGGAGCCTGTCTTCAGCGGGCTCTCGGCGGTTTCGATGACTGGCTCCAGCCACTTCTCGAGTCGCTTGGTGCCGCCGCTGAATGGCAGTTGGATCGCGCCACCCACGATGGACAGGCCAGCGAGAACCACCAGAGGAAGCAACATCGTGACAGGACTCTCGTGAGGATGAACGTCGCCGTGTGCGCCGTTCTCTTCGGCGTGATCGTTCCAGCGCGCCTTGCCGTAGAACACCATGATCACCTGACGGGTCATGTAGTACGCGGTGAGCAACGCTGTGACGAGGCCGACCACCCACAGAATGGGGCTTTTGTTCCAGGCGAACAACAGAATCTCGTCCTTCGACCAGAAGCCAGCGAACGGAGGCACGCCTGCAATCGCCAACCAACCAATGATGAAGGTGAAACCGGTGATTGGCATCACCTTGCGCAAGGCGCCCATGCGGCGCATGTCTTGCTCACTGTTCATGCCGTGAATCACCGAACCCGACCCAAGGAATAACAAAGCCTTGAAGAACGCGTGCGTGACCATGTGGAAGATGGCCGCCACGTAGGCGCCAGATCCGACCGCTAAGAACATGTAGCCAAGCTGACTCACTGTGGAGTAAGCCAGCACCTTTTTGATGTCGTTCTGCGCCACGGCAACCAACGCTGCGTACAGCGCAGTGGCGGCTCCAATGCCAGCAACAATCCACGGGGCCCAATGCCAAGCGGCGATTGCGAGCACCGGCGAGGTGCGCACCATGAGATATACACCTGCGGTCACCATCGTGGCCGCGTGGATGAGGGCCGACACCGGGGTGGGGCCTTCCATTGCGTCGGGAAGCCAGAGGTACAACGGCAACTGCGCGCTCTTGCCAACGGCGCCAACGAACAGCATCAGCGCGATCATCGTTGCGGTGGACTGAGCAATACCACCGTTGCGGGCCGCTTCGTTGAGCGGGCCGTAGCTGAGCGTTCCGAGCGCTTGGAACGTGAAGAACATTGCGACCATGAAGCCCCAGTCGCCAACTCGGTTGGTGACGAACGCTTTCTTGCCAGCGGTGGCGGCCGATTCGCGGCCATGCCAGAAACTGATGAGCAAGTACGAGCAGGTGCCCACACCTTCCCAGCCGAGGAACGTAACCAACATGTTCTCGCCGAGCACCAACATGAGCATGCTGAACACGAACAAGTTGAGGTACAAGAAGAACTTGCTGAACTTCGGATCACCGTGCATGTACCCAATGGAGTACAGGTGGATCAGCGAACCAATGCCGGTGACGAACAGCGCCATCGTGATTGACAACGGGTCCGCAAGAAAGGCAAGGTCAACCTTGAGGTTGCCCACCGGGATCCAGCTGAACAAGGTGTGCACGTGCGAGCGCTCTTCAGCTGTCTTCGAGAGGAGGTCGATGAACACGCCAACCGTGACCAAGAACGCCGAAGCAGTCATCAGCGTGGCGACATAGCCAGCGCGCGGCTCACCCAGCTTGCGGCCAAGCAGCAACACAATGAGGAATCCTGCGAGCGGCAGGGCAGGGATCAACCAAACGAGGTCGAGCATGTCGATTAACCCTTCAACTCGGCGATGTCGTCGGCAGTAGCCGAGGGACGACGGCGCAGGATCGACACGATGATGCCCAGACCCACGACAACTTCGGCGGCGGCAACCACCATCACAAAAAAGACCGTGGTCTGTCCGCCGATATCACCGAGCTTGCGGGCCAGCGCAACAAATGTGAGGTTCACAGCGTTGAGCATGAGCTCGATGCACATGAACATCACGAGTGGGTTGCGGCGAACCAAGACTCCAACGGCGCCAAGAGCGAACAGCAACGCTGCGAGTACGAGATACCACGTGGTAGTTGGAGATGCGATTGCGAGATGCATCACTTGCTCCCTGCAGACGTGTCGCTTGCCGAACCGCTACGCGGACGACGGGCCAAGAGCACCGTGCCAACCACTGCGATCACCAAGAGCACTGAGGTGACTTCGAACGCGAACACATGGTTACTGAACAAGTCGTTGGCCAGTTGACGAATGTTTGAGTCATGACCAGTATCGCCTGATGCAATGTCGATGCCTCGGCCGCGCACAACGAGCGAATCGCGGCTACGAACGATGGCCGCAGCGACGAGGCCAAACAGACCCAAGCCAACAATTGCAGCCAGCGGCCGCTGCACTTTGACAGGGTCGATGCGCAATGCCTCGGCCTTATCGACGCCGAGCAACATGATGACGAACAAGAACAACACCACAATGGCGCCGGCGTACACAATCACTTGCACGGCTGCCAAGAAATGAGCGTCTTGGGCAACGAACAGCACGGCCACACCAAACAAGGTGAGGATCAGGCTGAGCGCAGCGTGCACCGGATGCGACCGCACGATCACACCAATGGCGCCAACCAGAATCATTGCGGCGGCGCAGACGAAAACGAAAAGCTGCATCGTTACTTGTCCCTTGTTTCCTGCGCAGGTTCGCCGGTGCGGACTCCGTGGCCAAGTTCGCCACTCCATCCCTCGATGCCTTCGAAGTCGGCGTTGCCGTTTGGCGCCGTGGCGCGCATCCATCCGCTGGTGAGCAGATCTTCGCCCTCGCGCCAGTCTTCCCAAGGCATCTGCTGCGGCTTGCCCTGGTCGTCGACGAGCAACTCGTTCTTGGTGTAGATCGCATCCTGGCGATTGGTGAAGCTGAACTCGAACAACTTGGTTTCGGTAATGGCCTCAGTGGGGCACGCCTCAACGCACAGGTCGCAATGGATGCATCGCAGATAGTTGATCTCGTAGACGAACCCAAACCGCTCGCCTGGCGAGGTGGGGTTGATTGCGTCGTTGTCGGCGCCGCGCACGTAGATGCACTTGGCGGGGCACACACCGGCGCAGAGTTCGCAGCCGATGCACTTCTCCATGCCGTCTTCGTAACGATTCAGCACATGGCGCCCGTGAAGGCGCTCGGGCTTGGGTGCCTTCTCGTCGCCGACAAGTCCCTTCGCAACACTCTTTTTGTTGACGCGCCCGCCCGAATACTGCTTGGTGATGCGCTCTCCACCAAACAGACGATGCTGCTTGATGGTCACGAGGAATCCGTCGAGATATCCCATTAGAACATCGCCCCCTCTCGTTCACGATTCTTTGCACTGACACGCGTAGCCGCGAGCAACAACAGTGCGCACACCAACAGCACCACGATGGTGATGATGTTCACGGTCCACTTGTTCCAGTCGTTGTCGGTTGCGACGCGCTGAGCGGCGAGCAACATAAACCAGCCGAGCGACGCCGGGATGAGCAATTTCCATCCGAGGTTCATCAACTGGTCATACCGCAGGCGTGGCAGCGTTGCCCGGAACCACACGTAGATGTACAAGAACACGAGCAGCTTGGCGACGAACCACACGGTGCCGTTCATGAATCCGAGGTGAAGATCGCCGCTGAAGTGCACGGCACCCAGATTGAACTTCACGGGCTGCGGGCCACCAAAGAACATGGTGACAATGACGCCGCTCATTGTGACTGTGTTCATGAACTCGGCCAGGTAGAACAGCGCGAAACGCAACGACGAGTACTCGGTGTTGAAGCCACCGACGAGTTCTTGCTCGGCTTCGACGAGGTCGAACGGTGGTCGGTTGAGTTCGGCTGTGGCAGCGACCATGAAGATGATGAACGGCACCACGCCAGTGGCGATCACGTGCCAGCGGCCAAGGCTGCTCTGTGACGTAACAATGCCGTTGGTGCTCAGCGTTCCTGCCACCAACATCACGGCGGCCAGGCTCAGACCCAAGGCCGCTTCGTAGGACACCATCTGCGCTGAGGCACGCACCGAACCGAGCAGCGGGTACTTCGAACCCGACGACCAACCAGCGAGCATGATGCCGTACACGCCAATGCCGCTGATCGCGAGCAAGAGCAGCACGCCTACCGGCGGATCGGCCAACTGCACAAAGGTGCGGTGCCCGAACATGGTGACGGCGCCGTTCTTGCCATTGCTGAAGTCGCCACCGAGCGGAATAATCGACCACACCAAGAAGGCCGGCACGAACGCGAGGAACGGCGCGAGACGAAACACGAAACGGTCGGCACGGTCGGGCAACAGATCTTCTTTGAAGAACAGTTTGATGCCGTCGGCAAGTGTCTGCAAGATGCCGAACGGACCAGCCTTGTTGGGGCCGATTCGGTTCTGCATGCCCGAGATGATCTTGCGCTCGAACCACACCATGAACATCGTGGCGACGAGGCCAACGACGAACACGATGACCACTTTGAGCAGAACGATGAGCACGGCCGACGGTGTGAGGCCTTCGAGAAGGTTGTCGATTGCGAACATCACAGGCTCTCAATCCGAACGTCGGTGACAGCAGCAGCGGCATCGATGAGTTCGCCGACGTTGGCGCCCGATTGGTTGAACGGCACCCACGCGGTTCCGCGCTGCACCGAATCGTCGGTGGCTAGCGACAGCACGATGGTTGCCTTTGGCGTAGACACCTTCACGTCGGCGCCGATGGCGGAACCGATGCGAGCGATATCGAGCGGATGCACAAACACTGCGCCGCCAGGTGCCAGCTTGGCCAGCGAAGGCGAGTGAGCCGTGCCAACAGCTTGGTCATACAGCTTGCGGCTCACAACGAGTCGGAAGTTGTACGAGTTGCGATCGCCAAGCACCACTGTGGGAGTTGCGATTGCGTCGAACGACCCCACGCCGGCGAGCACACCATTGGTTGCTGTTTCTAGCGCCTCAGCGGTGACCTCTTCGAAACCATCGACCGCCGCTGCAATTGCGGCGGTGACATCGAGGACCGAGCCGAAGCCAAGATCGGTACCGAGCAGTAGCGCTAACTCAGCAGCGACCATCCAGTCGGGGCGCGATGTGCCGGTGACGGTGACCTTGTGAGCCAGCGTGGTGACACGGCCTTCGATGTTGGTGGTGGTGCCTGCCTTTTCGGCGTAGGCGGCGGCTGGGAAGACCACATCAGCGAGACGCGACGAATCGGTGATGAACGTGTCGACCGCAATGATGCGACGCGCGCCTGCGAGTGCACGGCGAGCCAGATCGGCGTCGGGCACATCGGCAATGGGATCGGCGCCAACCAGAATGAGACACTCGATCTTGCCAGCGGCGGCCGCATTGAGAATGCCAGTGCTGTCGAGGCCACCCTTGCCGCGACGCATACCGACGCTGATTGCGCCGACGACATTGCCACGACGAAGCGCTGGCAACACCTTTGCCTCGGGCAGCGCAGCCGACAGAGCGAGCAGTGCTGCTGTGGTGCCTGCTGCAGATTCTGCGAGGTTGGCTCGGCCGGCGACAATGACGACTTCACCCTTGGCCAACTGTGCGGCGATTTCAGGCTGAGCCAGCGTGGCGGAAACCACGTCGGCCTGTGTGCCGGGTTCGTAGAACACAGTGCGCCATGCGTAACGAGTGAGCCCCGTTGCCTTGGGCGCGAACTCGATGATGCGGCTGCGGTTCTTGACCGCTGCATCGCGCAGGCGCAGATACAACACCGGCAGTTCTTCTTTGAGGTCGGGAGCCAACAGAATGATGGTCGGTGCCGACGAGGCCTGATCGATGGTGGCGCGGTTCATGCCGAGCACGCCAACGGGCAGTCCGTCGCCCAGCTGTGCCGACACGTTGGGCGTGCCGATGACATCGTGAGCCAAGCGGGCCCAAGCGAACGCATCTTCGTTGCTGCCACGTGCGCCGCCGAGCACCGCAATGCTGCTCGCGCCGCCCGCCGCGATGGCATCGGTGATCATCCGGACCGCTGCTGCATTCGCAGAGTTCCACGAGGTTGGCTCGTGGCCATTCGCGGTGCGCACCAGTGGCGTGGTCAAACGGTCGTCGCTGTTGACGCCCTCGAAGCTGAAGCGGCCCTTATCGCACAACCAACCCCAGTTCACTGGATCGGAGTCGACACCTTGGTAGCGCAACAGTTCGTCACGGCTCGACTGCACTGCAGTGCGACAGCCCACCGAACATGTGGTGCACGTGCTCTCGGCTTCTTGCAGGTCCCATGGACGCGCCTTGAAGCGGTAGGGCTTTGCTGTGAGCGCGCCCACCGGGCAGATCTGCACGGTGTTGCCGCTGAAGTAACTCGAGAACGGTTCGTCAGGGAACGTGGTGACCTGGGTGGTGTTACCACGGCTGGTGAAGTGAATGAGCGCATCGCCTGCGACTTCGTCGGCAAAGCGGGTGCAGCGGTCGCACAAGATGCAACGCTCGCGGTCGAGCAGCACCAGTTCGCTAATGGCGATGGGCTTTTCGTAGTGACGCTTCTCTTCGATGTAGCGGCTCTCGCCCGGACCATGGCTAAACGACTGATCCTGCAACGGGCACTCGCCGCCCTTGTCGCAGACTGGGCAATCGAGTGGATGGTTTGCGAGCAGCAACTCGATGATGCCCTCTTGGGCAGCCTTCGATGCTGGTGACTCGGTTTCGACCACCATGCCAGGGGCCACTGGGAACATGCACGACGGCATGAGCTGCGGGCCGCGACCCGTATCGACCTCGACGAGGCACATGCGGCACATGCCCACCGAGCTCATTCGATCGTGGTAACAAAAGTGAGGAATGTAGGCGCCGGCGTTTTCGGCGGCCTTGATGATGAGGTCGCCCTTGCGCGCAGTGAACGGCTTGCCGTTGATCGTGACGCTTACGGCGTTGGGATCGACCACTACTTCTGCGGCCTCAACGTCGTTCGATTCCGTGGTGGTCACAGCGCGGCCTCAGTTTCGGACACCGACACAGCGGTCACGGGGATAAAGGTTCGCTTCACGAGTTTGGCCTCGAATTCGTCACGGAACAGAGTGAGTGCCGAATGCACCGGCGTATAGGCCGACGGCCCAACGAAACAGATGGTGGTCATCTTGTACGGGAACGGAACTGCGGCTAGGCCGAGCCGTTCGCTCGAAGCGTGCGGGAAGTCGCCGGGGCAAATAGTGGCGCCAACTTCGAGCAACTGATCGAGATCTCGTTGCGTGCCCTGGCCCGCAACGACGCGATCGAGAATGCGCATTAACCACGTGCCGCCTTCGCGACACGGCGTGCACTTGCCGCACGACTCGTGCGCATAAAAGCGAGTGAGCGTGAGCGCTGCGTTGGGGATGTCGGTGGTGTCATCCATCACCATCACTGCACCCGAGCCAGCCATCGAGCCAGCGGCGCCAATGAGGCGACCCTCGAACGGAAGGTCGAGTTGATCGGGCAAGAACCAAGGCGCTGAGCCGCCACCGGGCACAAACGCTTTGAGTTCGTTGTTGTCGCGGATACCGCCACAGAACTCTTCGCCGTAGAGCAGATCGCGAAACGTGGTGGTGCCGTTGATGATTTCGTACACGCCCGGACGCTTCACGTGGCCCGACACAGCAACCATGCGCGTGCCTGGCGATGTTGCGCTACCGATAGCGGTGTATGCGGCAGAGCCGTTACGCATCAGCCATGGCAAGTTGGCCATGGTCTCAACATTGTTCACGATGGTTGGCTTGCCATACAGGCCAATGGCCGCCGGGAAGAACGGAGGCTTCAAGCGCGGCATGCCGCGGTTGCCTTCGAGGCTTTCGATGAGCGCTGTTTCTTCGCCCACCACATACGCGCCAGCACCCCAGTGCAACACGATGTCGAGCGAGAAGTCGGAGCCGAGAATGTTGCGACCGACATAGCCAGCGGCGTACGCCTCGTTGAGGGCAGCAGCAACGCGCTCTTGAGCCAACGCCATTTCGCCACGAATGTAGAGGAAGCACTGTGACAAGCCCGCCGCGTAACACGCGATGAGACAGCCCTCGATGAGTTGGTGAGGATCGCGCTCCATCAGCAGACGATCTTTGTATGTGCCTGGCTCGCTCTCGTCGCCGTTGACGACCAGATAGCGCGGCCACACGCCTGCGGGAGTGAGCCCCCACTTGGTGCCAGCCGGGAAGCCTGCGCCTCCGCGACCCAACACGGTGGCTGCCTTTACTTCGTCGTGCACTTCGGTTGCGCTACGCGAAAGCGCCGCACGCAAACCTGCGTAGCCGTCGGTGGCGAGGGCGCGCTCAAGCGTGTACGAATCTTCGTACTCGAACCGCGCAGTGACGATCTGGGGGCGGTCACCGGCAACAAAACCAGGAGCGTGCGAGTAGGTAGTTCCGGTCATTTCGGTGCCTCGGCAACAGTCATCCAAGAAGGTGCATTCGTTGCGTCTTCGGGTGGCACAGCGCCAACGCCGCGCTCGGCGGGAATGTGTTGACGGATACGCGCCACAGTGCCGTGCGCCGGAATCTCGGAGTCGAGTCGGCCGGCTGCGAGATCGTCGATGAGTGCATCGAATGTCTCTGTGGTCACGCGGAACCGGTAGCGATAGTTCACTTGCAAGGTGGGCGCCTCGGTGCAGGCTGCCTGACACTCGGCGTGCTCAAGGGTGAACATTCCATCGGGCGTGGTGCTGCCAGCTTTGATGCCTAAGCGATGCTCGGCGTGATGCATCAGTTCTTCGCCGCCCATCAGTGCGCACGACATCGTGCGGCAGATGTTGACCAAGTACTTGCCCACTGGTTCGAACTTGAACATCTCGTAGAACGTGGCCGTGCCAAGCACTTCGGCTGACGTGGCGCCAACGAGTTCGCCGATATGACGGATGGCGTCATTGGTGACGTAGCCATCTTGCTGTTGAGCAAGATGCAGCAACGGAATGGTCGCCGAACGGGGCCGCGGGTAGCGCGAGATGATCTCGTGCGCGACGCGGACATTGTCTTCGGTGAGACGGCTCATCGATCGACCTCTCCGAGCACAGGGTCAACGCTCGAAATAATGGCGACAGCATCGGCCACCAGACAGTTACGCATCATGTGAGGCAGGGTCTGAATGTTCACGAACGAAGGGGCGCGAACATGCATGCGATATGGCTTCGACGAGCCATCGCTGGCGATGTAGCAGCCAATTTCGCCTCGTGGACTTTCGATTGCCACGTAGACCTCGCCCTCGGGAACCTTGAAGCCCTCGGTGAAGATCTTGAAGTGGTGGATCAACGCTTCCATCGACTCGTCGATGCGAGCACGCGGTGGCGGAGTGACCTTCTTGTTCTGGATGCGATAGTCGCCCGACGGCATGCGATCGAGAATCTGACGAACGATCTTCATCGACTCGCGGATCTCGTTCAGACGAATTGCGAAGCGATCGAAGCAGTCACCGTAGGTGCCGACGATGACATCGAACTCAACCTCGTCGTAACGCAGGTATGGCATGTCGCGACGAAGGTCCCAAGCCAGCCCGGTGCTGCGCAGAATTGGGCCAGTGCTGCCCAATGCCATCGCCTCTTGAGCCGTGATGACGCCGACGCCCTGCAGTCGATCTCTCCAGATCGGCTGACCGGTCATCAACACGTCGTATTCAGCGAGACGTGGGGGCAGCATGTCGAGGATGGCCAAGACGTCGTCACGCCAGCCAGCAGGAAGGTCGGCGGCGAGGCCGCCAGGACGGATGAAGTTGTGGTTCATCCGCAAGCCAGTGACCTTTTGGAAGAAGCGCAACACTTCTTCGCGCTCACGCCAACCGTAGAGCATCATGCTCACGGCACCGAGGTCCATGCCGTTGGTGGCCATGAACAACAGGTGGCTGCTCATGCGGTTCAGCTCGCTGAGCAACATGCGCATCCAGACGGCGCGCTCAGGAATGTCGCCATCGATACCGAGCAACTTTTCGACGGCCAACGAGAACACCAACTCGTTGTTCAGCGGGCTCACGTAGTCCATGCGCGTGACGTTGGTGCCACCCTGCATGTAGGTCAGCGTCTCGCCTGTCTTTTCCATGCCGGTGTGCAGGTAGCCGATGATCGGCTTGCAACGCAGCACGGTCTCGCCCTGCAGTTCGAGCATCAACCGCAACACGCCGTGGGTGCTCGGGTGCTGTGGACCCATGTTGATGATCATGGTCTGGTCATCGTGGTATTCGTTGTTGCCAGTGCCTGCCGCGTACTTGGCGGCTTCGGCCTCACTCATGCGCAACACTGCGCCGACTTCGCGAAGCAATTCTTTGGCGCTGAGCTCACTACGCGGGCGCAGCTCTTGCGCGCCTTCGCCGGTTTGGTGCAGCAAGCCTGCTTGAGTTTCGTCGATCACTGCCACGCGCTGGTCTCCTCGGCTCGCGGTGCGTTCTGCACATAGTCAGCGCTGAACTGCACCGGGATGACACCGACTTCGTAGTCCTTGCGAAGCGGGTGGCCATCCCAATCCTCGGGCATCAAGATGCGCGTGGGATCGGGATGATTGGCGAACGAGATACCGAACATGTCGTAGGCCTCACGCTCCATGGCCTCGGTGCCCGGATGCAAATCGAACAACGTTGGACACGTGGCATCGTTGGCTGGAATCTGTACTCGCACACGCAGTCGGCGGCGATGCTCAATGTCGAGCAGGTTCACAACAACTTCAAACCGCTCGGGCGCTATGCCTTCGGGCAACGTGCGACCTGGATGAGTGAGGTAATCGACCCCACACAAATCGACCGCCATGACGTAGCCATCGTTGGCGAGTTGCTTGATCAGAGCGATATAGCTCGAGCGAGCAACATGCACCACCGGCTGGCCAAAGCTGTCGGTGAGCGGATGTCCGTGCAACGTAGGCGCTGGTTCAGTGCTCGGCGACGTGTCTGCGGCGGCCTCGGGGGCGGGGGTGTTGCTCATCGGTCACCGATTTCCCAAGAGCACCGGGGTGGGCTCGACAGCAGCAGCGATCTCGGTGATGTGCACGTTGGCACCGGCACCAGTTTGCGCTCGGCGCTTCATGATCTCGCCGTCTTCGATGAGCTGATGCAACGTCTCAATCGCGTGGATCAGTGTCTCTGGAGTTGGCGGGCAGCCGGGTGCATACACATCGACGGGCACGATCTGGTCGACACCTTGCACGATTGCGTAGTTGTTAAACATGCCGCCGCTACTTGCGCACACACCCATGCTGATGACCCACTTGGGTTCCATCATCTGGTCGTACACCTGACGCAACACGGGAGCCATCTTCTGGCTCACCCGGCCGGCCACAATCATGATGTCTGCCTGACGCGGGCTGGCGCGAAACACTTCCATGCCAAAGCGGCTGAGGTCGTAGTGCGAGCCGCCAGAGCCCATCATCTCGATGGCGCAACAGGCGAGACCGAATGTGGCACCCCAGCTGCTGCGACTACGCGCCCACTTCACCAGGTCTTCGATGCGACCAGTGAGAGCGTTGTGCTGAATGCCGCCGAGCCCGTCGTCGAGTACGTCGTTTACGAGTCCCATGATCAGGCTGCCTTCTCGTCGATTCGGCCTTCGGTACCAACACGGCGGATGGTGCTGCTGAGGGTGCGCTCGGCCGACACGGCGCTGTCGAGCACCTTGTACTTCTGCAGCGGTCCCCAGTCGAGTGCACCACGGGCAACCACGTAGACAAACGCTGCGAAGAACACGCCGCTGAACGCAATCATTTCCCAGAACCCAAACGAACCGAGCTCACGGCGCGAGACCGAATAGGGGTAGATGAAGATGATCTCAATATCGAACATCACGAACAGCATGGCAACGATGTAGAAGCTCACTGGGAAGCGCTCGGGCAACTCGCGGCCCGGCACAATGCCACATTCGTAGGGTGCTTGCTTGGCCGCCGATGGACGACGAGGGGCCAGCAGCCGTGAGGCCACAAAGCTGACCGCGCCGAACAAAATCGCCACGACCATCAGCGCGATCACAGGCAGGTACTGGCCCATGAGCTAGCTCTTCGCCGGTACAGCGAGACCGCCAGCGCGGTTCACGAGTACCCGTTTGTCGCGGATGTGCAGCAAGTAGCAACAGGCAAAGAACACCAGGGCCGAACCAAACGCAATAATTGCCGCTGGCACGCGCTTATTACCAAGATCGCGAATCATGTACACATAGCGGTGGGGCTGCGACGCATCGAGTTCGGCTCGGGCAGGCGCACGGCCTGGCTCAGTTCGCTGTGGACGCAGCGGCGCCACTTCGACCACGATCCAGTGAGGCTTGTGTATGAACGCAACAAAGTCAATCGACTCGCCGATCTTCGGATAGCGATCGCCACCCTTGTCGAACACCGCGACGACTTGATACTGACCAGCCTTGAGCGTGCCGTCTTCTTCGATCACGACGCCACCGGCCGAGGCCGACTGTCCGTAGCTGGCGTCGGTCTCGCCGAGTTGGCGCCAACCGTTACCAAGCAATGACTTCTGCACAGCAGATGCCTGATCGGCGAACGGTGCGTCAGCGGCAACATCGACCGGTTCTTGAACAACTCCTGCTGCAAAGACCGAGGCGGGCTGCATCAGAATCGAGTTATTACGAACGGGCTGCCACGATGGCTCGTCGCCCTTCAGGCCGATACCGAACGACCACCACACCAACGTCATCACCATCATCCACCCGCTGAGCCCAGCGAGTGCGAGCAAGAAGCCTAAGCGAGCACCGACGTTGGTACCGAGGATCAGATAGGTCGAGCCGCACAAGGTGCCGACGGAAATGATGATGATGAGAATGCCGCGAATCTGCGGTTCCCAGTTGATTGCGAGTAGGGCATGCATCACAGGCTCCGCACGTATTCGATGATGGCTTTGATCTGTCCGTCGGTGAGCATGTTGCCAAAACCAGGCATACGGCCGCTGCCTTGACCTTGCAGGCCGTATTTCTTGCCCAGCACGGAACCCTTCTTCACGAAGTCGATCTGGTCGGCCTCGCTGGGGAAGTGAGCGTTCGAAGCGCCACCGGTGAGGTTGGGGCCGAGGCCGCCTTGGCCAGGTTGACCAGGATCGCCGTAGCTCCAGCCCTGCGTATGGCAGCGGGCGCACGAGTACGCACCACTGTTCGTGTCGAGGTTGAAGAGCGCCTCGCCGTACGACTTATAGGTGCCGTCGGCCACAAGCTTGTTTGCTGAATCAGTGATCGCTTGCTGCTGTGATGCCTCGAGCGTGCCCGTGGGGCACACTCGTGCGTCGGGCTCATTCGCGGCACAACCTGAACGCGGTAGCTGAATTGACTTCAGGTATGCAATGAGGTTGTCGATCTGCTGTGAGTTCATCGGACCGCCGCCAGCAAGTCCCCATGGGGACATCGGCGAGAACGGTCGGCCGTAGTTGAGAATGAAGCGAACTTCTTCCTCGCTGAAGCGGTAAAACACCGTGTTCAGTGCTGGCGCACGCCAACTGACAGCCTTGACCTCGTTGGTCTTGGGGTCAGTGATTGCATACGCAGCAACGCCGCCAGTAGCAGTCATACCGCCGTGGCAACCGGCGCAGTTGAAGCCGCCCTTTGCAGTGGGCTGGAACAGCTCGCCTCCCCAGCCAGTGGCTCGCTCAACCGAGTACGCCTTGGCGCCGACCAAGCGCGAGGGCTCAAGTACCCAGTACAGCGGCAGGCCGACAACGCTGACCACGAGGAACAACAGTCCAATGAACTGCACCCGTTCGAGGCGGCGCCCTTCGAGGATTTCATCGTCGTAATACTGCTTGCGGTTTGCTGCAAGCTCGATCTCGGATCCGAGTTCGGGACGCGCCGACTTGCGATTCGACATTGCGTAGACCACATAGCCCGCCACGATGACGAACAAGATGATGTAGGCAATATTGGTGGTGGTACTCGCCAACATGAATGAATTCACTCCCCGCCCGTAATGCAGTGCGGGCCTTCGGCTTCTTGGCCCGTGGTATTGGTTCCGATGGCTGGACCCGGAAGGGCCGCACCACCCAGTGTGTCGATCGTTACGTCGCCTGTGCCGCTGACCGAGACAAGGAAGCGATCCATGCCACGTGGTGCAGGACCGGCCTTCTTCTCGCCAACTCGGTTGTACTGGCTACCGTGGCATGGGCATTCGAACCACTGTGAGCTCTTGCACTCAGGAACTCGACACCCGAGGTGCGGGCACTTCTGGTACAAAGCCACGAGGCCGGCTTCCATGCCTGGCAACAGCAGCGAGTTGTAAATCTTCTTGGCCTTTGGCACTGCGTCGGCCGGATACGCGGTGATCCACGTGCGGGCCTCTGGCAGGTAGAAGAAGCCGTTGTTCAGACGAATGTTGAGCAAGATGTCGTCGAGCTTGCCGGCGCCAACCTTGCCACCGAAGCCTCCACCCGAACCGGTTGGCCACAAGAAGGCAACGAAGCCAGCCGCTGCAAAGCCACCGAGCCCCAGGCCCATCAGGCCAAGGTAGGCACGGTTGAAGAACTTGCGGCGCGAGACGCCAATGGCTTCAAGGTCTGGCTCGACCCAAGGCGATGGCAACAACGTGTCGGCCTTCACCACTGTGGCGGTGCGACTTGCAGTCGCTGCGGCCTCAAGGTCACGACCTGTTGCTGACTTCTTGGATCCGCTCGCTGCGGGCTGATCACGCTTGCGGGTTTCGCGCGACAGCGCACCTGCGCCGCGCACATCGGTGCGACGCGCGGCGGTGAGGAACATCACCGCCGCTAACACGATCACTACTGCAATCGCGATTCCAATTACTGCTCCAGAGTTCAACTCAGGACCTCACAATTCGAAGAAGATGCCGTCACGCCACGGAAGCGTGAAGTTGAATCCAGGACCACGGAAGAACGAACCGATGATGACCAAGACGGCCCACGTCATCAAGAACACGGTCATCAGCGACGTCGCAAACTTGCGATCCTCAGGCTTGATCGATGGGTTCTTATCGATGTACGGCGACAAGATGAGCACGATCAGACCAACGCCGGGAACTGTCACACCGGCCACCATTGGGTGGAACATGGTGAGCAGTTCCTGAAGGCCGAGGAAGTACCACGGTGCCTTCGATGGGTTCGGGGTCTTGTTGATGTTGGCGTACTGCAGCAATGGAGCATTGACGAAGATGCTGAACACGAACGTGAACGCAGTACACGCCAATGCCGCCACAAATTCGGCAGCGAGCAGGTGCGGCCAGGTGTGCACCTTGTCAACCGGCGAGGCCTTGACCTCTTGGATCGAGCCGCTCTTGACCACGGTGAGCAGACGCTGAGTGTGGCCACCCGGGCCAGCGCCCACGGGCAAACCAGCGCTTGCGGCCGGCGCAGCGACCACGGCAGCGACCTTGTCGGCCACTGCAACAGCGCCGCCAGCGGCATCGCCATCGGTCTTCGATTTTGCGGACCGGCTGCGCTCGAGCAGATGCGCGGGAATGCGCGGATCCGAGGCCGGAGCTTCGGCGCTTGGTGCAGCGGCCGCTGGAGCGGCTTCTTCTGCGGCCTTATCGCGAGCGGCTTGCGCTCGCTTGAGCAGGTGCTCTGGGATTTCAGTCATGACTCAACACCCTTCGATCACAATGGCCGATCACAGCGGACCCGAAATGCCGCCGTCTTTACGGACACGCCAGAAGTGGATGGCCATAAAGATGACAATGATGAACGGGAAGAACAACACGTGAAGTACGTACCATCGCAGCAACGTCTCGGGGCCGATTTCGGCCCCGCCAAGTAAGACGAATCTCACCTGCGATCCGAGCACCGGCGTGTACCCCATCATGTTGGTACCCACCGTCACCGCCCACAGTGCCAACTGGTCCCATGGGAGCAGGTAGCCGGTGAACGACAACATCAAGGTGAGCACCAGCAAGATGATGCCGATCACCCAGTTGAACTCTCGAGGAGCTTTGTAGGCGCCGTGGTAAAACACGCGGGCCATGTGCAAGAAAACGCTGAGCACCATCAGGTGCGCACCCCATCGGTGCATGTTTCGCACAAGTAAGCCGAACGCCACCGACGTCTGCAAGTTGTTGATGTCGTTCCAGGCCTGTGTTGCTTCTGGCCGGTAGAAGAACATCAAGAAGATGCCCGTGACGGTGAGCAGAATGAACAAGAAGAAGCTGAGCCCGCCAAGGCACAGCGTGTAGCTCACCTTGACTGCGTGTCGCTTCACCTTGACTGGGTGCAGGTGGTACAACACCGAGTTCATGATGACGTAACTGCGGTTACGCGGGCTATCGGTGTAGCCCTTACGGAAGATGCTGCCAGGGCGGAAAATACTGTTCCATGCCTGACTGCCTTGTACCGATCCGTTGACCTGAGTGACGCGGTCTTTCAGCGTCGGTCGTGGATTCTCATCGAGGATATTGGCCATGATCTGTGGTCTCCTCTACAGCCGCAAGCCGTAGGCGTAGCCGTGATTGTTCGTACGTGTATGCGAATCGCCGGTGGCTCCTGCCGTGCCGACTTTGCCCAAAATGATGACTCCGGTTGGGCAACGATCGACGCACAGTGCGCAGCGGGTGCACACGTCGTCGTCGATGATGAACAGCACATTGTCTGCTGGGTCGCTGCCCGGCATTTCTGTGCCTGTTGCTTCAGCGATGGCCTCAGGGGCCACCATGTGAATGCATTTCCAAGGGCAGATATCGACGCAGCCTTCGCACATGATGCACTCGGTCTGGTCGATATGAATGAACTGCTTGGGCTTCACCGCCTTGCTGAGGTAGTCGGCATCAACCTCGACGAGTTGATACTCAGATGACCACAGCGGCATCGGTGGATTGGCGTCGGTACGTGCCATGAGGTCAGGCCTTCTTCACCAGTGGGCGACCGTAGGTACTGGTGGCCAGTTCGGTGCTTGTGGTCTTCTTGCCGCGGTTTTGCCACCAGATCCAAATCCAGATCTGCAAGCCGAAGAAGATCAAGTGAATGACGACAACGATGATGTCGCGAATCTCTTGGTACGAGACGGTGAAAGGAAAGTGGCCGCCGTAGACCTTGGCCTTCAAGATGTCGAACGGGCCGAAGAGCAACTTCTGCTTGTTCCACTTGAGGTTCTTGTCGGCGTGCTGGATCCAGCGGTCGGGCACAACGCCGTAGGCGATGAACATGACCGTGAATGCGTAGACGGCCGCGAGCATTGACTCACCCCATGTGAAGGGTGTGCCGATGGGTCGTCGTTTGCCATAGGGGATGGCAGCGAGCGTGAGCACCAACGTCAGCGCAAACGAAAAAAGAAACGCTTGGTTGACGCCAGGCCATGTGGAGATGTCGATTGCGAGGAGCAACGTGACGTCGCCTTTCCGTTTTTGGGCGTGTTGAAATCGAACGCGAACTGTGTAGTTGTGAAACTACGCACGAACTGTAGTCGCGCATACCCCCGCAACTTCCAGTTTGAGCACAACTGAATTCGCGATTGGCACTGCTTGGGTACAGGTTTACCACGCGCACCCCCATCGACAGCATGGTTGTGAATTAGTGCAAGAAAGTTCGGCCTCGGCCCAAACCGGCGTGAGGGGACTACTTGTGCTCGCGCGCAGATCGAGTTCGAGGTGGATGTACAGGGACTTGGCGTACTAATTCATGTTTCGAGCGCGCCGCGCTCTACAGTGGCGGGTCGTAGTAAACCTTGAGTCGTACGTGTCTCGCACAGACGCTGCGAAAGGAATCCAGTGACTGAAATTCCCGAGCATCTCCTGAAGCGCTCCAAAGAGCGCCGAACAGCCGAAGGCGCCGACACGCCTGCTGGCGCGACCCCGGCCACTGTCGCTGCAGCAACACCAGCTGTCGCTGCCGCAGCGAGTGCTCCGGCAAAGTCGGCACCAGCCGCACCGCCGGCAGCGCGACCCGACCCAGCATTCATTGCTGCGGCCAAGACCCGTAAGAAGATTCCGTTCTGGGCAATGGCCACGCTGAGCCTGCTGCCCATCTGGGGCTTCATGTACGTGCAGGGCCTCAAGCCACAAGCTCGCGAAGTCACCGGACCCATCGCCGACGGCGTTGTTGTGTATGCGGGCTGCGCGTCATGCCACGGTGCCGCTGGCGGCGGCGGCGTCGGTCGCCCATTCGTCGCAGGGGCCGTGCAAAAGACCTTCCCGCACATCGAAGATCAGTTGAACCTCGTCTACACGGGTAGCCAGGCCTACAAAGACACTGGCGTTGGTCCCTATGGCGATGCATCGTTGGGCCACCTTGGCTACAACGGCAACTACATGCCAATGCAGGGCACCAAGGGAGGCGGTGCTCTCACCGAAGCGCAGATCGTGGCCGTTGTTTGTCACGAGCGCTACGACCTTGGCGGCACCGATCCAGCC
>Ga0194048_10000395_pt1 | contig 20985 bp, 26 predicted proteins | sample JunL225m_MetaG_FD_161685 | JGI IMG/M metagenome (GOLD analysis project Ga0194048, IMG submission 161685) | Anoxic zone freshwater microbial communities from boreal shield lake in IISD Experimental Lakes Area, Ontario, Canada - Jun2016-L222-5m | ecosystem: Environmental > Aquatic > Freshwater >...
TGTGGGACGTATCCGCGGATCCTGACGGCGATCCAGAAGGCCGCCGCTTCGATCGCGAAGGGTGGTGCCTAGTTATGACCGGTTTCATGCATGAGAAGGAGTTCTCGCGCAAGTCGTTCCTCAAGGGGACAGGCGCAGTTGTCGCTGGTGCGAGCGTTGCTGGCGGTGCAGTTGCAGGCAAGGCCGCTGCAGCGACCGGCGCCACGTCGGCCGGCTACAACCCGGATCAGGCCCAGCTCGATACGTGGCTTCGGGTCAACACCGACAACACCGTCACCGTCACGTTCGGCTCGCCGGACTGGGGTCATGGCGTGTGGACCGGCGTCCTGATGATGGTGGCCGAGGAGCTCGATCTGGACATGAGCCAGATGATCTTCCTCCGGCCTGACACCTGGGTGAACGGCACCGGCGGCGGCGGCGGCAGCAACGGCTTCTCGAGCCGCGCTCTCGGCGCACGCGCAGCCGCAGTCGCTGCCCGCAGTCAGATGTTCTCGCTGGCGTCGGCTCAGCTCGGCGTTCCGGTCTCGAGCCTGTCGGTCGCGAAGGGTGTCATCAGCGGTGGCGGCAAGACGGTCACCTACGGCGCTCTCATGGGTGGCAAGAAGTTCAACATCGCCATGAACCCGGCGACGCTCCAGCCTGGCACGTCGCCGGCGAAGCCGGTCTCGGCCTACAGCCTGATCGGCACCTCAGCGCCGCGGATCGACATCCCTGACAAGGTGCTCGGTAAGTACACCTACATGCAGAACGTCCGCGTTCCCGGGATGCTGCATGCGCGTGTCGTCCGGCCGCACGGGCAGGGAGGCGTCACGGCGCAGAACCACTTCCCGCTGAGCGTCGATGCGACGTCAATCGCTCACATTCCGAACGCGAAGGTGACGCAGGTCGGCAACTTCCTCGCTGTCACGGCGCCGAAGGAGTACGACGCGATCCAGGCCGCGGCGCAGCTGAAGGTTGTCTGGAAGAGCGATCCGAAGCTTCCGGGCTCGGGCGACTTCTGGTCGTTCGTCCGGACCGCGGGAGACACGAACACGACTAACCCGGCGCGGTTCACGACGAACCTCGGCAACGTCGATGCGCAGATCGCATCGGCGGCAAAGACGGTCTCGGCGACCTACAAGTGGCAGTACAACGGCCACATGTCGATCGGCCCGACCTGCGCTATCGCTGACGTTCAGAAGGACCACATGACGATCTTCTGCAACTCGCAGCAGATCTCGACGGTCCCGACGAACCTGTCGAACTTCCAGCTCAACGGCACGTCGTACTTCGGTCTGCCGGCGCAGGAGATCCGGTGCGTCTACTACGAGGGGTCGAGCTCGTACGGCTCGATGCTCAGTACCGGCCCGTGTGCGGACGTCTACATCGCCGCAGCGGTCATCTCGAAGAACGTCGGTGCCCCGGTTCGCCTCCAATGGATGCGCTGGGACGAGCACGGCTGGGACGCCTATGGCCCGGCTGCGATGTACGACGTCAAGGCGGCTCTCGACGCGAGCGGCAACGTCACCGCGTTCGACTGGGTCTCCTACGGCCAGGGCGGAACCTCGCTCCTGCCGACGTCGGAGCAGGCTGGCTTCGCGACGTGGCCGGCCACGCCCGCAAACGGTGGCCCGAATACGTCCGACACCATCTACAGGGCTGCGACGACGAACAAGCGCGTGCTTGCGAAGACGCAGCCGCTCTACGGGGGTGCGCTCAAGAGTGCTGCTCTCCGTGCTCCGGGTGCACCGCAGTCTCACTTCGCCGGTGAGCAGCTCATCGACGAGCTCGCCTACGCGATGAAGATGGACCCGATCGCGTTCCGCAAGCAGAACATCGACGCCGCTCTCACGAGCGCCGCCGGTGCAGCTCCTGGCCCGACGGGTCAGCGCTGGCTTGCAACGCTCGATGCTGCCGCGAAGATGTCGAATTGGCAGCCGCGCGTCGCGAACTCGATCAAGCAGACCGGCACCGTCCGGACAGGCCGCGGCTTCGGCTTCGGCACGTTCGGGAACACGCAGGTCGGCATGGTCGCCGATCTCGAGGTGAACATCAAGACGGGCAAGATCGTCGCGAAGCACATCTACATCGCACACACGACCGGCCTCGCCGGTAGCCCCGACCTCGTCGCCAACCAGGCGGAAGGCGCCGCGATCCAGGGCCTCTCACGGGTTCTCCTGGAGCAGCTGACCTTCACGAAGGAGCGCGTGACGAGCACGGACTGGGTCACGTACCCGATCCTCCGGTTCAAGGACACGCCGAAGGTCACGGTCGGCCTTGTGTCACCCGAGGGGTATGTCATCAACGTCCCGGGTGCCAGCTCGACGAAGACGATGAGCGGCAACGCTGCATCGATCAACGCTGGCTGGATCACGACCGGTGCCGGTGAGCCGCCGCAGGTTGCTATCGCTCCGGCGATCGCGAATGCGGCATTCGACGCAACGGGTGTGCGGTTCCGCGAGGCGCCGCTCACGCCGGTGCGCGTCCGCGCAACCCTGAAGGCTGCAGGGATCGCCTAGCGGGCCTGCTGCAGAGTCGAGGTGGGAGAGCCCTGCGGGGCTCTCCCACCTCTCCTTCCCCATGCCATCACCAGCCCGCATCCGTCTCGTTCTCGTCGCTCTTGTCGCGGCTCTCGCTCTCTGCGCCCAGGCTCAGGCCGCGGCGTACCCGTCGCTCTACGCGAGCTACGTCCCGAGCTGCACGTTCTCGTTCGTCAACGACAGCGGTGGCGCCGTGACATCGATCCCGCCCGGCAGCTACCAGATCGTGGTTACGACTCCCTACCCGTTCGGGAACGGTCTTAACCCCGCTGCGTGCGATCACGTCCAGTTTCACATCACGGGGCCGGGCGTCGACTGGAGCACGATGTTGGGTGTCGGAGACTCCGAGTTCGAGCAGGTCACGCTGACCCTGCAGGCCGGCGGCACGTACGTGGTTGTTGACGACGGGCGTCCCGCCGCAACGCGACGCACGTTCACGGTCGCAACGACAGGTTCGGCGCAGGCGTCAAGCAGTTCGTCGTCAAGCAGTTCGTCGTCGAGCAGCACAAGCAAGGTCGATACGTCCGTCAGGACCGATATCGCCGGTACGGCGATCGTCGCCTACCGCGGCTCCGTGGCCGCCGCCGTCTCGGCTTCCGGGACGGTCACCTTGAGCCGGTCCGGCAAGGCGGTCACAACGCTGCGAGCCGGCAGGTGGACGTTCAAGGTCGGCGACGAGTCGAAGACCCACGGCTTCCTCGTGCAGCAGGTCAAGAAGATCCCGCAGACCATCTCCTCGGCCGCGTTCACCGGCAAGCGAAGCGTGACGGTGCAGCTGAAGATCGGTCAGTGGTTCTACTTCACCGAGGGCGGCAAGCCGAACTACTTCCTCGTCTCCTCCTAGGCCCGCTCCGGGCGTTAGGGTTGCGACTGCGTCGCCCGACCGGGACACGCGTCGAAGGGAGCCGATTGCTGCTGCGAGGATTCCTGAACGAGGCCAGCGCGTGCGCGAGCTACCTCTTCGGCTGCACCTCTCAGGGACGTCTTGCAGTGGTCGAGCCTCACGCTGATCTGGTTGACGAGTACGTCGCGGCCGCAGCAGCGATCGGCGTCCCGATCGCTGCGGTGTTCGACACGCATGTGCAGGCCGATCACGTCTCGGGCATGCAGGAGCTCGTCCGGCTGACCGGGGCGACCGCATACCTCCCGGCGGGATCCGGAGTGACCTACAACCACGTCGCGCTCGAGGACGGTGACATCATCGAGCTCGGGAACACGGTTGTTACGACGATCGCGACGCCCGGGCATGCCCCCGTCCACAACGCCTACGTCGTCGCTGATAGACGCCGTGGAACCGACGACCCGTGGCTCGTCTTCAGTGGTGACTCGCTCCTGATCGGAGACGTCGGTCGACCCGATCTTCACGTCTCTGACGATGCGCCGGGGCAGGCGCGGCTGCTGCACGCGAGCCTCCGGCGGCTCCTCGAGCTTCCCGATCACGTCGTCGTCTACCCAACGCACTTCGCCGGCTCGGTGTGTGGCCGAGGACTCTCGGGCAACCCCGTCTCCTCGATCGGCTTCGAGCGGGCGCACAACGCGTTGCTCGGTCTCACCGACGCCGACGAGTTCGCGGCAGCCGTGCTCATCGACCTGCCGCCTCCGCCGGCTGATCAGAGGCGCATCGTTGCCACGAATCGCGGCATCGACGTGGCAACCCTCGCCTGATCCGCCCGCCGACGCCAGGGAGCAGCGACGACTCGCGTGTCCGCATGAAGTGGACACCGCAGAAGTAGAAGCTCGGTACGGCTGTGCTTGCACCGTCGACCTGGAGCGGAGAGCCCGTCTCGTCGAACGAGTCAAGCCTGACCCGGCTCGCGTAGTCGGGTCGAAATCCCGTGGTGAAGATGACCGCTCCGGACACGGTGAGCTCGGTGCCGTCCAGGACGATCACGTTCAAGATCACCAACCGCGGCGCGCTTCCGCAGAACTTCAAGCTCTGTGCCGTTCCCGTGACGAGTGCCAAGCTCAACACGTGTAACGGCACGAGCTCCAGGCTTTTCAAGCCGAGGCAGACGACCGCGCTCACGATCGTCTGCAAGCGGCGAGGACTCTACGAGGAACTGGGCGGCGTCTCGACGCAGGCCGCTGGCGGGATGAAGGGGATCATCGGGATCGGCGGCGACCTGCCCGGACGTCAGTCGAAGACGAACGTCTTGTTGCCGTGCGCGATCACGCGGTCTTCGAGATGCCACGTGACGGCACGCGAGAGGACGGTGCGTTCGATGTCGCGGCCGATCCGTTCCAGGTCGGCAACCCCGTGCCGGTGTGAGACGCGCTGAACGTCCTGCTCGATGATCGGGCCCTCGTCGAGGTCCTCCGTGACGTAGTGGGCGGTCGCGCCGATGATCTTCACCCCGCGCTCCAGCGCGCGCCGGTACGGGTCGGCGCCGACGAACGCCGGTAGGAACGAGTGATGGATGTTGATCACCGGCGCGCCGAGCGCGTCCAGGAACTCGCGCGAGAGGATCCGCATGTAGCGCGCCAGGACGACGAGGTCGACCCGGCCTGCGAGGAGCGGGAGCATCTGGCGCTCCGCGTCGGCCATGCCGCCGGCGCCAACGAGGATGTGTTCGAAGGGAAGTCCGAAGGAGCGCACTGTCGCCTCGGCAACGGTGTGGTTCGAGACGACGACGGCCACGTCTGCGCCGAGCTCGTCGCGGCGTGAGCGCCAGAGCAGGTCGAGCAGGCAGTGATCCTCGGCCGAGACGAGGATCGCGACGCGCTTGCGGTCGGTGTCGTACGAGAACCGCCACTCCATCGCAAACGGGGAGGCGACGTCGCGTTGGAAGGCCTCCTCGATCTCGGCTCGTCGCTCGGTGGCCTGTTCCAGGAAGAACTCCATTCGCATGAAGAACGTGCCGTCGGCGGGATCGGTCGAGTGCTGCGCGGAGTCGTTGATGTTCGCGCCCTGCTCGAAGAGCCAGCCCGACACGGCGGCGACGATCCCGGGCCGGTCGCGGCAGACGATTACGAGTCGAACCGATCCGGCGGGCTGGCTCTGCTCGGCGTTCATGAGGAGGGCCGTGGCTCAGGCGGCGACGGGCTGGAGCTGCCGCGCCAGCCAGCGGTCGACCGCGTAGCCACCGAACGGGATGACCGCGCCGAGCAGCACGCCGACGGTCGTGCGGCCACTCCAGCCGACTGCACCGCGGACGTTGATCGCGACGACGACGTAGGCGAGGAACAGCATCCCGTGAACCGGGCCCATCACGCTGACGCCGCCCGGGGCGTCGGTTGCGTACTTGACGACGGTTGCGCCGAGGAGGATGAGGAAGCTCGTTGCTTCGACGATCGCGACGTACCTGAGGGTTCTGATCGAGCTCACGTGAGGCTCCTTCGCCGGCGGGAGCGAGCAGCGTAGCGGCGGGTGGCGCCGTGCGGCTCGCCGACTGCGATGTGGATACCCGCAATGGGTATTCTTCGGAGCAAGGTCTCCCGATGACAGATGCCACCTACACCGTTCCGGGGATGAGCTGCCAGCACTGCGTCCAGGCGGTCACCACCGAGCTTGGTCGCCTGCCGGGCGTCGACAGCGTGGTCGTCGATCTCGAGATGAAGCTCGTGACGGTGCACGGCGACCCGCTCGAGGACGCCTCGCTCAGGGCCGCGATCGTCGAGGCCGGATACGAGGCGCAGTGACGCTCGCGATCGGGTGGGCCGAATGAGTGAGACCGAGACTCCGGCCGAGCACCAGCACGGGTACACGGCCGACCGGGACGCGCTCGTCAACCGTCTACATCGGATCGAAGGCCAGGTGCGCGGGATCGAGCGGATGGTGGAGGGCAACCGGTACTGCATCGACATCCTCACGCAGATCTCCGCCGTCAACACGGCGCTCGAGTCGCTCGCGTTTCAGATCCTCGATCAACACGTGCGACATTGCGTCGCCGGCGCGCTCGCGTCGGGTGACACCGACGACGTCGCCCAGAAGACCGCAGAGCTCCTCGAAGCCGTCCACCGCTTCTCGCGCGTGAAGTGACACCCTCCGGCCCCTCGCCGCATCTGACGCGCCGCCAGTTCCTGGTCGGTGGCGCCGGCGTGGCGCTCGCGGTCTCTGCAGGCGGGTACGGCCTGTCGCAGCTACTCGCCGACCCGGCGAGCACCGAGGTTGTCCTTCGGCCCCAGACTGAGACAGTCGAGATCGGCCGACGCCAGGTCACAACGTGGACGTTCGGAGACGGGATCCCCGGCGCGGAGATCCGGCTCAAGCAGGGCCAGAAGCTTCGCGTCCGGGTGGAGAACGACCTGCCCGTTCCGACAACCATTCACTGGCACGGGATCCGTGTCCCGAACGCGATGGACGGCGTGCCCGGAATGACGCAGCCAGCGATCCAGCCGGGCGGGTCGTTTGTCTACGAGTTCGCGCCACCGGACGCCGGCACCTACTGGTTCCATCCCCACGTCGGCACGCAGCTCGACCGAGGTCTGTACGCGCCGCTGATCGTCGAGCCGAGTCACGAGCCGCTCGCATTCGACCGCGACGTGACGATCGTGCTTGATGACTGGCTCGACGGGCTCGGCCGCACACCACCGCAGGTATTGCGCGATCTCCAGATCCACGGCATGCAGATGGGCGGCGCAGGGAGCTCGGGCGGCATGGCAGGGATGGCAGGGATGAACATGGGTGGGCTCGGCAGCCTCACCGGTGTTGATCTCGGTGCCGTCGGCGACGGATCAATCGTCGTCGCCGGCGATGCGGCGGATCTCGCGGGGAGCGATCCCGTCTCGGGCACGCTCCCGGCTCTCGTCAACCTGCTCAAGAGCGGAGATGCCGATGCGGGGGATGTCACCTACCCGCTCTTCCTGATCAACGGTCGGCCACCAGACGATCCGTACGCCCTTCAGGTTCGTCGCGGCGAGCGCGTCAGGCTGCGGCTGCTGAACGCCGCCGCCGATACGCACTTCGTCTTCTCGATCGATGACCACCCGGTCACGATCGTCGCGACCGACGGCCAGCCGGTCTCGCCCGTCAAATCCGACGGCGTCGTTGTCGGCATGGGCGAGCGGGTCGACGTCCTCCTTGATGCGACGAAGCCCGGCGCGTACCGGCTGCTTGCCGCCCCGCTTGGCAAGAAGGGCCGTGCCGTCGGCGTCCTGCGCTACACCGATGCAGCTCGCTCGGTCGCGCCCGCCGCGTCCGCACCCGCACGGATCCCGCTGCGCGTCGCCTCGTACTCCGACCTCAAGGCGCTCGATCACACGCCTGTGGCTGCGACGCCGCGCGAGATCTCGCTCGATCTGACGATGGACATGAGTCAGCCCTATCGCTGGCTGATGGGTGGCCAGGCGTTCTCGCATGCCGACTCGATCCGGCTCGATCGCGGCGAGCCCGTGCGCTTCACGATCCGCAACCGCACGATGATGCCGCACCCGATGCATCTCCACGGCCACTTCTTCACGCTGGAGACGCTTGGGCCCCGCAAGGACACGGTGATCGTTCCGCCGCAGGGCACCGCGCACCTCAACCTGGTCGCCGACAACCCCGGCATGTGGATGATCCACTGCCACAACCTCTACCACGCACTCGCCGGGATGATGCGCGTGATCGAGGTGATGTAGTTATGGCAATTTCTGCCGACGGTCTGGTACCGTCAGGGGGTATGCAGGCTGCGTCAGTCTCGACGGTTGCGACAGCGACAGCGACAGCGACAGCGACAGCGACGTCGGTGCGTCGAACGCTCCTTCGTGGAGCCCGACTCAACGTGGCCCTCGGTGTCCTCGCGCTCGCCCTTGGGCTTGGCGGAGTCGCGCTTGCGACGCCGCAGACAGGCTCCGTCTCGGTCACCGTGTCGATTCTCGACGGGACGAAGCTGAAGCTCTCGGCGACGACGTTTGCGGCCGGGAAGCTCACCCTGGTCGTCGTCAACAACGGGAAGCTCCCGCATGCGCTCGCGATCATGGGGAACGGCCTTGAGCCGGTTCGGACGGCGACGCTCAGAAGCGGAGCCTCCGCACGCCTCAGCGTGACGGTAAAGACGGGGATGTACCACGTCTGGGATCCCGTCCAGAGCAGCATGACCCACGCGACCATGCTCATGGTGAGGAGCGCCTCCTCGGGCTCATCAGGCTCGGGCTTGACGGGCGGTTCGACGAGCGGCTCGAGCTCCGGCGGTGGTGCAACAGGCACCGGTGGGGCGGCCGACTCGACCGACCCGTGCGCCGGCCACATGATGTGACGACAGCACGCCGATGAGAACGAGTGTCAGACGGGGCGTCGTGTTTGGCGCACCGCTTCTCGGTTACACGGTCGCGATGCTGCATCCGACACGGCTCGGCTTCGACGACGATCCCTCGCTCTACATCGGGATTCACCTCTTCATCCCCGTGGTGGCGGTGCTGCTTGCCTGGATGGTCGTTCTCCTCGTTGACGGGATCGAGGGTCGCGCAGCGACGCTCGCACGCTTTCTGGCGTGGCCGTTCGCGGTCGTCTACACCGTGTTCACGACGTTCTCCGGGCTTGCCTACGGTGCGCTCGTATGGCAGGCCGGAGACCTTCCGGTTGCCGAGCGACCTGCCGCAAGCTCGGTGATCCACGCCGTGTACGGCAGCTCCCTTGAGTCCGGCATCCACCTGGCGGCGTCGGTCGCGTGGCTCGCCCTGGTCGCCGTGACAGTTGTGGCACTCCTTGGGCGCGCGCCCATCCCGACGCTCGTCCTCCTTCCGGTCGGCGCGTTCCTGTGTGCCTGGACGCACGAGCGCCCCTGGGGGCCGGCCGGGATGGCCGCCATTCTCGCCGCCGTCGTGTGGTTCGAGCTGCGGCCCGTCGCGGCGCGTCCACCTCGATCTCGATCGCTCACCGACTCTGGAGGTAGCAATGCCGATACTCATGAGTAGCCGTGTTCCGAAAACGTCTGCCGCGCGCGGGAGGGTGAGAACAGCACTGCTTCGCGTATCTGTCGCCGCAGCCCTCGTGAGCGCGGTTGCCGGGGTGCCAATCGCAGATGGGCAGGTGCCGAAGGCCACCGACTACCACTCGCTCCTTGTCTCCTCGAGCAACCCGCGCGTGCTGCTGCTCGGTACGCATGACGGCATCTTTCGCTCGACCGACGCAGGTGCGACCTGGCGAGCCGCCGGTATGAAGGGTGACGACGCCATGAACCTTGTGCAGTCGGGCCCTCTGACGTTGATGGGCGGCCATGACGTGTTCGCGGTCAGCCGGGACGGCGGCGTGACGTGGCGCGCCACGTCACCGAAAGGGCTGCCGGGCCTTGACGTTCACGGTCTGGCGCGGATCCGCGCCATCCGAACATCGTCTACGCGCAGATCGCCGGTACCGGGCTCTACCGATCGACGGACAGCGGTGCGTCGTTTGCGCTGCTGTCCGCTGACGTGAACGGCGGGATGATGCCGGTCGCGGTCTCCGCGTCGGGCCATCTCGTTGTCGGCGACATGTCGCGTGGCATCTTCACGAGCGCGACCGGGAAGCACTGGCTTCACACCGCGACGGGAATGGTGATGGGGCTCGCCGCCGACCCGGCCGACCCGAACCGGCTTGTTGCAGCGAGCCGTGGCATCGCCGTCTCGGACGATGGAGGTCGGAGCTGGCAGCCTGCGCTTCGCTCGAAGGTGATGTTCGGCCCGGTTGCCTGGTCCTCGGCCGATCCCGCGGTCGTCTACGCCGTCGGGTACGACCGGTCGCTGTGGAAGAGCAGCAACGCCGGGCGAAGCTGGAAGCTCGTCGGCTGAGCCTGCCCTGTCCGTCGCGCGCGTAGCCCTCGGCCGCAGTCAGCTCGAATAACGACTCGCTGTCGTCAGGGGCCGTACGGTGACGGCGGGTCGGCGTCGCGCACCCCGTCGTGCGTCGGCGTCGCCGGCGTGACCTCTGCGGCTCCAGCCTCTGCCGCCTTGCGGGCCGCATGGCGGTCGCGCAGCAGCTGCGCCTGAGCGGCCTTCTGCTCCGGCGTCCACGTGCGTCCGCGCCGCTTGGTTGCTGGCGCCGATGACTTGCCGCTACCTCCGCGGCCCGACAGGAACGCGCCGATCTCGGCGTCCGTGACGTCGAGCTTGGCCGTCGGCCGGCCGTCGTTGTACGTCACCGTGACGAGCGCACCGGCCCCCTCCGGGATCTGGACACCGGAGAGATCAGAAAGCAGGACTTCAACCTGTTTGCGAGCCATCGAACCTCCAGACGAAGAGTGCTTCCATACTAGACCGAGCTACGGGTGCGAGGTGACCGCGAACGTCGATCCGCCGAGGAGATGGTCGAGGCATAGGGTGGACGGCATGCCAGCTGCGACCACCCGGTTGGCGATATGAGCGACCTGGCTCGCCGTCCCGTCGAACGTCTGGCTGCGCTTCGGCACAATCCGGTGACGAACGAGAAAGGCGGGACAGTCCGAGATGTTCCTCGCAGTGCGTGAGATCCGTCGTGCGAAGGCGCGCTTCGCGCTCCTGGTCACCGCGGTATCGCTTCTGACGTTCTTGATCCTCGTCCAGCAGGCGCTGCAGAACGGGCTGATCACCGGGTTCGTGGGCGCGATCCGGACACAGTCGGCGCCCGTGCTCGTGTACTCGGTCGACGGTCAGCGGACGTTGCAGGGGAGCGTCGTGGAGCCCGCGCTGGCGCTGGCGATCGCGCGCGTTCCGGGCGTCGCCGCGACGGCACCGATCGCCCAGCGCACGTTCACCGCGTCTGTGAATGGCGGTGACGCGTCGAACGCGGCGCTCTTCGCCTATCGAGATGCCGCTCTCGGCGGTCCTGGCTCGCTCACGGCGGGCCGGCTGCCTCGTCGCGCTGGCGAGGCTGTCGGGAGCGCCCAGGACTTCGCGCTCGGTGATCAGGTCCGGATCCTCGGGCCGGGGAGCTCACCCACCATCACGGTTGTCGGCCTTGCTGCGGACGCTCAGATCCAGGTGACCCCGACGCTCTTTGTCGGCTGGAGTGACCTTGCCGCAGCGAGTCGTGCTGTCAATCCGGACGCGGGCGCGATGCTGCCCGGGGCGATTGCCGCCAGGCCGGTGGCGGGCGTCTCGGCCGCGACGCTCGCGCAGCGGATCAACGCCGCGCTGCCGCAGGCCGACGCGCTCACCCGGAGTCAGGCGGCGGAGAAGACGCCAGGGGTTGCGCAGGTGAGGCAGTCGTTCCAGCTGATCTTTGCGCTCTTCGCCCTCGTCGTTCCGCTTGTGACCGGCCTGTTCTTCCTGATCGTGACGTTCCAGAAGTCGCGCTCGTTGACGCTCCTTCACGCGATCGGGGCGGAGCCGCGCAGGCTCCTGTCGTCCCTGCTGCTCCAGGTGTTCGCGATCGTCGGCGGTGGGATCGCGCTCGGCACGCTCCTCTACGCTCCGCTCTCGCAGACGACCGTGGGCAGCCTCGTGCTTCGCTTCGACCCACGCAGCGTTCTCATCTGGGCAGCGCTCCTGCTTGGCCTGGGCGTGCTGAGCGCCATGGTGGCTGCCCGCCGGGTGCTCCGGATCGACCCGGTCGAGGCGACGACAGGGGGTGGTGGGCGGTGAAGCTGGCGCTGCGTGAGCTCGTCCGGCGCCCAGGGCGGTTCGTGGCTGCGACCGCGATCTTGACGCTCATTGCGAGCCTGCTGATGCTCCTGGGCGGTCTCCTCGACGGGCTGACCGCGGGCAGCACCGGCGCCTACCGCGCGCAGCGGGGCTCGTTGATCGTCTACTCGGCGACAGCGCAGGACTCGCTCGTGCGGAGTCGGATCACGCCTGCGGCTCGGCGGGCGGTCGAACGCGCCGCGGGCGGGACTGCCGGGGGGCTCGGAAGCGTCCAGCTTGGTGCGAGTATCCCCGGCCGCGGCACGCGGGACATCGTGCCGGTCGTCCTCTTCGGCTACGAGCTCGCGCCGCGCGGGCTCCCTCGTCTGGCGCCGGCCGGGCGTGGCGTGATTGCGGACACCTCGCTCCGTTCCGAGGGAGTCGGCCTCGGCACCGTGGTTCGGCTTGGCCCGGCCCGAACGCCCGTCACCGTCGTCGGCTTCGCCTCCGACATCCGCTTCTCCGGGCAGGGCACGCTCTGGGGCTCCCTGACGACGTGGCGCGCTGTCCTCTCCGCAAGCCGCCCGTCTGAGCGGGCCGGCTCGGACGTCGTGCAGGCGCTCGTCCTTGCAGGGGCGCTTGCCAGGCCGGCTGCGATCGACGCCGCGACGAGCGGGGCCACGCACACCCTGACCGTTCCGCAGGCGATCGCGGTGCTCCCGGGCCTGTCGCAGCAGCAGACGGTCTTCGACCAGATCATCTGGATCACCGTCTTGATCGGTGTGATCGTGATCGCACTGTTCTTTGCGCTCATCACCGTCGAGCGCACGCCGCTCTACGGCGTGCTCAAGGCGCTCGGTGCAAGCTCGCGCACCCTGTTCGAGGGCGTTCTGGTGCAGGCGGTCGCGGTCACGGCTGTCGCGTCGACCCTCGCGATCGCCGCATCACTCGCCCTTGCCGCGGCGATCCCTCCCGGTTCGATCCCGTTCGTCGCCACCGCGCAGCGCCTGGCGACGAGCACCGCCTACCTGCTGGTTGCAGCGGTCGCAGGCTGTGTCTTCTCGCTGCGCCGTATCCTCCGGATCGACCCGGCATCGGCGATCGGAGGCGAGCAGTGAGTAACGAGGCCCTCCGCCTGGAAGGGGTGCGCAAGACCTACGTCGTCGGCGGAGAGGAGATCGTTGCCCTCGACGACGTGCACCTCACCGTTGGCGCCGACGAGATCGTCGCGCTCGTCGGCCCGTCTGGCTCCGGCAAGACGACGCTCTGCTCGATCGCGGGAGCGCTGCTCGCCCCGACGGCGGGCACCGTCGTCGTCGGCGGCGAGGACATCACGCGGTACGAGCCGAAGGAGCTGACGCGCGTTCGGCGCGAGGCCGTCGGCTTCGTCTTCCAGACCGTGAACCTGATCCCGTTTCTCACCGCGCGCGAGAACCTGCTCGTGGTGGATGAGATCGGCCGACGCACGGGTGCGAAGGCGCGGGCGCGTGCCGACCAGCTCCTTGCCGAGCTTGGTCTCGACGACCGGGCGGCGAACCTTCCGGGGCAGCTCTCGGGCGGCCAGCGACAGCGCGTGGCGATCGGCCGGGCCCTGATGAACGAGCCGTCGCTCGTTCTCTTCGACGAGCCAACCTCAGCGCTTGACACCGAGCTCGGTGACCAGGTCGTTCGTCTGATCCGCGAGGAGATGAAGGCGCGCGGCACGGCGGCGATCATCGTGACGCACGACGACCGGATCACCCATTACGCGGACCGCGTCGTGAGGATCGTCGACGGGCGGATCGGCCCGGCAAGCACCACCTAGACCGCTGAGGCGGAGGGGTCTTCGCGTGGACTGCGCAGCTGTCACAGCCGGGTTCTCACGGTGTCACGAAAGGCCTGGACGATCGCTGTGATGAGTGGAGCCCGGGCGCTTCCCGGGCGCCAGGCTGCGAACACTCGGCGGTCGAGGGATGACGTCGTCTTGCGGACGACGACACCCTGGCGTGGCGGGGAGAGTGCGAGCTCGGGCACGAATGCCACACCGAAGCCCTGCGCGGCCAGACTCTGCACGACCTGGAAGTTGGTCCAGATCGAGGCGATCTGGGGCTCGAAGCCCGCTGCCTGACACGCCCTGACCGTGAACTCGTGGATCGCGGTTCCGGCTGCGGGAACGATCCACCGCTCCTCTCCGAGTGATCCGAGGTCGATCGGGCCACCTGACCGGTCAGGGCGGTCGGGGGCGTGGACGATGCACATCGGTTCGCTGAAGAGCGTCTCCTCTTCGTAGTGGCCGGGCGAAAGGGGAACGAGGTCGCACTCGAACGCGATTGCGAGGTCGAGCTCCCCCCGTGCGAGCATCGGCAGGCTGCGCTCTGGTTCGAGCTCGGTGAGCCGGACCTGCACCTCGGGATGTCGGGAGCTGAACGCGCGCAGTGCGGAAGGGACGAGCCAGGTCCCCGAGGTGGGGAAGGCACCGATCGAGAGCGAGCCGAGCGCCGCATGTTTGACAGCGTCGAGATCGGCATCGGCCCGGGCAAGCTCCGCGAGGATCGCCTCTGTGCGCGTCACGAGCGCGCGGGCTGCGTCCGTCAGCGTGATGCCGCGGCCGCGGCGTTCGAGGAGCGTGACTCCGGCCTCCTGCTCGAGGGCGGCGATCTGCTGGGAGACGGCCGACGGGGTGAAGGAGAGCGCCCTCGCCGCACCGGCCATCGAGCCCGCGATCGCAACCTCTCGGAGGACTCGGAGTCGGCGCACATCGAGCATGGTTAGAAACTCTAACTGACAGTGTTAGAAAACATCGTTTGTGCTTATCTATTGCGGTCGGCAACCTGTGGGAGTGGAGTCCTCTCGCCAGCTACCCCCGCCTCTTCGCCCGGTATTCGAGACCGAGGGCGGGCCGGCGCGCCTGGAGTCGATCTCCGCACTGCCGTGGATCCAGCTCCCGTCTGCGCGATCGCTCCTGCTCTCACTTCCGGTGGACGCCCGTCGCTCACGGCTCGGGCAGCTTGTTGTGGGTCTCGTCCTTCTCGGAACGAGCGCCGCGCTGCTCGTCCTCAGTCGCGAGGGAGTCGCCCCGTGGGATGTGCTCCATCAGGGGCTCGCGCGCCACACGGGCATCCAGATCGGCACCTGGTCGATCATCGTCGCGATCGCGGTGCTCGCGATCTGGATCCCTCTGCGCGAACGCCCCGGTGTTGGAACGATCAGCAACACCGTCTTGCTCGGACTGACGATGAACGTCGTTCTCACCCTCGTTCCCGCGGTTCATGGCTCCATAGCCCGCTGGGCGTGCTGTGTCGGGGGGATCCTCCTGAACGGTGTTGCCACGGGGATCTACATCGGCGCGGGTCTCGGCGCGGGGCCCCGTGACGGACTCATGACCGGCCTTGCACGCCGCACCGGGCGCTCGCTGCGCCTCGTCCGCACGGTCATCGAGGTCGTCGTCCTCGGCCTGGGCTGGATGCTCGGCGGGACCGTTGGCGCGGGCACCGTGCTCTACCTGGTCGCCATCGGCCCGCTCGCGCACCGGTTCGTCCCGCTCTTCTCGCGGCGCACCTCCGCGCCTGTGCGCCCGTCGCGAGGGTAACGACCTCGCTCATGGACACCACCCCGGAGTACCAGGAACCCCGATCCTCTGGGGTAATCCGAAGCCCTCTAACGGACTCGAACCGTTGACCCCCTCCTTACCATGTCGGCGGGGAGGGTTGCGCCGAGTTGCAGTTAGCCGATTGAGGCGGCGATTGATGTCACTTTCGCGGGCTCGAGTTGCGGCTCGTTTCCGCCTCCGGTTGACATCGTGTTGACATCGCCGAGGAGGTGCCCGAAGCCCTTCTCGAACCTGTCGCGGAGCTCGTCCGCGTGCTTGGCCTTGTCGAAGAGATGCGCGTACGCGTCCTGTGTGAACGACGCCTTCTCGTGGCCGAGTTGGCGCGACACGCTGACCGGGTCGTATTTCAAACCGACGATCAGCATGCTCGCGAACGTATGCCGGAAGGAGTGCGCCGAGATGTTGGAGCCGATCTTCGCCCGGGCCACGGCCCGCTCGATGCCCTTGCTCGTCGAACGGTGATCCCGCGCGCGGCCGTCCGGGTTCGCAAACACGTAGTCGGTCGGGCTGCTGAACGGCGACTTGAGCTTGTGCTCGCGCATCACCCGGGCGAGTTGCGGCATGAACACGACGTCCCGGAGGCCTGCCTGCGTCTTGACCTCTGCCCGCTTTCGGTCGCGGCCAAGCTGGAACCGCACGTTGACGGTCTGCGAGTCGAAGTCGAGATCCGCCCACGTCATGCCGAGCGCCTCACCGAGCCTGACGCCTGTGAAGATCAGGAACGCGATCAGCGGCCGGAACGTCTCACCGGCCTGCGCAAGCAGGTTCGTGATCTCTGCCTCGTTGAGAATACGCTTCTCCGCTGTGATGATCTTCGGGCGCTCCTCTGGAGCGAGCTGACGGACGGGGTTGGCCGATGCGTAGCCTGCTCGTTGCGCCTTCGACATCACGAGACTGAGTGTCGAGAGGGTACCGGCGATCGTCCAGCCCGCGTACTTCTTCCCTTTCATGTGAGCGACGAGCGCGGCGACACGGTCAACGTCGACATCAGCCAGGCGGAGCCTCTCGAACTTCGGCTTCAAGTGTGCCCGGAGGTGATACTCGTGCTTCTCGCGGGTGCGAGGTGCGCAGTCGGTCTCCGCCAACACCAGATCCGCGTATGCTCCGAACCGCTCAGGAGATCGCCGGTCCTTTTCGCCGCGCGCCAACTTCGAGATCTTGTCCGCCCGAATCGCCTTTGCTTCCTCGAGAGTGTCGGCGACGGTCTCGAACCGGAGGAGTCCGTCCGAGTCTCGGTAGCAGATCTCGTATCTTCCAGAAACCGATCGGTAGATGCCGGGCGCCTTCGTCCTCGTTCGCCGCTTCGCTGGAGTGGTCATTGGTCGGCTCCTTGTCGGTGCTTCTCTGCGGACGGAGCCTCGCTGCCCAGACTGGCATCGGTGCCGCCCTCGGTTGTGATGTAGCCGCGTCGTCGCGCCTCGCTCACCCATCGCGACGCTCGAGATTTGTGCACGGGGCGCTCGTCGGCTATCGACTTGATGGGATGCGGGTCACCCTTCGCGACGCGGGACAGATACTCGGCGCCGATCTCCTCGTAGAACTTGTCCGGGAGCCCTCTCCGGCTCTTGCCAGCGTCGCGAAGTGCTTCGAGCGCCTTCACCTTGTCTCCTGACTTCCACTCGATCTCCGCGAGCGCGTATTCGACGTACATCGGGAGCATCCGCGCGAGCCGCGCGAAAGACTTGGGGTCGAGACTTTGCTCGTTGCCGATATCGACCATTTCGTCCTTCTCCGCGAGAACCTCGAACCCAAGGAAAGCGGGCGCGTCGCCGATATGCGCGAACGCGAGCATGAGCGGCCACGGATTCTCGGAGTCGTAGACCGTCACTCGGCACCGTGGCCAGCGCCTGTAGTCCGAGTCGATCAGCGTCCGTCTTGTGTCGATCATCTGACCTTCCTTCGAGTTGCGCGTTGACAAGTCGCACCTTACATAGGGTTGCGCATCTCTGCAAGTTTAGGCATCTTGAGTGAATGGAGATGCAACCAGCACAGCCGTTCCTCTCTGTCGCGGAGCTCGCGGTCCGCCTCGGAGTCAGCACTCGCACCGCCTACAACCTCGTCAACGGCGGCGAGGTGCCGGTAGTCGAGATCCTCGGCGTCAAGCGCATCCCGACCTCCGCACTCGAGCGGTGGCTCGTCGATCGCGAAGAGGAGGCGCTCCGCGCGGTGCGGAGCGACTGAGGCATGAACGACGAACGGTCCCCCGCCAGGAAGACCGCCGCTCACAAGCTCATCTCTCTTCCGAAGGCTAGCACCGCTGGACGACGAAGAGAGTCGGCCGCACACGCTCGCCTCGTCGCTCCGCTCGTCTGGGAATGCGATGCCTGCCGTGGGCCCGTCGCTGACGGAGCCGGCTGGCTCACGATCCGATACGACGATATCGGCGAGTTCCGGCGGGCTGAGGCTGTCTCGGAGAGGAAGCACAGCGACGGCTGGAACCTGTTGGAACTCCCAAGGCCGGTCGTGTGGCACGTCTGGCACAAGGCCTGCGATCCGGATATCGGCTCGTCGGACTACTGCATCGACATCGAACGGATCCGATCCGTCGCCGATCTGCTCGAGTGGACATCCCACCTGATGGAGAACACATGGCTGCCATTGACCACGTGGCGGGACGTGCTCCGCGACCAGGCTAACGCACTCCGGAGGGATGCATGACCGGATTCAGCCTTGTCGCTCACGCGGCCTCGATGGCAGAGCATGGCGTCTTCGTGTTCCCGGTTTCCGGGAAGGTGCCGATGACCGCAAACGGCCTTCTGGATGCAGTCGGCACGTCCAGCCAGGCACGGGCCCTCTTCTCTCAACACCCGAGGGCAACCGGTATCGGCGCCAACTGCGGCCGGTCCGGATTGCTCGTCGTCGACCTCGACGGGCCTGCTGGTCACGACACGTGGACGCGCCTCCTCGTCAAGCACGGGATCGTCGAGACCGTCGAGTCCCTCACGGGCCGAACCGACGGAGGACGTCACCTCTGGTTCCGCACCCAGGATCCGCGGTCTCGGAACACAGCCAAGAGACTCGGAGTGGGAATCGACACACGAGGCGGCAACGGCTACGTCGTCGCACCCCCAAGCCTTCATCCTTCGGGTACGCGGTACCGGTGGCTCGGTCGACGCGAAATTGCTGCAGCGCCCGAATGGCTACTCGAGATGCTCGTACCCGCGCCGACCCCGCCAATCGGGGATCGTCGCACGCTCGGCCCAGGAGAGCGCCTGACCGGCTACGGACGCGTCGCGCTAGAGGGCATCGCAGACGAAATGCTCGCAGCAGGCGAAGGGTCGCGAAACGACACACTCCTCGCCGTCGCCCGACGCGCCGGAAGGCTCGCGGCAGCAGGCGAGCTAGACGGGCACCTCGCCCAAGACGTGATCATCACCGCGGCACTCCAGACAGGGCTCGCGCTGGACGAAGCAGAGAAGACGTTCTTCAATGGCTTCCAGTTCGGCCAGCAGTACCCGACCGCGCGGGCTGAACGGTGACCGGGCCCGACCTCGTCGCGGCAGCGCTCGGACAGTCATCGTCCGCTGACGACTACGCGCTGTCCGACATCGGCAACGCCGAACTCCTCGTCGAACGCCACGGCGTCGACCTCCACTACGTGCATCCGTGGAACAGGTGGCTCGTCTGGGACGGCACCAGGTGGCAGCAAGACGACGTAGGCGCCACCGACGCAATGGTCAAGGAGAGCCTGCGGTGGCTCACGGCCAGCGCGAACAAGATCTCGGACCCTGGGCAACGGAAGAAGCTCCTGCGGTTCGCACTCGACTCCGAACGCGCTGGCCGCGTCCGCGCTGCCCTGCAGATGGCGCAGTCCGAAAACGGGATCCCCGTCGTGCCCGACGACCTTGACCGAGACCCATGGATCATCAACGTCAGCAACGGCAAGATCGACCTGCGCACAGGCGAGCTACGCAGCCACGACCGCGCCGACCTGGCAACCATGATCGCCCCAGTCGACTACGACCCCAGCGCCACGTGCCCGCTGTGGCTCGAGTTCCTCGACCGCATCCTCGACGGCAACGAAGAACTGATCACGTTCATGCAACGAGTGATCGGCTACAGCCTCACCGGGCTCACGACCGAACAGATCATCCTGATCGTCTGGGGGCCAGGAGCGAACGGCAAGAGCGTCTTGATCAACACCATCATCAAGCTCCTCGGCGACTACGCCCAACAGGCGCCAGCAGAAACGTTCCTGGCCCGACGCGACAGCATCCCGAACGACGTCGCCCGACTACGAGGCGCCCGCATGGTCGCAGCGGCCGAGCTCGGCGAAGGCCGTCGGCTCAACGAAGCCCTCGTCAAGCGCATGACCGGCGGCGACAAGGTCACCGCCCGCTTCATGCGCGCCGAATGGTTCGAGTTCGACCCGCAGTTCACCCCTTGGCTCGCAACAAACCACAAACCCGAGATCATCGGCACCGACCTCGGCATCTGGCGGCGCATCCGACTCGTCCCGTTCACCGTCACGATCCCCGAAGCGGAACGCGACCCGCTCCTCGCCCAGAAGCTCGAGCATGAGCTGCCCGGCATCCTCGCCTGGGCCGTCCAAGGCTGCCTCGACTGGCAGCAACACGGGCTCACCACACCCGACGCCGTCACAGCAGCGACCGCCGACTACCGCAACGACCAAGACGTGCTCGGCAGATTCCTCGAAGACTGCTGCGACCTCAGCCCCGACAACCGCGTCAAAGCCGGAGAACTCCACACCAGGCTCGGCTACTGGAGCAACGAGAATGGCCACGAAACGCTCACCGCCAAAGCCCTCGCAAACCGGCTCAAAGAGCGCGGACTCGTCAACGAGCGAAGCAAGAACGCTCGCTACTGGGTCGGCATAGCACTCCGAGGCGGCGGTGACGGGTGACGCTTAGTGACGCTTACTTCCTGTTCGTCCCACGCGCGCGCACACGTGAGGTTGATACGGAAAGTCGCGTCACCATCCGTCATCCGTCACGGACAGGCCCGCGATGAACGACGCCCTCCACCTCATGCTCCCACCCGACACCCTCGAACACCTCATCACCGAGATCACCGCACGCGTCCAAGCAGAACTCACCGCCACAAGCCCATGGATGACAAGAGCCGAAGCAGCCGACTACCTCCGCGTGCCGATCAGCCGGCTCGAGAAAGACCGCACCGTCCCCGCACACAGATGGGACGGACGCATCCTCTACTCCCGCCCCGAACTCGACAAATGGATGGAAGCCCAATGAGCCCAGCAGCAACCCTCTGCCCAGCACCAGGCTGCGGCCTCTACCGCCCCTGCCCCGAACATCCGACACCAACCAGCAGCCGCGGCCGACGACACCGCACAGCCCGAGCGCAAACCCTGCTCGAAGAAAGGCACTGCTGGATCTGCAGGCAACCAGGAACCACCAACGACCCACTCACCGCCGACCACATCGTGCCGCGCTCACACGGCGGCCCCGACACCCGCACTGG
>Ga0194048_10000399_pt1 | contig 20938 bp, 9 predicted proteins | sample JunL225m_MetaG_FD_161685 | JGI IMG/M metagenome (GOLD analysis project Ga0194048, IMG submission 161685) | Anoxic zone freshwater microbial communities from boreal shield lake in IISD Experimental Lakes Area, Ontario, Canada - Jun2016-L222-5m | ecosystem: Environmental > Aquatic > Freshwater >...
GCGCAGGAACAGCAGTTGTTAATGAAGTTAAATCATCATTTAGAACTAATAACATAGTATTAGTAGTAAATCCCATTGACCCAGTATAACCAATTACTTCACTTGCTGATCCTGTATAACCAATACCAATACTGCCGCTGTATCCAACTGATCCCCAATACCCAATTACATTACTTGCTGATCCGGCATAACCAACTGATCCCCAATACCCAACTGATCCCCAATACCCAACTACAGTGCTTGCTGATCCTGCATATCCAACATTACCCACTGATCCCGAATAGCCAACAAATGTTCCAACATCAACAAATCCATTAATATTACCAGGTGCAGAAGAATTTGTGTATACCCACAGATGCCCAGTTGAAATAATATAATAGCTATCTCCGAGTGTTTGTCCAGTAGATGGTAAATCATCAGTTGTTGAATAACTTCCTTTAGTAGTAATTGCTGCTGCTTGATCACCTTTAGGACCAATGCTGCCTGTATATCCAATAACATTACTTGCTGATCCAGTATAACCTGTTCTTCCTAGGAATCCACTAGCAGATGTTTCAACCCATTGTGTACTGGATCCGTCGTCAGTCCACATATAGGTAATACCTGAGTCTGAATCCATCCACCAATCGCCAACCGCTGGATTTATTGGAGGATAAACTCCAAATGAGAATGTGCTTCTTCCTGTACTGCCAACATAGCCTACTGATCCTGCATATCCTGGTACTGTACTTGCTGAACCAGTGTAGCCAACTGATCCCCAATATCCTAGACTGCCGGTATAGCCAACTGATCCCCAATATCCTCGACTGCCAGCATAGCCGACCGATCCACTGAAACCACGAGGTCCAGTATTTCCTTGACTTCCAGTATAACCAATTGATCCCCAATATCCTTGATTGCCAATTGATCCAGTATAGCCAGCACCTATTGATCCAGTATATCCAATTCCAGTATCACCAGTTCTAGTAAACTGTAATACTAAATTTTCACCATTTACTGATATTTCACCGCTTAGATGAATTACATTTATTGTACAATACCCAGTGTTTGCAGTTAAACCAGTGACGTTGAATATATTTGTCAATGCAAAAGTATTGCTGTTATCTGTAATTAATAACTGACCTTTAATACTAGTTGTGCTGTCATCCCAAGTTTTAATAAAATCTGAGACATTTACTCCAGACACGATATAGTTACTAACATAAATTGAAGTTACAGCGTCTATAATATTATTGTTATACCTTAGATCTCCGTTAACTGGGTTATCAGTTGGAGTTGTTAACGAATTAAAATTATAACGTAACCCTGATTTATCACCTCGACTACCAGTATACCCTATACTTCCATGATATCCTACACTTCCAGTATATCCTTTACTGCCAGTATAGCCAGTACCAGATTTTGGAATATTTTCGCTTATTGATAAACTAAACGATGCTGAATCACTGGTTGGAGTATTATCAGTGACAGTTACAGTGTACGTTGCTGCATTTGCAATAATATCAGCAGTTCCGCTAATTTCACCAGTTAAATTATTAAAGGTTAACGATTGGGGTAATACATTTGGATTAATTTCGTAAGAATATGAACCACCAGGTGTTAAGTATCCGTCACTGCCAGTAACTGGAAAAGAACTAACTCCATCACCTTTTATCAATGACACATTACTTGTATTCAGTATTGCTTTTATCGGCACAATAACAATTGCAGTAACAGTAATAGTAAACGTACCTGATACAGTTTGTACTGTACCTGGAGTTTGATCAGTTATTATAACTGTAAATGTTTTTTCTACATCAAGATCAAGATCCGAAACATTTGGTGTACCTGACAATAAACCTCTGTTATTATCATATGATAATCCAACTGTTGATGCAGCTGGACTTATTGAATAACTTTTTGATCCATAGCCACCGTCAGCAGTAACAGGAGCAAATGGAGGATCAATTGCATTGTATTTTTTAAATACATACTTTGATTGTGGAACTCTTGGTACTAAAGTTTTAGGTTTTACTTCAAGGTAGAAAATCTTGCTGCTACTAGAGCTTGTTACGTTATCATATGCTAATAAAGTAAACGCTGAATTAGAATGTAATTCAATTGGAGTATCTGCAATATTACCTGTTAAATTGTCAATACTTAGTGATTTTGGCAAACTAGGTGATATAGTAAATGTAATATCGCCTGTTCCACCTGACACTGTTACTGGTTGATAAGGAGTGGTTATTGTCTCATTGATTATTAATGAAATGTTTGGTATAACTAGTGTAGTTGATAATGACTCTGGTGCAGTTATCTCAAGTGAGAATACTTTACTATCAACTTGCTTTGCATCATCAGTGATAGTTACAGTATAAGGTGTTGGGCTTTGTGTAGTTCCAAGACCAGGTTTACCAGTAATGTATCCAGTGACTGGATTAATTTCTAATCCCAATGGAATAGAGTTAATAGTATATTTGTACGGAAAAATACCAGTCTCATTAGCAGAAACTGGTAAAAATGATGCTGCTTTATATTGAGGTATCGAAACAGTTGGCAATGATAGATTCGCCACCAATAATGGATTAGTTACCTGTAGATAAAATACATTACTACTGATTTGGGGATCATATGGCAGTGAATCTTTTGCTGTTACTAATACAGCAGTATTTGAAAATAACTTTGATGCGATACCAGTTATTTTACCTGCAGATGTAAAAGTTAATCCATCGGGCATAGAAATATTAGCAGCAAAAGTAATTGATCCAACACCGCCATTTGCGCTAACTGGTGAAATACTTGCATTATCTTTATTTCTAACTAAAGAAACTGTAGTGTAATCTAAAGATGTAGTTAAGGCAGTGGGAGCATTTACTGTTAGATTGAAAAATTGACTTGTTGTTACTGAATGAGAATCAGTGACAGTTAATTGATATGAAGTCAATGATGAAGTATTAATTGCCACATTAGAAATTGTTCCAGTATTTGCATCAAGTTCTAAGTTGCCAGGCAATGGTGGTGATATGCTATAAGTGTATTTTGGATATCCACCAGTTGCAGTTACTGGTTTAAATGGAGTAATTTTGACATACTTTGTAAATTCTAAAGGACTAGTTAAATCTAATGTACTAGATAATGCCGCAGGAATTACAGTTAATGTAAATGTACTTGTGACAGTCTGCCCTGCTTCATCAGATATCCAAACTGCCATAACCTTGGAATCTACTAATTCCGACGGTATACCAGTTATTTGACCATCTGTGCTGTATGTTAGTCCATTTACAAAGCTATTTCCAGTAGCAGTATTACCTGCCTTAAAGGTTAATTTTTTAAATCCGCCAGTGGCAGTTATTGGCTTATATGGACTAATACTTGTTGATATTGAAAATGTATTCGACGCATAAACCTGTGTTGCAACAATTGGATCTGGATTAGTAACTACTAAATTAAAAGACTCGCTGCTGTTTACTGTGTACGTAGGAAGATGTTCGTCTGTTACTATGACATTGTATGAAGTTGAACTGCTTGTTACATTTGGTGTACCAAGAATTTGACCAGTTGTAGTGAAATTTAAAAGTGTGGGTAAAGATGGACTTAAAGTAAATGTTAGTGTACCCACTCCCCCATTTGCTGTAACTGGAATATATGATACGTTTTTTTGACCAACTACTAATGAAACAGTGGGGATAAGTTTTGTGGTATTAATTGCAGGAGCAGCAGGTGTAGGCGTAATGGATAGTAGGAAATTCTTAAAGCTTGTCTGCCCAACTGTTGTATTTGCAGTAACAGTATACGATACATTAGCAATAGATGTATTTGGAGTGCCGTAGATAGATCCGTTGGCTGAATAATAACTTAGTCCAACTTGTTGCAAAGATAAATTACCACTTGGAACGGTTGGATCAATTGATATTGTCTTCGTTCCATAACCACCAAGTGCAACAACAGGAATAAAGGGTGTAACTAATTCATCTTGCTTTATTGTCTTGTCTGCAATGTCTAATCTTGTTGTTAATGTTGGATAATTTATTGTTATGTCAACATTTGCGCTGGCAGTTTGAGATAGTAAGTCAGTTGCAGTTATTATAAAAGTTGTTGTTGTGTTAATATTAGCAGTACTAACAGTTCCAGTTACATAACCTGAAGAATTACTAAATGTTAATCCACCTGCAAATGGCCACGGAGATAGTTTAAAGGTTATAGGACTTATGCCAGAGTTGCTCGCAGTCACAGGAACTAATGAACTTCCTGAGAAGGTATCACCTACATATAATGTCTTAGATACAAATGCTCTAGCGACTGATAATAACGGAGGATCGTTAATAGTTAAATTAAATGGTAAACTAGATGTTACTGGTATTTCATCAGTGACAGTAACAGTATATTTTGTTGTTGTCGTTAGATTTGCAGTTGGAGTACCAGTAACTGCACCATTTGCTGACCAAAAGTATAAACCCAATGAAGTAATTGAAGGTGAGCCACTGACACTAAAACTTACATTTCCTACGCCACCAGTGAACCCAACTGGTATATATGACGCAGTATTTGGAATAGGTATACCTTTAGTTAACGGAGGTATAGTAGTACCCGGAACAGCAGTTAATGGTCCCGAGTAAACACCAAAATTGAAAGTTTTACTACTAGTTTGTTGAGCATCATCAGTTAGTGTAACAGTAAAAGATGAATTTTTTGCTATCGTTGGGGTACCTGACAATATACCAGTTTCTTTAACAAAAGTAAGACCAGGAATAGTTACAGCTATATCCGGTTTAATAGTATAACCAACTGTTCCATATCCTGGACTAGTTGGTGAAATAGATACAGGTTGAAAAGGATCAAGTGCTATTTTTATAGTACCAGTTGGAATTGGACTTAATAGAACTGAATCCAATGGCTTTAGTGCTTCGATAATAATTGTAATGTCTTGCTTGACTGATTGCTGTTGTACATACGAATCGGCTACTGTAATAGTAAACTTATCACCACTAACTAAAGAAACTGAAGGAGTTCCAGTAATTTCACCTGTTTTCGAATCAATTACTAATCCATCTGGTAAAGATTTTGATATATCACTAGCTAGTGTGGCAGAATATTGAAGTGGTAATGTACCACCTGAGCCAGTAACTGGAATGTATTTTATACCCGGTAATACTTTTGAAATTGGAACTTTTTGTACTAAAGTAACAATTGGATAGTTAGTTTTAGATGTTAATTCAGGTGGTTTTACTTCAAGTCTAAAAGCTAAAGTGGACTTTTGCTCACCTGTACTGTCAGTGACTAATACAGTGTAATCTGTAGCCAGTGCTGGATCAGTAGGAGTACCTAATATTGCTCCTGTTTTTGCATCTATTTTTAGTTTCCCTGATCCTGGAAGATCAGGTGTGGAAGTTGTATCAATTGAATAATTGAATGGAGGAACACCTTCACTTGCTATAACTGGGATTAATGAAGATATAGTACCAACTCTTAGAGTTAATACAGATACTGTTGCTGTATATATAGCTGGGTTTAAAACTAGCTTTATAGGAGGTGTTCCTGCTATATCCAGCGTAAAGAAATCTGATTTCTGATTTCCGGCTCCGTCTTTTACTGTTACAGTATATTTTACTGACGGTTCAGACACTGTGTCAGGTAACCCAGAAATTTGACCATTACTAGAACTAAATTGTAACCCAATGGTTGCATCAGTTACAGGCAAACTAGGAGAGATGCTATAAATTAAATACGATGCACCTCCAGATCCTTTAATTGGAGTAAACGGAGCAATTGGAACTTTTCTTTTTAACGGATAATCATTGGGTTGAGCTACTGTTAATACGATTGGTGCGTTACCAGCTTTAATTTCTAAATTAAAATTAGCAGTAGTTGTTGTTAAATTGTCAGTAAATGAAACTGTGTAATTAGTTGCTGGTGTTGATGCACTTGGGGTTCCAACTATACAAAAATTATTATAGTTGTAGAGATAAGAAACACCGACACTATCATTACCATTTGCCTCGGGACATACAACTGATTGAATATTAGAATCTGTTATGATACCACCAGTACCAGGTGTAAATGCAGCAGTGGTTCTAAAAGTTTGAGGATACGTAAATGTTATCTTGCCTGGCGATACCGCTGTACAAAGATAATTTCCATTATATATAGAATTAGTATTACCAGATACTCTATAATAAGTACCGGCAGTAAAATTGTCAGACAAAGCAACTGTTATTTCAACTCTAAATCCAGCACCTGCATAAATGAGTACAGGAGTGGCAATACTTGTTATTGTGGTATAAACATTAGATAACCTAAAGCTTAACCCCGCTGGTAATGCAGGAGTCACAGTAACATTACAAGTTCCATAAGTTGTGCTACCATTAGCCAATGACTGACCGCCATATACAGATATAGGATTATATGACAAAGGCGAATTTACATTTGAACTAAATGTAGCTGATGAATTAATAACTTTATAGAGTTTAGGTATAGCAGGTGGATTTTTAATTCCAGCAGGTACAGGATTTGCAGAGGGATTTTGAAAAACAGGAGTTCCACCCGCTAGTGCTCCGGTTTGACCAGTTAATCTAGCAGCACTACCGTTTTGATTAATATACCAATCACCAATGACTATTCTAGAGTCGCTTGCGAGTAGAGTTGTGTAAAGTGAACTTGTATAATAAAATATAGCCATTGCTTGATATTTACCTTAGGCTAAAGCTCGTATTGTCATGTCTAATAAGTCGAGTATAAGTGTTCCAGTACCGGTGCCATCATCAACCTCTGTCACAAGATAAATTGATAATAGCCCACTTGCAAAATCAGGTTCTAGACCTCCAGTGCCATCATCAAAATAAAAATCGCCAGGTCGTAACGCATCAAAACCTTTGTCAAGAAATTCTTGGGACCAATTTGTCCATAATTTAGGTGCTCTTGTACTTTGAGTAGTTTCATCGCCAAATGTTATCGATCCACCTGGCAGTATATTTAGATTACCAACAGTTAAATCTGATGTTGAAAAATCAAGAATGGATACACCATTTGGCCAATAGAAATACGAATAAACATTTCCTGCGAAGATGTTACCAGAAATATATGAATTGGTACCGATTAAATTACCATCAACAACTATATTACCGTGAACATTTATGTTTCCGCTGTTTATATTGCCACTTATATTTGCTAAATTTCCAACAAATGTTGTGCCAACATTACCAATGTTACTTGCATAAACTGAATCAGCATAGATTAGATTTGCGTATTCAGTCCTATAAATTATTTCATCATATGATATCGTAGTGTTACCAGTGACAAATAAGTTGCCACCTATGAATAGGTTACCACCAATACCCATACCACCTTTTAAAACTATTGCGCCGGTGTTTATACTTGTGCTAACTGTTGTACTATTGCTAAACAAATTCCCAGTGGCTTTATCGTAATTTAGATATGTTGTTCCACCTAAATTGCCAGTATCATTGAATTGAAACGAATTGATAGGTCCGCCAACTTTTAATGAACTAAAAGGTTCGTTATTACCTGCCCAATACACACCAGTGGTAGTGTACACTGCATTCGTAGTAAGTAAATTGCCTGCTCGTATATTTCCACTATAAGTTGGAAGATATGCTAATACGTTTGCATTACTATATAAAGCTGTTCTATCAATATAAGGTTGATTGTTACCTGTCCAAAATATGCCAGCTGATGTGAATATATGATCTGATTTTATATTGCCTGTATATGTTGGTAGATATGCATCAACATTGGCATTTGCATAACTTGTTTTAGCTTCGATCTTAGCATAGATATCTGATATCGTATTATCAATGGCAGATGAGTTTGAATATGGTTCATTATTACCAGCCCAGAATACACCAGTGGTAATATAAACAGATTTAGTTGTAAGTAAATTACCAGCTTGTATATTACCTGTATATGTTGGCATGTACGCATCAACATTGGCATTTGCATAGCTTGTCTTTGTTGCAATTTCAGTATAGATATTTTCTATAGTATTTGAAAGCGCAGTTGCATTTGAGTAAGGTTCGTTATTACCAGCCCAAAATATTCCAGATATGGTGTATACATTTCCAGCTTGTATATCGCCTGTATATGTTGGCATGTATGCATCAACATTGGCATTCGCATAACTTGTCTTTGTTGCAATTTCAGTATAGATATTTTCTATAGAATTTGAAAGTGCAGTTGCATTTGAATATGGTTCATTATTACCGGCCCAGAATACACCGGTAGTAATATATACAGCACTATTAGCAAGTAAATTATCTGCTTGTATATTTCCAGCTTGAATATTGCCTGCTTGTATATTACCTGTATATGTTGGCATGTATGCATCAACATTGGCATTTGCATAACTTGTCTTTGTTGCAATTTCAGCGTAAATGTCTGCTATTGTATTAGCAAGTGCTGTTGCATTCGAGTAAGGTTCGTTATTGCCTGCCCAGAATACACCAGTAGAAGTGTAAATTGCATTAGTAGTAAGTAAATTACCAGCTTGAATATTGCCTGTATATGTTGGCATGTATGCATCAACATTGGCATTTGCATAACTTGTCTTTGTTGCAATTTCTGCTTCGAGATTTGCTATAAGGCTGCTTAAATTAAAAACTTCGCCAATGTGTGCATATAAGTTGCTAAAAATAATGGGAGATGTTCCAATTTGAACATTTCCAGAATTTCCACCCATATAAAAGTAAACATTGCCGTTTATGTAACCTTCTTCAACAAAAGTCAATGCACCTGACGTTATCAGTCGATAGTCTAGGAAATCACTTCGTCGAGCCCAAGTCCCGCTGTTTTCAAAAATGCCAGGATCAACAACCTTGTAGATACCGTTTTGAGTTGCATCGTTTTGATTTAAAACTAAAACACTGTCATTAACTTGAAGAAATACCCCGTCAACAATTGAAGGTGCCCCGCCATTTAAATTAAAAATGTCGTTGGTAGTTGCTGCTTTTACGCTATCTTTAAAATCACTGACAGCACGAGTTAACGCCATTATTTTTCCTTACTACATATTTAATTTAAATTACAGCATGTTTTAGAGTGGTACATAAATTTGTTGAACATTACAATAACTTCCAAAACTTGATGAATTTACTGTTAGTAAGATATTGCTACTAGAAGTTTTAGCATTACAAGTAAAGAATGGGGTTCCTGATGTACTAGAATTTCCAATGGTCATAATACTTGGAACAATGCCATTATGTGTTACTAAAACATCACTTACTTGGAATATATTATTATTAAAATCACTTACACTAACAATGTATTTCGCACTACGAAAAACATCCATTGGGAAACTGTCAATTGTGGTTTCAGTATTTTGCACTAAGCTAACATTTCCCGGAAATGCGCTAATTCCACCATTGAAATATGTACTTGAATTAGAATAGATTCTGGGTATTCCTCTGACAATTGCACTGAATGAAGGATCAGTATTACTAACAACAACAGTTGTGGATCCTTCTTCAAGATATCCAACAGCTACAGTTGTAGTAATAAGTCTGGCATCTATTATATCTGTTACAAGAGGAGGTTCAGTGAAGTTTAACTTGTTACCACTAACTGTGTAAGAAGAAGAAGGTATCTGCACAATACCATTAATTGAAACTATCGTTCCCGCTGTTGTTGCAGTTTGACTTAATGTAAATTCAGTTGCAGCGCCATTACCAACAAAAGAATCAGAACTAATAACAGTAAACAGACTCGAATCTATATTCCATTCTGTTCCATCCCAGTATTCAATATTGTTAATACTACTGTTATAACGTAGCATACCTTTTTGAACTATACCCGGTCCTGGGCGTTCTGCTGTTGTACCAACTGGTAACAACATAGAATCATTTGAATTAATTTGAAGGCTTGCACCATCAATAAAATTTGATATCGGTTGTTTTATGCCAACTTGATTGGTACTTTCATTGACTACAAACAAGTCTGCGGAGACAATTAGATTACCACCAATATTAATATTACCAGCAATGCCAACACCACCAGATATTGTTAATGCACCACTGGTAACATTTGAACTTAAAGTATTGTTAGTAATAGCAACTTGGCCATTGGCTGTAACAGTTGTAAATGCTGCACTATTTGGAGTAATGAATCCAATGTTGCCATTCATTGTACCATATAAATTACCATCAATTCTAATTCTTGATGTTAGGTTTGTGAATGTACCGTCAGTTGGATTAGTATTTCCAATAACAGTATTGTTAATTGCTGAACCATGTATTTCTGATAAATTACCTTCAACATTTCTAACTGTCAATACTCGATTTTCGTCAGATAATTTAATATTACCAATTTTAAGATTATCTAAATCAAGATCATGAACATAAATTGCGTGTAATTTATTATGTATATTACCAAGATCAGATACGTTGTCTGCTGTTGGTATAATAGAAGCATCAATGGAAATATTACTTGTGGCTGTTAAGTTTGTAAATGTACCAGTACTTGCTATGCCGTTACCAATTGGAGTGTCTTGAATTGCTCCTGCGAAAATATTACCTTGTATGCCTGCTCCGCCGCCAACTCTTAGCGTACCTGTAGTAGTGCTGGTACTTGCGTTTGCATTAGCAAGCTCTAATTCACCCGATTTAATTGTGCCGTAAGTTTCTCCAATAAAAGTATTACCGCTATCTTCTAGTCCAGTGTCATACCATTCTAGCCAACCAGTATGATTAGCTCTGCCTAGGAAAGCATGACTATCAACGCCTTCAAAATAGTGAAATACAAGTCCAATATCTCTGCCGTCATTAACAGTTAATGGAGCAAGATTTGCAAACGTGTGCAAATTAATGATGCTGTCATTGACGGTTAAATCTCGACTACCTAAGGTTGTTGTTGGGCCACGAACATATAAGTTTGATTCAATTACAACATCACCTTGAACATGCAGATTTGCACCAATTCCAACACCACCTAATACACGCAGCGCACCAGTGTTTGAATCTATAGAATCTGTTAGATCATTAATCGTAACATTAGTAAACACACCACTGTTAGGAACATTAGCTCCGATAGCACCAGTGATATATCCGACTACTTGACCACTGTCAATCGCATAAAAATTAGGTGCTTGAATATTAACTGTGTTAATCGGCAAGTATGCTTGTACGTTTGAATTTGAATACCAAACTTTGGTCATCGAAAGACCATTGGCAAATAGATAATCAGTCGCAGCAACATTACCTGTTAGTGCATTTATATCTTTATCAGTTGATATATTACCAGTTACTGATAATGTACTGTAAAATGATATATTATCATGTGAAAATCTAGCAGATTCAACATTTGCAGTGACAATACTTACATTACCTGTCTGTTCTTGACGCTGTACAATACCAGTATCATTGCCTGAATTAAACAGATACCCATTCCAGCTTGTACCATCTATCTCTAGATTTGCATAGAATTTAGTACCATTAATAACACCAGTATTAACACCGTCGCCAAATGAGTTGATAACATTTGCATTTGCAGTTGTAAAAATGCCAATATTAGGACTGCTATTGCCAATTATAACATTATCAATTGTACCACCTAATATCGTAGTATTAGCAACAATATCATTTGTGATATTAGCAGTGGTAATGGTAGCATTGTTTAATAATGCACCATATGCTTGTAAATTTGCATATCCTTGACGTGCTAGAGATCCATGATAACTGCCTAAAGTTGTTGCAGTGGTATACATGAATGAAAATTCTTTATTAGTCTCATCCCAAACTATTGCAGTACTAGTTTGATTTCCTCTGCCCATAACAAGACCAACATCATAACTGTTAGCGCCCGAGAAGTTTCTATTTAGAACAATAATGGGATCAGCTGACACAATATTAATTGTGTCTAGACTTGTTGTTTCACCATTGACAGTAAGATTACTAACTGTTAAATTACCAGTATAGACTAAAGGATCATGCCAAAGAGCACCTGTGATAGATCCTGGTTTCAGCTTTGTTGCTGCGTCTATATCACTGTTATAGACTTGATTATTTCTAATTCGGGTAAGGGCGCTCATTTACTGCCTATTTGCTATCTAATATTTATTAGTAGCTAGGGTTCAAATAAACTTACTTGCCAGCCTTCAACAATGCAACTTCAGATTTAAGTTCTTTAATTGCTTCAATTAATAATGGAATAATTTTATCGTAGTTTACTGCGTAATATCCATTATCTCGAAGCACAACTGCCTCTGGTAGAACTGCATTTACTTCTTGTGCTAAAACACCTGCTTCTCTAGTTGTAGTATCTTTCCCAAGTGCAAGCTCATTCCAGTTAAAAGTTACACCATTTAAACTATTAACTTTTTCAAGTGCGTTATCAATGGGTTGAATACCTATCTTAAGTCTAGAATCTGACGTATAAAAAGCAGTAATATCACCAGTTGTCTTAATGCCTCCGTCAACAGTTAAGTTAAGACCATCAAACGAAAGTGCAGCATTGCTAGTTAAAACACTAGTTCCAGAAAAATATGCAATACGTGAGCTAACTCCTGCCCCAGTAATAGTTCCATTATTAACAGTACTAATTACACCATTTATATCAACTGAAATACCTGATCCAATTTTGACTCCGCCCAATACTGAGTTAGTGGCAGGAACTATTGCAAAACTGCCTATATCAATAGCTGCCCAATTAATTTCACCAGATCCATTAGTAGTTAAGAACTTACCATCATTACCAGTTTGACTTGGTAATCCAGCTGTAATTGTAGTTGGGGTAACAGCAGGTTCCCAAGATATAACACCCGAGCCGTCTGTTGTCAATACCTTACCATTGTTTCCGCTTTGACTTGGTAATAGTGTTGTAATATCAATACCAGCTGCTGAAATTGCTTGCCAAGTTAGGTTTCCTTCACCATCAGTCTTTAAGAAATCACCATCAGTTCCACCGTCTATTCTTACATGTGAAATAACACCTAAATTAGCTGCACTAGTAACATTAAGTGTTGTTGCTGTAATAAATGAATTACTGTACAAACTGTTACAGACTACTTGTCCAGCAAAAAGATTAGTTGCTCCGCCTACGTTTAGATTACCTGCAATGCCAACACCGCCACGACTTTGAAAAATACCAGTGGTCGGGGTAGTACTTACTGTAGTACCTGACAGTATCAATGAATTGTAATTTGAAAAGCTTAGGTTTCCTTTTACATCTAGATTATAATTGCAACTTACATATCCATTTGCATAGATATCCATTGCATCTAGATCAGCATTACCACTTGTTCTTACTTTAAAATTAATTCCACCACCTGGATTCTCGCTGCTAATTGCAACATTTGCACTAACAACTGACAAGTGAAGTTGATTACTGGCACCAACATAAATGCCTGAATTATTATTCACGCTTAGTATACCAGCAGTATTAGTATTGATATCAGAACGCATAAAGTTTACACTTTCGATACCATTTAACTTATCACTGTCTGACACTTGTCCAATAAACTTTGCTCCAACTAAGAAATTCTGATTAGCTAGATTTAATCCTGGGTTAATTGTTTGGAAACCTGGGATAGCTGGATTTGGAGTGAAAGAAGGATCTTTAGAAAGTATTAGATAAGAAGTTCCATTGAGCTTCATTGACAATACAGTATGTGTATTAGTTAATGTGTCTAATATTTGCTCAGAAACTGTACCGCCAGCGCCGCCAGATGGTCCAATTAACTTATAGTCAGAAGTATTGTTGTCGTAGCCCCATAGCTGTCCTACACCAGTATCCCACCATAAATCTCCAGTGGTGCTGCTGCTCAGTGGTGGCTTATTATAACCTGTAGTAGTTGAGCCAATGCTCTTCCAATTCAATCCAGTGAATGCCTTTAGAGTCTTGTGTGAACTATCCCACCACAATTCACCGCTAAGTGGAGCTTCTGGAGGAGTTCCGTTTGCTGAATTTTCAAGCAATCTAAGAAAATTTCTGTCAAGAACTGCACCGTAATTTGGATAATTCTTACCTACCAAAGTCACAGTGGTTTCAGTATTGATAGTACCGTCGGGTATAACAATGGATCTTGATCCATCGGTACGATTAATAGTATATGTCATCTTCTAAGAGCTCCTACTATGTTATTTATTAAGAGCGTAAATTAGCTGCATCTGCAATTTTCACATTTTTCAGCTAGTTTGTTTTCCAATACTACTACTTTAGCTGTTAAAGCTTGTAATGCACCGATAATATCAGCAAAGAAATCTGCATTAAACGCAACAGTTTTATATGATTCACCATCGCTTGATAGATAATCGCCAACAGATGCAGGATATACTTCTTCAATTTCCTGTGCAATAAATCCTTGAACGAATTCGCCGGTGTTTATCATGTTAAAAGTAACTGGATTTAACGAATTAATAGTATCCAAAGATTGATCTACATCAATTTGCTGAATGTTAGTTTTTAATTTAATGTCAGATGGAACACTCCAGCTTGCTTGACTTGCGTAAGGAATTACACTGCCGCTGATTGTCAATGCATTATATGACAGTGTCATTGAATCAGTATTGCCATTTGGAGTAAAACTAAACACATCAGTTGTTCTATTGTATTTCACTGATGCATCAGTATCAACTTGCCATGTTGAGATTGATTGACTGCTGCCGTTTAAATTTAATATTAAACCATTGGAACTATCACCGCCAAATACGCCTTTACCAGTTCCAGCAGCATATATATTACCGCCAACTGTTAATACTTTACTTGCGGCATTAAATGTAAAATCAGATGTTCCGCCAAATCCAGTAAGTCCATTATTAAACTGTACTGATCTAAGTGTGCCGCCTGGTGCAGCAGCAATGTTAGGACCATCAAAACTTAAAACACCTTGACTATCAATTGCTAATCCATCACCGACTTTAATTCCACCTATTACGTTGGTAGTTGCAGCAGGCAGTGTATATCTAAGACCAGCTGATAGTGTAGAACCTCTTGTCAAATCTTGTATGTGTATATTTGTTCCATTATCATCTGTTACAAATTCAAAAAGATATGTGCCAACAGTATCAAATGTAATTGCCTTTGTAGAAGGGTTAAAGTTTAAGATACCAGCTAACCCTAGTGTTACAGAATTTGACAGAGTTAATGTGTGTGTTATATTGCTTAACTTTAACAGAAGTCTAATTCTTCCAACTGTTCCACTAGCAGGAAGATTGGAAAATCCAATACTTAGGCTATTAAAGCTGATAACTTTAAAGTAATGACCTTCAGCATGATTTAAAACAATTGTACCCTGTGTAGTACCAAGATCAACTTCAGTTTCTCTAAAGTCTCTTATTTCAGCAGAATGTAATGCTGCACCACTCATATCATTGTTAAGTGTAGTACCTGACAAGCTACCTTTTAGGATTGCTTTGTTTTGTAAATCTTCTATTTCAAGTTTAGCTGCTGAAAAGTTACTCTTAATACTGGTAAAGTTGGTACGAAATCCCTGACTATCGTTGTCAACTCCTGGCGTTGGATACGCACCATTGATGTTATTCGCGTTAATATTACTGGCCATTAGTAAAAACTCCAATCTTTGGGAACTTCAAATATTTATCATTCTCAAATGGTATGCTGTAATTGTCAACAATCTCTCTGCCGTCAAATGATGTTGATTTAGCATCGATGACTGTACCATCTGCTGTATCAAAATTAGTGTAACCCCTAGATCTAAATTGACCCGTTGCAATATCAAAGTTCTTAGAATAGCTGTTGTCCAATACATAACGATCAGCTATAAACGGAATTGATTTAATATCAAACTTTGTATATTTCTTTAAGTTAAACAGAGCTTTTGTTCCGGTGTTTGGTTTCATATAAACTAGCACTGATGCTGGAGTGAACCCTAGGATCTGTTGATTCTTCTGTATAGAAACCATCCAACTTGGCAAACTATTTTTATAACTGTTTTCAAGTAAACTTGAAATGTCTTTTTGCATTAATGTTAGATCATTTGGTGCAATAATATCAAAACGAGTATTCTCAAGATATATTTGATCTGGTGGTAAAGGTCTAGTGTTCGTCCATCCAGGTTTAATATCTGCCATTGAAGTAAATGCAGCTGGATATTTCTTTTGTACTTTGTTATTGACCGTGGTGTAGACTTTTGTATTCTCTATTAAATCTACATAAATCACATCGTATATTATGTTACCATTTGAATCTTTTGCTTGGGCAAGTTTATAATCCCCAAAATAGAATACTTTATTAAAGTGTCTATCTTGCATTGCATTGATATAACTACTCAAGCTACTTGATTTAATACCATAATCAACTAACAATTTAATTTCAGTTTGTCTTCCAAAGTATGGATCATTTGGACGGAATACATCGTCTGGATTAAAAATGTCAGAATTGTTAACTGTTGTATAGAATTTTTCTCTGAGTTCAGAATCTGGGAAGCATCTAATGTATAGGTTCTCATACGGTTGATAAACTGTGGGTTTTACCTTAACATTGAATGTTTTCTGAGCAGATATTTTATTTTGATAATCACTTGCAATAACAGTAAATTTACATGTGCCATCAAATGTTGTATTGTTATCATATACAAATATATCAGTTAATCTAGAATCAAATGTTGTGGTTCCACTATCCATCCAAAAAGTTTGAAAACTGACTCTGCCACTTAGTGTACCATCTGGTAAAAATTTTAATCCCTGAGGCAATTTACTATCAGTAGTTAGACGATAAGTTAACTCTCTGCCACTTGCTGCAACAGCTTCTACTGCCAAATAACTTACTGTGCCAACTTCTATTGTTCCCAAATTAGCATCTGACATCCATTTAACACTTAGATCTAAATTACCAAGTACAGTTAATGTGAAATTATTTGAATTTACAAAATTAGATCTGTCATCAAAACTAGCTGCTCTAACTGTAAATGTGTAATCTTTCGTAGTTTCAACTTGCAAAGGAACGTGTCCAGTTAACCATCCTGTAGTACTATCTAACTGCAATCCTGCAGGAATCTCACCAGAATTTATTGTATATACTAATGGAATTGATTCAACATTAACTCCTTTAAATTGGAAAGCAAAGTATCCATCACTGTTGAAAGTACCACTGTCTCCCAATGTAGTTGTTAGTAATATTGGTTGGCGAACAGCACTGATATCACTACTTGTGATTATGTCGTCAATTGTTAAAATTATAGAGTCAGAACGTAGTCCGCTAAACAAGTATACCTGTATTGTAAACAACTTAGAAACTATTGATATACCATCAGTGACACTTGCAATAAAGTTATAATTGAAAAATTTACTGCCTGAGATTAACTCAAACAGATCATTATCCCATTCTACACCATTATCCCAACCAACAGGCTGAGGTTCTTTATTGGCAATAGGTTTCATAATTCCATATATTAATCCAGACTGATCCAAATATAATCCATCTGGAAGAGCTCCACCAGTAATGGACCATTTTAAAGGTTCTCCATTGGTGTCAGACGCATTAAGTTGTATATTAACGTCTGTGCCGTCTAAGAATTTACCCAACAGTGTTTCTTCTGTTAAAATTTTAGGAGGGAAATTACCAGTGACTGATATTTTAAATGTTCTATCAGTAATAGAGTTGTTATCACTGTTACGAGCTCTAATTGTGAAAATACTGGTAATATCTTCATTGCCAATATCTTTTATTTGATTAGTGGAGTAAATTCTCTCAGCGTTGCCACTTATTGTATCACCATCAAGAATCAATCCCATAGGAAGTTGCCCTGATATAATACTATAAGAAATAGTTCCAGCCATTTCAGTATCGATAGCACGTAATTGCAAGCTAAAAAAATCAAGTCCTGAGATTTTACCCAAATCAAATATACGTGAATTTGACGAATCACCTGTCCCTGTTAACCAAACTGGATATCCCATAGTATCTCCTTAAAAATATTTATAGAGAAATACCGTAATTAATTAAGGCCAAGTCCCTGTTGTTACCCATGGAGATTTAACCCATATATCATCAACTCCATCGGTATAGGTATTAATACAGTAATAGATGTTATTGGAATCAACAGCTATCATCCCTTGAATATCACTGCTTATACCCTTAGATGTTGCTGGCGGGGACGCAACTGTAATGCTGGGATTATAAATGGCATTATTTGCCCATTTAATTCCATCTGTAACTACTAAATTATTATGTACAGTTGTATTAGCAACATCTACTGTCATTCGACGTTGCATGTTTACATCAAATAAAATAGCATAGTTGTTTTCTGGTCTGTCAAAATGTATTGCGCTATCCCCAACAATCATATCTTGAATTGATACAGTTGAAGTTATTAAACGTGCTTCGATAATGTCTGAACTAATAGGAACTTCAGTAAAAGTTAGCACGTTACCTGATATACTATACGATACGTCAGGTATTTGTAGCACACCGTTGATAGTTACGAAAGCGCCGCCCGTTGTTGAGGGTTGTGTTAAGGTAAATGTTTGAGTAACATTATTACCAACAAATTTGTCAGACACAATAACTGTTGGCTGTGTATTGATAACTTGCCAACCGTCACCATCATATACTTCTACTGCTGTTTGAGCAGTATTATATCTAAACATTCCAACAGATGGACTAGCTGGTCTATTTAGGTTGTTGCCAGTTGGCAGAGTTAATGCTGTAAACGTATTGGTATTAATTACCCCGTTACCGTTTGCAATTAAGTTAACATTTCCATCCTTATTAAGGACAGTAATTGTATTATTTCTTATGAATAGATTGCCAATGGTAACATTTCCAGTTGTTATCAATGATGATAAAATGTTAGCATTTGAAACAGTCAAATTTGAACTAATAGTGGCATTGTTAACTGTTAACGTATTTGCAGTTACATTAGAATTTACTGTTATATTGCCGATATTTTTAATACTTTGAGCCAAGCTAAAAGTAATCATATTGTTACTTAGAAGTGTGTCAATTTGATAAGCTGTATTAGAGAAAGTTAATACCTGTGTTGCCAAAGAGACATTATCGTTTAATACACCATCACTGAATGTTAATGTCAGATCTCTTTTATTTGAATTATCAACATAGTACTTTGTTGCAGCATCTTTATCATCACTTGGTTCATTTACATTTTTTATCTGTTTATTGCTTACATTAATGTTTCCAGTTAACGACTGTAATACAAGATTACCAGTTAAGCTAGTTACATTTCCTCCATTGATATAGATGTTACTGATAGTTGCATTGCCATTTGCAACAAAGGTATTGCCAGGCATAGTAGTGTTAATGCCAACACGACGATTTACCATATCCCAATACATTAAATTTGAGTCAAGTATCAAGTCTACGCCATTACGGACAAGATTGTCCTTAAGCATACTACCAGCAACTTTACCTAAAGCAGTCATACAGAATTCCGATTCTGAAGTATTTATTGTAAAAAAAAATCTAGAGATTAATTGTAATTTGCGTCTGTGCTTCCAAAGTTATGGAATATGACGATGCTTTGCCCAAGGGGGGGAGCATTAAAGAAGTTAATTACTGCTCCAGACAAGCTAAAGGAATCATTTGGATTTTGATGTACGTTACCTACGAATACCAAAATAGTTTCAGCAGAAACTGGAATTTGGCTCATGTTAAATGAAGTTTGAACACCGTCACCTGTGAATAAATCTTTAACAATTTTAGCAGTTCCATTAATTGCAACTTCTTTCCACGCATTATAATATATTTCAAATCTGCTAGTGTCAGTATTAAAACGTATTTGCCCATTCACAGGAACATGAGGACGATCACCTGTATTACCAACAGGAACTCTAATGGCATTCGATCCTGTACTAATTTGCTGATTTTTTAAAAGACGGCCCATTATGTTCTTTTAACCTTTATTGATCGGGTCTTTAAGAGTATCATCTGCACCGTTAATTGCGACTTCTTTCCATGTATTATGATACATTTCCATTTTGTTTGTGTCTGTATTGAATCGCATTTGACCAGTTACTGGAGCACTAGGTCTAGAACTAGTGTCCCCAACAGGAACTCTAATAGCATTTGATCCGGTATTGATCTGCTGATTTTTTAAAAGACGTCCCATTATTTAAGATCCATTATTGGCCAAAACTTGAAATTGTTACTGAAATATTTGCTGAACAGTTAGCATAAATCATATCACCGTTGTCTAGAACAACTTTCTCTCGGTCAATGATCAATGTATCACTGGCAACAATATGAACATTGTTATAAATTATGTTTGTTGCGTCAGGTGCTCCGCCACTGGGCACTAACCATACACTAACAGTTTGAGAATTATTTTGATCAATATTACAATAATATGCTGCGGAAATTACATTTACTCCAGTACTGGTAAAGACTGGAGTTGGTGTTGTTGTTAATGAAGAACTACTGATTGCCATTTTTATTCCTTAACTGAATACTAGACCAAGCCACAATGCTCGTCTAGAACTTACTAATTCGTCTGGACCTTTACTATTTACAATATATACGCCGCTGCCGCCAGTACTTGGTTCTTGAGCAAATAATTGAGTAGTATTAGGTACATCATCTGGAGGCAACGGATTTGATCGGAACTCCATTTTAACAACATTCATTAGATATAGATCGCCAGCTGAATCAATGGTTAAATCATTGCTATTAGTAGTAGTAATTGTCGCAGAATTAGCAACGAGAATATTACCCATTTGGACAGTATTATTTGCATACGAGAAAAATTGAGGACCTGCACCTAAAAAGCTATCGTCATTTTTAAACTGTACAGCTCTAATACTTCCAGCTGCTGATATTGCATTACCTGTCTCATACAAGAATCTTTTTGTTACAACATCATCTAAATCAGTTGGTAATGCTGCTCGGATATTAATATATCCTTCGTTAATTTTTCCTGACCAATATGTCCCTGCTTCGTCAAATAACCAAGTTGCATTTGGAAGTTTTCCTCTATCTACATTTAATCCACTGGTTCCAGAGCTAACACCAAACCCAACTTCGTCGCCATTAAGTGTTAATA
>Ga0194048_10000400_pt1 | contig 20913 bp, 29 predicted proteins | sample JunL225m_MetaG_FD_161685 | JGI IMG/M metagenome (GOLD analysis project Ga0194048, IMG submission 161685) | Anoxic zone freshwater microbial communities from boreal shield lake in IISD Experimental Lakes Area, Ontario, Canada - Jun2016-L222-5m | ecosystem: Environmental > Aquatic > Freshwater >...
GGCATTGGCTGCCAGCGCTGCCGAACTAGCCCATGTGTTACTTGCGCTGAAATACGGCACACCGCCGCTTGTGCCCGCTACTGTGAAAGCTGGCGTGGTTGTTGCGGTAGCGACGCTAATGATCCCGCCGGTGAATCCGACACTGGTGACCGTCCCCGTGCTGCTGCCATTGCTTGCGGCGGTGATGCGGCCCTTGCCATCTACGGTGATATTTGCCGTGGTATAGCTTCCCGCCGTTACGGCGGTATTTGCCAATGTTGCCGCAAAGGAACCTGCGCCACTACCCGTCACATCACCTGTCAGTGTGATGGTCTGGTCCCCTGTGTTGGTGCCACTGTTGGTCCCGGTGATGTCGCTGGTCATGGCGATGGTTCCGGTTTTATTCGGCAGAGTCCATGTGCGGTTGCTTGTGATGGTTGCAGTTTGCAGACTGCTGAAAAAAGCTCCGGCAGGTGAGCCGGTGGCAAAACGAACATACGTCGGGCCGAGGAAAGTGAAAGGGCCTGAACCATCAAAAGCGGGGCCTGCATAAACAAATGATCCGTTCAATCCTCCATTGCTGGTGAATAGAACGATTTTCCCGGCATCGGCGGAGTCGTTAATTCCCACTGATGTAGATGTGTAACTAAATGTGCCGCTCCCGTTGTTTGCCAGCACCCCAGCGGCATTTGATAGCGTTCCAAAAGCTGTTAGTTTAGTATTCAGCGGCTGGTAAGTGCTTGCCGCCGTCGTCACTGCCAGCTTTGCATTCAGAGCATTTTGAAGGTCGGTCTGATTTGATAGAGTCCCTGTGATGCTGCCCCATGCACCGCCAAATCCTGTTGCAGTGCCGTTGTTCGTGATCGTGCCGCCCGAGTCAATAGTGACCGTGATTCCCGATGGAATCACAAGATTGTCAGTGATTTTTTTACTCGCTGTTTCCTGCGTGACGGCTTTCGTCGGCGTCGTGGCGGCATGAGCGACGACTGAAAATAGAATCAAGATGGCGGCGAGGTATTTCATTGTATCGGTGATTCGGTAACTGTCTTTTCAAAGGTGGTGATCTTCACCCCCTTCAATGGAGGCTCGCCTGGAGTCTCGGTTTGGAACTGTTGAACCATGCCAGATGCAGAGGTATCGTCAGCAGAGAGAATGACCGTTGGAGCTACGCTGGCCCTTGTTTCGTATCCTGCACGTTTCAGGAATGCTCGGCCTTCGACGGCGGCAAATTCCAACTGGCTAAAAAGATGGTCTCCAAGGTGCTCTTTCAAGCCAGCACCGGAAATCCGCATGACGCCAGGAGTTCCTGAAATGGAAATTTTCGTGCCGTTGACGGTCATGTTTTCGCAGTAGGTCACGAACTCATCAAAGCTTTTGAGATGTTGCGCGAACTTGCCAGTAATGCGATTCAGCACCAGCCCCAGCACAGCCTCTCGTGGCGTCACTGCACCGGTGACAAAAGATGGTTTTGGAGTGTCGTCTGTCGTCATGGTTAGGAAATCATTACCCAAACTCGGGCGTTCGTTGATGCGTTGTAATCGGAAGGCCGCACATAGCCGTTTGGCGCGTCTGTGGCGTTCGTGCCGGACTGCAGTTGCCAAGTGTGGAAAATGGCTGAAACAACAGTGAAGGCAACGCTGCCCGTGGTGATAGTGCCGTTTGCCGTGGCGAGCGACTGCAACGAATCCCCCGCTCCCGTGTATGCCGAGAGCGGTTGAAACGCAGTGCGCTGGTAAATAGGGATAGTCGATGCGGCAGGGGAGGCAATCGGCATTTTCAGCATGAGCCCCATGATTGCGGATGTGACTTGCGACGAGCCTGTTGAAAGCGTCACCGACAATTCAGATGGCACGAACGAAGCGCCGTCCAGCATCTCACGAATACCGGGAGTAGATAGGTTTAGGAACGCCGTTTTCGTCGGCGGGATGATCAATAGCGAGTCGTCAACGGTAAGCGTCGTCGATGCCTGAAAAGCGATCACAAATCCACTCGTTGCAGATCGCATGACCTGACACGGTGCCGCGATCATTTCGAGCGCGGTTTGAATCTGCAAAGACGATGCGGTCAGAGGAATGTAGCCGGTCACGTTGCCGTTGGCAGTGAGGGTGAAAAACCCACTCAACGCGGCAGGGTCAAGAGTCAGCACCCAGACAGCGCCAGAACCCGTTGCCGTGCTTGCTGGCGTCGTGCTGCCAGAACTCCACGCGTCGGGAGTGATGCCGCCGGGGGCCGATTCCATGAGCAGCACGCGCCACTGTGCGGGCGTCGTGGTCGTGCCGTCTGTGATCGTGACCACCGATGCCGTTACCGTGGTTGATCCCTGAAAGGTGATCGTTCCAACGGCCTGAACGCCAGCCAGCGAAAAAGAAAAAATCCAGTCGCCAGGATCACCCGATACGGTGATTCCTCCTGCTGACACAATGCCGGCCATGGGAGAAAGAATAGCCTCCACTTCTGCCGCTGTTGCTCCTGCGGAAATAGGCAGAGAGATTGATCCGCCAAACGTCAGCGTATAAAATCCGAGTTCGGGCCGTGCGTTCGTTGATCCGACTGCCAGCCGGATGTCATAGCCGCTCAAATCGACGGCATAGAATGCGCTGCGGTCATGCTGTGAGCGCCGGTAGCCAGAAAGCTCCACAGGCATCACGTCCCCGTAAACAAACGGCGGCGGCAGCAAAACTGCGTCGGGGCGATCCGTTGACGCGATGAAGCGCCCTTCGTCGAGCAAGATTCGCAGTTTTAGCGGCATGGCCTACACTCTTGCAAATAAGTTGTATCAAGTCAATTACGTTGTGTGGCTCATGAAGGGCCGAAAGCACGCCCGCCAGACAAAAGTATTTGAGTCGTGGGCTGCTGCCGGAAGCGGAATCGTGACAGTGCTCGTTAATGATGTCGCGGTCAAAGCAACAGAGGAAAAGCCTCCGTATGTGAATACGCCGGTTGTGGCGTTTCTCGTTCGTATCGCATATTCAACCGTGCATGCAATCAACGGGTTTCTGAGAGTCCATCGCGCCTCGTAAGTCGTCGATGCTGCCGAGTTGTAAGAGCTTGATCCTATCGTGTGGCAGACTCGCGAAGCATCGTCACCGGGCGGCGTGATTTCCCGCGAGCGTTCATATTGCGCCTCATACCATTTACCAAAGGACGATGTAGGACCAACCGATATGGTTCCATCGTTACGCCATGAGCTTACAATGGTTGGGCCTCCCACGAATGACACTTGAGTATCTCTGTCCTCAAGCAAAACGCGACCGTGGTATCTGGCGGAATAAATTGGCATTAGGCTGCTCCAGGATAAAGCACTGTGCAATCAAGCTTTCCGCTATTGCTCGCATCGTCCTCGAAATAAAGCGAGATGGGGCCGTATCCATTTTGCGATTGAAAAACGCCGTCAACGTAAAAGGCTAGGATGAACTCAAAAGTGCTACCCGTGCCTTTGCTGAGAAGGTCGGCGTCAGTGGGGGCTGTTGCGACCAGGCTTAGCACCACGATCTTATTCGTAAGTTGCTTCGCAAAAAGTCCATCGGGTGTAAGCACCCATGTGCCTGTCACGGAAACGATTACATATTCGTTTCCGGCTCCCGTCATCGTCATGTTTGGCGGCGGGGTATCATTAATTAAGGTTCCGCTTATCAATGGAATCACTCCACCGATGGTGCCGGGAGCCACATAGACTTTCAGCCCGTCGTTATAGACTTGAAGCGCAACAAAGGAAGCGCCGTCGATCGGAATGTCTGGCGTGAAATTGGGAGTCCTGCCATCCACGGAGCTGATAAAATTTCCTCCCTGCTGTCCAGCCGCGAAAGGGGCCGATGCCATGCGCAGTGCATCTTTGGAAAGAGTCAGGTTCATGCTTTTGATTTGATTGGATCGTAAATTTCATCAATCCATTTACGCGGGCCTGACAATGCAGCAGAACGGCTCACCTCGTAATAGACGTTGCCAATAGAACGAATGCGAATGCCGGTATAAAGCCAGTTTCGTTCTCCGCTCAAACTGGGGATGTTCTGACTCAACGTAGCAGACTCAATGATTTTTCCAAGCAGTGCAAACTCGTCGTCCGTAGGCCATTCTTCCTGGATGCGCGTTTGTGACGCAACCATGATAGGGCAGTTATAGGAGCGAACGCCCGCGAAAGGATTTACCTCTCCGCTGTCTGCGGGGTATTCTGGCCGGAATCCTGCGAATCTTCCATCTTGGGAATAGACCGCTCCATTTTCTGGTGCTGTCCTAGTGCCTCCGATTTTGATCCAGTTCGGATGCGAGTCGATGGGCTCAACGGAGCATGTAATGTCAAGAGTCAGGTCGTCGGTGAACTCTGACTTGGTATGCGCTGTGTCCTTGCCTTCGTAATGAAGCTCAATACGAATATCTTCGCACCCGGCCTCTCCTGTATGAATGATAGCACCAGATACCAGTACTACGTTGGCGTAATCATCCGCTGGGTTGCCTTGCTCAAGAATTGCCGCATCGCCGCTGCTCATTCTATAAGCCACATCGTATGAGGCGAGGCCGTTTCGCTCGAAAGCATATCGCGCTCCCGGCTGGCGGATTAGTCCTGTTTCTCCAAAAAGTGGCATATTATTTGATTGTTACATTACCAAGCGATGAAGGGCCGGGAGATTTTATAGGCTGTGCATTTCCCCATGCTGCAATTATTCTAACGTTATCAAGAGTCTCCTGCTGAATCTTAGTTTGTTGCTCTGCATGGCCGATTAAACTTCCTGCGCCAGTGCCTCCACCGCCACCAACTGAGGCCAAGCTAGAAACTCCAAAATTCTGGCTGAAGCTTTGGTTGGAAAAGCCTTCGTTATTTTTGCTGTTCTTCGCGACGCCTTCGAATTTTTTACCTGCCTCTTCGATCTTTGCCCACATTTCAGGCGTTCCGAATGTTACAGATTTGAAAATGTCTTTCAGGCTTTCTGCCAATGATGCTTTTTCTTCCTTCGGCGTTTCCGATGGCTCCGCATATCCAGCCGCGACACCTTCAAGGGTGCTATCACGGTCTTTTTTCATGTCGTTGGCTGTGGACTCATCAAGGAATCCCATCATAACCGCCATGGAGTCGAGCAGGTCAGCGGCTTTGTTGAGAGCGGCTAAAAATCCAAGAGAGAAAAATTCAATCACTCTGCCGAATGCGCTTTGCAAAGTCTCGTAGAGATAGACGCCAATGCTTTTGATCGACTCCCAAATCGTGGAAAGAGCTTCCTCGAATCCCATTGATGCAAACAAGGCGATGCATTTGCCCAAAATTTCCGAGGCATACTTAAACGCAGCGGCGGCAAGTTCGCCCATGGTCTGCCAGAGTTGGCCGTCAACGGCAAGCTGGTATATAATACCAACGGCCTTAGCGATGGGCTCGGCGAAAGCCTGACCCCATGCGCTCAAATCTAGGGCCGCTAGCCTGTCCAGTAGTGGGTTGATAACTGGCGCGATTTGATCCGCGACGCCGAGCCAGAAACCTTTGATCCGCTCGCCCACGGCGAACAGTTTGAGAGAGATGTCGCGGAAAATATTCGCGTCCCGCTCCATGATCTCGGCATTTTTGCCAAGCAGTTTGCCCGCCTCGCTGAAAGTCACGCCCTTTTCGACGGCGGTTTTGAATTGGAGATACTGGCCGGTTGCCATCCCGGTGGCGTGAGCCATGTTCGCCAATTCCTCCCCGGTCATGAAAATTTGAAGGAGGTTGTCCTTCATCGCTCCCGCAAAGGACGCCAGGGCGGAAGCGCCTTTTGTGAATGCACTAGCGAGGATGTTCCCGGCGGCGACAGCCAGCGTATCGCGGATGAAAGATCCCATTTGCTGCGCGATCTTCATCACTGCCTTGCCCCCGGCCTCGAACGCCGAGAAATCGAGCCCAATCGTCGCCTGGGCGCTGCCTTTTTTAGCCATCCTTGAGCATTATTCCAAAATTCTCATAATGCAAACTGATTGCAGTATCGTGCCGGGGCTTGCCGATCTCGCGGTTGATCCAGTCGTGAGCAGCAACGGTCCAGTTGTGGAATGCCTCACGGCCTGCCAGCGAGGGCGGCTGGCGCTCCACGAGCAGGCACCATTTACGGTGGCACGACGAGCAGCCAGTTGAATTATCCTCCACGATCTTTCCCCACGAGGCCAGCCATTGCACAGCGCCTGCCCGTGCCGCGTCGTCAGCGATCTCGGGGTATTGGAGCGCGTAGGCGTGAAGGACGCGCCATAGGGCATTGCCAACGGCTGCGTTCATAGGCCGGAGTCATTCGCGGCCTGTGCCAGTTTGCGGTTGATGTAATCCACCATGTCAGCGGTCTCGGCGTCGAGCGCCTGCTGCATGGCGTTGCCTTTGATCTCTGCCGTATGCTCCGCCCCTGGTTGCTCGTTGATGAGTGTCACCTGCACGCTGGCGCTGCCACGCTTTTGCTCAATTTTGCCACGCTTGGGGCCGTTGACTCGCTTCGGAATCTTGGGGGAGCCGCCGAGTGCTTCCACAGCGGGAAACCATCCCGTGGCGGTGAACATGCGGGCGTTCACGCGGGCGCGGATTTCTGCCTTGATTTGCTTCGCCCGCTTTCCTCCTTTTTTCTGGATGCCGCCACGCACCTTGAGAGCAAAGCCTATTTTCGCCGCATCCGCCTTGATCTGCGCGGCAGTAGGGGCGTTTCCCTTGTAGATCGTGATGAGCTTCATCCCCACATTTTTCGCCCTCCGCTTCACTTCGGTATCAGGATCAACGTTTTTTCGCAGGTCGAGATACTGCTTCAACGCCGCTTTCATGGCGCTGTCGTCGTATGTGAAGGCGTCGGGCATGGGTGAAATTAGCACACAAAAACGCCGCTGGCAAAACCAGCGGCGCTTTCGTTTTCTTCGTGCTGCTACTCGTCTCCCTGCGGCTGAGTCCAGACATCAGCGGTGATGATCCGCTGACTTGTGAGACACACCAGCGGCTGTTGCTGGCGAAGTCCCATCTTGGACTCCCACGCGGCGCGGCGGTCAACGACTCGGATCGTGACAGCTTTGACGCGCTCGTTTCGGTGTGCGCGCTCCTTGGCTGCATCGGTGGCAGCAGTCAGTGCTGCTTCCAGTTCCACGACGCGGGCTTTAAGGCTCGCATCCTGGACGATCACGACGTGCGCTTGCATGCTTCGCAGCTTGGCGGCTGTGTCAGGCATGCGGGCGATGGTCTCGGCGCGGGGCGGCATGCGGAGCGTTTGACGGCTGCGCAGGGTGATGGTTGGCGATTTCGTGTTTCTCATGTGGTTACTTTGGTTCGTTTACCGGGCTACCGGCGGAGCGTGATTCGTAGTGGGAAAGAAAGCGTTCGATTTCATCGGCTACCGTGACGGGCGGGCCGTTTCCGAGGATTTGCCCCTCACCGGTCCCGCACATCCAGCCGATGCACAGGGAGTCGATGAAAGGATCTTCTTTTTTGAGGGCGTTGAGTCGTTCGAGGAATGATGGATTCATATTTTTGCTTTTTTCGGTCTGCCTCGAGGGCGAGAGCCGGGTTTAACGGGTGCCGCGCCGTTTTTTCTCACGGCCTCGGCTTTTTTGCGGGACTTCGCCGCCCCCATGATGGAGGCGGCGTTGATTTCGTCGGCATGGCCGCATTGTGTGCATGTGTGAGTCATGGCGGTTAGCGGGAACCGGAAAGCAGGGCAAATGGCGGGCGGATATTTAGTCCGCAGGGGCCTTTTGTGCTGTTTAGCCGTTTTGCTGTCTGTTTTCTTCAGCATCCACCTCGTAGCGAATATCGCTGCCGTCTTCCGCCCTGATGCTGTACGTGACGTAGGAGTTTTGTCCGTTTGCGCGACGTACAGCCTTGGAGTGCTTGATGCGCTTCGCGACCGCTGTAGCAATGGTGCGATGGGTGCTGATAATGGTATTATTAAAGGTGTCGGTAAGGATGATTTTCATATTTTCGTTTCTTAGTGGTTTGCTCTGACAAGTGATAATAACCTAACGCTTGGTTTACGCAAGTGAAGAATGAAATATTTCTGAAACTTTTTTTGTAATCGCCTCTTTTGACAGTGAGCACGGGAAAATTCAGAAAGCGCATTTGACAGTGAGCACGGGTGATTCTCCCTCTTGACTGTGCCTTTCAGTCAGTGCATAATTCGCCCGACTCCAAAAGAGTCTGCTTCGGGTGCAACTGGAGCCAATCCAGCTATCCCGAAGCGAAAGCCTGATTTCCGTCTGCACCCCGGAGTCAGGCTTTTTTCATGTCCTGATTCTTGGCCCTCTCAGTCAAAGGGGCCAGCGAAGCGGAGACGCCAGCAACGCGACTATGCAGCCGGTGAGACGGCAGTGCTTAACACCGCGTCAAACGTGCTGGACTCGCAGGGAGCCGTCATAATACGGTGCTAGTGCGAGGATAAACAAAACTGGCAGGGTTCCCCTCGTCCTTCCCGCTTACCAGTGGGGAGGAGGGAGGGGTTTGCCTGAATGCTGACGCGAATCTATTCCTTCCCACGCAAAGCCGCCAGCAACAGTCCCCGCGCCTGCTCTGTCACGTCCTCGGCAACGTCGTATTCGTCGATCCAGACCGGATGAGCGCCGTTATTTAGGGCCAGGGCGCAGAGATACTGCTGCCCCCGTGCGAACGGAAGCCTTTTCAAAAGCTCCGCCTCACTCATGCCCAGAGGCCCCGCCAAGGCTATGACGTAACCGGCGCGGAAGCAGGGTCGCGCTTTTTTTTTGCATCGCCATCGACTGCGGGGCCATCGTCATTCTCCACAACGGCGGTTGAGCGGTTGATCTTCGCAAACTCGGCTTGCACGTCAGCCATCGCCTCCATGATCTCCGCCATGGTCTTTTCATTCATCACCCGGCGCCGGAGTTTGGCGAGATGGGTAATATCATCGTCGCACGCATCCATTTCGGAATCTTCGCACGTCAGGAGCGCGATAACCTCCGCGATTTTCGGCACGATGGCCCCGGCTTTCGTCGGATCAAACTCGGCGCTTTTTGGCGACAGGATGAGATGGAATTTTTTGGGGTCAATGCCGATGGATTTGAAGCCAGCGGCCCCGGTGATGAAGAAATTGTTAGCACGACGGAGGATGTCTACGACGAGCGCCGTCACACGGCGGCATGGCTTGAATCCCACGATTGCAGCTTTTGTGCCGCTGAATGCGTCGTCAAGGTTCTGCTCGCGTTGAGCCTCGGGGGCCAGTTTGGATGCGTCTAGGAGTGCCATGGTGGTCAATCTGCGCCACGGAAAAGCCGCTCGCTCCTCCGGTTGGCGGTGGTTTCGGATTCGAGCGGGTTAAGCGTCACAGCCACGCCGTTTCTTTTTAGCGATCGGCAGAATTTCAGGAAAGGATTGCGGTTCAGCTCCTGGATGCTGTCACACATGACGCACCAGTTACAGAGATGGTCGTAGAGGACCTGGATCACGAACTGCAAAGAAGCATCGACGCCGCCGCGCTTCACTCGTTCGGCCAGGTCGGTCATTTCGGCGCGCTCGCTGCTGTTGATCGTTCCAATCTCGTTTTTCTGGCGGAGTTTCGCCAGTGCATGCCCGGCGGCGACCATGGAGCACGTCAGGCGCTTAAAAAGCGGATGCTCGATCTCATACGCGAAGGAAATTTCCACCGTCGCAAGGTCATTCATGCCGCCGACTTCCGTAATTCCCTTTTGCGTAACTGAAACGATGCGTTTGGCGTCGTAAGTGACCATGATCGGCAGCGTGCCACGAGCGGGAAAGCCGAGACTGCCAAGGGAGCAAGCCAGCATCGGGTCTTTCGTTGACCATATGCCGGTTGCGGGCGCGAGTTGATCTAAAAGCCCGAGGGCAGACATTAGATGCCGTCGTTATTCTCGGCGCTGGCGCGGAACTTTGCCCATTCGCCTGCCGTCTCGGTGTAGTCCGCGCTGACGCAGACGTAAACACTACCGGGTGAGGCCATGTTGCCGGTCCACGCGGTGCCAGGTGCCGTCATCGACGCGCCCACGACAGAAACGCAGATGCCGCCAGCTCCGCCGCCGGTGATCTCGCCCTCGGCGTCGTGCGCAGACATCACATTTTTCGTGAACCCCTGCACATTTTGCCCGCAGGCATCGACGGTCTTTTTGTATTCGCAGGTGGTTTTTGCAGAATACGATTTCGCGTTGATGCCGGAAATCGTGCCGACACAACGAGAGAGAAAAGCGGTGGAGCCAAAATTAGCCATGATAGTGTGCGGTGAAAATTACAGAACAGGTTTCTTCAGTTTTGCCGCCGCGTTGAAAGTTTGCCCCATTGCAACTAATTTGCAAGAGTAAACCGCCTGATGGGCTTTGTCGGTGGGCGTGCTGTCTGTCGATGTGACGCGGATTTCGTAGCAATGCCAGTCGTTACGGATGGCGGAAAGTTCGGCAGAAAGCTGCTTCCAATGGATCGACAGAATCTCTTCGATGGCTGCGCATTTCGCCTCGTAATCGGTCAGGCTGTCTCCCGCAGGGAGCCGCACGGGGTAGAGCAACGTGATTTCCGCCTCAACGGCATAGACTCCTGACGGCGGGGCATCTTCCTCGCCCTGCTTGCAGGCAATGATTATGTCACCGTGGCGTTTTAGAGATTCCCCGGCCTGCTCGCGAAACTGGACGTTGGCAAGCACAGGATGAGCCTGGAATCGAGCAATCAAAGCCAATTCCGCTTTTTTCGTCAGCTTCATGTGCTCGCGTCCTCCGGTTCGCAGGTGGCAATTAGCTCATCCCCGTTTTCGTCGAATCCTTCGCTAATGGATGTGATGGTGAAGTTTTTCCACTCGCCCTTTGCCATGATGGCAACGGTGTGATGCTGCGCGGGGCGGTCCTTGTCGTTAAATTGAGATTGGCTGAAAACGAGGGTGATTGTTCCTGTCGCGCCCATGCCGCCAGCTTCCAACGGCATGCCCGCTTGCCCATCGTCCAGGCTGGCTTGGAACTCTACGTTGTCCCATCGCACCGTGACTGTCAGCCACGCCAGAGAGGCATGGAAGATGCGGTTTAGCTCCGCCTTGTCAGCGCCGAGGATGGTTCCCGATGGCAGCACGCCTTGCCAGTTCGCGTCGTTCGCCTTGCGGTTGGCGTCCCAAAATCCAGACGGATCATTCGCGTAAGCCGGTGCTGGCTTCTGCTGATTTTGGGGGCTGTTGACAGTGCGTGGCATGTTCAGTAGGTGCCAGGGATGGGATAGAGTGCGCTGCCCTCGTGTTGCGCAGCACACCGCCGGTCGATGAGGATTCGCCCGCCGATGGAGCGCCATAGATCACAAAAGGCGAAGTCGTCAGAATGTCCACCGAGAAGATTGCGCCAGAACTCCCACGATGGACGGCCAGTCTGTGCGCAGGTGTATGCTTGAACGTGATCCTTCAGCATCTCGAAAACGGAGCGATGCACGCGCATGAATCCTCGCGCCGTGCGCTTCACTTCGCAGAGAATTTGTTCCCCGTGGAACGGCTGCGGGTTTTCTGGCAGCGGTTCTGCTGGATAGGTCAGCCCGACTTCCTTCTTTGGGTAGATGCCAAAAACAAGCAGCTCGTCATGCGAAAGCAGGAAGTCGATTTGCTGCCGCGTGAAAACAACGTCGGTGTCGATGATGATCATCTCGTCGCACTCGCTTTCGAGAAACGCAGAGGCGGCCATGTTCATCGCACCGTCTGGGTAAGGATAGCTGAAGCTCTGCGCGACGAATGCGCGGCCAGAGAATGCGCCGAGCATTGAGATTGCCCAACTCGTGCGGGAAAGTCCCATACCATTATCCACTATTGGAATGTAAAAAGGCTTGCTCATTTGGTGATGTTGGAAAGAAAAAAACCCCAAGAATAGAAGCGGCGGCAACTACACGAGGGGCAATTCTGCGCGCCATGACGCGTCGCAAATTATTTCACTGGGTCGAATGCGAGGCGGAAATCAGCGTCCGTCCCCTGCCAGGTATGAGCGGTATTTTTCGCCGTGTGCGTCATTTCGTAGCTGTTCGGCGCGTGGATGCACAGAGCATACCGCTCGCCGGTTGCACGATGCACAAAGATGCCATGCGTGTATTCGTGGTCGAGCGGCTGCGCCGGGTCGATAACATCCGCTTTTTCAGGAGTTACGATCACCGGCAGCAATGACGGCGGAGGCGCGGGGCGGTTCGCTTCGTCGTCGAGTTCAAGCGCGGCGCGCAGATCATGCACGCTGCCGTTAAGGTCGATGTTTGCGCCGGTCTCGTTTCGCTGATTCGCGATGTCGAGCGCCTGCTTGCGCGAGAGGTTGTCGTATTTAGCCATGGATATTTACGAGGTGTTGTTTGGGTGAAGCGTGGAAGTAAAACGGGGCGCTCCGCCTTTCAGCAAAGCGCCCCGCTGAGAACAACCACACGAAGAAATTAGCTATACTGCGTTGCGATGAGATCGCCAGCGCGATTATTCGTCAGCGTAGGCTTATGGCTCATTTCGATTCGCAGAACTTCCGACTTGCGGGCAAGGTCGGGATACTGCTCGACGTAATAGCCACCTGCACCGGTGAAGTCGTGAGCGTCCTTGGACAGCGAAGGCATGCCGGAGGAATCGAAGCCGTTCCAGAACACGTTGGCCCCGATGCCGGAGAGCGTTGGAACCGCCACGCCGTCTGTCTCGCTTGCAGTGCCAGTGTTGCCAGCTTTGCAGACGAGCATGTAGGTGTTAGCCCAGATCGCAGTCAGCGACGGCGTGGCGCCATCGGCGGCGCTGTTGTAGTAGTTGTCGCCCACGAGAACCTGCTTGATGCCGTAGGGTGCAAGGCATGAGGTGAAGTTCGCGAGATTGACTTCCGTGATGGCGTTGTAGGTGCCTCGCACGAACTGGAGTGTGTTCTGGCAGGTGCCGACACGATACCAGACCGGGCCGGACATCACAACCGTATCAGGGCGCTCGCCGTTGGCGATGATGCGGCGGATGGAGGCAAGGATGTCCTGGATCGGATTCATCCCTGATGCACCGAGCACGTCACGGTTGGCGGCGGTGTAGGCAACGCCGCTGTTCGCCGCGGAACCCGCAACGTAGAGACTGCCGCTGCCGACAGTCGCGGCAGCGATGAGGTATTCTTTCGTCAGAGCGCCGATCTCGGAGCCGAAACGGCCAGCGAAGAAGCTGAGAACGTCGAAGCGATTGGCGTAGTCGAGCACCATTTCACGCGGCACCATGATTTCGACACCACGAGGAGTGACGGTCAGAGTGGCGTCGCCAAACGTGGCGGACATGCGCTGGTAGCTCGTGCCCTGCGCGCGAATGTATTTGTCCGCGCCGATATGGCGAAGGCCGAGGCTCCCGCCGAGCGTGGCCTTGACCATGTGAGCATTGCGCCAGTTGATGCCGAGTCCGCCGAGAAGTTGATCACCGATACAACCCTGGACGGCCCCTTGACCCTCCACGATTGCAAGGCCGAGTTCTTCGCGTGGAGTGGCACCGGATGTAGGATAGGCGGGCATGACTTTTTAGTTTTGAGAGGTGATTTTGAAGAGGGGTGGATTATGCGACGCTGAACAGCTTCACCGATCCAAGCACGGCATCAGCGGAAGCGGCCTGCACCCACCGGCCCATGAGAGCGGCATTCGTGGAGGTCTTGGAAAACTTGCCGGACGCAGCGGCATAGGCGAGATCACCGATGGCACATGCCTCAGATGCGAGCGCCGGAACGATGCCCTCGTTTGCATCATAGGCCGCAATGACCTGCGATGCAGCGCCGTCAGTGGCAAGGACATAATCCCCACGAGCGGTGGCATCCTGAACAGCGCAGAGGCCAGAAGAGTTGGTCGTGACGCGAACGCCACGAACGGCGCTGGCGGCGGTGAGAGTAACGGTGAGGAGCGAGGCTCCGGTATCACATGCAAGTTCGGCCATATTGTTAGGAGGTCAGAAGTGGGGGCGTCGGGTGAGGGTGATTAGGAGCGGAACTTGTGATAGAGGTCCGGCTTGTCTTTCGCCATGCGGGCGATGGCGGAGGCGCGATTTGCACAACCCGTGGAAAGCTGGGTGGCGATGAAGGTTTCGCCGTCTTCGATTGCTGTCGGAGCAGCGGCCTCGCCAGTCTTGACGAATCCCGTTGACAGTTTCGTGAATGTGTCGTTGGCGACTTTGAGCGCGGCCTTTTCGATCAGCGCGTTCATTTTCTCCTGAGCGGATTCATCGTCCTTTTTCTTGGCATCTTCCTCTTTCTTCTTGTCCTCGTCGCTTTTTTCAGCGGGCGGAGCTTCGAGCTTGGCGAGACGTTCCTCGATTGTGCTGCTGCCCTTGGCGGTGGCAACGGCCTTGTTGATCATATCGCCAATGGCGGTCAAGTCTTCGGGAGAGAGGGGCATAGATTCAGGTGGTGATTCGATTTCTTCAAACAATGAATTAGTCGCCGCCGGACTGTCCACGAGGTCAATGCTACCCAAACGCAAACAATTTGCAATAGCAATTTTCTTTCCGGTGGCATCCTTGCCCATCGTGTATGCACTTTGGAAGTCGATGGAGTTGCCGAACTCGTCAGCGAAACGGGAGGCGATGCCCTCCACAAATGAGCGGTGCGGAGTGCCTTCGAGGAACCTCAAATCAGCGTAAACATTCGTTCCTTCCACGCGGAAATTGGAGTAACCGCCGAACGTGTCGCGCACGGTTTCGCCGTGGTCGAGTTTCGCTTTCACCTCGGAGCGCGAGTTGCCAGACTGCGCGACTTCCGCCAGTGTCTGCGCGGTGATGTAGATGGGGATTTTCTCCAGCTTCTCATGCGCGGCGTCGTCAGGATTGAACGGACGCAGCTTGCCGTTTTGCTCAACGCAGAAATGCCCCTTGGCCGGCCCTTCAGATATCACGAGCACGCTGTTGATGCCATCGCTGCCAACGGTCTGCTTGGCTTCAAACAGGGTAAAGAACTCTGAACGAATGATGTTTTTCTTTTTCATGATTTGTTATCCTCCGGTGGTGAGAACGGTTTCTGCTGTCGGGTTTGCGTTCAGAGCATGGAGCACGCTTTCTGCCACATCTTTGATGTTTGGATCATCGGGATCATCATCTGCCAGCGCCGTTGTTATTTCCGCAGTGATGGCGGGCACGTCCTCACTGACGCCATGCTCCCAGAGTTGCACAAGCTGCGGATATTTTTCAGCGTCCAGGCCGTCAACCCAGTCGCCAAACTCAGACCAGCCGAGATTGGAAGCGACCTGGTATTGATTGCCGTCTTCGTCGAATTGGATGTAAAGACTCATCGTGCGCCGGGTGGGAGTTTTCGCGTTGGAGTGTCGAACAAAGATTTCAATTCAGCAACATCCTTCACTTGATGCATGCCGTTGAAACGAAATGAACCGTAACCTCTGCGGTAGTAGATTTTTCTTTTTGATTCATCGTGCTTGCCTTCACCCTTCGCATTAAATACGGCGGAATCGTCAATCACGACGGTGTGAATGGTGGCCTTGTTTTTACGCTCCCATGATTTCTTCCGAGCGATAGCATCGCCCTTCATGGTTATTTTACCGTTGCTGTTGGCAACAACGGTTTTCAATTCGATGCCATGCTTAACAACGCCGTTTGGTCCGGCAATAGCGATGTCAATAGGCTCGCCATCTGGGAAGGAGACTCCGCCAAGACTCTTCGCCATGCGCGGCTCGTTGTGCTCTTCGGCGTAGCGTTGGATGTGCTTATCAACCATCACATGCGCTGCTTTTGCCCTCTGTGATTTCTCACTCAGAGCGGGGACCGCTGTTTTGTTTGGCGTAGCTTTCGCAGGAGTTCGCGAAGCTGTCTTCGTGTCTTTTTTGGCGGGATCGCGCCCGCCACCACCGGGGCCAAATTCTCCATCCTTGGCTCTTGGGTGTTTGCCTTCGTCCCATTTTTCATCAAGGCGCGTCCGCAAATCATCAAGCCTGTCACTGAGTGATGCCAGCTTAGAATCTACGGGCTCACTTTTTTTTTGAGCCTCTTCGGGTTGATCTTTCGGCGTTGGATTCGGCCCCATCATCTGAATGTGAGGCATCACGTCCTGCCATGTCATGGCAACGCCAGTGCTGTCTTTGATGCGTTGCGCGGTGCGGATAGCGCGCTCCATCTTGCTCTCCGCTTCGTATTCAAGCTCTTGATCCACGTCATCCCAATATCGGCCTTCCTCTGCGCAAATGTCAGCCATGGAGCGGATGCCCTGAGCATTCTCTTTGAGGTTCGCGTCGGACTCGCGCCCCACGTCAACAGACGAGCGAGCGGGGAACATCCATTGCCCCTTATCCCAGTTTTTCACATACGGGATTTCATCGCGCATGATGCCGGAAAGGAGCGCCTTATTTTTGATCTCGTCGAGCGCCGTACGTTGCAGCCACCGCTGCCCGATAGGGCCGTCCTCAAACGTGCGGCTCGCCCATTCGCCAATTAGTCGCGTGTAGGTGCCAGGGAGCCCCATCATGACGTAAACGAAGGGCAGCGGCAGGTTGAGCGCGCCCGCGATCTGCTGAAGCTTCACAATCATGAAGTCCATTTCTTGGGGCGATGGCGTCTTGCCCTCGATCATCTTCACTTCCATTCCCGGCTCGCCGTAGAGCACTTCACCGGCGGCCATCGGTTGCAGCCGTCCGCGTGTCACTGAGTTGCTTGGCTCATCGAGGTAGTTCGTCGATGGCTGCGGAGCCATGCCGTTGGCTGTGTTGATCTGGCCGACTTTGAAACCTGCCCACTGAATTTTATTAAGCCATGCCTTTTCGATGCGGCGGAAGTCGGCGGCATCGTTCAATACCGCATGGAATGGCGTCTTGGCTTTGTATTCGTCAGAGCGAGTCACCGGGTTGAGGTGGCTGAAATGTGAAGCAGGAACCTCGTCAACGAAAATGAACTGGCTGTTTACCGTCTGCTTGTAGATTCGGTATGCCACGGGAGCGCCGTTGGCGTCGATCACGACTCCGCGAATCACATGGTTGTTGCCGCTCACGACTTGACGCGGGTTGCCGATGTTTTCACCCTCCACGTTTTGAATCTGGAAGGTTCCGTCTGGGTGATGGTGATGAATGATGCCGTGGTCGCCTTGCACGAGGCACCCACTCACTCCCATGTTCATCTGGTCAACGAAATGGAACCGGCGCGTTACATCCGATTTCTTTGCCCACTTCTGCCAGAACTCGCGATAAAGCGCATTCTCCTTTCGGGTGCCGACCTGGGGAATGTATTGGAGATTCCCCACGACGTGCATCTTGAATCGGTCAATGATGCTTTTGATGAACGAGGAATCTCGAGCCAGTTCCTCGGCTCGCTGGATCATCGCCACGCTTTCAAGCTGGTGAATGATGTTGTCAGGTCCGCGTAGAGGCTGCGGAGGCGGGCGCTCCCGTCCTGAGCGTGCGGCCTCGTAACTGAGCTTTGTTCGCTGCTCGCGTGCAGCAAGTCGGGCGCTCATCCACGCGGGGGAGATGATGCCGATTAAGCTGTCAATGCGGGTAGGATTCATCCCTGTGAAAAGTCGGTGTAGTTCGACGCATAGCCGAGGTTTCCGTTTGCCGCGTTCTGTGCCTTCCACGCGATGGCGGCGGCGATGTTTGCAAGCTGGTCGTGCAGGTCGCGCTGCGTCGCCATAGCAACATTCCTGCCGTTCATGCTGTGAGACTGCCCTGCGCCTTCAATAGCCTTGATCTGCTGAAGGCACGAGGATTTCAACGCCTGAAGCGTCTCATCGTCCATCGTTCGATAGCGAGAATCAAGGGGCATTCAGGTGGCTGGTTATGCGTGCGCGCCGACTCCGCCGATGATGCCGAATGAAACCGTCGTCGTCGTGTTGGTCACGAAAAGGCAGGTGGTTTGATTCGCGGTGGAGATGTCGGCCAGAGGGCAAAGCATGCCAGGGGTAGCAGACTGGAAATGCGGAATACCGAGGCCGAGGGAATGCGTTCCGATGGCAAGATTTGGGTCAGAGGTGATCACCTGCAAATTTTGCCCAATGCCTGCGGTATTTCCAGCGATGCCGGCGACAGGAAGTTTTGTCGCATCATTGCCGTCCGCGAGCTTGTATGTGGCCGTGGCTGTGTCGAGAAAGACGGTCTGCCCGCCGTTTACTGCCGCCCCGGCCTTGCCGTTGAGTTTTACCGCCAAGGCGGAAGGGACAACGCTGCCCGCAGTGATAGATAGATCAGCCATAGTGACTGATTATTGCAAACAACTTGCATTAAGTCAATGCCGGGAAAATTAACCCGTTGCCGCTGGCTGGGTGTCGTCGGACAGTTCAGACGGCACAATACCGAAAAGGGCAGCGAGCACCAAATTCATTTCTTCGCAGGCTCGAATATGGTCGTCAGCATAGACCTGGTGCCAGCCGGTTTCAGTCGCTCCGGTGCGTTTGTTGAGGACGGATTTCAGCACCCACGAGTTGAGCTGGCTGAGGTAATCAGTCTGTCTTTTATTCGTCCCTTCGAACGTAATACCATGGATGTCGTCCGGCAGCTCCCACTTGCTACCCTGCCCGAGCAGCCGGTTGTATAGCGTGCTCCGCGCCCAATTTTTCGAGAAATGGAATCCCTCGCTGAACAGCGTCCCCTGCCGGTTCGTGCCGGTGAAAACGTCGATGAGGTCTTTTTTACCGAATGGCTTTTGAATCGCAGTGATGGCACCGGGGGCGCGGTGGTCGTAGTGCTTCCGCGATTCGTCGGCCATGAGCCAGAAATACCCATTTCGTGCGCAGATTTCCCGCACCTCCTTGCCCTCATGTCGGCAGTCAACGCCCACGCGGCGGGGCAGGACGCCGTAGAGCCTGCGCGTTTCTTCCACCTCGCCCCACGTATTGCAACGCTGTGCCGCAACGAGCCTAGATGCCCCTTCCTTGCTCCATGCACGCACGACAACCCACATGTGCCGCCCGTTCTTCGATTGCACGTCAACGGCCATGAAACGGGCGTGCTCGTCGTCCCATCGGAAGGCGTCCGCCACGGAATAGCCGCCGGTAACGATGGCCTGGGTGCCTCCGCTGACACGATTCTCCCACGTCTGCGCGAGGCGTTTTACGATGAAATTTCGCAGCAAGGTCAAGTCTCCGGTCTTTTGCCGCTCAATGGCTTTGATCCAGCTCTCCACGATCACCTCCCAAGCGACCCACGGAGCCGCTAATTGCGACGCGGTGAAGCTGCGGTTGTCGGGGGATGCCGTTGGATTGCCGATGATGTAGGAGCCGCGCCGGTTCATCTCCATTCGATCCGTGAGGTTGTCGCGGATCTCACAGCCGCACCCTTCGTGCGGGCATTTGAATTTGACCGTCTTGCGCACCTCCTGAAAATTCCACGCCTTGCCTTCCGGCTTCGTGATGTCGTTAGCTTCCCACACCAGCACACGCGGCTTTTCATTCCATCGAGGTCTGACAAGCTTCCCGCACTCGGGGCAGCCAATGTGCCATTCCTCCTGTGTCCCCGCGTCAAACGCAAGCTGCTGCTCGCTGCCCTCGTCGCCAGCGGTCGAGGTGTTGAGAATTTTTCCGTCCCAAAATGCGGAGCACCGGTCGCGGGCTTGATCGTGCATGCCCTTATCCCACAAATGCAACTCGTCGTTGATGATGTATTTCGCGCTCTTGCCCTGCGTGTTTGATTCGTTCGCCCCGAGGAATTTCAGATACATGTGAGCGAGCGCCGCCTCGTCCTTTCGCTTTGCTGCGTGCGTATCCGGCCAGAGTGACCGGAGGGCGGGCATGGGGCGAACGCGCTTCAAAACTCGATCTTCCGCGAAGTCGTGTGCGTCGTCGTCGGTCTGGCAATAAACGAGGATGTTGCCGGGGGCGTGTCGGACGATGTAGGCCACGAACATCTCAGAAAGCAGGTTCTTTCCCATCTGCGCTGCCAGTTGCAACGTCACCTCTCGAATGCGCGGATCACAAAGCGCCGCCGCTGGCTCCGCTAGATACGGGCTGTTGTCGATGCGGAAGACGCCGGAGATTGCAGCCTCGGGGCCGAGTTGGTAATGCTCTTCCGCGAAGTCGATCAATGGGGAACGCGGGATCATTCAGACTCTTCGAGAAAGCCCTTCACCCGTTCATTGAGTTGCGCCGCCGCTTCCCCGTTACGCTCATCGAGGTATTCCGCCACGTCGGACAATATCACTTTCGCGGCTTCGAGTTGCTGTTCAGGAGTGCTCATAGTTTTACGGTCTGGTTTATTTCAGGGAGCCCATACGGCTCCCAGTGATCGCCTTTGTCGATGATGTGCCAGCGTCGAACGCCTTCCGGTGTTTTCTGCGTGACCCTCGCGAACTCGTCATGCCTCATCCTCACACGCAGTTTGCCGGAGAGTCCCTTAATGGGCTTCATCCCTTGAATGCCGACAACAAACGGGATTCCTGCCATTCGATAGTTCATGGTGGTGGTGTTGGTTTCTGATTCATCGCCGCTTCGGCCAGCCACGAGGGTACAAGTCCCGCCCGTGTGCCGATGTCAAATGCCAGCGCCTGCGATTCTCGAATGATTGGATCAATGATATGCGCCACGTCCCCCGGTTTTTCAAGCCCCACGATACGCGGCACGGCGGTGCGGATGGCGTCAGACAGCCCGACCTGATGCCACGCGAGGAATGCGCGGGCATGTTCTACGACTTCCTCACGGGGGATCAGCTCGCCAGCGTCCCGCTTTGCCATTTCGATGTTCATCTCGTAGCGGAAAAGCTCCCGTGATCCTTTCAGCCATGCGTTCACCGCCTCGCGCCTATCCTCCGCTGTGGCCTCGTCGGATTCCAGTAATTCCATGAACTCCGCATGTGACGCGGCCTCGTATTCCTGGAGCCGTTTCAGCGCCGGACCAGCGCCGAGGCTTTTCAGTTCGCGCATGTCGAGCAGGTTTTTTACCTTGGACTCGCGCTGCTTGCGGGGATTTTCTGCCAGCCACTTTAGGACGGTCGGAATGTGAGACGCCCCATTTCTGCGGAATCCGAGACAGCCTCCATTTTTAGCCCGCTTGATTTCCGCCAAAGGAACGCCAGCCGCCGCCGCCGCTCCTGACAGCGTCGATTGCCATTCCGTCTGCACGGTCTTTTTAGTGTGGGGACTACGTTTTTTC
>Ga0194048_10000402_pt1 | contig 20846 bp, 22 predicted proteins | sample JunL225m_MetaG_FD_161685 | JGI IMG/M metagenome (GOLD analysis project Ga0194048, IMG submission 161685) | Anoxic zone freshwater microbial communities from boreal shield lake in IISD Experimental Lakes Area, Ontario, Canada - Jun2016-L222-5m | ecosystem: Environmental > Aquatic > Freshwater >...
GCACCTTGACTATGTCATTTCTAATGGTGCTGACGGTGTTGTTGTAACTGGAACCACAGGGGAGACCAGCACACTTACTGATGCTGAGAAGCTTCAGTTAGTCAAAGTTGGTAAGTCTGTTTCAGCTGGAAGAGCCAAGATCATTACCGGTGGTGGCTCTAACGAAACCGCGCACGCTATTCAGCTATACAAGGCTTCTGAAGCTGCTGGAGCAGATGGTGTCATGATTGTCACCCCTTATTACAACAAGCCAACTCAAGCTGGAGTGCTAACTCACTTCAGAATGATTGCTGATGCAACAGATCTTCCAGTTATTTTGTATGACATTCCAGGTAGAACCGGTATTCCAATTCAGTTTGAAACAATCCTTCGTGCAGCTAAGCATCCAAACATCATGGCAATCAAAGATGCCAAGGGTGATTTTGCTCAGGTTTCAAGAGTTCTAAACGAAACCGATCTGCTTTACTTCTCGGGTGATGACAGTAACGTGTTACCGCACATCTCTATCGGTGCAACAGGTTTGATTGGTGTCACAGCAAACATCGCACCTAAGGCTTACCGCGACATAGTCGATGCGACTAATCGCAACGATTTTGAAAGTGCCTTGAAAGTTCACACCGCATTAGAGCCATTAGTTCGCGCAGCCATGACACATGTGCCAGGAACTGTCGCCTCTAAATACATTTTGAATGGGCTAGGTCTAATTGACAGTCCTCGTGTCCGCTTGCCTCTTGTTGGCCCTGAGGAATCAGAAGCTGCCAGGATCGAAGCGGATATAGACAAGGTTGGCACTGTGCCTGGCTTGAACTTTACAAACTTCCGTCCAGATCGCAACGCAGCAGCCGGTGGTGCTCTGCCAAAGGTGGCTGGCACAACCAGATAGGTGTGCAGATGTTTGATGCTCTACCAAATCCACCAGCTCTAAAAGCTGGAACCCTACGAATCATTCCACTTGGTGGAATAGGTGAAATCGGTCGTAACATGACCGTGTTTGAAATAGATGGCAAGCTACTTATCGTCGATTGCGGTGTCTTATTTCCTGAAGAGAGCCAGCCTGGTGTTGACCTTATTCTTCCTGACTTCAATTACCTCAATGACCGGTTAGCAGACATTATCGGAATCGTGCTAACCCATGGTCACGAAGACCACATCGGCGGAGTGCCATATCTTTTGAAGATGCGTGCAGATATTCCAATGTATGGATCTGAGCTAACTCTTGCTTTTGTTGATGCGAAACTAAAAGAACACAAGATTCTTGGTCACCAGTATGTTGTTCGCGAAGGAGATCGAAAGACTGTTGCTGGTTTTGATCTAGAGTTCATCGCAGTTAACCACTCGATTCCTGATGCTTTAGCAGTTGTTATCAGAACCAAAGCAGGCTCTGTTTTACACACCGGTGATTTCAAGATGGATCAGTTGCCGCTTGATAACAGGCTTACCGACCTTAGAGCTTTTGCTCGCATCGGTGAAGAAGGCCTTGATTTATTTATGGCTGATTCAACTAATGCCGATGTGCCAGGGTTCACCCCACTAGAAAAAGACATCGGTCCGGTAATTGATGATGTTATTTCTAGAACACCTGGCAAAGTAATTGTCGCTAGCTTCTCATCCCATGTTCATCGTGTTCAGCAGGTACTAAACGCAGCAGCAGCTCATAACCGCAAGGTTGCTCTTGTTGGTAGATCTATGGTTCGTAACATGCAGATTGCATCTGATCTTGGTTATCTTGATGCACCAAAAGATATTTTCATTGATTTCAAAGATGCAGATAGCATCCCTGAGAACGAAATTGTTTACATGTGTACTGGTTCTCAAGGTGAACCGATGGCTGTACTTTCAAAGATGGCTAATAGTGAGCACCAGATAACTGTTGGTGAAGGTGACACCGTAATTCTTGCCTCATCGCTGATTCCAGGTAATGAGAATGCCGTTTACCGTGTAATTGATCAGCTCACTCGTCTAAGGGCAAACGTTGTTCACAAGGGTAATGCCAAGGTGCACGTTTCAGGCCATGCGGCAGCAGGAGAGCTCCTCTACTGCTACAACATCTTGAAGCCTAAGAACGCTATGCCAGTCCATGGTGAATATCGTCACCTAATTGCTAATGGCGCATTAGCTGAAAAGACCGGCATCCCAACAGAGCGAGTACTCATTGTTGAAGATGGTTGGGTTGTTGACCTAGTCGATGGTCGAGCTCAAGTTGTCGGTGCTGTTGAATGCGGGATGCTTTTTGTAGATGGTAAAACTGTTGGCAAGATCACTGAGGATGACCTAAAAGACCGCAGATTGCTATCTCAAGAAGGTTTTATCTCGATTTTTGCCGTAATGGATAAAGACACCGGTCGAATCATTGTTGGTCCTGAAATTAGAGCCAAGGCTTATGCCGAAGATGACCACGTCTTTGATGATGTGAAGCCTCTGATTGAAAAGGCTCTTGGGGAGGCAGCCCAAGAAGGTATAAGGGATACTTACGCCATGCAGCAGGTCATTAGACGCACTATTGGCACTTGGGTCAACCGCAATCACCGCAGAAGACCTGTAATTATTCCCGTTGTCATAGAAGGCTAATAAGCCGCTGGCGTAACCTTTCCTGCCCTGCCTGACCTGTATTGACGGGGGTCGCTGTTATTTTTGAACTCATGGCATCACGTAAACCAGCTAAACCTCGCGGCAGGGTCGCACCCGCTAAGCAGAGTAAAGCACCCAAAGCCCAGAGAGAGCGCCACAATTGGCTGCTCCGTTCCATAGCTTGGGTATACCTTGCTGGTGCTGCGGTAATCGGCTGGCTTGCTCGTTCTCTTACTTCAGAGAAGATTGCTAAAGAAGATCGTCGAGACGGTGCACCCTTTGCACTGTTCTTACTAGGTGTTGCTGGAGCCATTGACACTTGGTTCTTCCCCGCACAAGTTGGGCAGCCAGATAACATCGCCAAGACTCTGAATGATTGGACTGCAGGGTTACTATTTGGTCGTCTTTCAGTTGCGCTACCGGTGGTAATGATTGTCTTCTCCATGTATTTGATGAGACATCCATCGACTGTTCGAGATAACACCAGAGTTGGTCTTGGCTGGGTTGTGTTGTTGATCAGCGTTGCTGGTTTCTTCCATTTATTTAGTTCTCAACCTCAGCCCTCCAGTGGAGATTTACCTCAAGCCGGCGGGTTATTTGGTTGGCTAATTACTGTGGTGTTTATAAACACCATCACGGTTTGGGGAGCAGGTGCAGTAGTTGGAATCTTGGCAATAGGTTCGCTTCTAATTATGACTAAGACTGCACCGAATAAAGTCAAAGCAAGAATTGTTGAGCTTTACCATCATCTATTCCCGGGTTCTGATAAAGAGACTGAAGAAGTTGAAGAAGAAGTTGATGACGCTTTTGATGGAACTAAGGTTCCTTGGTGGAAGAGATCTAGATCAGAAAAAGAAGCGTATGACACACCGGTTGTAACGGGTGACGAAACGATGACTCTGGAAGAAATATTTGATGCTCAGGAAGCGGAAACAAACACTGAGCCAATTGCGATTGCTGACGAGAACGTAACTGAACCGATTGCAGTTATTGCAGAGACAACTGTGTTGGACCCTATTGAAACTGCTGTTGTATCAGCTCAGGAAGCCGCTCCTGCAAAACCAAAGCGTGCCTATGTTTTACCACCAGCTTCATTGCTATCAGCAGGAACACCACCAAAGGCAAAGACAGCAGCTAACGATGCTGTTGTTGAATCTTTGAACTCGGTATTCCAAGAGTTCGGTGTTGATGCCAAGGTGAGTGGTTTCTCAAGAGGGCCAACCGTTACCAGATACGAAGTTGAAGTGAAACCTGGTGTGAAGGTGGAAGCTGTAACTCGTTTGGCTGGAAATATTTCTTATGCAGTAGCAAGCAACGAGGTAAGAATCCTTGCTCCAATTCCAGGTAAGTCCGCAATTGGTATTGAGATTCCGAACATAGATCGAGAAACAGTTTCTCTTGGCGATGTTTTACGCTCTTCAGTTGCTCAACAAAGCAAGCATCCACTAACCATCGGTATTGGTAAAGATGTTGAGGGCGGCTACGTGGTTGCAAACCTCGCCAAGATGCCGCACTTGCTCGTAGCTGGCGCAACTGGTGCAGGTAAGTCTTCATTTGTGAACTCCATGATTTCTTCGGTGTTGATGCGCTCTAAGCCTGCTGAAGTTCGAATGGTTTTGATTGATCCTAAGCGAGTTGAGTTAGCTGCTTACGAAGGTGTTCCTCACCTTATTACTCCAATCATCACTAACCCAAAAAAGGCAGCCGAAGCATTGCAATGGGTTGTGAAGGAAATGGATGCTCGCTACGACGATTTAGCTTCCTTTGGTTTCAAGCACGTTGATGACTTCAACCGAGCACTGGTTGCTGGGGAAGTAAAGCTGCCTGAAAACTCTTCGAGGAAGTTACAGCCATATCCGTATTTATTGGTTGTTGTTGACGAGCTTGCAGACTTGATGATTGTCGCACCAAGAGAAGTTGAAGACTCTATCGTTCGAATTACTCAGCTTGCTCGTGCTGCAGGTATCCACCTAGTTCTTGCAACGCAAAGACCTTCAGTTGATGTGGTGACAGGCCTTATCAAGGCAAACGTACCAAGCCGTTTAGCGTTCTCGGTTTCATCACTAACTGATTCAAGAGTTATTTTGGATCAGCAAGGTGCTGAAAAACTTATTGGTCAGGGTGACGCTTTGTTCTCGCCAATGGGAACCAACAAGCCGATGCGTGTTCAAGGTGCTTGGATTACCGAGAGTGAGTTGGCTACCATCGTGACTCACGTAAAGAATCAGATGCAGCCTGAGTATCGCCAGGATGTCAGCGAAGTCGCCACCAGAAATGTTGTTGATGCGGACATTGGCGATGACCTAGAAGTTCTTTTGCAGGCTGCTGAGTTGATTATTTCTTCACAGTTTGGCTCAACTTCAATGCTGCAGAGAAAACTTAGAGTTGGTTTTGCTAAAGCTGGTCGCTTGATGGACCTTCTGGAATCTAGAAATATTGTTGGACCAAGCGAAGGTTCTAAGGCTCGTGATGTGATGGTTCGACCTGAAGATCTACCAACAATTCTTGCTCAACTTCGTGGTGAAACCGGCAGCAAGGCTAGCACTCAGGTTACTCAAGCAGCAGCTGTTGTTGATCAAGGTGCAGGAGACTTCGCCGATTTTGTTGCACCAGCTACAGACGATGATGAAGATGATGGCGACGCGTGGCAGCTAACCGGAAGAAAATAGGAAGAAGCCACAGATGTTGAATGCTGCAAACTTAGTTACTATCGCAAGGATTCTCATTGCACCGGTGTTCCTCTGGTTTTTATATGTTTACTATCTACCAGGTCAAGTTGTTGGCTGGTATTTACTTTTAGCTTTCATCATCATCTCAGCTAGCGATGGAATTGATGGAGCGATTGCTCGCAGAAACAACACCGTGACCAAGTTGGGTAAGTTATTAGATCCAATTGCAGACAAGGTCTTGATTGGTGGAACTTTCTTAGTGCTGTCGCTCTTGAATGTCATGCTTTGGTGGGTGACTATTGCAATTTTGGTTCGGGAAATTGGTATGACTGTTTATCGACTAGTCGTACTTAGAGACAAAGTTATTCCTGCTTCCAGTAGTGGAAAGTTGAAAACCGTTATGCAATCAATTGCTTTGGGCTGGTTTATTTCACCGCTGAATCTATTGATGTTTAATCCAAGATTTGATATCGGTTATGGTCTCATTTACGGTGCAGTATTTCTAACTTGGTGGTCAGCCATCAAATACATCAGAGAGTCAAGATAAATGTCTGCCGCTGAACTTCTGAAACAGCTCGAGGGTAAAGGATTGAAACTTGCTATCGCTGAATCTCTAACTGGCGGATTGTTATGTAGTGAGCTAGTCGCTGTGCCGGGAGCATCAAATGTTGTTTTAGGTTCTGTTGTTGCCTATCAAACTGGGCTCAAAGCGTCTGTGCTCGGAGTGAATCCTCAGTTACTTGAATCAAATGGTGCAGTTGATCCAGAAGTTGCTGTTCAGATGGCTGAAGGAATTCGTTCCAGGATGTCCTTGCAACTTTTGCTCGCAACAGAGCACGTCATGGGTGTTTCAACCACTGGTGTTGCAGGTCCAGACGAACAAGATGGCAAACCGGTCGGAACTGTGTTCATAGCTGTGGCTGGAAAGCACGGGGTCAAGGTTTGGGAAGAGCATTTTTCTGGGGATAGGTCCTCAATCAGAGCCCAAAGTGTCGCCTCGGCAATTTCACATATTGGGGAATACTTAGCCCGCTAGCTTGGTTAGTTACTATGTGTAGGCAATCTGGACAGATTGAATTCCAAGGTAACTTTCAGCAATCTAAGGGCAAAATGTCACTAGAAACAGGTAAGTTATTTCTACGGGAAAGCAATTTCCCGGCAGGAACCAAAGATGGTTTTTGAAGCTCTATGAAAGGAGGCCCTAAATGGCTCTAGTTCGTCAAGAAATCGGTGATGTGCTTCGTGACCTCCGCCAGCAGAAGGGACACACCCTTCGTCAGGTAGCATCTCGTGCAGCAGTTGCATTGGGATACCTAAGCGAGATCGAGCGCGGCCAGAAGGAAGCCTCTTCGGAGATTCTTGCTTCTGTTGCTTATGCTCTAGATGTTCCAATCTCGCAGATTATGCGCCTAGTAGCAGAGCGTTTTGAAGCGGTTGAGACCGTTGTCATCCCTGACACAGTCCCAGTCGAGTTCGTAACTAGTTACGATTCACCAAGCTTGACCAATTCCCGCTAGGAATTGGCTATGGAACCCCCGAGGCAATGCTTCGGGGGTTCTTTTGTTTAAGACTTGCTGGTCTGGTTAGCAGGCATTTAGGGGCTTCTCGGGTTATCGTCTAACCGTGCGACTAAGCGACTTTCAAACATTGATGGCTAACGAGTTCGGGGCAGCCTATGCGGCTGTTCTGCTGCGGGACTTAGCCCTAATTGAGCTTGGTGATCTCACCGGCCAAAAGGCCCTTGATGCAGGTATTGACCCCAGAGAAGTGTGGGAGTCCATTTGCAAAGCCCAAAATGTCCCAAAAGAGCGTTGGCACGGTTTGAACAAAAAGCCGAAAGACAGACACGCCGAATAGATTTTTATTCGTAATTATGTTCGGATATTGCTAGGCTGTACACAGTTGAGTTTTTGGTAGAAGTTATCAACAATTCAGCGGAACACTCCCACCAAAGCAGTGTTCCTTCGTAGTGTCATGACAGCATAAAACCAGTCGCCCAGGCGGCAGAAAAGGAACGGCAATGCCATCAGAATCAGATCGCGACAAAGCGCTAGACACTGCGCTCGCGCAAATAGACAAACAATTCGGCAAGGGCTCAGTAATGAGACTTGGTTCGGATGAACGAGCTCCAGTTGAAGTTATCCCTTCTGGCTCCATCGCACTAGATGTTGCTTTGGGTATTGGCGGATTCCCTAAGGGGCGAATCGTAGAGATTTATGGACCTGAATCTTCAGGTAAGACCACAGTTGCTTTGCACGCTATTGCCAATTGCCAGAAGGCCGGTGGAATTGCTGTCTTCATCGACGCGGAACATGCACTAGACCCTGAGTATGCAAGAGCACTCGGTGTTGACATTGATGCGCTTCTAGTTAGCCAACCTGACACAGGTGAGCAGGCTTTGGAGATCGCTGACACATTGATTCGTTCCGGTTCGATTGACATCATCGTCATCGACTCAGTGGCCGCTTTGGTGCCTAGAGCTGAAATTGAAGGTGAAATGGGAGACTCACACATGGGTCTGCAGGCTCGTCTAATGTCTCAGGCTCTAAGAAAGCTAACTGGTGTTCTAAGTAATACCAAGACCACAGCAATCTTCATTAACCAGTTGCGTGAAAAGATTGGTGTCTTCTTTGGATCTCCTGAAACTACAGCTGGCGGTAAAGCACTTAAGTTTTACGCTTCTGTTCGTCTAGATGTTAGACGCATCGAAACTTTAAAAGATGGCCAGGATGCAGTTGGTAACCGCACTCGCGTCAAGGTTGTCAAGAACAAGATGGCACCTCCTTTCAAGCAAGCTGAATTCGACATTATTTACGGAGTAGGTATTTCTCGTGAAGGAAGCTTGCTCGACTTCGGTGTTGAGCAAGAGATTGTCAAGAAATCTGGTGCTTGGTATACCTATGAAGGCGAACAGCTCGGTCAGGGTAAAGAGAATTCAAGAAATTACCTGATTGAGAACCCGGCAGTAGCTAACGAGATTGAACAGAAGATAAAGACAAAGCTTGGTATTGGAGTTCCACGAGTAGTTGCTGATCTTCCTGTTGAAGAAGCCACAGAACTCAAAGCGGTAAACGACTAAACATGGACATCGAGCAGATTCTAAAAGAAGCTGCGGAGTCAGGGAATGTTTCAACATATTCTTTGAAGTCTGTCGATACTTTGGAGGAGGACGTTCGCCAAGCTCTAATCAAAATGATTGAACGTGGTGGCAAATCTTCAAAGGCTCTTCGCACAGCTCTAATCACTAAAGAGTTCCCAAGGGAAATCGTGGATCAGATGATTGCACGTTTTATCGAGGTCTCTCTAATCGATGACTTTGCGCTGGCTAGAGATCTGGTTGAGCTTGCGGTAAATCGAAAAGCTAAGGCAAAATCTGTGATTGCAAGAGAACTCTCTGAAAAGGGTTTACCAAAAGAGGCCATAGATGCAGCGCTCAGTGCAATAGATCAAGACTCCGAGTTGGAAGCTGCCAAGACAATTGCCGAGAAGAGAATTCGCCAATTACTCAAGTTAGAGCCTGATGTTAGACAAAGGAGATTGGCTGGCTTCCTATCCCGTAAGGGCTATTCCAGCTCTGTGGTCTGGGCCGCAGTGCGCTTTGCCACCGAACAGGTGAACTAATTAGGTCTAGTTGGCTAAAATTGGTCAAATGACTACCAAGACACGCAGCTACGAGGTAAAGACCTTCGGCTGTCAGATGAACGTTCACGACAGTGAACGCTTATCAGGCTTACTAGAGGATGCTGGCTATGTCCAAGCCGAGGCCGGAGTAGATGCCGATGTTCTGGTTTTCAATACCTGTGCTGTTCGTGAGAACGCGGACAACAAGCTTTACGGAAACCTAGGGCAGCTTTATGAACGCAAACTAGAGAACCCTGATTTTCAGATTGCCGTTGGCGGTTGTTTAGCTCAAAAGGACCGCGAGATAATCGTCTCCAAAGCCCCTTGGGTTGATGTGGTCTTTGGAACCAACAACATTGGTTCGCTACCAGCTCTTTTAGATAGAGCAAGACATAACGATGAAGCGCAAATTGAAATTCTTGAAGCGCTTGAAACTTTCCCAAGCGATCTTCCTACTAAACGTGATTCAACTTACGCTGCCTGGGTGTCAATTAGCGTTGGTTGTAATAACACTTGCACCTTCTGTATTGTGCCTAGCTTGCGGGGTAAAGAACGTGACCGTAGACCTGGTGAGATTCTTGCTGAGATAAAGGCACTTGTCGATCAGGGAGTAATTGAGATTACCCTTTTGGGTCAGAATGTAAATACCTACGGAGTTGAGTTCGGAGAGAAGGGTGCTTTCGCAAAGTTATTGAGGGCCTGCGGCGAAATCGAGGGACTAGAGCGAGTTAGATTTACTAGCCCCCACCCTGCAGCTTTCACAGACGATGTGATTGCTGCAATGGCTGAAACACACAACGTAATGCCGCAACTTCACATGCCACTGCAGTCAGGTAGCGACAGAATCCTGAAAGAAATGCGCAGGAGTTACCGCAGTGAAAAGTATCTAGGAATTTTAGATCGCGTTCGAGCTGCTATTCCAGATGCCGCTATTTCGACTGACATTATTGTTGGCTTCCCATCAGAGACAGAAGAAGATTTCCAGGAAACTCTTCGAGTGGTTCGTGAATCAAAGTTTGCAATCACTTACACTTTCCAATACTCAAAGCGTCCTGGCACTCCAGCGGCTGATCTGCCTGATCAACTTCCAAAGGAAGTAGTCCAGGAACGTTATGAGCGTCTTCTCAAAGTGGTCAATGACATGGCTTGGGATGAAAACAAAAAGCAAATCGGTAAACGCGTTGAAGTGCTCGTTGGAAATAATGAGGGTAGAAAAGACGATCGCACTCATCGTCTAACAGGTAGGGCAAGAGATGCAAGACTTGTGCACATTGACTGGCCAGAAGGCTTAGTAGAGCCAAGACCTGGAGATTTGGTATCGGCAACTGTTATTGATGCAAAACCCTATTTCCTAATTGCACAAACCGATGCAATCCCTGAGGTAAGACGCACTCGTGCAGGTGATGCCTTTGAAGCTCTTGCGGATAGTTGTGATGTTCCAGTCGTTTCTGGTTCAAAGAAAAAGGGAACAATCGATCTAAATGTCTCTGTGAAGTAGTTGCAGAGATGGAATCAGTCACACCATCTTTCATCTGCATAGTTGGTCCTACCGGAACCGGTAAGAGCGACCTAGGTATCTTCTTGGCTCAGCAGCTAACTCAGCTAGGGGTGAAAGCCGAAATAGTCAATGCTGATTCGATGCAGTTCTATAAGGGAATGAATATCGGAACTGCGAAATTACCTTTGGCTGAACGTGGAGGTATCGAACATCATCTTTTGGATTGGCTTGAGATCCAGCAGGAGAGCACTGCAGCAAATTACCAAGTAATTGCTAGACAGAAAATCTCAGACCTAATCGAATCAGGTGTTCTGCCGATTGTTGTTGGTGGTTCGATGCTCTATGTTGCAGCGTTACTAAACACTTTCGAATTCCCTGGCAGAGATGAAGCGCTTAGAGCTGAACTCGAACAGCAACTTGTTGACCTGGGTCCATTAGCCATGCACGCCAAGCTAACTCTTTTAGATGAAGTCGCGGCAAGTCGAATCGAACCACAGAACGGTCGCAGAATTGTTCGAGCTCTTGAGATAGTGATGATAACCGGCGAACCTTTTGCAGCTGCACTTCCTGAAGAACTTGAATCTTTTTTACCGGTTCTTGAAATTGGTTTGAACTCTGCAAGAGAGCATCTAGTTGAGCGCTTAGCTAGAAGAGTTGAGGGTATGTGGGCTAAAGGTTTAGTGCAAGAGGTAGCTGGGCTGGTTGATTTGGGTATTCGTGATTCAAAGACAGCAAGCCAAGCCATTGGTTACGCTCAGGCGTTAGCCCAGCTAGATGGCAAGATGACTGAATCGGAAGCAATTGCCGAAACCACAATGCTTACTCAGCGTTATTCCAGAAGACAGATGTCTTGGTTCCGCAGAGACCCTAGAATCAATTGGTTTGATTACCAGAGCGAATCTCTGCAGTCCGAAGTTTTAGCTCTAGTAGTTTCCCAACTGAATCTTGAGTCAAAGTAGGCTTTGATTATGACCAAAGTTACTTTCACCAAAGGCCAGGGCACTGGTAATGACTTCGTGCTCGTCTTGGATGAGTCTGGAACTTTGGATTTATCGCCAGAACAAGTAGCCAAGATCTGTAATCGGAACTTTGGTGTTGGTGCAGATGGCCTAATACGTGTTGTTCCTTCGGCACTCATCGCTGAGGGAAATGCCAGCTTGGCCGAAGAATCCTCAGCATTTTGGTTTATGGATTACCGTAATGCAGATGGTTCGATAGCTGAAATGTGTGGCAATGGGGTTAGAGTCTTCGCTCGCTTCCTAACTGAAAAAGGTTTAGTCAATCTTCCAGATGGTCAGGTACTACACATTGGCACCAGAGCTGGTGTTCGTGACATTCAGAGAAACAAAGCCGGCTTCGCAGTTGACATGGGTAGATGGCGTCCTGAATCAGAAGAGTTCTTAGTAAAAGCTCGTGGACTAGATGTTGCAAGACCAGGTCAAGGCATAAACGTTGGTAACCCACACGTTGTGGTTGCCCTTGCTTCTCTTGAAGAACTAGCTTTATTGGATCTGGCTAAGGAACCTGCTGTTGAGCCAAAGCCAGCAACCGGTGCAAACGTTGAATTTGTTGTTCCAGCTGATCCACTTGTGGTCAATGGAGTTGGTCGTATTTCGATGCGAGTTTTTGAACGAGGAGTAGGGGAGACTCTCTCTTGTGGAACAGGAATTGTTGCAGCAGCGCTAGCAACAAGATTGTGGGCAGGTGCAGATGCACCTAATCAGTGGAGTGTTGAAGTTCCTGGCGGAACATTAGGTGTTCGTATGTTTGCAACTGAAGAGGGCGAACACATTGGTCTTAGTGGGCCCGCTGAACTTAGCTTTGAAGGCGAAATAGAAATCTAGTTTCGGATTACTTTCAGCACTCTAAAACTTTTAGCTGAATCTGCTCTGGTTGTTTCAAAGTCAGCAGGTAATTCTGCGGTTAGCCATTTTTGTAATGAATCCGAACCCAAATTCTTTTGAACTACGAGTCTGGCAACTGCACTCTGGTTCAATCTGTTTAGCCACAGTGTCAGAATCTCATGAAGTACTTCTTTACCAACTCTGATAGGTGGATTTGACCAAATCTCATCGAAGAGAATATTCGCTGGAACTTCTTCGGGCTTGCAAACAATAATGTTTTCTAAACCAAGCTTTTGTGAATTTAGCCTTGTTAGCTCAAGGCAGCGATCATTGACATCAATGGCATAGACAGTTGCTTTAGGGGATTGAGTTGCCAGTGCAAGAGCGATTGGTCCCCAGCCGCAACCAATGTCCAAGAAGACTCCAGAAGGCTTAGCGCTAGCAATGTGTGTCAGTAATACTTGAGTGCCTTGGTCAATATGTTCTGGGCTAAAGACGCCTCCAGCGGTTATCACAGTGACCTTATTGCCACTTAGGGTAATGCTTATCTCTCTAGGGATAAGTTCACCCTCAGGGGTTTCAGAGAAGTAGTGATTGGCAGGCACGATTCACACATTACTCCTTCGGGGCTAGTCTTATTTACGAAATGAATACAAATGAATTTGACGCTGAGGCAGAGTTGGCCGCCGATTCGGATATCCCCGCCAACGATGCCACTATTGACCGAATTCTCCGACGTGACCTCAGGGCCCAAGCCCTTGGAGTTCCAGACGAACAACCCAATGAGTTTGATGGTGACCAACAGGACTTAGCTGACCGAGCGGCTCTCAAACGAGTACCTGGGCTTTCCACCCAGATGCAGGACATCAGTGAAGTTGAATATCGTGAACTCCAACTTGAACGAGTTGTTCTAATTGGCATCTGGGGTGAGAACACCCTGCAAGATGCTGAGAACTCGCTCAGGGAGCTAGCTGCTCTTGCTGAAACCGCTGGAGCTGAAGTATTGGATGGACTCTTACAGAGGCGTTATCACCCTGATCCAGCCACATTCTTGGGTAAAGGTAAAGCGATAGAACTCATGGAAATGGTCAAGGAGATTGGGGCTGACACAGTTATCGCTGATACTGAGCTTGCTCCTTCACAGCGACGAGCACTTGAAGATGTGGTGAAGGTGAAAGTCATCGACCGAACTGCCATCATTCTGGAGATCTTCGCCCAACACGCTAAAAGCCGAGAAGGTAAAGCTCAAGTTGAGTTAGCTCAGCTGGAATATTTACTTCCTCGTCTTCGTGGCTGGGGTGAATCTATGTCCCGTCAAGCTGGCGGTCGAGCTGCCGGTGGTGAAGGTATAGGTTCACGAGGTCCAGGTGAAACCAAGATTGAGCTCGATAGAAGAAGAATCAACATTCGGATGTCAAAGCTTCGTAAGCAGATTGCTGCTATGAAGCCGGCTCGCGAAACTAAGAGAGCTAATCGCAAGCGCAATCAGATTCCATCGGTTGCTATTGCTGGTTATACCAATGCTGGTAAGTCATCTTTGCTCAACAGACTTACTTCAGCTGGTGTTCTAGTTCAAAATGCTTTGTTCGCAACTCTGGATCCAACCGTCAGGCAGACTAAATCGCCAGATGGACGCGAATACACCATTGCTGACACAGTTGGCTTTGTTAGAAACCTCCCACATCAGCTAGTTGAAGCATTCAGGTCAACACTTGAAGAGATTTCAGATAGTGATTTGATTGTCCATGTTGTTGATGCCTCGCATGTTGACCCAGGAGCTCAAATTGCAACGGTTCGACAGGTGGTAGGGGAGTTAGGTGCTCGAGGTATTGATGAGCTGATTGTTTTCAACAAGATTGATCTGGTTGATGAAACTACATTGATAGCTCTTCGGGGTCTTGAACCTAAGGCAATCTTTGTTTCTTCAAGATCTGGCGAAGGTTTTGAAGAACTTCAGAAAGCAATTTCAGATCGATTACCTCGTCCTAATGTTGCTGTGAAAGTTTTAGTTCCATACAACAGGGGAGACCTTGTTTCGAGAATGCATTTGAATTCAGAAATAAAGAAAATTGAATACCAGGAAACTGGTACATACATGGAAGCTTTAGTGCGTCCAGACATAGCTGCAGAGCTACAGCCCTTTAACGTTTAGACCTTGCGAAGAACAGTTACAACTTTGCCCATGATTGTTGCATGGGTTCCATCAATAGGCTCATAGGCACTGTTTCGAGGCAGTAACCAAGTTTTACCATCGCGCTGTTTGAAAGCTTTGACTGTTGCTTCGCCATCTAGTTCGGCAGCAACAATGTCGCCATTTTCAGCGTTGTTTTGTTTGCGGATAACAACCCAGTCGCCATCACAGATTGCAGCATCCTGCATTGAGTCACCTTTGACCTTCAACATGAAAAGTTCTCCAGAACCAACCAAGGTGCGAGGAAGTGGGTAAATCTCTTCCACATTTTGATCAGCGGTAATAGGGATACCGGCGGCAATTTGACCAACTAGCGGCACCATGGCTGTTGCTGCCATCGGAATCACGTTGTCAGCTGGGCTGGTAACTGCATCTTCCCAGCCTTCTGGCGTGATTAGGACTTCGGTATTTCTCGAGAGGTTATCTTCCCTGCGGATGTAACCCTTCTGTTCTAAGTTGTCTAGCTGATACGACACGCTGGCCACAGAGTTGAGGCCTACTGCCTCGGCAATCTCGCGCATAGAAGGAACTATGCCTCGATTGGCCTTACTTTGCATGATCGCTTGAAGGATTGCTGCCTGAGTATCGGTCAGGGCGTCACTGCTCTTGCGGGTCATAATGTGCCTTTCTAGCCCTAGATCTGAGCCCAGGAAGCTATGTCAGAGGTTGGTTATTAGATAACTAATAAGCCAACTACTTCAAAATGTATTAGATTTCTTGCAAATAATCAAACACATTTTCGGAAAAAAGACAAATATTCTTGACTTTTTATGGAAATTGGCCGTAATCTTGTTCGTATTAGAACAAATGTTCGAAGAAAGGTCCATCATGTCAGCTCAGATTATCGAGTTCCCAATGCACAGAGTCAGGCCTGCTCAGGCTCAGAACGCTAGCCGAGCAACTGGGGTTCGCCAAGCTCGTCCTTTGCCGCAAAGCGAGGTTCGCACTTCAGTGCGTATCGCTAGATCTATCGTCGGCTGGTTATTGGTAGCGATGACCGTCTTCTGGTTGTTTTATGGCCAGGGCTCACTTCTTCAGTCTGCTCAGGCAAACAGCCAAGGAAACTCAGCACAGACCACCAAGTTCGAATACGTAACTGTGATGAGTGGCCAGAGCCTCTGGTCAATCGCTGAAATCTATGGACCAAACCAAGACCCTCAAGACTTCATTGCGAAAGTAATTTCGCTCAACAATTTGAGCGACAGTGTCGTTCCGGCTGGAATGAGACTTGCACTTCCAAAGAACTGAGGTTTTATCCTGTTGTGCTTAGTAACCTTAACTAATGACTGAGCTAAACGACCTGCCGATACGAGAGAGCCTCAAAGGGCGCACTCCTTACGGAGCCCCTCAGTTGCATGTGCCAGTAGCTTTGAACGTGAATGAAAATACTCACGAAATTCCTGAAGACATTCTGATCGACATAATCTCAAGACTGGCCGAGTCTCTTCGAGAGATAAACAGATACCCAGATCGTGAATTCACAAACCTTCGTTCTTCACTTGCTAGCTATCTTGGCCACTCACTCTCAGAAGCAAATTTGTGGGCTGCTAATGGCTCTAACGAAGTGTTGCAGCAAATATTTATGGCATTCGGAGGTCCTGGCCGAAAAGCAATTACTTTTTCCCCGACCTATTCCGTGTATTCGCTGATTGCTCATTCCACTGACACTGAGTACATCGAAGTGTCAAGAGATAGCCGATATGAGCTCACTGTTGATTTGGTAGTTGCTGCACTCAAAAAGTACAAACCCGACATTGTGATTATCTGTTCACCAAATAACCCAACTGGAACTCCAGTTGATCTAGCTGTTATTGAAGCCGCTTACGCTGCCACCGATGGAATCCTGGTAGTCGATGAGGCTTACGCAGAATTCTCACTGAATGAAAACAGTGCTTTGTCTTTACTGGCCGGCAGAGAACGTCTTTTGATTAGTCGAACTATGTCCAAGGCTTTCTCTTTTGCTGGAGCAAGAGTCGGTTACCTAGCAGCAGATCCTGCAGTCTGTGATGCCATGCGTTTAGTTCGTCTGCCTTACCACCTAAGCGCTTTGACTCAGGCAGCAGCGGAATCAGCGCTAACCCACAGCAGAAGAATGCTTGCCACTGTTGCAAACATTAGAGATCAAAGAGACAGACTGTATGTCGCATTGCAAGACATCGGTCTTGATCCATACCGCAGTGACGCGAACTTTATTTTGGTCGGGGGGATAGCTAACCCAGAACAGACTTGGCAAGCTCTATTGGACAGGGGAATCTTGGTTCGCAATGTTGGAATCCCAAACACTTTGAGAATCACAGCAGGAACTGAGGCAGAAACTACCGCCGTTATTGAAGCCATTACCGAAATATTGTCTTAGAAGTAGAATTGCTCTTATTGCCAGCGTCGGCAGCCACCCACCAATAATTTGCTTGAAAGGCAAAACCGATGAGCCGCACCGCATCAATCGAAAGAAAGACCAGTGAGTCTTCAGTCAAGTTGTCTTTAGACCTTGATGGAACCGGAACTTCTTCTATTAACACCACTGTTCCTTTCTTTGATCACCTGCTAACTGCTTTCTCCAAGCACTCAATGATTGATTTGAATATCGAATCATCGGGAGATACCGACATTGACATTCACCACACTGTCGAAGACACAGCAATTGTTTTGGGCCAAGCCTTGAAGCAAGCTCTTGGCGACAAGAATTCAATTTCAAGATTCGGCGATGCAACTGTTCCATTAGATGATGCTCTAGTTAGAGCAGTTGTTGACATTTCAGGAAGACCATTCCTTTCACACACAGGTGAGCCAGCTGGATTTGAGCTGCACGCTATTGGTGGACACTTCACCGGTTCTTTAGTGCGTCACGTATTTGAAGCAATTTGTTTGAACGCAGACATCACAGTTCACATAACTGTGCTCGATGGTAGAGACCCACACCACATTGCTGAAACTGAATTCAAAGCTTTTGCTAGAGCTCTTAGAAGAGCTGTTGAGCAAGATCCACGTGCAGTCGGAGTCCCATCAACCAAGGGCACTTTGTGACCCAACCCAAAGTAGTTGTTCTGGATTATGGCAGTGGCAATGTTCACTCTGTCCTAAACGCGCTAAAAGAAGTTGGTGCTCAAGCAGTTCTTAGTCCTAATAGAGCTGAAGTGCTAGCAGCCGATGGCTTAGTTGTCCCTGGTGTTGGAGCATTTGCAGCTGTCATGGAGCAACTGGTAAAAGTTGGAGCGCCGAGCATGATTGACCAGCGACTCTCTGCAGGCAAAGCAGTACTAGGTATCTGTGTTGGACTGCAAGTGATGTTTGATGTTGGAACTGAGCATGATTTAGAAACTGAGGGACTAGGTCAGTGGCCAGGTCGAGTTACCAAACTTGAATCAGAGACACTCCCACACATCGGTTGGAATGACGTGCAAGCACCTTTAGGGTCAGTGCTGTTTGAAGGAGTTGCCGAGAAGCAGTTTTACTTCGTGCATTCTTATGGTGCGCCAGAATTTGAATTGGAAGATTCATCGCCGTTTGATAAACCTAAGGTGACTTGGGCTGAGTATGGTTCTAGATTTGTAGCAGCAGTGGAGAATGGTCCGCTATCTGCAACACAATTTCATCCAGAGAAATCTGGTGAGGCTGGTTTGCGGTTGCTCTCTAACTGGCTAAAGACTTTATAGGTAAAGGAAACCTGATCTTGAACGACAAACTTGTTTTACTTCCTGCAGTTGATGTGGCTGATGGTAAGGCGGTCAGACTTAGCCAGGGTGTTGCTGGTAGCGAAACAGATTACGGTTCACCGCTGGAAGCGGCCCAAACTTTTATAGGTGCAGGTGCGGAATGGATTCACCTAGTTGATCTCGATGCAGCTTTTTCCAGAGGTGAAAACAGAGCCATTATTCGTGAGGTGGTCGCCAACAGTCAGGGGATAAACATTGAACTCTCTGGTGGCATCAGGGATACCGAATCCTTAGAAGCAGCACTAGCTGCAGGGGCAAGAAGAGTGAACCTTGGCACAGCCGCACTAGAAAATCCAGATTGGACTGCTGAAGTTATTGCTAAGTATGGTGACAAGATTGCCGTTGGTTTAGATGTTCGAGGCACCACATTGGCTGCTAGAGGTTGGACCCAAGATGGCGGCGATTTGTTTGAGGTACTTGCCAGATTAGAAAAAGCTGGTTGTCCACGTTATGTTGTGACAGATGTCACAAAAGATGGAATGTTACTCGGACCAAATATTGAAATGCTCAAGCAGGTCATGCAGCACACCGATAAGCCGGTTATTGCATCAGGTGGTATTTCTTCTTTGAAAGATTTAGAAGAACTAAGAAAACTAGTTCCACTCGGTCTTGAAGGCGCTATTCTCGGCAAGTCACTCTATGCAGGTAAGTTCACATTGCAAGAAGCTCTTGAAGTTGCTGGCTAATAATGTCCGATCACGATAAGTTCTCTGACTCAGCCGGTGTTCCATGGGAAGGAAGATCTTTCGAAGCAAATCCTTTTAGCGGTGACAGCGGTCTAGCTGATGAAAAACTTTTGGAAGTAATCGCTAATTTTCAAACCGGTGTTGTCGGTTTAGAAAAAGTTTATGAAGCTTTCGCATCTGCCAGATTTTTGATTCCACTGGTTGCAGAACTTGGTGAAACAGGAGTTGGTGCACACGGTCAACAAGTTGATAAGAGTGCGGACCTCTCTATCGTGACGGTGCTGACTCCAGACAATCAAAAAGCGTTACCGGTATTCAGTTCTGTGGCAACCATGACAAAGTGGAATCCTGATGCGAGACCTGTGCCAAACGATGGCAGAAAAGTTTGTCTGGCAGCTGCCAGTGAAGGTAATACTCGAATTGTTTTAGATCCGTTGAGCGAAACGGAACTAGTAATTAGACGTCCAGCTATTGCAGCTATCGCTCAAGGTTTCGATTGGCTTCCTCCAGACCGTAACCCTGAAGTAGTTGAACTTATCAATCTCAATGTTGAAGAGATTCCTGAGGTGGAGAGTTTCACTTTGGTTTGTGGGGACCCAACTGCAAGGCTCAGGGGGCAGGAGCTACTCTTGGTGGTTTATCTTCAGCCTGGGTTATCGGAGCTTGAACTAAAAGGTATCGAAGGTAAATTGTTCGAGCAGCTTGGTGCTTCCGAACGTTTTGTTGAACTAGTTGACTCTTTGGCAGTTAAATTCTTACCGGTTAGATAACTGGACCCGTAAATTTCTCGCCTGGGCCCTGCCCTGGCTCATCTTTGATAGTTGATGCCTCGCGGAAAGCTAGTTGCAGGCTTCTAAGTCCATCTCGTAATGGTCTGGCATGGTGATCGCCTAAATCAGGGGCACTAGCCGATATAAGGCCAGCTAATGCTGTGATTAGCTTTCTGGCTTCATCGAGATCGCCTTTATAGCCATTTTCGGCTAAACCTACCTGGACAGCGGCTGCACTCATGAGATGCACCGCTGTTGCGGTGATAACTTCAACCGCTGGGACATCTTCTAGCTCACGGAGGGCTTGATTCTCTAAATCATCTGACATTCAGGGCTTCACTTTCGACTTGGTTCTCTGCTAGGCTACTTCACGGCTCTGCGGATTAACCTCTGCAGTCAGAAGTGGATTCATTTCCCACCCGCGACTACCGATTTCTTTAGGTGGCCGGGTAAAGCTTTGAACTTTCAGTTCTGCGCGTTAGCAAGTAAATACTTGCATGGACGTGGCCAAATAAGTCACGTCAAAAGGAGCAGCAGATCAGCGATCCGCGTATAAACGAACGAATTCGTGTGCCTGAGGTACGCCTAGTTGGACCTAAAGGTGAACAGCTAGGAATCATCAAAATCGAAGAAGCCCTGCGTATGGCGCAGGAAATTGACTTAGATTTGGTGGAAGTATCTCCAGGTTCAGAGCCACCAGTGTGTAAATTGATGGATTTCGGTAAGTTCAAGTACGAAGCAGCCCAGAAGATCCGTGAAGCGAGAAAGAACCAGACCAACACAGTTATCAAGACTGTTCGGTTTGGCTTGAAAATCGATGATCACGACTATGGGACCAAAAAGGGTCAGATCGAACGCTTCTTGAAAGCTGGCGACAAGGTCAAAGTGATGGTCGTTTTCCGTGGCCGTGAGCAATCACGTCCGGAGATGGGTGTCAAGTTGTTGCAGAAGGTTGCTGAAGAAGTAACTGAGTTTGGTGTTGTTGAGTCGAGTCCTTCGGCTGATGGCAGAAGCTTGGTTATGGTTATTGCGCCTCTCCGTAACAAGGCAGAAGCGAAAGCCGAAGCCAAGCGTTTAGCTGATAAACAAGCTAAAGCTTCAAAGACTGAGACCGAAACTAAGGATTCTGCGGCTGAAACCGCAGATTAGAAAAACAGGAGAGAAGTTATGCCAAAGCAGAAGACCCACTCTGGCGCTAAGAAGCGTTTCCGCTTCACAGGTAGCGGCAAGTTGATGAAGCAGCAAATTAACATGCGCCACAACCTCGAGCACAAGTCGAGCCGTCG
>Ga0194048_10000404_pt1 | contig 20827 bp, 21 predicted proteins | sample JunL225m_MetaG_FD_161685 | JGI IMG/M metagenome (GOLD analysis project Ga0194048, IMG submission 161685) | Anoxic zone freshwater microbial communities from boreal shield lake in IISD Experimental Lakes Area, Ontario, Canada - Jun2016-L222-5m | ecosystem: Environmental > Aquatic > Freshwater >...
GAGTTCTGGCCGACGGAGCGCCAGCGCGTCTTCTACGCGGCCGCCGGACTGCTCGCCGTTGATGCCGGCTGGTGGGTCACGACGTCGCTCGCAGGACGGGACGCGCTCGTAGCGATCCTCGCCGCGGCTGCGTGTGTCACGGTTGGTGTGCGCACCTGGCGCGGGCAGCACCGGTACGGCTGAGAGCGCCGGAGCCTAGGCTTCGGCGCCCGCGCCGTCGAGACGGTCGAGCGCAGAGCGGATGTCCATCTTCTGCCCGACGTAGATCGGTGTGTCGCGCTCGGTATAGCTCGACGCCTCGCTCTCGCGCAGCGTGAGCATCAGGTGCATGAAGTCGGAGGGCTCATCGCACTCGAAGACCGTCATGAACTCCTGGTCGTCGATCCCGAACGAGTATGTCGTGTGGTTGTGGATCGTCGGGAACTCGGCGCCCACGCGCATGTGCTCGTTCATCGCCCGCTGCCGGTCTTCCTCGGGGAGTGCGTACCACGGACGGATCTTCACGAACGGGTAGACGACGAGGTAGGGGGAGCTCTTCGGTGTGATCTTCCGCGGGCGGCGCGCCATCGTGTACTGCGATGCCTTCGACGTCGCGAGGTAGGAGTACGGCGTCTCGAGCCAGCCGGCGAGCGAGGTGCCGTTCAGCGCTGCTCCGAGCTCACCGAGGTCCTCGTACCGCTGCGTGATCTTCCAGAGAAAGAAGTCGCACTCGGGACGGACGCCGGTTGTCGAGTAGGCGCTGAGGTAGTCGTAGCGCGAGCCGAACGAGTCGATCACGTCGGCGAACTCCGCCTTGGCGGCGGCGCGCTCCTCCTCGGGCAGACGGCGCCACTCCGGGCTGATCCGGAAGAACGTGTAGGCGACGTACTGACCGCTCGAGTGCTCGCTCATCGCGAACACTCTAGCTGGCCGGATTTCGCCGCCCGCGCGAACGGTGCGACAGCGGCGAGGCTCTGCTTTGGACGGTCGTTCGGGTAGTAGAGGCCCGTTTGGAGAGCGCGAAGGTCGGCCTCGTCGGTGACGTGGAAGAACATCAGCATTCGCACCAGCGGCTGGCACGCGGCGATCGCGATCGCAAGCTCGTAGTCTCCCGCCTGCGCCGCCTCTGGCACGGGGTGTTCCGCTGCAGGTTCAACCCCGCGATAGAGGTGTGAGGCCGAGGCGGGCACGCGGGTGTCGACGCCGTACTCGCCGTAGACGATCCCCGGCGGCGCGCCGAACGCAGTAGCCAGGAGGCCGACAAGCCGCCCGTAGTCAGCTATGCCGAGCGCGGTCGAGTGCGGGTGCGGGACGTTCGCGAGGATGCTGGAGTTCTCGGGATAGGGGTGCAGCGAGAAGAGGTCCATCACCGGGCGCCGTCGGCCGCTCGAGCGATACGCGGTACCCAGATCGCGGATGAACGCGGTCGGCGAGTGCGACCGGCGGCGTGCGCGGGGATCGTCCATGCCCCGTGCAGCAAGCGACCCACCGATGACCGTGAGCCTCGGATTGGCGGCCTTTAGTCGGTCGTAGGCCTCGGTCAGGATTCGGAGATAGCTCTGAGCTGCGCTGTCGTGCCCAAGGCTGTCGAACTGCGGTCGCCAGAAGAGCGAGCTGTTTGGCTCATTGCCGATGCTGATCGTTCGTATCTGTGGGATCGCGTGGAGGATGGAGGCCGCGTAGGTGACGAACTGATCGCGGCGGCGCTGGCCGACCGGTGTGTTGCGGCCGAACGAGTACACGGCGACGACCGGTTCGATGTGCCGACGACGGGCCGCATTGACGGCAGCGCGGAGCCGCTCGATCTCGGGCCCGTCGGGCGCGGTCAACGGCGGAGACCAGACTGAGCTGAGAACGATGGCGCCGAACCCCGCCCGGGCGGCGAGGTGCATCGCGAGGCCCGGATCGCTCCACTTCGCGGCGTCCTCAACACCGCCGACAACGAGTGGATGCGGACGAGCCGGGCTCGTGATGCCGATGGCGGGCGCCTCTGCGGCGCCCGTTCGATCCGGTCGGTCGAGGCCCAGCGCCGCGACAGCTCCGAGGACGCCGACCGCCACGGCTCCCCCGGCCAGGATCGGTCCGCGCCGCATGCTCTCGAGGATAGACAGGCAAGCCGTTTCCGGACAGGTGCGCCGCTACCCTGAGCGAGATGAGCGACTCCGGGCCGGCCGCGACCACGCGAGAGATCCGGCTGAAGCAGCTTCCTGCAGCGCCGGGGGTGTACCTGTTCCGTGGCGAGGCGGGAGACGTCCTCTACGTCGGGAAGGCGAAGTCACTGCGCTCACGGGTGCGCCAGTACTTCCAGGCGCATCGGAGCGACAACCGCATCGGCATCGACCAGCTCGTTGAGCGGGTTGCCGACATCGAGACGATCGTCACCGGAACCGAGGTCGAGGCGCTCCATCTCGAGCAGAACCTGATCAAGCGCCACCGGCCGCCGTTCAACGTGCGTCTTCGCGATGACAAGTCGTTTCCGTACATCGCCGTGACCGTCGGCGACGAGTACCCCCGGGTGATGTTCACCCGAGAGCGCCACCGCCGCGGCGTCGAGTACTTCGGCCCGTACGCGAACGCCAAGAAGGTGCGCGAGACGCTCGATGTCCTCAATCGCGTCTTTCGCTACCGGCCGTGCGAGGGGCCGAAGCCCGGCCGGCGCAGCGGCATCCCGTGCCTCGACCTCCACATCGAGCGCTGCCTCGCTCCGTGCGTCGGGTACGTGTCGAAGGCCGACTACCGGGCCGTCATCGACCAGGTGATCGAGTTCCTTGCCGGCGACGACCGGTCGATCCGAACGGAGCTCGACCGTCAGATGCGCGAGGCGGCGGCCGAGGAGCGCTTCGAAGACGCGGCGCGCTATCGCAACCGCCTCCAGGCCGTCGAGCGACTGACCGAGCGGCAGGGGGTCGAGCGTGCTTCGAGCGAGACGATGGACGTGATCGGGATCGCGCTCGGACCGCGGCACGCCGCCGTCCAGGTGTTTCCCCTCCGTGCGGGACGCATGGTCGACCGCCACGCCTTCCAGCTCGAGAACGCGACCGGCGCGGATCTGACCGAGGTTCTCGAGACGTTCTGCCTCGAGTACTACGGGTCTGCGCCGTCGATCCCGCCGCAGCTCATCGTCCCCAGGGGCACGGCCGATCTCGCACCGCTCGAAGCGTTCCTCTCCGAGTTGCGGGGCTCGCGCGTCGAGGTGCGTGCGCCCGAACGCGGGGAGAAACGGAGGCTCCAGGAGCTCGCGGGCCGAAACGCCGAGCTCGCGCTCGCCTCCGAGACGTTCGTGGCCGAGTCCACCAGGCTCCGGCGTGTCGAGGCCCTCGAGGAGCTACGCGAGACACTGAACCTCGAGGCGCTCCCGCTCCGGATCGAGTGTTTCGACATCTCGAATACGCAGGGCCGCGAGATCGTAGGCTCGATGGTCGTGCTCGAGGACGGCGTGCCGAAGAAGGCGCATTACCGAAAGTTCGCGATCCGCAACCAGGAGGGGCAGGACGATTTTGCCGCGATGGCAGAGGTCGTCGCGCGCAGGTTCGCGCGCCTCGATGCCGGGGTTGCCGATCAGGAGTACGACGCGTCGTTTGCCGCCACACCGAACCTGGTGGTGATTGACGGTGGCAAGGGACAGCTCAGCGCGGCTCTCGCAGCGATGGACCACCACGACCTCCCGCGCGTCGCCGTGATTGCGCTCGCAAAACGGATCGAGGAGGTGTTCGTGCCCGGCTCGTCGCAGCCGATCTTGCTCCCCGAGCACTCACCGGGGCTTCAGCTCCTTCGCCGGGTGCGCGATGAGGCGCACCGGTTCGCGATCACGTTTCATCGCCAGCGGCGAGACGGCGGTGCACGCGAGTCGATGCTCGACCAGATCGAAGGAGTGGGGCCTGCACGTCGTGGCGCGCTGCTACGTCACTTCGGCTCGGCCGAGCGGGTGCTTGCCGCAAGTGCCGAGGAGCTCGAAGGGGTGCCTGGCCTTCCGGCAGCGACTGCGCGTCGGATCCACGCACAGCTCCATCGCAGCGGTGGCAGCTGAGCGAGGCGTGCGCCCGATGCGTCCACCGTGCTGCCTATAGTCGGAGAGGCGGTGCGCGCTGCGTGCCGTTTCGACTCTCAGGAAGGGAAGCCGATGTCGTCGCTCGTCACCGAATTCAAGAACTTCCTCATGCGTGGCAACCTTGTCGAACTCGCAGTCGCGTTCGTCATTGGCGTTGCCTTCGCCGCGGTTGTCAACTCGCTCGTCGGCAATCTCGTCATGCCGATCGTGGCGGCGATCGTCGGTAAGCCCGACTTCTCGAGCCTGACGTTCACGATTCACCGGTCGGTGTTCCAGTACGGAACGTTCATCACCGACCTGATCAAGTTTGTCTCGATCGCCGCCGCCGTGTTCTTCTTCGTCGTCAAGCCGATCCAGGTGGTGACGGCCCGGATGCCGAAGGAGCCGGTGGAGGAGAGCGGCCCGAGCGACGAGGAGCGCCGGCATCGCGAGCTGCTCGAAGCGATCCGGGGGCTTGGGCGGTAGTGGGCGCGCCGACCGTGATCCGAACGCGCACGCGTCTTCTCGGCGTCCTGGCATTCACGGTCGCGCTGGCCGGCTGCGGCGGCTCCTCGTCGTCGCAGCCGGCAGCAACAACGCAGCAGAGCGCACCCAACGTCGCCGATGCGATGCAGGCGCTCATCAAGACGGCCCCGAGCCTCGCGGGCACCGTCAGGACGCTGTTCCAGGAGACGTCCTGGGCGGTGGTCGAGACACGATCTGGGAACCACGCGTCGGCCGTCGCGTTCCATCTCATCGGAGGCCACTGGCAGCCAGAGACGACGGGCAGCGTGAAGGTCGAGATCCTCGGGCCTGCGCCGGGAGCGCGCGCTCCGCTGCAGCCGCAGGTTGCCGCCGCTGTCTCGGCGCCGACCCGTCTCGTCGACACCGGGCTATGGATCGACGGAGGCGCTCTCGTGGCCAAGGGTGCCGGCTCGCCGACAAGCGGCACGATCTACGGCGCGCCGCTCACCGAGCTTGCGCGCGGGCGCCATGTCGCGGTGGCCTACGCGCGGACGGCGAGCGCGGCGACCGCAGTCGCCTGGGTCTTCAACGTCTGACGGTCAGGAGTCGAGGAACGGGTACCGGTAGTCCGGCGGGGGCACGAACGTCTCCTTGATCGTGCGCGGCGAGACCCAGCGGATCAGGTTCCACATCGATCCGGCCTTGTCGTTCGTGCCGGAGGCGCGCGAGCCTCCAAACGGCTGCTGCCCGACGACGGCTCCCGTCGGCTTGTCGTTCACGTAGAAGTTGCCCGCGGCGTAGCGGAGGCGTTCCCTGGCCTGCGTGACGGCGGCGCGGTCGTCGGCGAACACGGCGCCCGTGAGCCCGTAGGGGGCGGTCTCATCGACCAGGGTGAGCGTCTCGTCCCAGCGGTGCTCGTCGTAGACGAAGGTCGTCACGACCGGCCCGAAGAGCTCGTCGCGGAGAAGCCGGAACGTCGGGTCACGCGTCTCGATGATCGTCGGCTCGACGAAGAAGCCGTGTGAGTCGTCTGTCCCGCCGCCTGCGACGATCGCCGTATCCGGATGGCGGCGCGCCTCGGCGATCGCGTCGCGCTGGATCGCGAACGAGTTCGCGTCGATCACCGCGCCCATGAAGGTGCGAAAGTCGGCGACGTCACCCATCACGATCGTCGCCGTCTCGGCCGCGAGGCGCTCTCGCACCTCGGGCCAGAGGTTCGTCGGGACGTACACGCGGGAGGCTGCAGAGCACTTCTGCCCCTGATACTCGAACGAGCCGCGGATGATCGCCGCAACGAGCGCGTCGACGTCTGCCGAGGCGTGGGCGACGATGAAGTCCTTGCCGCCCGTCTCGCCGACGATCCGCGGATAGTTGCGGTACCGCCCGACGTCGGAGCCGATGGTCGCCCACATGCTGTTGAACACGCCGGTCGAGCCCGTGAAGTGGACGCCCGCGAGCTCGCGGCTCGAGAGCGCCGCCCCGCCGATGACGGCACCCGATCCGGGGATCATGTTGATGACACCGTCGGGCAGACCTGCCTCCTGGAAGAGGCGCATCACGTAGTACGACGAGAGCATCGCCGTCGAGGCGGGCTTCCAGAGAACGACATTTCCAAGCAGCGCGGGCGAGCTCGTCAGGTTCCCGCCGATCGCAGTGAAGTTGAACGGCGAGACGGCAAGGACGAACCCTTCGAGCGGCCGGTACTCGAGCCGGTTCCACACTCCCGGGGAGGAGACAGGCTGCTCCGCGTACATCCGCGTCATGAACTCGACGTTGAACCGGAGAAAGTCGATCAGCTCGGCAGCGGCGTCGATCTCGGCCTGGTGGGCGGTCTTCGACTGGCCGAGCATGGTGGCGGCCACGATCGTGTCGCGCCAGGGCCCGGCGAGCAGCTCTGCCGCCCGCAGGAACACGGCGGCCCGCTCCTCCCACGGCCAGCGTGACCAGTCGGCCCACGCGTCGGTCGATGCGCGGATCGCGAGCTCGACGTGCTCGGCACGGGCCTGGTGGACGTCGGCGAGCACGTGGCTGCTGTCGTGCGGCATCACGGCCGTTGCGAGATTGCCGGTCGCGATGTCCTTCCCGCCGATCACGAGCGGGATCTCCAGTCGCTCGCTCCGCATCTGCTCGATGCGGCGGTTCAGGGAGGCGCGTTCGGGGCTGCCCGGGTCGAACCCGCGCACGTGCTCGTTCCTTGCCGCCGGGGGCCGGAACAGAGCATGTCCGCTCACTTGCGGATGAGGTAGGTGGCTGTGACGAGCACCCACACGAAGAAGCCGAGTGACGAGGCCCAGAAGGTCGAGCCGACGAACGTCCAGTCGCCAAGCGCCTCGGCGAGCCCGACGACCAGCACGATGACGCCACCGGCGACTCCGAGCCGTCCGAACCGCTTGTCGACCTTCCGTGCGCTGAGTCCGGCAAGCGACGAGCCGATGATCACGGTGGCTGCGCTCGCGGCGGTCGGTGCGGCGATCTCAGCTGCCCGCGCCTCGAGCGCGGCCGCCTGGAGCGCGACGAGCGAGGCGCCGCCGAGAAGTACGATGCTCGCGAAGAACCCATCCGGGTCGTAACGGATGATCCGCGCGTGGAGGCTGCCGAGAAACCAGAGGAACGCGAAGGCGGCACACGTGAAGAGCGCGGTGGCGATCCGTCCGTGCGTCGTGCCGAGCGCGAGCGCGAGGACGCCGAGCACGACGTAGACGTACCCGAGAAGCGGAGCGTAGTTTCGCATCAGACCTCGGCGCGCCATGACGGCTCGACGCTACAACATCGCGTGATGGCGCCGAGGCTCGTTCGGTATGACGCGGACGACGGGGGGACAGGTGAGGTCTGGCTCGACGGGGAGACTGTCGTCTGGTCAGAGCTCTCGCGGCCCGCGCGTCCAGCCGGATCTGGCGGCTCCCGGCGCCCACTCGCCGGGCGCCCGGGTGCTGCGCGTGCGGCGGGGACGTTCTGCGCTCGCAACCGGCTCGCCCTGTTCGTTCCCTGTCATCGCGTCGTTGCTGCCGGCGGGATCGGCTCGTACGGCTCGCTCGGCCTCGACTACAAGCGGCGGCTGCTCGCGCTCGAGGGTGTCGTTCTCTGAGGATCTGCGCGACGAGCTCGCCTCGATCGCGCCCCGTCGCCGCTGCTGCCGTCTGGCGGAGCTGTCGGCGCTCTTCCATGGCGCAGGCGCGTGGCACCTCCGCGGACACGGGGAGCTCGCGGTGCATCTCGACCTCGGCAGTGCCGCTGCTGCCCGCCGGGCATTCCAGCTCCTGCGCGATCTCGGCGTCCCCGCCGAGATCCGGACATACCACCGGCGTGCCTTCGACCGGGCGACCCGATACCAGCTTCACGTCGTCGTGTCGGGCGGCGCCCGCGACGTCTTGCGCGAGGCCGGCGTCCTCTCGGCGCGAGGTGCGCCGCTCGAGCGCCCTCCGAAACAGGTGATCGGGCGCTCGTGCTGCCGGGGTGCGTACCTTCGCGGAGCCTTGCTCGGCGGGGGTTCGATCTCGGGGCCAAAGGCCGTGCAGCTCGAGCTGCGCGCTGGCAACCTCGAGGGGGCGGAGCTGCTCGCGGACGCCGCTGCACGAGAGGGGATCGTGCTGCGGACGGTGCAGCGGCGCTCTCATGCCGTCGCGTACGCCAAGGGTGGTGAGACGGTCGCCGACCTCCTCGCTGTCGCCGGTGCGAGCGAGATCGCGCTGCGTCTCGACCGCCATGCCGTCCTGGCGGCGACGAGCTCCGACGCGAACAGGCTCGCGAACGCTGACGAGGCAAACGCGAAGCGAACCGTCCAGGCCGCCCAGGAGCAGCTCGCTGCGCTGCGGCTTCTCGATCTCGGCTCGCTGCCGCCGCGCCTCCATGAGATCGCAGCGCTGCGGATCCGCCACCCATCCGACTCGCTCGGTGAGCTCGCAGCACGCTGCGAGCCGCCGATCACGAAGGCGGCTGCGCACAGCCGAATGGCCACTCTCAGGGGGATTGCGGACAGCCAGCGCTCCAGCCCGGATACGCCGTCGGTGCGCTAGCGTTTCACTCCGTGACCTCGGACTTCGACGAGCTCCGGGCCCGACTGGCCGAGATCAACGACCTGGGGCGGGCGGGCGCCGTTCTCGGCTGGGACCAGCAGGTCAAGATGCCGCCACGTGGCGCTGCTGTCCGGGCGGAGCAGCTCGCCACCATCGGTCGGATCGCGCACGAGAAGTTCACCGACCCCGAGATCGGCCGGCTGCTCGACCGTCTCGAAGGCTTCGAGTCCAGCCACGAGTACGACTCGTTCGAGGCGAGCCTCGTCCGCGTCGTCCGGAAGGACTGGCAGAAGGCACGCAGGGTTCCGGGCGATCTTCGTGCCGAGATGTCGCGGTCGTCGTCCCTCGCGATCCCCGTCTGGGTCGAGGCGCGTAAGACGAACGACTTCGCCGCTTTCCTGCCGGCACTGCGCCGCAACCTCGATCTTCGCAAGCGGTACATCGACTGCTTCGACGGTGATTTCGCCGAGCCGTACGACGTCGTGCTCGACGACTACGAGCGCGGAATGAAGACCGCGGAGGTGCGCACCCTCTTCGACTACCTCAAGGAGCACCAGGCGCCGCTCGTGAAGGAGGTCGCGGCGGCAGCCGCCGACCAGCCCGTGCCGGCCCGGACGTTTCCGATCGAGCTGCAGAAGGTCTTCGAGCTCGAGGTGATCCGCCGCTTCGGCTATGACGACCAGTCGTGGCGCATCGACTCGACGGTCCATCCGTTCGCGACCGGCGCCGGGATCGACGACATCCGGCTGACGACCCGCTACACCAACTCGAGCCTCGACGGCCTGTTCGCGACGATGCACGAGTGCGGGCATGGCCTCTACGAGCATCAGATCGATCGCGCCTTCGAGCGGACCCCGCTCGCACGTGGCACGTCGCTCGGGCTGCATGAGTCGCAGAGCCGGATGTGGGAGAACCTCGTCGGCCGGTCGCTGCCGTTCTGGCGGTTCTTCTACCCTCGTCTCCAGGAGCTCTATCCCGAGGCGCTGGCGGGGATCGATGTCGACGCGTGGTACCGCGAGATCAACGCGGTAGCGCCGACGCTCATCCGCGTGGAGGCCGACGAGGCGACCTACAACCTGCACATCATTCTGCGTTTCGAGCTCGAGCAGGAGCTGTTGGCCGGGTCGTTCCCGCTCGAGCAGCTGCCCGAGGAGTGGAACCGCCGCATGTGGGAGTACCTCGGTATCGAGTCTCCTGACGACACCCATGGGGTGCTCCAGGACACGCACTGGGCCGGTGGGTCGATCGGGTACTTCCCGACGTACGCGCTCGGGAACCTGATCTCCGCGCAGCTCTGGGAGCGGATCTCCGCAGAGCTCCCGGGGCTCTCCGACGACTTCGAACGCGGCGAGTTCGGCGCGCTGCGCGAGTGGCTGCGCGACAGGCTCCACCGCCACGGCCGCAAGTTCACGCCGTCCGAGACGCTTGAGCGGGCGATCGGAACCACGGAGATCGATCCCGAGCCGTACGTTCGCTACCTCCGAGAGAAGCTCGGCGGCCTCTATGGCATCGCCGCCTCCGGCACCTGAGCGAACGGTTCCCCCGAACGTGGCAGCGCACTCCCGACTAGAGTCCCGGGCATGGCGAAAACACGGGTTGGAATCAATGGATTTGGCCGCATCGGCCGCAACTTCTTCCGCGCAGCGCTGACACGCGACGCGAACTTCGAGATCGTCGCAGCGAATGACCTTGGTGATGCCAAGACGATGGCGCACCTGCTCAAGTACGACTCGCTGCTCGGACCGCTCGACGGTGACGTCACTGTCGAGGACGGCGTGCTCCACGCCGCGGGCCACAGCATCAAGCTCCTTGTCGAGCGTGACCCGGCAGCGATGCCGTGGAGCGAGCTCGGCGTCGATGTCGTCCTCGAGTCGACCGGCTTCTTCACCAATCGCGAAGGTGCCCAGAAGCACCTCGACGCGGGTGCCAAGAAGGTCGTCATCTCTGCTCCTGCAACCGATCCGGACATCACGCTCGCACTCGGCGTCAACGACGAGAAGTACGACCCCGACAGCCACCACATCATCTCGAACGCGTCGTGCACGACAAACTGCCTCGGCCCGATGGTGAAGGTGCTCAACGACACGTTCTCGATCGAGCGCGGCTTGATGACCACGATCCACGCCTACACGGCCGACCAGCGTCTGCAGGACATGCCGCACGACGACCTTCGCCGTGCCCGCGCTGCCGCGCTTAACCTGATCCCGACCTCGACCGGCGCCGCCAAGGCGATCGGCGCGGTGCTTCCGGAGCTTGCCGGCAAGCTGGACGGCGTCGCTGTTCGCGCCCCGGTCCCGACCGGCTCGCTGACCGACCTCACCGCGATTGTCTCGCGTGAGGCGAGCATCACCGAGGTCAACGAGGCGTTTGCGGCCGCGGCTGCATCGGGCCCGCTCGCCGGCATCCTCCAGTACACGTCCGACCCGATCGTGTCGAGCGACATCAACCAGTCGCAGTACTCGTGCATCTTCGACAGCAAGCTCACGATGACGAGCAGCAATGTCGTGAAGATCTTCGGGTGGTACGACAACGAGTGGGGTTACTCGTGCCGGCTGGTCGACCTCGTGAACAAGCTCGCGGGCTAGCTCAGTGAGACTCCCGCGTTCCGTTCGCGACGCCGAGGTCGCAGGCAAGGTCGTTCTCGTCCGTGCCGATCTCAACGTTCCGCTCGAGAACGGGGCCGTCGCAGACGACGCGCGTATCCGCTCGTCGCTCCCGACGCTCCGCTACCTCATCGACGCGGGCGCCACCGAGATCCGGGTGTGCTCGCATCTCGGCAGGCCGAAGACAGATGAGGATCGGGCGACGTACGCCATGGATCCCGTTCGGGCCCGGCTCGCCGAGCTTGTCGGTGACGACCGCGTCACCGTTCTCGAGAACACCCGATTCAACGCGGGGGAGACGAAGAACGACCCCGGCTACGCGGCAGAGCTCGCCGAGGGCTGCGACATCTTCGTCAACGACGCGTTCGGCTCCGCCCATCGTGCGCACTCCTCGACAGAGGGGGTCGCTCGGCTCCTCCCGGCCTACGCCGGGCTGCTCCTGCTCGCAGAGCTCGAGAACCTGGGCAAGCTGCTCGGTGACGTCGCGCGGCCGTTCGTGATCGTCTCGGGCGGTTCAAAGGTCGCCGACAAGGTCGGGGTGCTCCAGAACCTCGGCGCTCGCGCCGACCACGTTCTGATCGGCGGCAAGATGGCCGAGGACGTTCGCGACGAGAATCCGTTCACGTTCGAAGTCGTTCTTCCGACGGACGTTGTTGCCGCCGACTCGTTCGCGGCCGATGCGGCGACGAAGGTCATGCCGTACGACGAGCCGTTGAACGGCTGGCTCGGTCTCGACATCGGGCCGGAGACCTGTGAGCTCTTTGCAGACGTGATCGCCGATGCGAAGACCGTCTTCTGGAACGGGCCGATGGGCGTCTTCGAATGGCCTCGGTTCGCCGACGGAACGTTCGCTGTGGCACGCGCCGTCGCGGACTGTGAAGGCCTTACCATCGTTGGTGGGGGCGACTCCGTACGTGCTGTCTACGAGGCGGGCGTCGCCGACCAGATCACCTGGATCTCGACCGGTGGCGGAGCGTCCCTCGAGTTGCTCGAAGGGAAAGAGCTGCCCGGGGTCGCCGCGATCCCCGAGCAGTAGCCCATGCTGATCGCCGGAAACTGGAAGATGTTCAAGGGGCCCGACGAGGCCGCGGCGTTCTGCCGCGCGCTGCGTGAGGCAGACCTCGGCACCGTCGACGTCGTCGTGTGCCCCACCGCCGTCTCTCTAGCGGGCGTGGTGCAGGTGCTCTCGAATACCGAGATCGGCGTCTTCGCGCAGAACTGCCACTGGGCCACCGACGGGGCCTTCACGGGTGAGATCTCCGCTCCGATGCTGCGCGAGATCGGCGTCTACGGAACGGTGATCGGGCACTCGGAGCGCCGCCAGTATTTCGGCGAGACCGACGCGACCGTCGTCTCCCGCATCAACGCAGCCCTCGCTCACGGCCTCCAGGTGATCGCCTGCGTCGGGGAGACCGAGGCCGAGCGTGAGGCAGGGGAGACCGGGGCCGTGCTTCGCCGCCAGGTCGGAGCGATCGCCGAGGGCGTCTCCGAGAGGGACAACCTCGTGCTCGCCTACGAGCCTGTCTGGGCGATCGGTACCGGCAAGACCGCGACCCCGGAGATGGCGCAGGAGGCCCATGCCGTCTGCAAGGCGATCCTGGCCGTGCCGGTGCTCTACGGCGGCTCGGTGAAGCCCGAGAATGCCGCTGAGATCGCAGCGCAGCCCGATGTCGACGGTGCGCTCGTGGGCGGGGCCTCCCTCGACGTGGAATCGTTCGCCACGATTTGTCGCGAAGCGTCCCACTCGTAACGCTCGTCATCCTCGACGGCTGGGGCTGCGCTCCGCCGGGGCCCGGTAACGCGGTCGCCCTCGCGAGTACCCCGGTTTTCGACGGCCTCTGGGAGGCCTTTCCGCACTCGACGATCGCCGCGTCCGGCGCCGCCGTCGGGCTTCCCGACGGGCAGATGGGGAACTCGGAGGTCGGGCATCTCACGATCGGCTCAGGCCGACGCCTTTACCAGGATCTCGTGCGGGTCGACAAGGCGATCAGCGATGGGTCGTTGTTCGATGATCCGACGCTCCTTGCAGCTTTCGAGCGCGGCCGCCGAGTGCATCTTCTGGGCCTTGTCTCGCAGGGCGGCGTTCACTCGCATATCGATCACCTGCGAGCGCTACTGCGCTTTGCCCCCGAGAAGACCTGGATTCATGCGTTCACCGACGGCCGTGACGTCTCGCCGCGCGCCGGTCTCCGTGACATCGCCACCCTTCCGCAGGACAGGATTGCGACGATCGTCGGCCGCTACTACGCGATGGACCGCGACAAGCGCTGGGAGCGGACGCAGCGCGCGTACGACGCGATCCGACATGGGACAGGCGCGCACGCCTCATCGGCCCTCGAGGCGATCCAGTCGAGCTACGACGCCGGCGTCACGGACGAGTTCATCGAGCCGGTCGTCGTCGGTGACACTCCCCGCATCGAGCCGGGCGACACGGTCATCTTCTTCAACTTCCGGCCTGATCGCAGTCGGCAGCTCTCGGAGCTTCTGCTCGCCGAGCAGCTCGACCTCATCACGATGACGAGCTACGGCTCGGAGGTGCACTGCCCCAGCGTGTTTCCGGAGCGAACCGTCTCCGACACGATGGCCGAGATTCTCGCGGGCGTCGGCAAGCGCCAGCTTCACGTCGCCGAGACCGAGAAGTACGCCCATGTCACCTACTTCTTCAATGGTGGCGTCGAGCAGGAGTGGGGCGGCGAGACGCGGATTCTCGTTCCGAGCCCTCGGGACGTCGCGAGCTACGACCTGGCGCCCAAGATGTCCGCCGCCCTTGTCGCCGAGCAGTTCTGCGAGGAGATCGGAAACGGCTACGCGTTTGCCGTCGTCAACTTTGCCAACCCCGACATGGTCGGTCACTCGGGCATCGTGCCCGCCGTGGTCGCGGCCGTCGAGGAGACCGACCGCTGTCTGGGGATGATCGTCGATCGCGTCACCGAGCTGGGCGGCGTCTGCCTGATCACCGCCGACCACGGGAACGCCGAGCAGCTCTTCGAGCCGGACGGCGTCTCGCCGCACACGGCGCACACGACGAACCCCGTGCCGCTGATCGTGACGGCCGACTGTGAGGTTCGTGATGGCGGCGAGCTCGCCGACCTCGTGCCGACAGCGCTCGACCTGCTCGGGATCGACGCCCCGGATGAGATGACCGGGCGCACGCTCGTCCGCGCGTAGCCGACCTCACGGGCTCGTTTACAGATCAGTGCGGCTTGTGACGGAGCGAACATTCTCTGGTTACACTCCGCGCAATGGCGCTCGAGCAGCCCGATCCCGAGGTGCTCCGACGGGCGCAGCGCGGCGATCGACAGGCGTTTGAGACGATCTTGCGGGCCTACGAGACGCCGGTGCACAACTACGTCCTTCGGCTCACCGGCGACCGGACGCTCGCCGAGGACATGACGCAGGAGGTCTTCGTTCGCGTCTATCAGGGGCTCCCGCGGTTTGCGCTCCGCTCGACGTTCACGACGTGGCTGTTCCAGGTCACGAAGAACCGCGTGCTCGACGAGCTCCGAGCTCGCGAGCGACGCCCGCGTACCGGTCTCGACCTCGCACGTGTCGCGCCCGTCGCTGTCTGGGATCCACCTTTCGAGCGCTCCGAGACGGTTCAGGCCGTCTGGCGCGCGGTCGGGCACCTCAATACGGATCTGAGGATGGCGCTGTTGCTCCGCGACGTGGTGGGGCTCTCCTACGGCGAGATCGGCGAGGTTCTCCAGATCACGCTTCCCACTGTCAAGTGGCGAATCTTCAAGGCACGTGAGGCCGTCCAGGTGGCACTCACCGGCGAAGGGCTGTTCGTGCCCGTCGCTGCGTCTCCCGCCGTTGCCGCTGCGGCCCCCGCGCTGCTCTAGCTGCCGCTGAGGCGCGACGCGAGCGACTCAGGGAGCCCGCGCTCCCGGATCTCGGCTTGCGTCGCGGCTACCGGGTACGCCGTGCGGTGGAACGTGGCGTGGCCGGCCGTCGTGTCGAGCACGAGCCAGGCGGCGCGCGCATCGTCGTCGCGGGGCTGGCCGACCGATCCGGGGTTGAGCAGATGCCGGCCGTGGTCGATGGCGACCCGGTCTCCGTCCCGTGCAACACCGCCCGAGACGCGGCGACCGTTCCACGAGAGCGCGAGCTGCGCGTGGCTATGACCCACGAGGACGAGCGGCGCCGTCGTTGCCCTGAAGCTCGCCTCTGCGGCGTGCTCGCTCAGGACGTAGTCCCAGATCGGGTCGAGGGGGCTCCCGTGGAACAGTTCGACACCATCGATCGACGCGGTCGGGGCAAGTCCGCTCAGAAACGCCCGCGCGGCCGGATCGAGGACCCCGGATGTCCAGCGCACGGCAGTGCCCGCATCACCGTTGAACATGGCGAGAGGGAGCTTCTCGATCGCCGCGAGGTCGTGGTTGCCTGCGAGGCACAACGCTGCCCTCTCGGCCACGAGGGCGACGCACCTGTTCGGCTGCGGGCCGTAGCCGACGAGGTCGCCGAGACACCAGACCGCGTCGACGTTGTCGGCATCGGCCGCGGCGAGCACCGCTTCGAGCGCATGGACGTTTGCGTGGATGTCGGAGAGAACGGCGACTCTCATGGCTGCTCGCGACCGGGATCGGGGCCCGGGGTGACCTGCTCGCTCAGTTGCGAGGCGGGGTCTCGGGTGTCTCGGGCAGGTCCTTGATGCCCTTGATCGTCGAGTATTTCGACCAGCTGTCGTTGAGCGCGTCGAGCAGTTCACGCATGAACTTGGGAGACATGTTCACTCGCGAAACCACGGTGCCCGGGACCTCGTTCTCGCCCTTCGAGTCGTGATCGATGCGCGCGAATGTGATCGTGAACTCGTAGTCGGAGAAGCTGACGTTTGCGAAATTCGCGTACGTTCCGGCGAGATGCTCCGCCTCCACGTGGAGGTTGAACTTCCGCTCGCGGTCGTCACTCATCTCCCGTCACGATACTAGAGAGATGCGCATCCTCGAATCCCGCCGCGCGATGGCGAGTCTCGCGTTCGTCTCGATGGTGTTCCTCGCCGGGAGCATCGGGTTTCACGTGCTCCTCCATGAGGCATGGCACGACGCGTTCTATCGCACGGCGGTCACAGCGACGCTGACCGGGCTGGACACGCGACCGCGTGGGGTCGGCGCCGAACTCCTCACGGTGGCGCTCGCTCTCTCCGGGGTGGCTATCTTTGGCTACCTCGCGGCACAGACGCTCGAGGCAGTCGCCCGTGAGGTGACGGGAGACGCACGAAGGAGCAAGCGGCGGCGACGGATGATCGAACAGCTTCAAGACCACTTCATCATCTGCGGCTACGGCCGGGTCGGCCGCCGGGCTGCCGAGGAGTTTTCGGTCTCGGGCCAGGCATTTGTCGTGCTCGACTTCAGCCCTGACGCGATCGCCGTCGCCCGCGAGCGGGGCGTTCTCTTCATCCAGGGAAGCGGCTCCGAGGACGACGATCTCGACCGGGCTGGCATCGATCGCGCACGTGGGCTGATCGCCTCGGCTGACTCCGATGCCGAGAACCTCTACATCACGTTGTCGGCGCGCCAGCGCCGTGCTGACCTCATGATCGTCGCGCGCGCGTCCGACCGGCAGGCCGAGCGAAAGCTCTCGCTCGCCGGCGCAAACCGGGTTGTCCAGCCCTACTCGAGCGCCGGCGTTGAGATGGCGAAGCTGGCACTCAAGCCGCAGGTCGCCGCATTCCTCGAGCTCGTTGGCTCCCATGCCGGGCCGGACCTCCGGTTCGAGGAGATCGAGGTACCGGCAGACTGCCCGCGGGCTGGGCGATCGATCCGTGAGCTTCGTATCCGCGCGACGACGGGCGCTGTGGTTATCGCTGTCCGTCGCCCAGATGGCTGGTTCGAGGTGACACCGAACCCGGACACCACGCTCCAGGCCGGAGACGTTGTGATTGCTATCGGCACCGAGCCGGAGCTGAAGGCCCTCGAGGACATACTTGCCCCGGAGTCCGTTGCCAGCTGACGCCCTCACGGAACTCGTGGCGGCGATCGGCGCGCTAGCAGGGGCACCGGTCGAGCTCGAGCGCCCGAACGACGTCGCTCACGGTGACTACGCCACGAACGTCGCTCTTCGCACCGCGAAGGGGGCGGGACGGAACCCGCGCGAGGTCGCAGACGAGCTCGCCGCTTCGGTGCAGGAGCTGCCACAGGTCGCCCGGGTCGAGGTTGCGGGGCCAGGCTTCGTGAACATTCATGTGACCGACGCGTTCCTCGGTGAGATGCTCGCCCAGGTCGACGACACCTTTGGCGCTGGGTGGGCAAGCCCGCACGAGCGCGTTCAGGTCGAGCTCGTCTCGGCGAACCCGACCGGTCCGATCACCGTCGCGTCGGCGCGAAACGGCGCCTACGGTGACAGCGTCGCGCGGCTCCTGCGCTTCGCCGGGCACGACGTGGAGCGCGAGTACTACTACAACGACTCCGGCGCCCAGATGGACCGCTTCCGTGCGTCGGTTGAGGCCGCACGGAACGGTGAGGAGCCTCCCGAGGACGGCTATCACGGCGCCTACATCGCTGACCTCGCGACCGTCGAGGGCGACCCCGTCCCGGCGATGCGTGGGCGCATCGAACGGTCGCTGGCACGGTTCCGGATCGACGTCGACACCTGGGCTAACCAGAGCGAGATCGAAAAGAGCGTCGCCGAGCTTCTCCCGCAGCTCGATACATACGAGTCCGACGGCAGCATCTGGGCCAGGACGAGCGCGCACGGCGACGACAAGGACAGGCCCTTGATCAGGTCGGCCGACGGCTCGCTGCTCTACTTCGCAGCCGACGTCGCCTACATCCGCGACAAGTTCGAACGCGGCTTTGATCGCGCGATCTACGTCCTCGGGGCGGATCATCACGGGTACGTCGCGCGCCTCAAGGCCGCAGCGGCGATGCTCGGCTACGACCCAGATCGCGTCGAGGTGCTGCTGTACCAGCTCGTGCATCTGACGCGCGCGGGTGAGCAGACGAAGATGTCCAAGCGCCGCGGCGATGTCGTGTTTCTCGACGACTTCATCGACGAGGTCGGGATCGACTTCGCCCGCTGGTTCCTCGTCGATCGCGGGCACGACCAGACCATCGACATCGACGTCGATCTGGCCGCCGAGAAGTCACGTAAGAACCCTGTCTACTACGTGCAGTACGTCCACGCCCGTGCGAGCGGGATCTTCCGCGAAGCGCCGGAGGGGACCGTCGTCGACCCGTCACCGCGGCTGCCGTTGGCGCCCGCAGAGCGTGAGCTCGTCAAGCGGCTCGCGGAGTTCCCGGCTGTCGTCCGTGAGGCGACCGAACGCCGCGGCCCGCACGCGATCCCCGTCTACGCGATCCGGGTCGCCGACGACTTCCATCGCTTCTACCACGATCATGTCGTGCTGGCGTCAAAGGGCGGAGAGCACGAGACGTTCCGCCTGGCGCTCGTCGATGCCACACGCACGGTGATCGCCCGCTGCCTCGACCTGGTCGGCATAGAGGCGCCGGAGAGGATGTAGGAGTTGCCGGAGCGAATCGCCGCACCCACCGTGATTGCGTCGGCCGGGAACATGCCGAAGACGATCGAGGAGTACGTCGGGCGCGTCAACACCGGCGACGACGCCTTGAGCATCGCTCGGATGCGCAGCCCGGCCGGCTGGGAGGAGCCCGGTCAGCGGCCGGTGTTCGATGAGTACACGGTCGTCCTCGCCGGGATGTTGCTGGTCGAGCACGAGGGCGGATCGCTCGAGATCCGTGCGGGTGAGGCGGTGCACGCAAAGCCAGGGGAGTGGGTGCGGTACTCCTCACCTGAGCCGGGCGGCGCCGAGTACGTGGCCGTCTGCCTGCCGGGGTTCTCACCCGACGCCGTGCACCGCGACGAGGGCTGAGACTCAGCCGCAGGACGGCGCGGCTGGCGAGAGCCGGTAGAAGAGCACCCCGCCTATGTCTCTGGGCGCTGCGAGCCCGTCGAGTGCCCCCGCATAGCGAGAGAAGAAGTTCCTGTCGACCACGATGGCGGTGACTCCCTCGACCCGGATGAACGTGCGGAGCGCCGCGGCCTGATCCGGCCCGAGGTCGTAACCGATCGCGACCGTCGCGATGTCTGCCGGCGCGAGGAACGGCTGCGGCGGCGACGGAGCGACGTACCCGCCGGCCAGGGAGAAGCGGAACCCCGAGGCGACCTGCCAGAGGTTCGCATTGCCGCCGCTGGAGATCGGGAGCGGCAGCACCGTCTCTCCCGGGTCGATGCAACCACGGTAGCTCGCGTCGGAGAGAAACGCCGGGACGGAGTACGACGTGGCCCACTTGCCGGAGCTCGGATTTGGCACGAGCGCGAGCATTGCGAGTGTGGGTAGGGCTACTCGGATCCACCGGCGCGAGACTCCGGCCGTCGCGATCGCCGCGATCGGTGCGACGGCCAGCCACATGAAGAGAGCGAACCTGGCCGGAAGGACGTTGTTGAACGGCGCGCGGTGCTCGAGGAGCACCCACGGCAGCCAGATGCTGTGGCTGCCCGCGACCACGAGATCTGCACCGAGTGAGGCGACGAGCGCCGTTACGAATGCGGCGAGCAGGAACCGCCCGGCAGGGAGCCGTCCGCGTCGCACGGCGTAGAGCGTGACGAGCAGGAGGATGGGGCCGAGGAAGAGTCCCTGCTCCGAGTCGTTGCCGGGGAAGCGGCTCGAGAGTCCTGTCGCAAGACGGCCGAGCGCCTGCTGGTTCGTTGGCACGACGAGGTTGACAAGGTCGCCGACGTAGAGCTCGGGCGGGTGGAAGGCGCTGGTCTGGAAGCCGACGAGCGCGTAGGTGAGAAACGGTGAGGCGAGCACTGCTGCGAGGGCGCCCGCGCCCGCGAGCGGCAGCACGAGTGATCGCATGCGGCTGCGTCGAGAGGGGACGAGTGCGAATGCGAGCGCCGCTGTCGCAACGAGTACGACGGCAAGCATCAGCGTGACCTCTGTCGAGACGAGGAGCTGGAACGCGAGCAGGGGGCCGACCCGCAGGATCAGGCCGCGCGCCTGCAGGTCGTCGTCGAGGTAGCGCACGATCGCAAGTGCGAGGAGCGGGAGGGCAAACACGCCCGTCATGTGAGGGTGGCCCTCTGTCTGTCCGAGGATGTAGCTCGAGAAGCCAAAGAGGTAGCCGCCGACGAACGCAGGCCAGAACGCGCGGGTGAGATACCGGCAGAGGAGGTAGGCCGCCAGCGCGTCGAGCGCCGGCACAAGCGTCGCCGCGACGTCGTAGGACGACGCTGCGCCGAGCAGCAAAGTGATCGGTGCGAAGAGGTACGCGAGCCCGGGCACGGACGTCGTCCACGTCAGATCCACACCGTGAGGCGCCCAGATCGCATGCGTGACGAACGGGTTGTCGCCGTGCAGGAGCGCGTGCGGCCACCAGCCGAACGACCAGATGAAGATCTCCGGGTCTGCCAGATAGCCGACGTACTGCGTTCCCGGCGTCGTCAGGATCCGGAGGCCAAAGAACACGAACGCTACCGCGGAGTAGAGCGCGAATGCAAGCGTCGCAGCACTGCGCGGCGTGACGGAGAGGCGGAGTGTCCGCGCGATACGTGAGTCGTCTGTCAACGGGCGTGCCCCTCGTCGTGAACCGTGCCGAGCCTATGCGAATTGGTCGCCAGACGTGGTGCGACCGAGTGGCGCTTCCCGGCCGAAACGGCGCGTCCGTCGCTAGAGTGCGATGGCCTTGCGGGCGTAGCTCAGTTGGTAGAGCATCAGCTTCCCAAGCTGAGGGTCGTGAGTTCGAGTCTCATCGCCCGCTTCGAGAGTCTTACAGTAGTGG
>Ga0194048_10000406_pt1 | contig 20778 bp, 24 predicted proteins | sample JunL225m_MetaG_FD_161685 | JGI IMG/M metagenome (GOLD analysis project Ga0194048, IMG submission 161685) | Anoxic zone freshwater microbial communities from boreal shield lake in IISD Experimental Lakes Area, Ontario, Canada - Jun2016-L222-5m | ecosystem: Environmental > Aquatic > Freshwater >...
CTGGATATCGCGCAGCAATTGTCGGTGCAGAACTTTCTCCACGATTCTTTCCCATGTTGATGACTGCAGCAGGCACTGTTACACCAGCACAAGTCTTGGTACTCGGTGCAGGAGTTGCAGGTCTGCAAGCGATTGCAACTGCGCGCCGCCTTGGTGGTGTCGTCAGTGCATATGACGTTCGCCCTTCATCTGCTGATGAAGTGAAATCAATGGGTGCAACATTTATCAATCTTGAACTTGAAGCCCTTGAGGGCGCTGGTGGTTATGCACGTGAGATGACGGAAGAGCGGTCAGCAAAGCAGCGCGAGTTATTGACTCCCTATATTGCTAAATCCCATGTTGTGATTACAACTGCGGCAGTTCCAGGGCGCGCAGCTCCTCGTCTGATGACGGCGCAGATGGTTGATGCGATGGAGGCGGGCACAATCATCGTTGACCTTGCTGCCGAAACTGGTGGAAATGTTGAAGGATCAAAACCAGGTGAGATTGTCGTGACAGCAAAGGGAGTTCAGATCTGGGGCGGCAAAGATGTTCCTAGCCAACTTCCATTCCACGCATCAAGTTTGTACTCACGTAACGTCGTCAATCTCTTAACTCTGATGACAACGCCAAGTAAAGATGGTGCACCAGTTTCACTCAATATCGATTTCACTGATGAAATCATCGATAAGTCAGCTCTTACACATGCAGGTAGCAAGCACACACCCGGAGGGACCCACTAATGGATGCAATCGCAATCATTTCCATCTTTACACTCGCCGTCTTTGTGGGCTTTGAAGTTGTCTCAAAGGTCTCTTCAACTCTGCACACACCGCTGATGTCAGGTGCAAACGCGATTCACGGCGTCATTCTCGTTGGTGCCATCATCGTCGCCGATCACAGCGAAACTAATCTTGAACTTGGTCTCTCACTTGCCGCAATCATCCTTGCAACGATCAATATGGTCGGTGGATTTGTTGTGACAGACAGAATGCTTGAGATGTTTAAACCCAAGAAGGACCCTGTTGAGAAAGGAGGCTCCAAGTGAGTACCAATCTCTATAGCTTGATCGGCCTCGCAGCAGGCGTCGCCTTCATCTTGGCGCTCAAAGGTTTATCTCATCCAAAGACTGCGCGCCGCGGAAATCTCATCGGCGCAGCAGGTGCCACAGTTGCAACACTTTCAGTATTTCTCTACGTCACTCCACCTCGTGACCCTCAGATGGCTGCGCATTCACTTCCACTCAACCACTTGTGGTTAATTCTTGGTGCTATCGCTGTTGGTTTGATTGTCGGCGTTCCTGCAGCACGCAAGGTAGAGATGACGCAGATGCCACAACTTGTTGCACTCTTTAACGGTGTTGGCGGCGGAGCAGCTGCGCTCGTTGCAATCGTGGAATATCTCCACCTTGGAGCAGGTGCAACTACAGCTGAAGTTATCTTCACAGTCTTTACCGTTATCGTCGGTTGCGTCTCATTTAGCGGTTCGATTATTACCTTTATGAAGCTGCAAGAGTTGATGACAACTCGCCCCGTGGTATTTCCTGGCGGGCGATTCGTTATTGCTGGCACTCTCGTAGCAGTACTTGGATCAGCGGTTTGGGTTGTTAACGCTCTAGGAACATCTCCACTGATGGTTCTTGCAGCGCTCTCACTTCTCTTCGGTGTGCTCTTCGTACTTCCAGTGGGCGGCGCAGATGTGCCGATTGTTATCTCCCTACTGAATGCATTCACTGGTCTTACTGTTGCAGCAAGTGGTTATGTACTCTCATCAACACTTCTCATTATTGCCGGAACACTTGTTGGTGCCTCAGGAACAATCTTGACTCGCCTGATGGCAGATGCAATGGGACGCTCACTCTTTGGAACACTCTTCGGTGCATTTACTGCAAAGCCACAAGAAGCAACTGGTACAGGCGAAGAACGCCCAGTGCGTTCTGGCTCTGCTGATGACGTTGCCATTCTTCTCAACTATGCACGTCGCGTCGTTATCGTTCCGGGCTTTGGTCTTGCAGTTGCGCAAGCGCAACACACAGTGCGCGAACTTGCAGATCTGATGCTCTCCAAGGGCATCGATGTTGCATATGGAATTCACCCTGTCGCAGGTCGTATGCCAGGACATATGAATGTACTTCTTGCAGAAGCTAATGTTCCTTACGACCAGCTAGCTGAGATGGATGAAGTCAACCCAACATTTGGTCAGACAGATGTTGCCATCGTTATCGGTGCTAACGACGTCGTAAACCCAGCGGCTCAGACAACACCAGGCTGTCCTATCTATGGAATGCCAATTTTGGAAGTAAATCACGCAGCTAACATCATCTTCTTGAAGCGTTCTATGCGCCCAGGATTTGCTGGAATCGAAAATGAGCTGCTTTACGATCCTAAGACAATGCTCTTGTTCGGTGATGCAAAGGCATCGCTCACAAAGGTTGTCTCTGCGCTTAAAGCTCTTTAATTTTTGGCTCTTTAAGTCTTAGCGCTCTAAGTTTTGGCGCTTTAACTATCCCTCTTGTAACTCGGTCGGCGCATTGTGCACATCAAGGATTTTCGAGTCCTTGATATCGGCAGCTTTTACATCTCCAGATAACTTATCTGTGCGATGCAGTGGCTTCTTGGCATCTTCCTTATAGATTGCAGGGATAGATCCAAGTAGTCCTTTTTGGAAATCTTCAAATGCTTGCAGTACTTCTGCCTTGGTATTCATCACAAATGGACCCATCCACGCAACAGGTTCTTTGATTGGCTGGCCACCGAGGATAAAGAGTTCGAGGTTTGGAGAACGAGTTTCTTGTTGGTTGGCAGCGCGCACAACAATTGCATCTCCTTCGCCAAAGACAGTGAGCTGACCCATTGATACTGGGCGTTGTTCATCTCCGACAAAACCATGGCCTGACATTGCATATACGAGTGCGTTGTAATCCTTGCGCCAGGGCAGGCGAAGTTCTGCACCAGGTGCGAGCGTTGCATGGATCAAAGTAATAGGTGTCTGCGTTGTACCAGGACCGACATGTCCATCAAGTTCGCCCGCAATAATACGAATCAGTGAACCACCATCAGTAGATGAAATAAGTGAAACATCGTGTGCGCGAACATCTTGATATGCAGGTGGTGACCATTTCTTTGCTGCAGGGAGATTTACCCACAATTGGAATCCGTGGAATAAGCCGCCAGACATCACCAAATGCTCTGGGGGAGTTTCAATATGAAGAATTCCACCACCAGCTGTCATCCACTGTGTATCACCATCAGTAATTGTTCCACCGCCACCATTGGAATCTTTATGATCGAAGATGCCATCAATAATGTATGTCACTGTTTCAAAACCGCGATGTGGGTGCCATGGAGTTCCCTTTGGCTCACCCGGTGCATATTCAACTTCGCCCATTTGATCTAAGTGAATAAATGGATCTAGCTCTGCTAAATCAACTCCAGCAAATGCGCGACGAACAGGAAAGCCTTCACCTTCGAAACCTTGCGGAGCAGTTGTAATGCTCTTCACGCGACGTGCACGAAGTCCCGTTGTATCGCTGATGCGAGGAAGAACGGTGATGTCGCTAACGGTTACTGCTGGCACGGTGGCTCCTTTTGACTAAGCCTAAATATAATTGAACTTTCAACTAGTCGCAAGTTCAATTATCTTTGTAATGTGCGTGCTTATTCACGAAGCGAATTCTACGAATGCCAAAGGCTGAGTAGAATGAAGCTGTGAATAAGCACGCGCCGAAGCTCGATAAGGTGATTCTGTATTACATCTTTACGCCTATCGCCGACCCTGAGGCAGTTCTCCTCTGGCAGAAATATTTATGCCAATCTCTTAATCTCAAGGGCCGTATCTTGATCTCTCAACATGGAATCAACGGAACCCTCGGCGGTGAAATGGCCGATGTAAAGAAGTATGTTCGCGAAACTCGTCGCTACCCAGGTTTTAAGAAGCTTACATTTAAATGGTCGGATGGAACCGGCAATGAATTCCCACGACTTCGCGTTGTCGTTAAAGATGAGTTAGTTGCCTTCGGAAATCCCAATGAGATCGAAGTCGATGAAAATGGCGTTATTGGCGGCGGAATTCACCTTCGGCCGGAACAGGTAGAAGAGCTTGTCAAAGAACGTGGCGATGACGTTGTCTTCTTCGATGGTCGCAATGCATATGAAGCAAAGATCGGGAAGTTTAAAAATGCAATAGTTCCAGATGTTGATACATCACGTGATTTCATCCGCGAAATCGAGAGCGGAAAGTATGATCATATAAAGGATAAGCCGGTCGTTACATATTGCACCGGTGGAATCCGCTGCGAAGTTCTATCTGCAGTCATGAAGAAGCGCGGATTTAATGAGGTCTACCAAATCGATGGTGGCATCGTGAAATATGGCGAACGATTTGGAGATGACGCACATTGGGAAGGCTCGCTCTATATCTTCGATGATCGCATGGCGATGGATTTCTCTGACAAGGCAAAGGTCATTGGAGAATGCGATAAGTGCAATGCGCCGACAAAAGATTTCCGTAATTGCAATACCGCTTCATGTCACCAGTTGATACTTCTCTGCGATTCTTGTGCAGCGCTTCCTTCCAATCTCAGTTGCACCCACGATCAAAGTCGTCAATTCGACTCGGAACTCATCGGCTAACTTTCCGATGATTTGGTGGCCCTCAGAAATCCCAACGCTGCACTATGGATTGGTGACCCTTCGCCCCAGCGATGAAAAAGATATCGATGACATCTTTAGCGCCTGCCAAGATCCACTTATTCCAGCGTTCACGACAGTTCCCGCCAATTACACAATGGATCACGCAATTGATTTTGTGCGATCTGATCCATTTAGTTTTGCAGAACGACGCGAACTCCGCTTTGTCATCGAGTATGGAAATGGCACAGATATAGCTTTTGCTGGTGTCGTTTCACTTCACACTATCAATATCAAGAATCACACCGCTGAAATTGGATATTGGATTGAGAAATCGATGCGTGGCAAAGGAATCGGAACCATCGCGGCAAAGATGATTACGGATTATGGATTGCGAACTTTGGGCTTTCGACGCATTGATGGATTAGCTGATGTCGATAACTCTGCCTCTCAGAAACTTTTGATGAGTGCGGGCTTCGAAAAGGAAGGAATCTTGCGCAACAAGGTCACACGTGATGATGGTCGGCAGATTGATATGGCACTCTTTGCAACGACCGATGCAACGTGGACTCCACTTGATAGTTAGAAGAGTGAAGATTGGAGGCAAGTGATATGTACTCCTTGGCTCTGCTTGTCGTCATCTTGATGTCATTCATTCTCTTTTCAGGGCCTCTCGCACTTCTACTCACCTCGAAGTGGGCAAAGGGTCTAAGCGATAGCAAACTAGTTTTGATTATGCGTAGATCATTTCTGGCTTCGCTCAATCTTCTTGGTCTCTTCCTCAGTCTCTCGGTAATAATTGTTGCCCCACTTGCCATTAAATTTATAGCGGCCATAACAATCATCGTTCATGTCTTCTCTATCAACCGCGAGTACGGATTTATCTCACATATTATTAAGCGAGATCCCAATGGACCCGAGGGTCAAGACTGACAATGCGCAGGTTCACCTTACTCATTGCGGCAAGTTTTATGATTGCACCACTTCTAACCCCGATTGCTCAGGCTGCCGAAAATCCACCGCGAAAAATTCTTACTGGGTGGATTCCATATTATTCAATGAAGACAGCACTTCCTGATGCGCTGAATAACTCAGATTTGATTAAAGAAGTAATGCCATTTTGGTATACCTTGAAATTTGATGGGAAAGCGAAAGCTGCTGTTGTGACAGATCTCTATGCACCGGCCAATCCAAGCGTGCCAATCTCTGAACCCCTGACTGCTCTGCGTAGCGCTGGATATTCAATTATTCCCACTATCACCGATGGCACAGATAAATCAGTACTTGCAGGTCTACTTAAATCTCCAGCCTCGCGTGCCCAAATCATTACTGCGATTGTGAATGTAGTAACGACTAATAACTACGACGGTATCGATCTCGATTTTGAGGGTTTCGCATTTGTCGACGGCAATACAACATGGGCAAGTACTGCCCCTTCGTGGATTGCCTTTGTAAAGGAGCTATCAACTGTGCTCCATTCGCAAAATAAATTGTTATCTGTCTCGACTCCATATGTTCTAAACCCCAACGATACACAGAAGGGGTATTACGTATATGCGTGGGCGGGTATTGCTTCCTCGATAGACAAACTTCGCATCATGACCTATGACTATTCAGTGTCAAAAGCTGGTCCGCTTGGTCCGATTACATGGGCTGAACGCACAGTGCAATATGCAGTTTCGATAATGCCGGCATCGAAGGTATTTGTGGGAGTACCTGGCTATGGCAGAGATTGGGTCACTGCAGTCTCAGGTATTTGTCCATCTAACGTGGCAAGCGCAGTCAAAGTTGGCGCCAAGGCTGCAACTTTTGTTATGCGCGATGCTGCAACACTTGCTGCGACATACGGTGCAACGCCTTCCTATAACGAGCAATTTGGCGAGATGACATTCTCCTATCAAAAGGTTTACAACGGAACAACTGATTCAGGGCTTTCGACAACATGTACTGCATCCCGAACTGCTTGGTATCAAGATGCCAAGAGTTGGGCTTTGCGTGCTGCGCTGGTAACAAAGTATCGAATTGGTGGAATAACGGCCTGGACATTTGGTATGGAAGAACCACTTGCTATGGAATCTATTCGACAAGTTGCAAAGGAAATTGCACCAGACCAGGTCAATCTTGTGGCATCCCTTGATAAGGCGAGCGTTGACTATGCAAATCCAATAGTCATTTCTGGATCACTGAGTATTAAAGATAAATCACCAGTTGCAAACGTTATCGTTCGTATCGAAGGAAGATCGGGAAGTGATACCAATTATCGACTTCTTGCAACAGCGACAACAGGTGCGGATGGAACATTCCAGAAACCACTTATAGTTGGAAAGACGACAGCAGTTCGCGTTTATTCAGAAGGCACATGGGAGCGCTCTGAAGGAGTAAGCCCAGATATGCCAGTCACCATTAATCGATTGCTTACCTTAACCGCGCCTGGCACAGTCAAGAGCGGAGAGGCGATATCTATCTCTGGAATTGTGCGTCCTCGCGTTGCTGGAAATTATGTGCAAGTCGAATCCCTAGTAGCAGGTAGTTGGAAACCGGTGGGTCAACCAGTAACAACTGATGCTCAGGGTGTATTTGTCTTCACGATCACTGGTCAATCTCGCGGCGTTCTCACACTTCGCACATCAGTAGCTGCAGATGCTCTGTGGACTGTGGTTACCTCACCAACATTTAATATCATTATCCGATGATGGTAAAGATTGCAGATGCGCTTGAGGCAGAGATCCAAGCAATCTTTTCTGGCGATACGCCATGGGTCACCATTGTTTGGGATGATCCAGTAAATCTGCAGACCTACGTTGTCTATGTATTTATGGAGCTCTTTGGTTATCCCAAAGCACGAGCGACTGAGCTGATGCTCCAAGTTCATAATGAAGGTAAGGCAATCGTCTCTAGCGGCAGCCGCGAAGAGATGGAGCATGATGTTGCACGTCTGCACGAGTACGGTTTATGGGCAACGCTTCAACGTGGTGATCAACTGTGACCTCGACAGAAGGTTTTGCGCGCCACGGTGATCACTCGTATATCGCTCAATTTGGTGAGAGTGAGAAGGAAGTTCTTCTCAATCTCTGCGAACAGATTATTGAACTCTTAGCAGAACGTACCGATCACGGACATGACGATCCACTTGCTGCAATGGTCGGCATCACTTCCCACGATTCACCTCCGGACGATGAGGTGCTGCACCGCCTTCTGCCCAATGCATATGCAGACCAGGTAGATGCATCCGAGTTTCGTAGATATACAGAATCCACACTTCGGCAGAAGAAGCAGGCGCATGCAATCTCCATGCGCATCCATTTGAAATCAGCGGATGATGGAATGGTTGATCTTGATCATGACAATGCCAATGCATGGCTTGGTGCACTCAACGATATTCGTTTAGCGCTCGGAGTTCGCCTGAAAGTTGAGAATAATTCGCATGAGGATTTAGAACTGTTAGCACCTGATGATCCACTTCGTGGTGTCTACGCTGTTTATACATGGCTTGGCTGGTTACAAGAAACACTTCTTTCTGCCCTCATTGATGATGCAGATGAAGATGCAGAAGCTGCCCTCGGTGGCTCTTGATTATTTGTAAAGAAATGAGAAGGTAGGATTGCACTATGTCTCTGGAAATATCGCGCGCATTCGTTGATGCAATCGCTGAACAATCACGTGCTGAGTATCCAGATGAGTGTTGTGGTGTAATTCTTGGCCCAGTAGGTTCTGGCAAGGCAGTTCGCCACAAACCCATGCTCAATGCAGCGCATTCGCCAACATTTTATGAATTTGATCCTAAGGATTTACTCGCGCTCTATCGCGAGGTCGACGATAACGATGAAGAGATAGTTGTGATTTACCACTCGCATACAGAGACTGAGGCCTACCCATCGCGCACAGATATCGCTTATGCCGGCGAACCAGGCGCTCATTATGTCCTCGTCTCTACACGCAAAGAGATTGCACCTGCAATTGAATTTCGCTCGTATCGCATTATTGATGGCGTTGTCACAGAAGAAGCTGTATCAATTACTGATTAGCCATCTCGATTAGAGTTCACAGCACTTATTCGACATAATTGCACTATGTCAATCGAAGTACGTATCCCAACAATTCTCCGTCCTTACACACAAGATCAGAAATCAGTGGAAGCAGAAGGTTCAACTCTTTCTGCAGTAATTTCTGATCTCGATGCGAAGTACACAGGACTTGGAGAACGATTGCTTGAAAATGGTGCACTGCGCCGCTTTATCAATGTCTATATCAATGATGAAGATGTTCGTTTTCTTGGTGGCCTTGAAGCTCCCATTAAAGATGGAGATTCAATCACCGTCTTGCCTGCTGTTGCCGGTGGCTAGCCATGGCTCGCTATGACTCACTTGAATCTTCCGTTGGTAACACTCCACTCATAGGTTTACCGCGACTTTCTCCTGCTCCCAACGTTCGTTTATGGGCCAAGATGGAAGATCGCAATCCAACTGGTTCTATTAAAGATCGCACTGCTCTCTCAATGATTGAAGCAGCAGAACGAGATGGATTACTAAAACCTGGTTCGACAATTCTTGAACCCACAAGTGGAAATACAGGAATCTCACTTGCTATGGCTTCGAAGGTGCGTGGATACAAACTCATTTGCGTGATGCCCGAGAACACAAGCCCTGAACGTCGCCAACTTCTTGAGATGTGGGGAGCAGAAATTATCTCTTCCCCGGCAGCCGGCGGTTCCAATGAAGCTGTGCGCGTTGCGAAAGAAATTGCTGCAAAGAATCCTGATTATGTCTTCTTATATCAATATGGAAATCCAGCAAATACTGCAGCTCACTACACAGGTACTGGCCCAGAAATCTTTAAAGATCTTCCCACCATTACTCACTTTGTTGCAGGGCTTGGCACAACAGGAACTTTGATGGGCGCCGGGCGATATTTGCGCGAGCAGAAGCCTGATGTGCAGATCATCGCCGCCGAACCTCGTTACGGTGAATTGGTCTATGGCCTACGCAATATTGATGAAGGTTTTGTTCCAGAACTCTATGATGCATCCGTCTTAACTCGCCGCTTCTCAGTAGGTGCCGAAGATTCTGTAAAACGTGTACGCGAACTTCTTGAGGTAGAAGGAATTTTCGCGGGAATATCTACTGGCGCGATTTTGCATGCAGCGATTGCGATGGCCACCGAAGCAATGCGCGACGGTCGCGATGCAGATATCGCCTTTATTGTCTGCGATGCTGGCTGGAAATACTTATCGACTGGCGTCTATGGCTCGCATATAGAGGAAGCTACCGTTGGGCTCGACGGCACTCTTTGGGCTTAACGCAAGTTAGACTTGCACCATGAGTAACGCGCCAATCGGTATCTTCGATTCTGGCGTCGGCGGATTAACGGTAGCTCGCGCGATTCTTGATCAACTTCCCAATGAATCAACTCTCTACATTGGAGATACTGCGCGCGGTCCTTATGGTCCAAGGCCACTTGCTGAAGTTCGAGACTTTGCTCTCGAAACTCTCGATTTTCTTGTCGACCAAGGTGTGAAAGCAATTGTGATTGCCTGCAATACAGCAAGTGCTGCGATGTTGCGTGATGCTCGTGAGCGTTATTCAGTGCCGGTGATTGAAGTAATTCAACCTGCGGTGCGTCGCGCGGTAGCTGCAACTCGTTCTGGAAAAGTTGGGGTTATTGGAACTCGTGCAACCATTGATTCGAAGGCTTATCTCGATGCCTTCGCAGCTGCTCCACAATTGAAGATTGAATCTATTGCATGCCCGCTCTTTGTTGAATTTGTCGAGCGGGGTGAAACTTCCGGTGCTGCAATCACCACAGTTGCCCGTGAATACTTGCAGCCGATGATCGATGCCGAGGTCGATACCTTGGTTCTTGGGTGCACGCACTATCCACTGCTTACCGGTGTGATTTCCTATGTCATGGGAAATCAGGTCTCGCTGGTATCTAGCGCTGAAGAGACAGCGAAAGATTTATATCGCGTTCTAGTTGAAAATTCTCTCCTGCGCGAACCATCAGCAGAGCCTGCAACGCATAAATTCCTAGCAACAGGAGATGCAAAAGCATTTGAAGTTTTGGCACGACGTTTCTTAGGGCCAGAAGTTGGTTCTGTTCAACATCAAGATCTCTAAACACACCGCACTACTGACGAAAATGGGGCATGAAATGGCACGCAACGACGGACGCGCAGTACATGATCTTCGCGAAATAAAGATCACTCGCGGTTGGCTCGATCACGCCGAAGGTTCCGTGCTTGTCGAATTCGGCAAGACTCGCGTTCTCTGTGTCGCATCCTTTACTCCAGGAGTTCCTCGCTGGTTAAAGGATTCGGGAAATGGTTGGGTTACATCAGAGTACGCAATGCTTCCACGTGCAACACATACTCGTTCAGACCGTGAAAGTGTGAAAGGCAAACTTGGTGGACGCACACAAGAGATTTCACGTCTGGTTGGACGTTCACTTCGTGGCATTGTTGATATGAAAGAACTTGGCGAAAATACAATTGTTATTGATTGCGATGTTCTACAGGCAGATGGTGGAACACGAACTGCGGCAATTACAGGTGCCTATGTTGCACTTGCTGATGCAATTTCATGGGCGCAGAAGCAGGGCCACATCAAAGCTGGAGCCAAGCCGCTTGCTGATTCAGTTGCGGCGGTAAGTGTTGGAATTATTGATGGAGTTCCTATGCTCGATCTCTGCTACGAAGAAGATGTGCGCGCTGAAACTGATATGAATGTTGTCTGTTCTGGCGATGGCCGCTTTATCGAAGTGCAAGGAACAGCAGAAGGTGCACCTTTTGATCGCGTGCTACTCGATTCTTTGCTCGACCTTGCAGTAGCAGGGTGCAAAACTCTTACAGATCTACAGAAGCAAGCACTCTCCAAGTAATGCCACATACGCTCTTACTTGCAACGCGCAATAAAGGAAAGATTGAAGAGTTTCGTCGCATCCTTGATGCAGTTGCACCTGGTGAGATTGATCTTGTAGGGCTTGATCAATTCCCAGATCTTCACGATGTCATCGAAGATGGAGCAACTTTTGAGGAAAATGCCTTAAAGAAAGCTCGTGAGATGTCACTTGCAACGGGCATTCCGGCGATTGCAGATGACAGTGGCTTATGTGTTGATGCACTTGGGGGAGATCCAGGAATTTTTTCTGCGCGCTGGGCAGGAAACCATGGAGATGATGCAGCAAACACTGCAAAGGTATTAGAGCAATTGCGAGATATTCCAGAAGAAGCACGATCTGCACACTTCACATGTGTTGCAGCGCTCTATCTTCCCGACGGACGTAGCCACTGCGAAGAAGCCCATTTCGATGGGTGGATTCTGCGCGCCCCAATCGGCCAATACGGATTTGGCTATGACCCCATCTTTCGTCCAGATGGTTTAGAGCTCTCCAGCGCGCAAATGAGCGCAGATGAGAAGGATGCAATCAGCCACCGGGGAAAATCACTCCGTGCAATAGCACCGCATGTGATCACTTTGCTTAAAACCCTAGGTTAAACTTTTCCCATATTCCGCCGTTACTTAACTCAAGGAGATACACCGTGGCAGTAAAGAAGAAGAGCGCAGCTAAGAAAGCTGCACCTAAGAAGTCAACCGCGAAGAAGTCAACCGCCAAGAAAACGGCGAAGAAGTCTCCTGTGAAGAAGACCGCAGCGAAGAAGAAGACCGCAGCGAAGAAGACAACCGCTAAGAAGGTTGTTAAGAAGGCTGCAGCGAAGAAGACAACTAAGAAGGCCGTTAAGAAGTCTGCTGCAAAGAAGTCGACATCTTCAAAGGTTGTTATTCCTCCAGTTCCAACAACAGGTGGATCTCGCGTCAACGTCTCAACAACTCCAACATCGTCTTCACGACCAGTCGCCGCTAAGGCAACATCAAAGCCATCTGCAGCGCCTAAGCAAGGATCTTCAAGCAAGGTTCTCTTACTTGTTCTCGTTGGAGTCGTGCTACTTGGCGGAATCGTTATCTCAAATTCAAAGAAGAACACAGATGATGCAGCCCCAACACCTGCAGCAAGTGCGTCAGCAACTCCTGATGCAACAGCTTCTGCAACAGATGCAGCAGCTGTAACAACAGGTGAAGCCCCATCACGCTTTATTGGAAATTGGAAAGATAGCGCCAAGTCAGTCATGGTTATTTCATGGGTCGCACCGATGGGCGATGTTAAGGGCTACAAAGTTGAGACTCGCTCTAACTTAGGTGCTTGGACTGCAGTATCAGAACTTTCTGCAACAACACTCTCTGCAGAGTTTGCAAAGAAGTCTGAAGACGGATCAACTTCATTCCGCGTCTCTGCAGTCTATGCAGATGGCTCACTCGGAGTTGCTAAGGCATTCGGATTTGCAGGCCAGTTCGAATAATTCTTATAGAGAAACCCCGTCCATAACTGGGCGGGGTTTTTTTATTTAAAGGCTTTTCTCTATCTCTGCAACATAGACCGCGACTCCAGCTGGAACCAGATGCACTCCATCAGGTGCGAAATATTCTGGATGACCTTGCGAAATTGAGTTCCAATCAACAATCGTCACATGAGAGTAATTTCGTGCAACATCTGCAAGGAGTGCATTGTTGCCTTCTCTCCAAGGACGAGGAACTGCCGTATTTACAACAATTATTTTTGGTTGATCTTTGACGACATCAAAGATTGCAACAACTTGTTCACGAGTCAGCGCATTGTTATTTCCTAAATCAAAGACGACAGTTGATCCCACTACCTGTGTCTTGTCATGAACCATGACATCGAGAAGCTCGGGGGCCTGTCTTCCAATACGAGCATTAATCAGCGCGATGGGGTGGTTCTCACCCAGTGCCGATCGAATACCGAGGATGACAGAGTCGCCAGTGACCCACAGCCCACCTGCTGTAACAGCCTTTATCTCTGATGGCTTTGCAGTAAGAGATGCTTCAAGGCGAATCCGCTCCTGCTGTGAAATATGAATCGCACGAATACTGACAAGTGAGCCAATCACCATAAGGAGAACTACTAATGCGGTGAATGAGCGGGTCTGAAGATTGCGATCCTTTTTTGTTCGATATTTGAGGCCTTTGAGCCAATATTGGAAGACACCTCGGCGGATGGGCAGCTCGACATAGCGAAGTGAAATATCACTCAGCGCAAAGACAATCAAAATGCGCAGTGCGTAGAGAGCCCATTCTTGTCCAGCAAGATCCATAGATGGCCGCGTTACTTGGAAAATTACCCAATGCCATAGATAGATTGAGTATGAACGTTCGCCAATCCAGAGAAATACAGGATTTTGTAGAACTGGGGCAAAGCGCGAAGCTGGATGTACGACGGACATAATGATTGCAGCGCCAAAGAGTCCCGCAAGTGGAAATGCGATCTTGTAGAGCGTTGGTTGTGTTTCATCGATAAAGAGGAAGCAGGAAAGAATTCCAATAAAGCCAAAGACTCCAACTCCATCAATAAAGTTTTGTGCTTGTTTGGTGACATTGACGGTGAAGTTCTGTGGAATCCAGCTAACGGCAAGTGCTGCGCCAAGGAAGAGGCCGATGCTATGTGTATCTGTTCCAAAGTAGACATGGCTTACCTTCGATGCATTTGAAGCATCGAGTGAGAAAGAAACCAATAGAAGTGCAATTCCAGAGGCCGCTGCAATAACGAGAGATGCTGCAGGAATAGCTTTCTTTCCCAAACGCTTAAGAATGAAGTAGAGAATGAGCGGCCAGACTAGATAGAACTGAGCTTCGACAGCTAGCGACCAGGTGTGCTGCAGAAGTGGAGGGCGACCGATACTTTCAAAGTAATCTTGATGATGGGAGACAAGCCACCAATTCATTGTGCCGGTCAGTGAGAATGGAGTATCTGTCAGCAGCCGTTTGATCGTATCTGGCGCCCAGATACCAATTGCAATAAAGGTCGAAACCAACATAAAGATGAGGGCTGGTAGCAATCTTCGCGCACGAGCGATGTAGAAGCCGCGAAGGTCTAAGCCACCACTTTGCGCGATTGAATCGAGTAGTAATCGAGTAATGACATAGCCAGAGATAACAAAGAAAAGGTCAACGCCGAGAAATCCGCCAGGAATCCACGAAAACCCTAGGTGATAGAACATGACTGCAATAACTGCGAGTGCGCGCAGCCCATCTATTGCAGGGATGTACTGGATACCGCGTTTGGTAGCCATCGAAATTACTTACGCTTTGCTGAAGTTTTCTTGGCAACCTTCTTGACAGTCTTCTTGGCAGCTTTCTTTGGGGCCGCAATAGCGGTACGTGTGCGCTTGCTCTCTACTCGAATGGGCGCAGACTTCTTTACAGTGCCATCTTCGTTGATTGAGTTATCGACGACTTGCTGCATCTTTGCTAAGCGAGCAAATGATGAATCTAGCTTCTCTCGAGATTGCGCAATTGCGCTCTCTGCAGCTGTGAGGGCTGATGCCTGGCTGCGATAGAGACGCTCGGATTCAGCGATGATATCTGCAAGCCATGCACGGTATTCGACCACGTTCTCTGCAGCTTCAGAAATAACACGTTCTGCCTCGCGACGAGCAGCTGATGTAAGTGCAACTGCATCACGACGCTTGGCATCGACTGCTGCATCTGCTTCACGAATCTTTGCATCAGCAACTACTGTCGCTTCGCGGCTGGCATCACGGACGATCTCTGCCGCTTCAACTTCAGCGGTGGAGATATATTTGCGACCACGAGATTCAGCTCCTGCCAAGATGCTGCGCGCCTTGTTTTCGGCGCCTTCAAGTGTGTCTTTGGCGCTTCGAGTTGTCTCAGCGATGAGCCTGTCTGCAGTCGAATGCGCCTTTGCTTCACGGGCTTGTGCTGATTTGATCATCGACATCGCAGTTTCAGTTGCGAGAATTTCAAACTCTTCACGGCTTAAGCCAGTGATGTCACGACGTGAACGAAGATCAGCTAACTGTGATTCGAGGTCGCGGATGCGGTCGACAGGGTTAGCTATAGGTGCGCGCTCTTCTTCTTCGCGAAAACCAACCCAGCTGCGGAACTTCTTCTCTGCCATGATGTGAACTCTCCATCGATCTCGAAAATGAATTACAGAGCCCAAGATTAGGGCATCAGGCTACTTTCGGTAAATGGCGATGGAGACCGCTAAATACTGCGAAATCCATGCAGCGAGCACAAAGATATGGAAGAGCTCGTGGAAGCCAAAGTATTTGGCATATCTACCGGGCAATTTGAGCGCATAGAAGATTGCACCTATCGAGTAGAGCAGGCCCCCGATGATGATGGGAAGTAACACCCAAAGACCACCCTCTTTATAGAGCTGAGGTGTGTAGATAACTGCAACCCATCCGAGAAGTAAATAATTTGCAACATAGAGCCATCGAGGTGCACCAACCCAGAAAACTCGAAGCGCAACGCCCATCAGTGCGCCAGTCCACACAACAGCGAGCAGAACATTGCGATCATGGTTATTCAGTAGCGCAACTGCAAATGGAGTATAGGAACCAGCAATTAAGAGATTGATATTTGCGTGATCCCAGCGTCGCCAAATCTTCTTCTTAGATGGAATCCACGGAACGCGATGATACACAGCGGAAACGCTAAAGAGCATGATTGCGGTAATGGAGTAGAGAGCTACAGCAAATTTAAAAGATTCACGACTTAATATAAATAAAACTAGTGAGGCAATAATAACGACGGGAGTTGCACCGAGATGAAACCAACCACGTAATTTTGGCGGGGCTTGGATGGGCTCTGTGCTCATGGCTGTAAGCCTAATCGTTCCGGAGGTTTCGAACAGAGGGAACAAGTAGTGATGCCACCGATGCAATGAGGGTGATTGCTCCTGTTGCAAAGAGAATTGCATTCACTCCAAAGTGCATCGCAAGTGGCCCGGCTATAACGATTCCAAGGGGCGCAATTCCAAAAGATCCCAATGTGTCATAAGAACTCACCCGCGAATATGACTCTTCCGGAACATGGCTCTGCAGCGACGTGTTCCAGGTGACCATAAAGACCTCAACGCTGATGCCAGAGAAGATAGAGGCGATAACTGTGAGGGGGAGTGAGTAGTCAAAAGCGAGTGCAAAATCCCAGATAGCAGAGAGAGCAACAAGGACCATTGAGAGATAGAGCGGACGACCAATTTTGACTTTCAATACCCAAATGCCACCGAGCAACATTCCAACGGTGAGCCCAGCTAAGTTATAAGACCATGCCTTAGGGCCAGTAACTGGATCGCTAAAGTTAAGTGGACCCAAAACCGAGAGCATTGATTCAAATGCCATATTGATGAGTGAGAACGAGATAACCATCGCAATAACCCAACTGCGAGAAATAAATTCTCTCCAGCCAACCACTAGGTCATGGATGATTCCTGGGCTCTTCTCTTTTATCTTTCCAATCAGCGGCAAGTTCCAGACAATCACGCCTGCGATAAAGAATGAAATTGCATCGACAAGTAAGCCCCATCCGGATCCGACTGTTGATACAAGAATTCCACCACCGAGTGTTCCGATGATGTAACCAATATTTGTCATCAAACCGATGACAGCATTTCCTTCCTGCAACTTCTCTTTTGGCAAAATTTCAGGGAGCACCCCTGACATTGCAGGCCACCAGATGGCGTTGAGAATTCCAAAGAGCCCACCCATCAGTGCCAGCAACCAAACGCTGGAGAAACCTGCGATAAGTGAGATGGCACTTGTTGCGGCTAAGAAACTTCCGAGCATGTCGCTGCCGCCCACCAGGCGATTTCGTTGAAAGCGGTCTGCGATGACGCCACCAAAGAGCATGAAGGCAACAAGTGGGATAAAGCGCGCCGCCATCACAATTGAAAGATCTCGACCTGTGGCGTGAGGGAGGCTGAGAACGCCATAGGCGAGGGCGATGGGAGAGACGCCGTTACCGACATTGGAGATAAAGCGGGAGAAGGCAAGGCTTGAAAAGCCCTTGAATTGGCGTAAATCTCGCAGTTGGTTTATCACGTGGCAAGGGTACCGAACGGGGTGAAATGTCCGATTCTAAGGCGAATTTACGCTCACGCAACTTGAAAAAAAGCTAAAAAAGTCTCTTATATGGGTGCAAAACATTTGCAGGTAGTTCACAATTTAACCTGTCGGATGTCGATGAGGCTCCTCGAGGACTTCATAAATCTCCGGCCAGACGCGCCGAATGGTTCGTACTGAAACAGCACTCATGGAGGCTTACTACATGTCAGTAACACTCGACCATAACCAGTGGAACCTTATTTATAACATCTTTTCATTTGGTTTGATCTCAATGCTCGCTTGCACTGTCTACACCCTCGTGTCCCAGTCACGCGTTCTTCCTAAGTACCGCAATGCTCTAGTGATGTCATCAATGGTTACATTCATTGCTGGCTACCACTACTTCAGAATTTTCAACTCATTCAATGAAGCATCAAATGGCACATTGGATGTAAATGTTTCAGGAGATCCAGGCGCATTCAACGAGGCATACCGCTACGTTGACTGGCTTCTCACAGTGCCACTTCTACTTGTAGAAGTTATTGCAGTATTGGCACTTGCTAAGGAAGTTTCACGTTCACTTATCACACGCCTTGTTCCAGCATCAGCTGCAATGATCGCACTTGGATACCCTGGTGAAATTTCATCAGATAAGAACACAGCAATTCTTTACGGTGTTCTTTCAACAATCCCATTCCTTTACATCCTTTACGTACTCTTCGTAGAGCTTGGAAAGTCACTTGATCGTCAGCCAGCTGGCGTCGGCGAGACAGTAGGACGTTTGCGTCTTCTTCTCATCGCAACATGGGGCGTATACCCAATTTCATACATCCTCGGAATGAACGGTGATCCAACAGCATCATCATTCGTCGGTGTACAGGTTGGTTACACAATCGCAGATATTCTCGCGAAGTGCGTATTCGGTCTTACAATTTTGAAGATCGCACGCATGAAGTCACACGCAGAAGGTATGCCAGCAGATCACTAATTAACTTACAAAGTTAATAAGTAATTAACGGAAGGGCGTCGGGTAACCGGCGCCCTTCTGCTTTACTATCACGGTATGAATATGCAGAAGATCAATAACTTTCGTATGGGCGGCTATCTCTTATTGGCAGTTGGACTTATCAACTTGCGATATCAGACCGGTAAATCATCAGTCCTTGCACACAGCTTGCTTCTTATAGTTCCAGGTGCGCTGCTTCTTGCATCTACATTTCTAACTGCAGGTCAAAATTTTCTCCACAAAAAAGCCGCCACGGCAATTGTGCTTACCGTTGGCGGCCTTCTCGTTATTTACAGCTTTATCAATTAACTCTTAACCTCGAGCGGTTGTAAAACCTGCCTCTAGATCTGCCTTAATGTCATTGATATTTTCAAGGCCAAGACTTAGTCGAACAAGTCCCGGAGTTACTCCTGCCTCAAGCTGTTCTTCTGGAGATAGCTGTGAGTGCGTTGTCGTTGCAGGATGAATAACCAAAGAGCGAACATCACCGATATTGGCAACGTGGCTAAAGAGTTCGAGAGATTCCACAAACTTCTTACCAGCTTCAATGCCACCCTTAAGTTCGAAGGATAGGACAGCCCCTGGCCCCTTAGGTGCGTACTTAGTTGCAAGAGCGTTCCATGGAGATGACTTCAGAGCTGCATAGTTCACCTTCTCAACATCGGGATGTGCTTCAAGCCATGTAGCAACAGCCTTCGCATTCTCGATATGGCGCTCCATACGAAGTGAGAGAGTCTCAAGACCTTGTGCCAGTAACCATGCATTAAATGGTGATACTGCGGCTCCGATATCGCGAAGCAATTGCAAGCGAATCTTGAAGATGTAGGACAAGTTTGCGCCAAATGCAGAACCTACGCCGAGCGCCTGCGAGAAGACCAGGCCGTGGTAGCTAGGGTCTGGCTTATTAAAGCCAGGGAAGCGATCTTGGTGTTGTGCGTAATCAAACTTTCCAGCGTCGATGATTGCACCAACAACAGCGTTTCCATGACCTGATAGGAACTTAGTTGCTGAGTGAACAACTACATCTGCACCGTATTCAATTGGTTTGATCAGGTAAGGAGTTGCAACAGTGTTATCAACAATCAATGGAACGCCAACAGAGTGAGCGATATCTGCAATTGTTTTAATATCGAGAATTTCATTCTTTGGATTAGCAATCGTCTCGCCAAAGAAAGCCTTTGTATTTGGCTTGACGGCCTTCTTCCATGATTCTGGGTCGCCTGGATCATCAACGAATGTGACCTCAATGCCAAACTTTGGAAGGGTGTAATGGAACAAGTTATATGTGCCGCCATAGAGGCTTGGGCTAGAGACGATGTGATCGCCAGCTTCTGCAACATTGAGAATTGAGTACGTAGTTGCCGCAGAACCTGAAGCAACTAACAGTGCGGCTACGCCACCTTCGAGAGCTGCAAGACGTTGTTCGACTGCATCCTGGGTTGGATTCATGATGCGGGTATAGATATTTCCAAGTTCTGCTAGACCAAAAAGGTTTGCAGCATGCGTTGTATCGCGGAATTCATATGCAGTTGTCTGATACAACGGAAGTGCACGTGCACCTGTTGTCGGATCCGCTGTTTGTCCTGCATGTATCTGCAGGGTTTCAAATGACCAATTGTTAGACATGTATATCTCCATCGCAGTAGATGTCAGTTATTAGCGAGTGCGATGTATTCAACTTTGAAATTCGCGCTTGCCAGTTAACTGACCTGTTCGTCACCCGGAGCACCCCACCGCGGTGGAGGGTTGCCGTCTACTAAGCCGGGGCTAATACGTAGAACTCGTGAACGAGGGAAATATTAACTGAAGGAATTTGATAATAAAAATCGCCGATATTTCTCATCTGCAAATGAGTTGCAGGGGGTTATTGTGCGCTAGCTATTACCTTCTAAATGAGAGATCGGCCTTCTTCATCGCAGAGGTAATGATGCGGATGGCATTAGGGCCCATTCCATGTAAATCTTTAATGGCATCGAGTGAGGTCTTACGAAGGTCGCTGAGTTTGTAATACCCCTCGTCGATGAGAGCCCGACGCACTGGAGCTGCAAGCCCTAGTTCGCGCCACACTCCATCGACTGCGGCATAGGCATCGAGTTCGCCGTCGCCCTGTGCAGATGCATCTCTGCTCTGAGCACGCTCTGCCTTTCGAGCAGCAGCTGCGCGCATAGCTTCGCCTCGGAGTTTTTTGATTTTGGCTGGAGATTGCTTTGCCATCATTGATCTCTCTTAAATATGTACTTCTGGTG
>Ga0194048_10000407_pt1 | contig 20766 bp, 24 predicted proteins | sample JunL225m_MetaG_FD_161685 | JGI IMG/M metagenome (GOLD analysis project Ga0194048, IMG submission 161685) | Anoxic zone freshwater microbial communities from boreal shield lake in IISD Experimental Lakes Area, Ontario, Canada - Jun2016-L222-5m | ecosystem: Environmental > Aquatic > Freshwater >...
TTGAGGCTGTTAACCAACTTAGCGAAGCACCGAAAGTGAGTTCATAGTGAAGAAGATTCTGGCCCTTGTTGCCGTTGCAACCACGCTCCTACTAACTGGATGTTCCCAAGTTGGTTCTGCAGCAACTGTAGGCAGCACAAAGATTTCACAAGCCACAGTGCAAAGCAGCATTGATGCCATTCTTGCTTCTCGCAAAGGCGTCGACACTTCACAGATGCAACTTGATACTGGCGAAGCACTCAACCGCGGTCAACTACGTTTTCACCTACTAACTGAACTTCTTCGTGAAGTAGGAAAAGAAATTAAGATTTCAGTTTCAAAGGCAGAAATTGATACACGTCGCCAAAGCATCACTGACCAAGTAGGTGGAGCAGATGCGCTTCCAAACGCACTTGTTGGTGCTGGAATTGCACCAAAGGACTTTGATCAATACATCGAAGCAATTTCACTTTCAGACAAAATTAGCCAAGCACTTAGTGCTGCAGGAGTGACCGAGGCTGACATGGGCGCTCAGATTCAAAAGCTTGTTGTTGCAAAGGCAAAAGAATTAGGCGTGACTGTTAACCCACGTTATGGCAAGTGGGATGGCACAGTGGCAGATGTTGTTGCCTCTGATGCAGCAGGAACTGCTGTTACACCAACTAAGTAAAGATTGAGACGATGACGCAGGGTTCACAGCTTCAACGCTTAGTTGAAGTTATGAACCAACTGCGCTCTCCTGGGGGTTGTCCTTGGGATGCAGAACAAACGCATGAGTCACTTCTGAAGTATTTATTAGAAGAGTCCTATGAGTTTGTCGATGCAGTAGCAGGCGGTGATCGCATTGATATGCGTGAAGAACTCGGTGATGTATTGCTGCAGGTCTATTTCCATGCGCGTATTGCCGAAGACCACCCTACAGATCCATTTTCTATAGAAGATGTTGCCGAAGGCATTGCAGATAAGTTAATTAGGCGCCATCCCCATGTTTTTGCTGAAGTTGAAGTAAAAACATCAGAAGATGTATTACAGAATTGGGAAGATATAAAAAAGAAAGAAAAGGGCCGCACGTCCGCACTCGATGGAATCGCAATGTCGCAGCCAGCACTGCCTTTAATTGAAAAGCTTTTGTATCGCGCCGAAAAATATAACGTTGACCTTCACACCCCAACCAGCGCAGCTATTGATGGAGATGCCGATGAAGGCGCAGTAGGGCAAGCATTGTTGGCCGTTATTGCTTGGGCCCATGCCAATGGAATCGATGCTGAGGCTGCCCTGCGTAAAGAGGCGTTGAAATTAAGCGAACAAGTAAGCACTATCGAGGCACGGTAGGATTAGCCCAGTAAAGATTGTGCGATTTCAGCGTTGAGGTCTACGGCACAAGATGTGTAAGTGACGAAGGAGAAACTCAATGGCAATAATCGAAGCTCTCGGAGCTCGTGAAATTCTTGACTCCCGTGGAAATCCAACGGTTGAAGTCGAAATCCAATTAGAAGATGGAACACAAGCGCGCGCTGCAGTTCCAAGTGGTGCATCAACTGGTGCATTTGAAGCCGCAGAACTTCGCGATGGCGGAAAGCGCTATCTTGGTAAAGGTGTTGAAAAGGCAATCGCATTTGTTAATGACGAAATTGCTCCAGAAATTATTGGCTTTGATGCCCAAGATCAGCGATTAATTGATGATGCAATGATCACTTTAGATGGAACGAAGAACAAGTCACGCATGGGTGCCAATGCAATCCTTGGTGCTTCATTAGCAGTTGCTAAAGCATCTGCAGAGTCTGCAGATCTCTCACTCTTTCGCTACCTAGGTGGACCAAACGCACATGTTCTTCCAGTGCCAATGATGAACATTCTCAATGGTGGCGCACATGCTGACACAAACGTTGATATTCAAGAGTTCATGATTGCGCCAATTGGTGCACCAACATTCCGCGAATCACTTCGCTGGGGTGCTGAGATTTATCACGCACTTAAAGCAGTTCTAAAAAAGCGTGGTCTTGCTACATCCGTTGGTGATGAAGGTGGTTTTGCTCCTAACCTTGAGAGCAATCGCGCTGCCCTCGATCTGATTCTTGAGGCAATTGAAATCGCAGGATTTAAGCCAGGCAAAGAGATTGCACTTGCAATGGACGTTGCTGCAACTGAGTTCCACGACAATGGTAAGTACACATTTGAAGGTGCCTCAAAGACATCTGCAGAGATGATTGCCTATTACACCTCACTCGTTGATGCCTACCCAATCGTTTCTATTGAAGATCCTCTCAATGAAGAAGACTGGGCTGGCTGGACTGATATGACTAAGAGCCTAGGCTCACGCATTCAAATCGTGGGAGATGACCTATTTGTAACTAACCCAGAGCGTCTTGCCCGCGGAATCGCCGGCGGAACAGCAAATGCTCTACTTGTTAAGGTCAATCAGATTGGAACGCTGACTGAAACTATTGATGCAGTTGAGATGGCACACCGTGCTAACTACCGCTCAATGATGAGCCATCGTTCAGGTGAAACTGAAGACACAACGATTGCTGATTTAGCTGTGGCACTTAACTGTGGACAGATCAAGACTGGTGCACCTGCACGTACTGAGCGCGTTGCTAAGTACAACCAACTACTACGCATTGAAGAAGAGCTTGCTGAAGGCGCACGTTATGCCGGCAGAGATGCTTTTCCACGCTTTAAGGCATAAGTGATTTTGTGGCGCGTCGACAATTAAATTTCAACCGTCGGCGTAACTCGGGGCGTGCATTGGCGCTATGGGCAATATTTTTTATATTAGCTCTAGCTATTGCACCTCCCGTAAAGCATTACTTCACCCAGAGGGCGCAAATTAGTGCACTCAATTCGCAGTTGGCTTCAGATCACAAAGCTCTAGAGGCCGCGCGCCAAGAACTTTTGTTATGGCAAGATCCAGAATATGTAAAGACACAGGCACGTGAGCGTTTGCACTTCGTATTACCTGGTGAGCGTCAATACATAGTTACTGAAAATGGAACCACATCAGATTCAAATACGGGCACAAAAGTGGCCAACTCGCTCACTGATGGCCAACCGTGGTATTCAAGGCTCATCGCATCTATCACAGAAGCGGGTTAATTCTTTGCGCAAAGTAACACAAGCAGATTTAGATTGCATCGAAATTCAATTAGGTCGCACACCTCGAGACGTTCATGCAATTGCTTACCGTTGTCCATGTGGCAAACCTGCAGTTGTTGAAACACCGCCACGTTTAGCTGATGGCACACCTTTCCCAACTTTTTACTATGCAACTTGCCCACGTTTAACTGCAGCAATTTCAACCCTTGAAACAACTGGCTTAATGGGTCAGATGAATGAGCGGTTAGAAAGTGATGCAGAGCTAGCTGGGGCTTATCACGCAGCCCATGATGACTACATTGCAGCGCGATCAGCACTTGGCATTGATGTGCCTGAAGTAGACAACGTATCTGCTGGGGGCATGCCAAATCGCGTTAAATGCCTACATTCACTTATTGCGCACTCACTTTCAGCCGGCCCTGATGTGAACCCCTTGGGCGATGAAGCCCTAGCCAAACTACCCAAGTGGTGGGAAGGCAATCCATGCGAGTAGCAGCCATTGATTGCGGCACTAACTCAATTCGTCTGCTAATTGCAGATATAGAAGGCAATAGTTTTCGCGAAGTTCTGCGCACGATGGAGATTGTTCGCTTAGGTCAGGGAGTTGATGAGACTGGGCAGTTCCATCCAGATGCGATCACTCGCACATTAGCCGCCGTTGACACATTTGCTGGAGAGATTGCAAAGCGTGGAGTTGAAAAGATTCGTTTTTGTGCAACAAGTGCCACACGCGATGCAACCAATCGTCACCTCTTTGTTGATGGAGTGCGCGAACGCTTGGGGATTGAACCTGAGGTAATCAGCGGGGATGAAGAAGCAGCACTTTCTTTTGCTGGAGCAATTCAAGATTTTCAAGCATCTGATGGTCCATTTCTTGTCGTTGATATCGGCGGGGGATCAACCGAGTTTGTTTTTGGCACAACAAGTGTTGAAGCTGCAAAGTCAGTCAACATCGGTTGTGTGAGAATGACTGAGCGACACTTTGCAAGTGATCCTGCAGAACAATCACAAATAGATGCCGCACGAGCCGACATTATTGAAGCTATTGCAAAAGCTGCCAGCATTGTTCCAATTACAAAAGCCAAGACCTTAATCGCAGTTGCCGGCACGGCAACCACAGTTGCAGCCGCTGCATTGAACTTAACTGAATATGATCGATATGCAATTCACTTATCGCGAATTAGTGCACAGCAAGTGCATGATGCATCACATATGTTTTTAACTAAAACCCGCAAAGAACGTTTATCCCTTGGTTATATGCACCCTGGTCGTGTGGATGTGATTCCTGCAGGTGCATTAGTTCTTTCAGAGATCATGAGAGCAACTGGGGCAAGTGAATTTGTGGCATCAGAATCAGATATCTTGGATGGAATTGCCCGCTCTTTAGCTGGATAAATGGTTTAGAAAAGCAGGGTAGATTTACCCCTTGCACGTGGCCCCGATAGCCCAATGGCAGAGGCAGAGGACTTAAAATCCTCCCAGTGTGGGTTCGACCCCCACTCGGGGCACCACTTCATCTCACTTGGGAATCTTCCAGGCTTTACCCTTGTTATGTATGGCAAGCCGCCAGAAGTTCTGGTGGCACTACAAAAGGAGAGACAAGTTATGCGCAGTTCAAACCCTGTTTTAGGACGGGCGTTTAATCAGCGTGGATACGCTGCATTTGATCCGAGCACAATTAACTCAGACCCAGCAGCGATGGAAGATCTTTATAACGCACCTGCTGCATCATCCCTGCGCACAGGTCGCATGACGATTGACGATGTAGTCACTCGTACCGGAATTTTATTTGCTGTTCTAGTCTCCGTTGGCGCAGTTGCATGGACACTTAACCTTGGCGCAGGCGCAATGATGCTCGGTGTCTTTGGTGGATTTGCACTTGCAATGGTTAACAGCTTTAGCAAAAGCGTTAAGCCAGCCTTAGCAATTGCTTATGCAGCATTTGAGGGTTTAGCACTTGGAACAATAAGCAATATTTATAACTCTGCCTACTCAGGCATTGTTAGCCAGGCAGTGATTGTGACAATCTGTGCATTTACTGGAATGTTGTTTGCTTATAAGAGCGGGCGCATCCGTGTGACACCTAAGTTCACCAAGGTGCTCATGACTGCATTGATTGGTTACTTAGTTCTCGGTCTACTTTCATTCATTGGCTCATTCTTTGGTGCAAGCATCTATAGCATCGGTGGCTTTGGTTTAATCATTGCAGCTGGTGGAATGGTTCTAGCAAGCTTTTTCTTGATTCTAGATTTTGATCAGATTCAAAAGGGAATCAATGCCGGAGCACCAGAATCAGAATCGTGGCGCGCAGCCTTTGGTTTGATGGTCACAATCGTGTGGCTATATCTAGAAGTTCTGCGTCTTCTGTCAATCTTGCGCAGTAGCGACTAATTACAGATCTTCATCGAGGGGCCTCAGGTTTTTAACCTGGGGCTCTTCGACATTTCTAGTCTCTGGTATTTGATAGACAAGCACGAGAGCAATTACAAAGATTGCAGCAGATAAACCAAAAGCGCTGCGATAGGAATAGATATCTGAAACCGCACCAATAATGATTGGTCCGACCATCATTCCGGCATCACCGGCCATCTGAAAGATAGCAATTACCTTGCCACCTTTGCCTTTAATAACATCGCCCACGATGCTGGCTGGAGAAGTTGAAAGAAAAGCGCCACCAAAACCAAGGATTGCCATGGCAAGTAGGTACATCCAGATATGAACGGCAAATGTGAGAAGTAAAACTCCAACTAAAACAACTTGTGCACCAATAATTGATGCAGCCCTGCGCCCCTTCTCATCAGAGTATCTGCCAGCGCGTAGCAAGATTGCGCCTTGAATAACTGCTGAGAGTGCAAGTCCATAACCCACAACTGCGGTTGTTGATTTCAATTCCTCGGTAACAAAGATTGGCAAAATGGATGCACGAAGTCCAAAGAAAACCCAACTACCTATAAATGCAAGCACAAGTGCAATTCGGTAAGGCTTCATCGCTAACGCTTCGCGCACGGTTGTGTGATCTGATGTGTCCATGCTCTTATCAACTTTGCCGATTTTCTCGCCCTTGAGGAAAAAGAAAGCGACAGTGCCCGAGCAAAGAAGCATTCCTGAATAAACAAAGAAAGGTGCACGAAGGGAGATAACTGAGAGTAATCCACCGATTGCAGGACCTGCGATACCACCTAGAAGAAATGAACCTTGATAGACAGATTGAGCTCGACCACGATGGGCATCATCTACAGATCGCATGATCACTGATCCTGCAGCCACAGAAAACATTGATGAACCAAGGCCGCCAGCAGCACGGAAAAAGAGGAGTTGTTCATAGCTTTGTGCAAGACCAGCCAAGAAAGTGAAAACAGAAACCATAAATACGCCAGATGAAAACACTGCACGTTCGCCAAATTTATCTACCAACGTGCCAGAGATGAGTCCAGAGGCAAAGCGGGTAATTGCAAAAGCAGAAACCATGAGGCCAATTGCAGCGTTATTGACGCCAAAAGACTTAGCAAAGACGGGGATTGCAGGTAATACGATTCCAAAACCAACTGCTACAAAAAAGGATGCCGCGACAAGTATGGAAACTTCTCGCGGCAGATCCTTAAATGGAGATTGCATTAACCCAGTGATTCTCCTGCTGCATCTTCACGCGCTGCCGCGTAATCCTCAGAGGTGCGAAGTGGAGTCTCACGCAACATGAATGCCAGAAGCAAGCCCAATAGAGTCACTGGGGCTGCTGCATAGAACACAACATGGAATGAGTTTACGAATGCCTCAAGTGCTGTTGCTTTGATTACTGGAGGGAACGTCTGCAAAACAGCAGTGTTGTTTGTAAGGCCAGCTAACTTAGTTGTATCAAAGCCAGCAAGGGCACTTGGGTTAGTTTTCGCTAAGTCGCCAAAACCAGTTGCCATGTAGTGCACAACGCGGTTAGTCAAAATACTTCCAAAGATTGCAGTTCCAAAGACTGAGCCAAGGGAACGGAAGAATGTATTGGAGCTAGTTGCAACGCCCATATCTTTGAATTCAACTGCATTTTGAAGGGCGATAACAATGGTCTGCATTGAAAGACCAAGGCCAGCACCAACCATGATTGCATAGATTGAGATCTGCCAATAAGGCGTATCAATTTGCAAGCGAGTCATGAGCAAGATACCAACAGTCATAATCGCTGTTCCCATGATTGGGAAGCGCTTGTAGTGGCCATGCTTTGAAATCATTTTGCCTGAGACAATTGATGTTGAAACAATTCCAAGCATCAATGGGATCAATTTAAGTCCAGCCTCAGTTGCGGTGTAACCCTTAACAACCTGGAAGTAAAGAGGCAACATAACGATTGCACCGAACATTCCAGCACCAATTACTCCACCTAGTAGAGAAGTAATTGAAAAAGTATGGTTCTTGAAAAGATGCAAAGGCAGAATTGGCTCTTTCGCTTTACCTTCCCAGAATAGGAAGAGAACGGTCAGCAGAACTCCGATAACTGCGTATGTAATGGTGCGGCTATCGCCCCAGCCATATTGAGGCCCGTAGATTGAAACTGAAAGCAGAATCAAACAGACAGATACAACCATCAATACTGCGCCTAAGTAGTCAATGGAATGATCGCGCTTGACCTTAGGGATGTGTAGAACAGCTGAAGTAATAATCAGTGATGCAATTCCAATAGGTAGGTTGATGTAGAAAATCCAACGCCAGCCAGTAACACCCAGAATTGTTTGATGATCAGAGAAGAATCCACCTAGAAGTGGACCGGCAACTGAAGACAAGCCCCAGACCGCGCCAAAATAACCCTGATACTTACCGCGCTCGCGCGGAGGAACAATGTCACCAATAATCACGAATGTAAGTGCCATCAAACCACCAGCACCTAGACCCTGCAGCGCGCGAGTTGCAATCAGCTGAGTCATATTTTGTGAAGCACCAGCTAGGAATGAACCTATTAGGAAGGTAACAATCGCAAACTGGAAGACAATACGACGGCCGTAGATATCTGAAATCTTTCCATACAGCGGAGTAGATGCCGTTGATGTAAGTAGGTATGCGGTGACTACCCATGTGTAGTGGTTGAGACCATCAAATTCTTCAACAATGTTTTTAAGTGCTGTTGAAACGATTGTTTGGTCAAGGGCTGCAAGGAGCATTCCAGTCATAAGGCCACCCAGGATGATCATGATTTCCTTGTGAGTATGGGCCTTAGCTGATGCGTTAAGAGGTGGGTTTTTGGACATGAGGGTAAGGTTACCGTGTGAAGTCAGTTATCGCCGAACATCTAGTCAAGACCTATCGCAATGGCGAGGTTAAAGCCTTAGATGATTTATCTCTTGATGTTGAAGAGGGCACAGTTTTAAGCGTATTAGGCCCCAATGGTGCGGGTAAAACAACAACTGTGAGAATACTCGCAACGTTGTTGAAACCTGATTCAGGTGTTGCAACTGTTGCAGGAATCGATGTTATTAAGCATCCAGATAAAGTCCGTGAACTTATTGGTTTATCTGGTCAGTATGCGGCAGTAGATGAAACTTTAACTGGTTGGGATAACTTAGTGATGTTTGGTCGTTTGTATCACTTAGGTAAAGCTGCTTCCATAAAGCGGGCTGAGGATTTGCTGGAAAGATTTTCACTCACAGATAGCGCTCGCCGTCCCATCAAGACGTATTCAGGTGGAATGCGCCGCAGATTAGATTTAGCTGCATCATTGATTGTGCAACCAAAAGTTCTATTTCTAGATGAACCAACAACTGGGCTTGACCCACGTGGTCGCCAAGAGATGTGGGAAGTAATCCAGGAGTTAGTTAAAGGTGGCGTAACGCTTTTATTAACTACCCAATACCTAGAAGAAGCTGATCAATTAGCTGATGAGATTGCTGTTATCGATCACGGAAAAGTAATTGCGCGTGGAACTTCAGATGCTTTAAAGAAGCAGGTTGGCGGAGAGCGCTTAGAGATTACTGTTGAAAATGTTGATATCGCTAAAACTCAAGAGATTGTTTCGCGTATCAGTGCCAGTGCAACACATACCGATATTCGAACTATTTCAGCGCCAGTCACGACTGGATCTATTGCTCTTATGGAGGCACTTCGCGCACTGGATGAGGCAAAGATTCATCCGCTAGATATTGGCCTCAAGCGCCCTTCACTAGACGATGTGTTTTTATCTCTGACTGGCCACGTGGCAGAAGAAGTTGTTACAGAACCGGTGAAGAAAAAGAGAGGGGGCAAGAAATGAAATACGTAATCAGTGATGTCATGACGATTACTAAGCGACAGCTGCTCCAGCTTGCCCGAATCCCTGAAGTTCTAGTTTTCTCAACCATTCAACCAGTGATGTTCGTGCTCCTTTTCCGCTTTGTATTTGGCGGTTCCATTTCCACTGGCCAGCCTGGGGGATATGTTCAACTGCTCATGCCTGGAATCTTCGTGCAAACAGTTGCATTCACATTAGCTGCAACCGCAGTTGGATTAGCTGAAGATATGAAGAAGGGCCTCATTGATCGATTTAGATCATTACCAATCTCCAGAGGCGCAGTTGTTATTGGTCGCACCTTCGGTGATGCACTACTTAATATTCTTGTTTTAACGGTTATGGCATCTGCTGGATATGCCGTGGGTTGGCGACCAACATCAGGGGGCCTTTCAATCGCTGTAGCTTTCTTATTCCTGTTTATGTTTGGTTATGCCCTTTCATGGATTGGTATCTATGTTGGCTTAGCTGTTAAAGAAGCACGAACTGTGCAGAGCGTGGGTTTCTTAGTTACTTTCCCGCTAACTTTTCTTTCAAATGCCTTTGCACCAACTACTGGAATGCCAAAAGCGCTGCAGTACTTTGCTGAATGGAACCCAGTTTCAACAATGGTGGCTGCGTGCCGACAGCTATTTGGTGTAAAGAATCAATTTGGAGCAACGGCTAATTCCTGGCCAAGTCAGCACCCGCTAGAGACATCATTGCTTTATATGGTGCTGCTTATGGTGGTATTTATTCCATTAAGTATTAGAAAGTATAAAAATACTTCAAATTAAGAATAAAACTCAGCAGCTTTAATAACTACTTTAATCTCACGTCCATTAGGTGCAGTGTATGAAACGCTTGCACCGATTTCAGCGCCCATCACTGCAGCACCTAACGGTGATTTCTCACTGTAGACATCGAGATCTCCTGAGGAGATTTCACGTGAACCAAGCAGAAACTTCATTTCATCTCCTGCAATTTCTGCAGTAACAACCATGCCTGCACCAACTTTGCCATCAGCAGCAACTGGTGGGGTTCCAATGTGGGCGTTTTCTAACATCTGCTTGAGTTGGCGGATGCGCGCTTCCATCTTGCCTTGCTCATCGCGGGCTGCGTGATAGCCACCGTTTTCTTTTAAGTCACCTTCAGCACGTGCAGCTTCAATCTTTGCTGTGACATCTTTGCGGCCATGCTGTTCTAGGTTTTCTAATTCGGCGCGCAACCGATCTGCAGCTTCCTGCGTTAACCATGTTTGTGCGCTCATAAGGCGTAAAGGTACTAGGTGGGTGTATCTCCTACAACTTATTTAATGCGGCAGGCAACCACATCAGCGTTAACACCCTGACTGCGCGTAGGAATATCAGTGTTTTTCTGTACTACTGCAAGGCCAGGCCCGATTTCATCTTCAATCTGCCCCACCACGTTTTTATCGTAATCACGTGCGACCAAAGTGCAGGTAATAACCTGGCCTATATCTTTTCTGACTACTTCATATCTAATAGACATTGCTCGATCTGTTGTGGCAGTAAATGAAATTACTGAGGCACGGATGTTGGGGTTGGAATGATGCAGACCTGCCCAGATGAGCCAACTGATTCCAATCACCGCAATGACTACGGCCGGAGTCACCCACCCCTTAGTCGGGCGCACGCCATAGCGATCCTCGTAGGAGAACTCTGGGCCTGATTGCATGCAATGATTATGCCATGCAAAAAAACTATGAGGTGGGTGCCGCAGGTTCTCTTACCATTGCGATTTTGATTATCGCTGTAGTTTTCTTAATGCGCAGTTTCTATAAGCGCTTTATGGGTGTTGATCGAAGCGATGACGGCGCAGACCAGTAATTCACTTTTCTCCAAAATAGCTCAAGGCTTAGCTGTCCTACTCATTGCCGTCGTTTTTTTCTCACTTGGACTCTGGCAATTAGATAGAGCCAAAGCATTAAAGGAAAGTTTGGTCACTGCAACACAAGTTGATACTTCTATCGTTGCACTTGAATCAATCACAGCGGCCCGACAACCAATTCCAGTTGATGCAATCAATCGCCAGGTCAGCGTCTCTGGTCACTATGTTGGTGATTTCAAAGCAGCCAATCAAGCTGATGGAAATGGCACAGTAAATGATTGGGAAGTTGGCCTATTACAAGTTGGTGAGAATCAAGGAATCTTGGTTGTCAGAGGTTTGTGGGAAGAGCGATTACTTAATCCAGATATTTCAATGGCTATGCTCATAGATATCAAGGGGCAATTACGTGCCTCTCAATCTGATGATCATGGACTCAATGGTGATGGTGCAATTTCTCGCCTGGATAGTTCGGTCATTGTGGGATTAACTGATTTAGATTTATTTGATGGGTATGTGATGGCATCTAGCGAATCACACAACGGCTCTGAATTAATACGGTCCCGCCCCACCCCAGCCACGTTGAGCTCTCGAATCCCTGGCTATTACTGGCAGCACTTGTCCTATGTGGTGATTTGGTGGCTTATGGCAGCGGTGGTGCTTTACCTTCCCTTCTATCGCCGTAGAGTAAAGCCATGAAATCAAGCCTTCAGCGTTTTCGAGTAATGGCAATTGTCTCTGGTGTTATGTCACTTCTGCTCTGGTTTGTTTATATGCCAGTTAAATACTTATTTGATCTACCTGATCTACACAGTGCAATTATTTGGATCCCTATGGTGCACGGCTATCTCTATCCAATTTATATCCTGACCGCCCTGCAGTTCTCGGTTAAAGCGCGCTGGCCATTGATGAAGATGCTGGGTCTGCTTCTAGCCGGAACTCTTCCAGTTGCCTCACTGATTGCAGAACGTCGAGTTGTTCGCCGTTATTCGTAAACTCATCAAGTCTTTGCTCTATCCACTCTATGAGTGGCGCTTGGTACGAGCATTAGATTTCACAAAGACCCCTCACCATGTTGGTGTCATTCTGGATGGCAATCGCAGGTGGGCAAAAGCTAACCCCAGTAACACCGACCCCAATGGCCATAAAGCTGGGGCAAATAAAATCATTGAGTTTTTGGGCTGGTGTGATGATGCCGATGTTCAGGTTGTGACGCTGTGGTTGCTATCAACTGATAACTTCAAAAGAAGCTCAGATGAGATTGAAGAGCTACTCAAGATAATTGGTGACACCGTGGATGAGTTAGCGGCCACGGGCCGTTGGAATATTAAAGCCGTAGGCGCACTTGATCTCTTGCCACCATGGCTTAGCGAAAAACTAGCTGGTCTTAAGCCCATACGAAACGATGGGGTGGAAGTTAACGTGGCCGTTAGTTACGGGGGCCGGCGCGAAATTGTTGATGCCGTGAAGTCATATCTTGGCGAAGAAGAAAAGTCAGGCCATTCTCTGGATCAGGCAAAAGAGAAGTTGACTGCCGATGATATTTCTAAGTTTTTATATACCGCAGGCCAACCAGATCCAGAGCTTTTGATTAGAACCTCAGGAGAACAACGCCTTGGCGGATTCCTGTTGTGGCAAAGCGCGCTATCTGAGTTCTACTTCTGTGAGGCATATTGGCCTGATTTTCGTCGGGTGGATTTCTTACGTGCTCTACGTGCTTACTCACTTCGACAACGCCGTTTCGGCAGTTGAGATTTACGCCAAAAACGTCAACAAGATTTAACTTTTATAAAGCGCGTGTTGCCACAGAGTTAGCCTGAAGTTGTTCTACCTTTTTACATATCCGAAGCAGCACCCCACGAGTACAACTAAAAATGAGGAGTCCAGCCATTGGCTTCTAAGAGTCAAAGCTCTAGAAAGACTTTTGTTTTAGATACCAGCGTTTTATTAGCTGATCCTGGCGCCCTGCATAGATTTGCCGAACATGAAGTAATCATTCCTATCGCTGTTATTGGCGAACTTGAGACCAAGCGCGATCACCCAGAGCTGGGTTACTTTGCCCGCGCAGCCCTACGTGCCCTTGATGATTTAAGAGTGAGCCATGGCCGACTTGATCAACCTCTGACTATTACCCCAGAGGGTGGGACCCTTTCTGTTGAACTCAACCACACCGACCTTTCCACCTTGCCCCATGGCTTTTTGCGAGATGGCACCAATGACACTCGAATCCTGGCTATAGCTAAAAACTTAATGTCAGATGGCAAAAACGTTGTTCTAGTTTCTAAAGATTTACCACTTCGCGTTAAAGCATCATCGGTGGGTGTTGAGGCCCAAGAGTATTTGGCAGAGTTAGTAGCTAACAGTGGTTGGACAGGAATTGAAGAGCTCACTGTTGGTTCGTCGGTGATCGATGATCTCTACTCTTCTGATCGAGCAGATCATGAAGCAGCCCATAGCCTTCCGATCCACACCGGCGTTGTGTTGCACTCAGATCGTGGCAGCGCCCTGGCCCGGGTAACAGCTGATAAGCAGTTGCAGTTAATTAGGGGAGACCGCTCAGCTTTTGGTTTGCATGGTCGAAGCGCCGAACAGCGCATTGCACTCGACCTTCTTTTGGATGATTCCATTGGAATTGTTTCTATGGGTGGGCGGGCAGGAACTGGTAAGTCGGCACTCGCCTTATGCGCAGGACTTGAAGCAGTGATGGAAAAGCGCATCCATAAAAAGGTAGTTATCTTCCGCCCGCTCTATCCAGTGGGTGGTCAGGAACTTGGATACTTGCCAGGTAGTGAGGGTGAAAAGATGTCACCCTGGGCCCAGGCAGTTTTTGACACCTTGGGCGCACTTGTTAGCCAGCCAGTTATTGATGAGATTGTGGACCGAGGCTTAATTGAAGTCCTCCCGTTGACCCATATCCGCGGACGATCTCTTCATGACTCCTTTGTGATCGTCGATGAAGCTCAGTCCCTAGAGCGCGGAGTTCTTTTGACCGTGCTTTCTAGAATCGGCACCGCCTCCAGAGTGGTCCTGACCCATGACATTGGCCAGAGGGACAACCTTCGAGTCGGTCGCCATGATGGTGTGGTGGCAGTTGTTGAAACCTTGAAGGGACACCCCCTCTTTGCCCACGTGACCTTGACTCGTAGCGAGCGCTCGCCGATTGCAGCCCTTGTGACCGAGATGCTGGAAGGTCCATTACCGGGCTAAAAGAAAGTCACAGTCACATTTAGGGCAATTCGGACATTCGCCTTCGTGACCTGCGGTTTTACTCCATCCACAGCTTCACCTTCTCTGTGAATCTGCGACTTAGGCCTAGTTAGATTTGCCGATGTCAGTCCCAGCCGCCACTCTAAAGCCATTCCCCGTTAGTTATGAAGCCTCATATCGAGGCTGATGGCTTGCGGTTACGGGATGCGGGTGAGAGAAAAGGAGTAGAGCTATGACGATTAAGCGCAAGACAATCGCGATCTGGAGCGTTGTTGCCACCATGCTCTTTTTAACCTCGGCCCTACCAACTGCCTATGGTCTGGAATTTCCTATGACCTCTGTGGTTGAAATTGAAGTTGATCCCACTCTTCTGGCAGCTACGGTGAATCCGATCGATAGCGCCGGGGCTCTCTATGGCTCCATCGATTTAGCTGCCACACCGCTTGGCGCAATGTTCTCTTCAGATTTGGCGTTGGTCTCATCCATTAGCCGCCAGGTTGAAATGGCCAGAACGCAGATTGGCGCAAAGAAAGTTGCCCAGGCGATTTTGACGCAGGAATATGGTTTTGATGATTCTCAGTTCACATGCTTGAACTCACTCTGGACAAAAGAGAGCCATTGGAACTACAAGGCTCATAACTATCGCTCAGGTGCCCATGGAATTGCTCAAGCACTGCCAGCTGAGAAGATGAGTGTGATTGCAACTGATTGGCGCACTAATCCAGTCACGCAGATTCGATGGGGAATTCGCTACATCACCATGCGCTATGACACCCCATGCAAAGCATGGTCAAAGTGGAGATCCCACCGCTTCTACTAAAAGCTTTTAAGGCTTAGTTCCAATAGTCAGTGGCTTTGAAGTTTGGGCAAAGAAATCATTTCCTTTATCGTCCACCACAATAAATGCTGGGAAATCCACTACATCAATTTTCCAGACCGCTTCCATCCCCAGCTCTTCATAATCTAGGACTTCAACTTTCTTAATACAGTCCTGAGCAAGTCGGGCCGCAGGCCCACCGATAGACCCTAAGTAGAAACCACCATGAGTTTTGCAGGCATCGGTTACAGCCTTTGATCTATTTCCCTTTGCCAGCATCACATGTGAGCCGCCCTTGGATTGGAAATATTCAACGTAGGAATCCATACGACCTGCTGTTGTTGGCCCAAAAGAACCAGAGGCATAACCGGCAGGAGTCTTTGCAGGACCTGCGTAATAGACGGCGTATTTCTTTAGATATTCCGGCATTGGTGCACCGGCATCCATTGCTTCTTTAATTTTTGCATGTGCTAGGTCGCGGGCAACGACCAATGTGCCAGTGAGAGATAGTCGCGTCTTTACAGGGTATTTGGAGAGCTGGGCTCTAATGGCATCCATTGGCTGATTTAAATCAATGGCCACAACATCATCATTTAAATGCTCATCGGTTGTCTCAGGCAAGAAGTGGGCTGGATCTTGCTCTAATTGTTCAAGAAATATGCCCTCTTTGGTGATCTTGGCCTTGGCCTGGCGATCGGCTGAACAGGACACTGCAATGGCGATAGGAAGAGATGCACCATGCCTTGGCAATCTCACAACTCGAACATCGTGGCAGAAATACTTGCCACCAAATTGGGCGCCGATTCCAAGTGTTCTAGTCAGCTCTAGTACTTGTTTCTCTAATTCAAGGTCGCGGAAACCATGTCCGGTAGCTGCATCACCTTTTGTAGGAAGCGAATCCAAATACTTAGTACTAGCTAGCTTGGCAGTTTTCACGGTGTGCTCGGCGCTGGTTCCACCGATGACAATTGCTAAGTGATACGGCGGACAAGCTGCCGTTCCAATAGAGCGCAGCTTTTCATCCAGCCAGGCCATGAAGGACTTGGGATTGAGGATGGCCTTAGTCTCTTGATAGAGGAAAGACTTGTTAGCACTTCCGCCGCCTTTGGCGATAAATAAGAAGTTGTATTCATCGGCGTGATCACTGTCGGCATAGATTTCAATCTGGGCAGGCAAGTTATTGCCAGTGTTTTTCTCTTCCCAGGTTGTTATAGGTGCCATCTGTGAATAGCGCAGATTCAAATTTGTGTAGGCATCATAAATACCTTGTGAAATAGCTACTTCATCATTAGAAGTGGTCAATACGTATTGGCCTTTTTTAGCCATGACAAGGGCCGTGCCAGTGTCTTGGCACATCGGCAAGATTCCACCGGCAGAGATGTTGGCATTTTTTAAAAGGTCGGTTGCAACAAAGCGATCATTAGGTGAGGCCTCTGGATCTTTGATGATATTTGCTAACTGCGCCAAATGATCAGGGCGCAAGTAATGCGAAATATCGTGGATGGCCTCAGCCGTTAGCTTTGAAAGTGCTTCTGGTGAAACTTCAAGAAACTGCCTATCGCCTAGCTCTACAACCTTCACGCCCTCTTTGCTGACAAGACGGTATGTAGTCTCATCTTTTCCAAGAGGAAGTAGTTGTGAGTAGGAAAAAGTAGGCGACATTGTTATTACTTTGCGCCCGGCTTTGCAGAATCTAACTTCTTCTTTGCGCCATCTAGCCATTCCTGACAGATCTTGGCTAGCTCTTCACCGCGCTCCCAGAGCTTGAGTGATTCTTCCAAAGTGGCACTGCCATCTTCAAGGGATTCAACAACGTCAGCTAACTCATCTCGGGCAGCTTCGTAAGAAATCTTCTTTTCACTCATGGGCTAAATCTACTCCTTTGTATTATTCGGCGTCACTGTGGCATTGGTCTCGCCCTTTGCAAGGCGCAAGCGCAATACATCGCCTGTTTTGAACTTCGTTGCATCACGGGCGATATCGCCATTGGCTAACTGAACTACTGAGTAACCACGATCCAATGTGGCCTGTGGTGATAGAGCTCGAACGCGGGCCTTGATTTGTACTAACTCTTCTTTAGCTAACTTCACATGGCCAGCAAAAGAGCGATGGGCACGATCTTTAAGCGCCGCAATGATTTCAGCGCGAGAGGTGATGATCACGTGGGGATCTTTCATTACTGGGCGATCTTTGAAGGATTTAATGCGGGTGGATTCCATCTCAATGCGAGCCAGCAATGTGCGACGGGCTCTATCGGTGAGCTTTGAAATCATCTCTATCTCTTCGGCAATATCTGGCACTACCCGCTTTGCAGCATCGGTGGGAGTTGATGCTCGAAAATCTGCAACGAGATCAAGTAGCGGAGAATCTTTTTCATGGCCGATAGCGCTAACAATTGGAGTTAAACAGGAAGCTGCAAGGCGCACTAATGACTCATCACTAAAGGGCAGTAGATCTTCAAAGGATCCGCCGCCTCTAGTAATGATGATGACTTCAACATCTTTATTTGCCTCTAGTTCGCGCAGCGCCTCTGATACTTCAGATACTGCCGCAGCACCTTGCACAGTGACTTCACGGATTTCAAATTCAACGCTGGGCCAGCGGCGCTTAGCATTTTCAACAACATCTTTTTCTGCATCGGTATTGCGACCGCAGATGAGGCCAATCTTTTTTGGCAGCAGCGGCAAACTAACTTTTCGATCTGAATCAAAGATACCTTCAGAGGCGAGCAGAGTTTTTAACGCTTCAAGGCGGGCAAGTAATTCACCCACACCCACTTGGCGGATTTCACGGGCAGATAAAGTAAGGGAGCCGTTTTTTGTATACCACGATGGCTTTGCATACATCACTACTCGCGCATTAGCTGGCAGCGGTTGAATAGCTGCAATAACTGATTTGTGGCACATCACCGATAAGGACATATCAACGCTGGGATCGCGCAGGCGAATAAAAGCCATCATGCCGCTGCGTTCATTGAGTTCTGAGATTTCACCTTCCACCCAGATAGGGCCAAGGCGATCTACATATTCTTTGATTGCTTCAGTAACCACCCGCACAGGCGCGGGGGATTCACTTGAAGTTTCGAACATGTGCCCAGCCTAATAGACTCCCCTCATGGCTAAGAGAGTTCTACTTGCTGCGCCCCGCGGATATTGCGCAGGTGTTGACCGCGCTGTTATCACGGTCGAAAAAGCCTTGGCGCTCTATGGAGCACCTGTCTATGTCAGAAAGCAGATTGTTCACAACGTCCACGTTGTTGCCAGTTTGGAAGCAAAAGGCGCGATCTTTGTTGATGAAACAGATGAAGTTCCTGAGGGCAAGACCGTAGTTTTCTCAGCCCATGGTGTTGCACCACTTGTTCACGAACAAGCAGCTGCCAGGTCACTCAAAACTATTGATGCAACATGTCCACTAGTAACTAAAGTGCATATGGAAGCAAAACGATTTGCTGCAGAAGATGCTGAAATCTTGCTCATTGGTCACCACGGCCATGAAGAAGTTGAGGGCACAGCAGGTGAAGCCATTGGTCAGGTCAGAATTGTTGATGGCTTAGAAGGTGCTAGAAATGTGCAACCAACTCCAGGTAAAAAACTTGTCTGGCTATCGCAAACCACACTCAGTGTTGATGAGACTCTGGACGCAGTTGCCATCTTAAAAGAGCGCTTTCCAGAGATTCAAAATCCTCCCAGTGATGATATTTGCTATGCCACACAAAATCGCCAAGAAGCAATCAAAGCTATTGCTCCGCAAGCCGACCTTGTCATTGTTGTTGGATCACAAAACTCTTCTAACTCTGTGCGCTTAGCTGAAGTTGCGCTGGAATATGGCGCAAAAGTTTCACATCTAATCGACTATGCCGAAGAGATTCAAGATCACTGGTTTAAAGATGTTGAAACTATTGGTTTAACTAGCGGTGCTTCAGTACCTGAGATTTTGGTGACTGATGTTTTAAAGACTCTGGCTGAGCATGGCTACATCGATGTTGAAACTATTACAGCAACCGAAGAATCACTGCTCTTTGCGCTGCCACCAGAGCTTCGAAAAGATATGAAAGCAGCTGGAATTTAATCTCTGCGGGCTTTAGAAGGCTTAGTTTTAGCCTTTGCATTCAAGTAAACAAACCAGCCATAAGCAGCACCAATGATAAGAAATGGTGCTTCACTGGCAAGGGCTGCAATGAAATCAATACCAACACGTGAAGGCCTAAAGCCATCAAAGATTAAGATCCAGAAAAGAGCGTTGGCGGCAAAAGCCAGTGGTGGAGTAACAACAGAGGCGTAAGTTGTACCAGGGCGACCAAAACGCAGTGCGCCATAGAAAGAAAGAAGAATCATTACGCCGGTGAGGATTCCAACACCGCTGCGCAGCCAGAGTTCAACGAAAGTAAAGAAGCCAATAAAGAAGCTCTGCAGCACGACGATGCCTTGTTTTTTAAGTCCAGGGCCTTGAATCGCCATTTTAGTTACGGTGCTCATTTACTTATCTCCATCTGTTATCTCTTCTGCATCAATGAAATCATCATCGCCTAGTTCATCACTTTTGAGTTCACGAACTGATGCTGGTGCCTCTGGGTATTCAATAGCCAGTTTATCTTTATCGCCAGTAACACCCAAGTTATGAATGCGACGGGCCGGGCTAAGAACAGTCTTTTCAGCCGTTGGGACTAGATCTTCATAGGCTTTAGATGTTGATGAAATTGCTTTACCAACTGCCACAATCTTGGTGTGTAGGAGAGTGATGTTTTTCAAGAAGGTGCTGGCAACCTTTTGAATCTCATCAGCATTCTCAGCCAACTTATTGCGTGTGAAGATATAGCCAATGGTGCGAAGTAGCGCCATCATCGATGTTGGTGTGGCAACAGTTACGCCTACTTTAAAAGCCTTTTCGAGAAGATTTGAATCTAGGCGCAGGGCTTCAGATAACAAAGTCTCAAAAGGAACAAAGAGAACGACGAAATCTGGAGAGCCCTGTGATTTGTGATAGCCGCGCTTTGCAAGTGCATCGATGTGCTTGAGTAAATCTTTAGTGTGGGCTTGTAAGAACTCATCTCGATCTGCTTCATTAGCTGGATCAAATGCTTCTAAGAAGCGATCAAAAGGAAACTTTGAATCGATAAAGATATGACTGCCACCAGGCATCTTCACAGTGATATCTGGAATACCTGATGAATCTGAATCAGTCGTTGATTTCTGGCGGAAATATTCGTGGTCTTCGCGAAGGCCAGCCCCTTGTAGCAATAGTTCAAGTTGGGCTTCACCGAATTTACCGCGGGTTTGTGAGTTAGAAAGTGCGCCAGCAATCTTTTTAGTTTCATCAAAGATGGATTCAGAGGCACGGCGCATCTCAAGAATTGTTGTATTTAACTTTGCTTCAGCCTCTGTGCGAATGCGGTTTGCCTCATTGGCTTGGGTTGAAAGTTTTTCAACTGACTCTTTCATTGCAACGAGCTCTGCATTTAACTTAACGGCAGATTCTGTTTTGCTGCGCTCTGCTTCTAACTGAGATTTGTAATCATCGAGAAGTGCGCGATCTGCAACAGAGGATGCAGATTTAAGGCGTGCAACTAGATATCCAATAGCGGCACCGGCCATTAGGCCTA
>Ga0194048_10000408_pt1 | contig 20735 bp, 19 predicted proteins | sample JunL225m_MetaG_FD_161685 | JGI IMG/M metagenome (GOLD analysis project Ga0194048, IMG submission 161685) | Anoxic zone freshwater microbial communities from boreal shield lake in IISD Experimental Lakes Area, Ontario, Canada - Jun2016-L222-5m | ecosystem: Environmental > Aquatic > Freshwater >...
CCTTCCTTGAGGAGGAGGGCTCGGGCTTTGGCCAGATGCTGCTCGGCTCGCGGATCATGCTGCAGCGCGTCACCGAGGAAGAGCTGAAGACCACGATCCTCGCCCCCGACGGCACGTCGTTCTGGGATTCGGCGAAGGCCGCGGGCTACGAGCCGGAGCGCTGGCAGGAGTCGATCAGCGAGATCGACGGCCTGACCGGCTGGATCGAGGTCCACATCGAGCAGGGCCGCGTTTTGCAAGACACGGGCAACCGCATCGGCGTCGTGCATGCGCTCCCGGGCTACGTCCACGGCGATTTCCACTTCACGGGCCGCGCCGACCATGCCGGCGCGACGCCGATGGACTTCCGCGTCGATGCCGCCCTCCCGGCCGCCGAGACGATCCTTGAGGTCGAGCGCCTCGCCAACGAGATCGGTAAGACAACGGTCGGTACGACAGGCGAGCTCGAGACGCAGCCGTGCCTGATCAACGTCGTACCGGGCAGTGTCCGCGTCTCGCTCGACACACGCTCGGTCACGGGTGGCCATGTAGAGCTGCGCGACCGCATCGTGCCGTACGCCAAGGAGCGGGCCGAGGCCCGTGGCGTCGGTTTCGAATGGGTCGAGCGCCAGTCCCTACCAATCACCCCGATGAACGATCGTCTCGTTGAGGCGCTACGTGCGGAGGCCGAGGCGACAGGCGAGCCGTTCTTGGTGATGCCCTCGGGCGCGGCCCACGACACGATGTGCGTGGCCGACAAGGTGCCGACGGCGATGGTCTTCGTGCCCTGTGTCGATGGCCTCTCGCATACGCCACTTGAGGACTCGGACACCGCGGACGCCGCGCTCGCAGCCGAGATCGTGTTCAGCGCGATCATTGCGCTCAACGTATAAACTTCACGGGTTTGACAGGCTCAAACGACGCCTCACCACGGGTCTTGACTCAAACGCCTCTACCTAACCCATTCAACGTGGAAACAATGAACCAGGCCAACGATGTGTCTGTACGGGCGCGGCGAACGTTGAGTGGTTTCCTCGCGGCACTTAGCATCGTGCTATTGAGTGCCGCCGTAGGCGCAAGCCCAGCACAGGCCGCATGGCCGACACCGCCCCAATCCGTGTTTTATGGCCCACCTTCGTATGGTCTCGGGCTTGATTCGATCGGCAATATCTACACCGTCTCATACGGCATTGGCTCAATTTCCCAGATTGATCTATCGGGGGTATTGCTCGAAGACTGGGCGCACGCCGTCTCCGGTGTCTCTCCTCCAGGACCGGCTGACGCACAACCCAACTGGATCACGGTGGATGATGCAAACAACGTCATCACCGGCGGTAACAACGGCGTCGTCATCAAGTACCTGGCGACCGGCGCGCTCGACCCAACCTTTGCAGACCGCGGGATATTCACACTTCCGATCCATGCCGGACAGGACTATCCGCCATGCATCTCTGACGTCGTTACCGATCACGCGGGCAACATCTACACCGCAAACTTCGGTGATGGGACAGTGTCGAAGATCTCTCCCACCGGCCACATCAAGTGGACAGCAGTTGTCTCAGCGAGGGGCACAGGCACGTATGGACTCGCCGTCAGCGGACAGGGAGACGTCTACGCCACAAATAACAGTGAGGACACGTTGTGGAAAGTTCGTTCCGACGGAACGCTGGCTGGTGGTCTGTGGCCCGTCACCGTAGGTCGCAACCCGGGTTTCATTACCCTGGATGCTCAAGACAACATCTACGTCCCAAACACAAGCGATGGCACGGTGTCGAAGATCCTGCCAGATGGCAGTATCGCCGGTGGTCGGTGGCCGGCTAGCGTTGGAGTCAGGCCAGGCCTCGTCACCATCGATGCGGCCGCCAGCCTCTACGCAACGAACAATGACAACTACCTCCCTGATTCGGATGGCAACGCTATCGGGGGCGGATGGGTCTCGAAAATTCTGTCCGATGGCACAGTGATCAAGGACGGATGGCCACGACGCGCAGGAAGCGTGGATTTGTATTTCAACGTGGGCACACTGGGCGCCGTGATCGACGCCTCGGGCAACCTCTTTGTCGACAACATCAATGACTGGACTGTCACGAAGTTCGCGGGAGCTACGGCACCCGCTCCGCCGATCTCGCCGGATGCGCCGTCTGCTGTCCTTGAAAAGGAGTCGGCGACGGTGACGATCACGCCCAACGCGCTGACGGCGCAGCATGGCACGCCGACGTCGTACACGATCACCGCGGACCAAGACACGTCGAAGCACTGCACGATCACGCCACCGGCCACGTCCTGTGTCGTCGATCACCTCGCCGCCGGCACGACCTACACCTTTAACGCCAAGGCCAATCTGCTGACGTGGCAGACTGCTGCCTCCGCCGCATCAAACTCGGTGACCACAGCCGAGACGCCGAAGGCCGCTGCGTTAGTGATCAGGGTTAACCACAATCACGTTGGCGCACAGAGCAACAGCATCACAATCTCCTTCATGGCTCCGGGCCCCGGTTCGGTCAGCCTCATCGGTACCGTCGGTGGTCAGCGTGCGTCCAACGGGAGCGTCAAGGTCTGCTCCGCGAAGAAGACGGTCAAGACCGCTGGCAAGGTCACCATGACGTGCAGACTCAACGCCAAAGGCAAAGCATTGCGCCAGCAGCACGCACTTCGCGTGGTCCTGACCGTCACATTTACACCCACGGGTGGTACCGCAAGTTCTGCCAATAGGAGCGTGACTTTCGCGCTCACGAATGCCGTCAAGCCCAAGCCAAGCACGACACCAAGCAACGTCACCGGCTAGTTCGGACGCGTACGGTTGGACGGGTGAGTTGTGGTGGCTCGCACAAGCGGGCCGCCACAACTCACCCGTCTTCGCCGACAAAGGTGACAGATACCTCCGTTCACCGTAGACTCACGGCATGCCTGCTGACTCCGAACACCACGACGTCCTAATCGTCGGCGCGGGCTTTAGCGGCCTCTACCTCCTCCACCGCCTGCGCCAGCGCGGCCTGCAGGCACACCTCGTCGACCGCGCACCGAGCGTTGGTGGCACGTGGTATTGGAATCGCTACCCCGGGTGCCGTTGCGACGTCGAGAGCATGACGTACTCCTACTCCTTTGACGAAGAGCTCGAGCAAGAGTGGAGCTGGTCGGCACGCTACGCCGACCAGCCCGAAATTCTGCGCTACCTCAACCACGTCGCCGATCGCTTCGACCTACGCCGCGACATCCAGCTCGAGACGAGCGTCACTGCCGCACGGTGGGACGAGGATGCGAGCCTCTGGCGCGTCACAACCAACCATGGTGAGGTAACCGCGCGGTGGTTCGTGATGGCCACGGGCTGCCTGTCGGTACCGAACACACCACGCTTCCCCGGCCTCGACCGCTTCGCTGGTGCGTGGTACCACACTGCTGCCTGGCCCGAAGACGGCGTCGACTTTACGGGTCAGCGCGTCGGTGTTGTCGGCACCGGCTCGACCGGTATCCAGACGATCCCGCAGGTCGCCGCACAGGCCGAGCACCTGACCGTCTTTCAGCGCACCCCGAACTTCAGTATCCCCGCCTGGAACGGCCCGATGGATCCGGCTGCAGAAGCTGCCCGCAAGGCGATCTATCGCGAGACCCGCGCCACCGCGCGCCGCGGACCCACGGGCGACATCTGGCCCGAGAGCACGTCGACGGCCCTCGCTGTGTCGGCCGAAGAACGCGAGGCCGAGTACGAGCGCCGCTGGCACGAAGGCAGCTTCTCGTTTCTCTCGGCGTTTCATGACATCACCACGGACGAGGCAGCCAACGAGACGGCCGCCGAGTTTGTGCGCAACAAGATCCGCGCGACCGTCACCGACCCGGCCGTTGCCGAGCTGCTCTGCCCCTACGAGCATCCACTCGGCACGAAGCGCCTCTGCGTCGACACGGACTACTACGCGACCTACAACCGTCCGAACGTGACGCTCGTCGATATCAAGCATGCGCCGATTGAGGAGATCACGGAGGCCGGGCTGATCACCGGCGGCACCGAGTATGCCTTTGACAGTCTGATCTTCGCGACGGGCTTCGACGGCATGACCGGCGCCTTGCTGGCCGTCGATATCCGCGGCCGCAACGACGAGAGCCTGCACGACCTCTGGGCCGAGGGCCCCCACTCCTACCTCGGCCTGACGGTCCACGGCTTCCCGAACCTCTTCACCATGACCGGTCCCGGCAGCCCCTCGGTCTTGAGCAACATGATGACCTCGATCGAGCAGCACGTGGAGTGGGTCGACGAGTGCATCGGCCACCTCACCGACCAGCACCAGACCACGATCGAAGCCACCGCCGACGCGCAAGCCGACTGGGATCAACAGGTCCACGACGAGGCCTACGCAACGCTCTATCCGCAAGCCGCCTCTTGGTACATGGGCGCGAATATCCCCGGCAAGCCCCGCGTCTTTCTGCCCTACATCGGTGGTGTTGGCAAGTACACCCAGATCTGTGCTGACGTGGCTGCCGACGGGTATCGCGGCTTCGTGGTGGCCTGAGGGTAGGCGTTGACCGATCCCCCGTCTAGAGCACACCAAACTTCGCAAACGCCGCTGAAATCGGCATTCCGTCGGCCAGCGCCTGAAGGAATTCGACCTCAACAGCCGTCTTTGTTGAGGAGGATGCAACCACGTCGCTGATGTAATCCTGCGGCACGATCGTGATGCCGTCTCCGTCACCAATAACCAAGTCCCCACGATGGATCGTGACGCCATCGATCTCGATTGGGTCGCCGTGGCCAACGATTTCAGCGCGACCGTTAATGTCATAAGGCACCGTCCCACGGGCGAAACAGGGAAACCCGAGAGCTTCGATCTGTGTCGAATCGCGGACAGCACCATCACAGATCACGCCAGCGACGCCTTTCGCCTGACATGACGTACTGAGTAACTCTCCCCACAACGCCACATCGAGAGCGCCCGGCACCGAAACCACTACGACCTCATCCTTTTCAACAGCGTCGAGAGCGGCCAACAGTCCCACATACCGCTCAACGGGAAGTGCATAAACGCGCTCCGCGGTGACGGGAAAGGCATACCCGACGAAGGTGTTGGCCAATGGCGCAATCGGGCGAATCGCTGCCGGAAGGCAATGCGTGCGCGACCCCGCCGCATCGAGGCTATCGGACACGCTCGCACTCCGTAATACGCCGCGCAGCCGGGCTAGATCATGCTCTCCTCGCACGAACCTCTCCTACGTAATCGCCCGCGCGGCGCGCGAGAATTCTTCCACCGCTTCAGGGTTCAACTCCACACCAATCCCTGGGCGGATCGGACGAGGCAAGGTGCCATCGGGCAGGATCGTCATTTCATCGTCAACAAGTTCGCGACGCAGACGCGACTCGGCGACATCGGGCGGTACAAACTCGAAGAACGGCATCTGGGGCGTGACGGCAGCTAGTTGAGCTGTCGCTGCGACGGTAATCCCAGTCTTCCAGCCGTGTGGCACGACAATGAGATCGTGTTGGGCCGCCAACTCAGCAACGCGAATTGCCTCGGTCAGGCCACCAACTCTCCCGACATCTGGCTGCAGCACGTCCAGCGCATTGCGATCGACGTACTGTTGGAATTCGCGGGAATGCGAAAGCCATTCGCCCGCCGCAATCGGAATTGGTGAGTTCGCGACCAACGCTGCATAGCCGTCGATGTCGTCGGTCCAAAGCGGCGTCTCAACAAAAAACACATCGTATTCAGCCCAAGACTCGATGATCGATAGCGCGTAACGCCAATCCGTCCAGGCATATCCCACGTCAACCATGATCTTGAAATCCGTACCAACAGCCTCGCGCACAGACGCGATCACTTCGACGAGGCGGCCGTCCTCCACGTCCAAGCCAGTGTGTCGATACGGCCCGGTGGTTAGGAGCTCCAGTTTGGCCGCCCGATAGCCACGCTTTGCCGCGTCAATGGCTTGCCCACCCAAGGCAGCCGCAAAAGCCTCCCACGTATCGCCTGCGTTCGGTAAGAGCGATGCGTACGGTCGGACAGCGTCGGGCCGCTCCGTTCCAAGGATCTGCCACACGGGTTTACCGGCTGCTTTGCCCGCAATATCCCAAAGCGCGACGTCAATTGCCCCCAGCGCATGGAGCACTGCGCCGCGCCTGCCCGTCATCGCTGTGCCCACGTACAGCTCTTGCCAACACGCCCGTGGATCGAGCGGATCCATCCCAATCAGCATCTCACCAAGACCGCGATCCATGGTGTGTGTGCCAGGCGCCTCAATGCAGGCCTTTGCGACCCACGCATTGAGATCGGTCTCGCCGATGCCGACGATGCCCTCATCGGTCTCGATTTCGACCACAATCGTGTCCTGATTCGAACTTGTAGCGTCAGCGTCATAGCCCGGATCGAGTAGTACATGGCAGCGTACGGCTGTGATTTTCATAGGGTCACGGACTCCAGTCGTTGGTCGTATCGTTCGCATAGAAGTTCGGCGATTTCGTTGGCTGAAACGCCTGCGATGAGGTTTGCGCGGATGAGTTCGCCAGCATCAATCTGCAGCGCCGGCCACCACGTGGCGCGTGGACGCACCACGGCGGCTTCCATGCTGCGTACCGTCGCCTGGCACAGCGGATCGGGCGACGCAGCCCACGCACCAACCTCGGCTGGCTGCCCTCCGCAGGTCGTAACAACATCGCGCTGCGTGTGGGAGCCACCAAACCAGGCGGCAAATGTCGCTGCGGCGACAGGATCGTTTGCGCCGCTCAGAACAGCCATGCCAACACCACCAAGAATGCTGCCCGGCGTACCTCCGACATCCCACGCGGGCGCATCGGCCCATTGCACGTCATAGCCCACATAGCCGTACGTCCATGGAACGCAGTCGACCTCTTGGCTCTCAAGGGCCGCGAGTGCAGCGGGCGGGTCCCAGTGCTGGGCCGCCGCTGGGCCAAGCGCAACCAGATTCGACATCACTTCGAGCGCCTCGACCGCCAATGATGCGTCGCAAAATCCGGTAACTGCATCGTCCGCACCACGAGCCGCAACGATCGAAACAAACGCCGAAAGAGCGTGTGCAGGGTGGAGTGGCAGCGCAACCCGACCTGGCCGTGCCTTTGCGAGCGCGACCACCTCCTTGACCGTCGTGGGACTCGCGATAGCGCGACTACAAGCCAGTACCTGACAGGCCGCATCGATTGGAATCGCCCACGTCGAGCCCTCATGCTCGTAGCACCAGCCGGACGGGCCGATGGCACGGTTGCGACAGTCTGTAATCGTCGTGGCAGGTAAGAGCCCATCCAGCGCAACGATCTGTCCACCTGCCGCAGCCTCTCCAATGTGCGGATGATCGATCAATACGATGTCCAACTCGCCGCTCGTAGGCACCTCGTCTCCGAACCCCGCTAGGGAGCGCACCGAGATCTCTAGATCGATGCCAGCGACCTTGCGATAAACGTCACAGGCGGCTGCCAAGGGTGTGAGGCAACGCGGATGGTCCCACGCCAACACTCGTAGAGTGGGATGGTCGTTCCCGCGCATTACGCCGTCCCAATCTCCTCAGGGTCCTCATACCACTGCTTACGATCGCCGACTCGGTCACGTAGGCGCCATGCGCGAGATTTTGGTTCGCCGTTGAGGCGTTGCTGAAGCACTGCTACCGCCGATAGAACCCGTTGCTCGTCAGTCGGATCAAGACCATACTGCGCAACTCCATCGGTAATGCGCTCGAGATTCAGCTGCGATGTCCGCCACAATCCCCAATCACTGGCGCAGAGTCGAGCCACAACGCTAAGGTCGATCGAGTCGGCGCCTGGCGATGCCGATTCCTCAAGCTCCAAGCCAAGCAGCAACTGCAAGAGATCACGAAGATCCTTCTCGTTGAGGTTGAAGACTTGGAGCTTTGTCAACAACAACTCTGCAGGTGGCACCGTCCGCGCGTGATGCGTGACGCGCTCTGTGATTGGAATGCGGTGGCACATCTGAAATGCACCGATAAAGACATCGACTTGTCGCTGGTTGGGATCGTCGTAGAACAACAGCCGTTCATGACCTTGCATGGTGTTGAACTGCGCGTTCGCGCGATAACCGAGCGTCTCCATCAGTGCAGTCACAGCCTTGCCCTGCCCCTTGAGAGCGACGAGATCAATGTCTTTATATGCACGCGTTAAGCGTCCATCATCGATCTGGGCGAGCGACTGCACAGCGAGCCCGCCGATCAGGCGTACGACGACACCCTGCAGTTCAGCTGCCGCCAAGATGCGATCGGCCTCGAGCACCGGATCCGCCAAGGGGGCAGTACTCATTGCAGGCCTTTAGGCGTGATCTTGCGAGCAGCCTCTACAAACTCCTCGAGTGCGTCGTAGTTCAACTCAAAGCCAAGTCCTGGCTTGGCTGGTGGCGCCAAGCGCCCATCGCGGTAAACCAATTCGTCAATCGTGAGATCCCGTCGTAGCCGCGACTCACAAAACTCGGCAGGAAGAAACTCAAAGAACGGCATCTCTGGTGTCACCATGGCCAAATGTGCGGCAACTGCCACCGAGATACCCGTCTTCCACGCATGAGGCACGACCGTAAGCTTGCATTCTTTCGCCATCCGGCAGACCTTGAGGGCCTCCGTCAGGCCGCCAATTCTTCCGATATCAGGCTGCACGACATCGACACACCCGGCCTCCACGAGTTGCGCAAACTCGTGATGCGTTGTGAGCCACTCACCCTGTGCAATCCGCACGGGTGATTTCGCACGCAGTTCTGCGTACCCCTCAAGATCATCCACCCAGAGCGGTGTCTCAACAAAGTAGATGTCGTAGGCCGCGAGCATTTCTGCAACGGCAAGCGCGCGAGGAACATCGTTGAATGCGTATTGCACGTCGACCATCAGCGTCATCGCGGGACCGGCTGCCTCGCGAACGGAGCGCACGACGTCTTCGATCCATGAATCTGGCCCGTTAAGGCCAGCATGAGCGTAAGGTCCGGTAAACGTCGCCTCTAGTTTGGCAGCGGTAAATCCGAGGTCCCGAGCCTTGGTAGCCCAGGCAGTGATCGACTCGATGTATTCCTCGATTGATCCAACCTCAGGTTGAAGAGAGGCGTATGGCGTCAATTCGGTTCTCGCCTGATCTCCCAGAAGCTGCCAGGTCGGCACCCCGGCTTGCTTGCCTCGAAGATCCCAGAGGGCGATATCGATCGCCCCCAGCGCATTGATCAGAGCACCACGACGCCCCGTCATGGCCGTGCCCACGTACAACTTTTGCCACATCGTCTCGGCGTCTTCCACCTCGGCCCCGATCAGCATTGATCGCAGCCCACGATCCATGGTGTGGGTCCCAGGCGCCTCAATACACGCACGCGCGACCCAGGCGTTGAGATCCGTCTCACCAATGCCGATGAGTCCATTATCAGTCTCGATCTCGACGACGATTGTGTCTTGAGCCGAGCTCGTGGCATCGATGTCGTAGCCCGGATCGAGCAGCACGTGGGTGCGAACGTCAACGATTCTCATACGCGACTGTACGCACCGTCAATGGAGATATTTGCCCCTGTCAAGAAGCCAGCCTCGTCGGCACAGAGGAACACACAGGCGTCAGCGACCTCGTCAACAGCACCAAATCGACCAATCGGGTGTCGGCTGAGCAACTCGCGTTCAAAGGCCCTCCCGTCATCCATTGCCTCCATCACCGATTCATGGAGCTCGGTGCGGATCACGCCAGGCATGAGCGTATTGGAGCGGATGCCCTGTGACCCGTACTCAACCGCGAGGTGATCCGACAGCATATTGAGTCCCGCCTTAGAAATGTCATACCCACAATCGCCGGCCCAGACCGTGATTGCGCAGACAGAACTCATGTTGACAATTGACCCCCCACCAGCTGCGAGCAGATGAGGAATCGCGAATTTTGCAACCAAGAATGGACCCCGCAAATTCGTCGCGATAATGCGATCGAATTCGGCGATATCCCAGTCGGCCACTGGCATCCATTCGATGGCGTCAACACCGGCGTTGTTGACGAGCGAATCGAGCCCCCCGAGCCCAGCCGCGGCCTTCGCCACGACCTCCTCGGCACCCGCAACGTCCGAGACATCACCGATGACTGCAATTGCCGTACCCCCAGCCGCCGTAATCGCATCGACCGTGGCTTGGGTCCGCTCAACGTCGCGACCTCCCACTGCAACCGCCGCACCTTCGGCGGCAAAGGCCTTTGCAACCTCGCGCCCAATGCCACTGGAGCCGCCCGTCACGAGCGCCCGTTTACCAGTTAGTCGTCCCATCACGAACCTCCTTCGATCTCAAACGGTGGATAGGGGAAACAACGAGCCGTCGCACCACCATCTACGACGAGTTCTGCCCCATTGACGTACGACGCACGTTCCGAAAGCAGGAAAGCGACAACCTCACCAATCTCATGAGGCTGACCTACTCGTAACATTGGCGCCAATTCTCCTTCGCGCCGTAGACCTTCCTCACGACTCAGATGCGCAGGCAGCGTCGTGTAGGTCATTGGCGTCTCAATACAGCCCGGTAGCACGGCGTTGCAACGAATCCCATGCGCCGCATAATCGACTGCGATGCTCTTCGTCAGCATCAAAATGCCAGCCTTCGCAACGTCGTAGACGTAGTAACGCGGGAAGGCCTCGATGCCTTGAATCGATGAGATGTTGACGATCGCACCACCGCCAGAGCGCACCATTCGACGCACCGCAACGGCTGCGCCAAACATTGGCCCGTGCAGAAGCACATCGAGCCCTTGCCGAATGTGTGCCTCGTCAACCTCATGCGCACCACCGACCCAATCAATACCCGCATTGTTGACCCACTGACTCAATACGCCGTGCTGCTCAGCTACGTCGGCGGCACGCTCATGATCAGCCCACAGCGAAATGTCCCCAACGCAGGGTATGAAGCGGTCACCGAGTTCGCTCGCAGCCACCTCGAGTGCTGCTGCGTCGCGATCGAGTGATACAACAGTCTGACCCGCCGCTAAAAGGCATTCAACAATGCCACGACCAATACCGACTGCGCCACCGGTGACGACGGCCACAGCCGGGCGCGCATCGTGTGCGCCCGGCTGCTGATTGACTACCTCGTTGCTCACTCTGGGGGGATCTCGCGGTAGACGCGTTCGGCGTCAGGGCCCTTGATGATCCGCACCGCGATGAAGAACAGAATACCTAGGACCGCTGGTCCCACCGTCCACATCAGCAGCTTAGGAATGTCGGCATTTGTACCGAGCGCGTCGTAGTGCAGATAGGCCCACCACACGAATACCGCTGTCAGGATTGCACCCGCTCCAGCAATCGACACGACTGGAATGCCAAGAACGCTCTTGACCGTCGTCGATGCGCGGTACAGCTCTGGTCGCGTGTAGGGAACGAGCACGCCTGCAACCCCGACCAATGCCATTGCGATCAACTGCACGAGCAACGCATAGACGAGCACTTGGAAGAAACCAGTTGCATTCCAGACTGAGTAAATAAAGACGATGTACGACGCGATCAACGAGATCACGAGCGCGAGCCACGGGCACCCACGAGAGTTGACCTTGGTGACGCCCTGCGGCAGCACACCATCAAAGGACATCGCGAAGATGGCCCGTGTCTGTTGCAAGGTCGAGATGTACATCAAGAGCGGCCAGAAGACCATGTACAAAACAAAGATGATCACCGCGAAGGCGACGCTGCCGACACCGATCGAACTCAGGTAAAAGATCGACGTACCTGGGCCCGCGATGCCTTCAGGAAGCCCGTTGGCCTGGGCTGCGCGGAGGAAGTCGCTCCCGTAGCCACGGAAGAAGATCGCGGTAAAGATCGCAACGATGATCAGCGGGATAATGCCTCCGAGTGCCATGTTGCGAGCCGTTTTCGACGAAGAGGCCTGACGGAGCTCACCACCGACAAAAGTGGACCAATAGCTGAAGATCGCCGTGGTTGCGAAGACTGCAACGATTGGAATCGTCGCCGAGAACGAGAATGCTGGCGCAACATCGATACCAGCATCTGTGGCTGCCTTAATCGTGCCGTGATACGAATCGCTATCACCCGTGAAGGTCGAGGCAAAGGTGTTGAAGTTCGTAATGAAATCTGCCTTCGACTGGAACAGTGCGACCACACCACAAATCACGAGCGCAAGGGTGACCATCACAAAGAACACGTTCTGAATTCGAAGCAGGGTCTTCCAGCCGGCCAACTGCATCAGGCCCGAAATAATGTAGATAATTGCGCCAAAGAAGAGGAGCCATCCCTTCGACGAACTCACTGTTGAACCAAACTCGACAAGCCCGGGGTAGCCGCCAATCAAACCGACAGCGGAGCAAAGCGGGGCGATGCCGGCAGTCGTAATGGCAAGTGCGAAGAAGGCGTTAGAAAGCAACCCCGCTGTTGTCATGCAAAAGACGGACACGTAGCCAATAGCAGGGTGAATCACGCGGCTGACGAGCATGTAGTCGCCGCCCGACCGGGGAATCATCTGCGTCAGGTAGCCGAAGGCGTAAGAAAACGCGAGCGACATTGGCACCACAAGCAGCATGGCAAGATACGGACTGCCACCCGGACCCACCGTCAGCGCAAATAGCAAAACCGCTGCCATCGTCTGTGTTGGATGCCCCGGAATCAGGTTCATAATCAAAGACGACCGTGGTGGCACGCCACGCACGAGCCCTGTGGCGGAACGCGTAAAGAGCCCGCCATTGTCGCTCGTCCCGTGGGACGGAGCATCGGTTGTACTCACTGAACTACCTCCCCTACATTTGTTATGGATCTAGATGCGATCCTGATCATCCGACTACCAGCTGGTGCTTCAACACCGCATGGTCGGCGAGCGTGATGACAGCGCCGTGAATGTGGCCGCTGTTGTACTCGGAGCCCGTGTTGATAGCGAGCGTCCGTCCGATCTTCACGATTCCTCGTGATTCGTGGATATGTCCGTGGAGCGCGAGTAATGGTTGGTATTCCTCAATAATCTGCCGTACTGCGGTCGAGCCGACAGGCACGGGGTTAGGCTGCCCGCTGACATAGCGGAGCGTCAGGTCGTCGTTCATCTCATTTGCGGTATCGAGACCGCTCGCCTTAGGTGGTACATGCAGGTTGAAGATTGCATTCGTCGGATCTTCAAGCTGCTCGGCCAGCCCTTGGATCATCGTGTACAGCTCGTCCTCAGGTACTTCGCGAGGACTCGACCACGGTGTTGGATTCGCGTACGCAACGGAAATCATCTCGTGTGGACCGACACGGACGACACGACCATCACAGGCCTGCACATGCTTCGCCGACTCAAGGACGGAATCACATGACCACGGGTCATCGTTGCCTGGCATGACATAGACCGCGATGCCATGCGCAGCCATACGCTCGTCAGCCAAGTCAATCCATCGCTGCAACTCGTCGACCATGACTCGCTCAAAAATCCGATCACGGACGCGTTCGTCAATGCGCGCATCGGCTATCTCGGCTGCATCTGCAATCCAAGGGTACATACCGTTGAAGCGAATGGCATCGACCAGCTCGGCAAGGCCCTCCGCGTCGGCAGCTGTACGTTCTTCGCCAAGAAACTCTGTGCTGTATCCGCCGTCAGCTCGGTGCTCGATAGGCACCACTGCCTTCCCCGTCAGATCGCCGCCCATGATCAGCGCCTCGACCTCATAGAACCGTCCTGCACCAAGGAATTTGCGCCAGCAGCGTTCCGATCCGTGCAGGTCGGACGCGTAGTAGAGCGAAATAGTTTTCGCCGACGACTTGTCCTTCGACTTGCGGTTCAGTAGTCCCACTGCTCTCCTACGCAAACGTTTGCGTTGATCCTCGTGGAACGATGCTAGAGACTTGGACAGACAGAGTCAAGCCCCTAATACGATTACGGAATCAGCACGACACGACCAGCCTGGCCGGATGCTGTCAATTCAACCGCCTGATTGATCTGTTCGAGTGGCAGGACGTGTGTGACCAGCGGATCGAGGTCTACGCGCCCGCGCGCCACAAGTCGTGCCAGCGCGGGAATCTGAAGCGCAGGAACGACTCCACCCATGTTGGAACCAAGGATGGTGTGCTCGAACTGTGTCGTGTTATAGACATCAAAACCCGCCTTAACACCCATCGCAGGCTGACCAATCAGCACCGTCGTACCTCCATCGCGAACACTGCGAAATGCCTGGTCAACAACGTCTGGATATCCCAGAGCTTCAAATGAAAAATCGACTCCCCCGGGAACGATCGCGCGGATCTGCTCGGCCGGATCGCCTTCTGCCGGATCAATCACGTGTGTGGCCCCAAGGCGAAGTGCAAATGCGCGTTTTTCCGCAAGCGTGTCAACCGCAATAATCGGATCTGCCGTAATCATCCGCGCGCCGATGACGGCTGAGAGCCCAACACCGCCACAAGCAAAAACCGCCACCGAATCGCCTGGCCTTACGTTGCCACGCCGCGTCACAGACATAATCCCCGTCGTGACACCGCACCCCAAGAGGCACCCAACCTGTGGGTCGAGGGTCTGCTCAACCGTCAACGCGCCGTTGGCAGGTACCACAACGTGTGACGCAAAACTCGAAACGTATGCCAAGTGGTGGATACGCGTCGCCCCATCAGAAAGGCGCGTCGTCCCGTCTCGTAAGAAACCCGAGTCGAGCCCCTCAGCTGCATCGAGACACAAGTTCGCTCGTCCCTCAAGGCAAAAACGACATGCACCACACGCAGGCGAAAAGGTGAGCACAACGCGCTCGCCAATCCGCGACTCCGGAACATCTTCGCCGACCGCTTCGATGACGCCAGCGCCCTCATGTCCCAACACGATTGGCAACGGTGCGGGCCACTTCCCATCGATGTACGAGAGATCGCTACGACAGATACCGGTCGCTTCAATACGGACGAGGACCTCTCCTCGTTTCGGTGGATCGAGCGTGATTTCTTCAATCGTCATGGGCTGGTTTGGGGCCCGCATCACTGCCGCTTTAATCTTCATCTCAACCTCCGTTTGGTGTCGCCGTCGATGACCGTGGAACGATAATTGGCAATGTTGGAATCTCAATATCTCGTGGTGCACTGCCATTGATTTGATCAATCAGCGCGCCCGTCGCAATCCGACCAAGCTCGGCCAGTGGCATGCGGATCGACGTGACCGGAACGCCAATGTAGTCCAGCAAAGGATCGTCGTCGTAGCCAATCAGCGACATCTCGTCGGGAATCCTGATACCTGCGCGCTGCGCTGTGGCGACAAATCCAATCGCGTGGCTCAGTGCAGAAACAAAGACGGCCGTTGGTCGGTTTTTGGCTGCGAAAATAGCCTTTGCTACCTCGCTCGCACTGGCCTCCGTGTAATCGGCTACCCAGCGAACCGGCGCAGGGTCACCGGCGGCAATGACTGTCTCGCGAAATGCTTCGGACCGTCGCCGGTCACTGTCGAATGCTGGAGGCCCAGTGATCTGACCAAAATGATGGTGCCCGAGACCCAATAGGTGCTCGGCGGCCATACGTCCAGCGTCTGCCTCCCGCATCGCCACGTTACGTCCGCTGCCTGGATGAACGTGATCGACAAACACATGGGGCAGCGAAGCTTGGTCAACAAAATCGAGTATTGGCCCACCTATCGAAGCACTCGCGACGAGCATGCCGTCGATCCGCCCCTCGTGTACGAGTCGTTCCCATGCCCGCTGTGTGATCACGCCGTCATCCTCGGCGATTACGACGACGTAGCCGAGTTCCCACGCCCGAGCCGCCGCCGCACGCGCCATGTCGGCCATCACAGGGTTCGAAAGACTGCGCACCAAAAGGCCGAGCGTCGTCGTGGTGCTCGTTTTTAATCCGCGAGCCAGCGCGTTAGGTCGGTACCTCAGTTCCGCTGCGGCTGCATGCACACGGAGCCGAGTCTCCTCACGCACCTTGGAATCCACACTGCCGTTGAGCACTCGCGAGGCCGTCGACACATGAACGCCGGCGCGTGCTGCAACGTCGACAAGGCGGGGTGGTGGCTTGGCGGCCATCAGCTGATCGTAACGCTAACGATTGCCTAAAGGTATCCCAACGGACTACGGTTGAGAAATATTCGAACTAAACGTGCTTCGCAAAAGCCGCGTCAGACAACCAGAGAGCCTCCCCATGAACGAACGTCAATGGCAAAAAGTGGTGATTGAAAACGCCGAACTGCGCTGCACGTTTCTCCCTGCTAAGGGCGGCGAAATCACGTCTCTGTACCATAAACCACGAGCAGTGGAACTCCTCGCCACGCTCCGCGACGTGCCCTTAGACGACGATACGCATGGCCTCGTCGAGCCTGGATCTACAGAGCAAGCCTTCAACCGGTGGTATGCCGGTGGTTGGCAAGAACTGCTTCCAAATGGCGATGCGCCATGCACCGTCGACGGATTTGAGCATTCGTTTCATGGAGAATCATGGGGTCGGCAGTGGAGCGTTGTGGCTCAGACCAACGAGAGCATAACCATGACGGTCGACCTGTTGTGGCCCCCACTTCGACTACAGCGAACAGTCGCGCTCGCGTCAGATCCGACAGCCATTTTGATCTCCGAAGAGTTGACGAACACGGGAGCCGCACCCGCCCAAATACTGTGGGGACACCATCCTGCCTTTGGTGCTCCCCTTGTTGCCGAAGGCGCAACGATCGTCGCTCCGGCAGCGCAGATGGAGACCGTCTACTGCGATGCGACCTCCCGGTTGACGGCTGCAAACGATCTCACGTGGCCGTATGCGTACGACAAAGACGGCACACGCGTCGACGTCTCGCGGGTTCAAGGTGCTGCTACTCAAACCCATGATCTCTGTCTCCTTCACGGCTTTTCTGAGGGAACGATCGGTATTCACAATCCCCTGCTCGGCCTCGACGTGACGCTTTCATTTGATGCGGCGGTATTCCCGTGGCTGTGGATTTGGCAACTCTATGGAGGCGCAGAGGAAGCACCGTTCGTTGACGCCTACTGCCTCGCGCTGGAACCGTGGACTGGACCACCAACGCTCACACGTGCGATCGCCGACGAAAGCGTCCTCGTCCTCGCGCCGAACGAAAGCCTATCCACAACATTGAGCCTGACGATCGAACAGTCACAGCAGGAGTTAACGCCGTGATACACCAACAATCGCGAAGGAGATTCTTGTAATGAACATCGCCTCTGTATCCGACTTACGAAAACTCGCAGCCGGGCTCGATCATCCCGAAGGCATTGCACTTGCTCCGAACGGGATGATCTGGTGCGGCGGCGAGGCAGGGCAGATTTACCGCGTTGACCCAAGCAACGGCACAGTCTCTGAAATTGCCAATACCGGCGGCTTTATCCTCGGACTGTGTGTAGACGGTGATGGCTATGTCTACGCCTGTAGCTTGGCCGAGGAGGCAATCGTCACGCGCATCGACCCCGCGACGGGCAGCGTGATGCCGTACTGCACATCCGCGAATGGTCTGCCACTTGAAACGCCAAATTGGGCCGCATTTGCCAGCGACGGCACGCTCTGGCTTACCGATTCGGGTACGGAAGCTCTCGATGTCTGCAACGGGCGCCTGATCCGTATCCCACCTGGTGGCGGTGACGGGGTCGTGGTTCCAACCCCTGCGCTGCACTTCCCAAATGGCCTCTGCGTGAACGCCGATGGACAACCATTTTTCGTCGAGACGCTCACCCCTCGCCTGTCCACGATTCTCGATAACAAGGTCGTCGTGCTCGTCGATCTCCCAAACCATTCACCCGACGGGCTGGCTCTCTGTGCCGACGGAAGCTTTCTTGTCGCGTGCTACTACCCCTTCCGCATTCTTCACGTTCCCCGCGAAGGTGGCTCATTCCGCGTCGTACTCGACGACCCAACTGGAATTCACATGCCAATGCCGACCAACGTCGCATTCTTCGGAGCCAACCTCGACACACTTGCGATCGCGTCACTCGGCGGCCAAGTCGTGAATGCCATCGAGCTCGGCCTGCCGGGAGCGCCTCTCCAATACCCAACGTTCGCTGTGTAGAACTACTACCTCGTAACACCTCGACGATCGAAAAAACTACAGGTCGAGCCCGATGCGATCGCCCTTGGCACGCGACACGCAGATCATCATCGAGAACTGCTCAGCCTTCTCTTCGTCCGACAGCACCTCGTCGCGATGGTCGGCCTCGCCAAACGTGATATCGGTCTCGCAGGTGCCACAGTTGCCCTCGCGGCACGAGTTGAGCATGCGTCGACCCGTCGCCTCGATGGCATCGAGGATCGTCTGGTCGGCAGCAACGGCAATCTCGGAGCCATCGTTGAGGACGACAGTGAAGGGCTGATCCTGCATAGCGTGGATTATCCCACACGAAAAAAGCAGACTCGGTGGACCGCTCTTGCATGGCGAGAACTGTGACGTCTGCTGATGCGAGCAGTGGAGTATGGTGATCCCCGGAGGAGCAGCCGATGGCGACTGAGGTACCACAGGGAGCAACCGAGCCAGCGGCAGGTAGCGCGTCGCTCGCTGACGATCCCTGGTCGATCCCGAACCTGACGGACCCCTATCCCCTCTTTGAGCGCATGCGCGACGCAGGGCCTGCGGTCTGGCTCGAGCAGTACGGGGTGCACAGCTTTACACGCTTCGACTCGGTGCGCGAGATTCTCGTCGACCACGAGACGTACATCTCGGGCGCGGGGGTTGGCCCGACCAACCTCCACGCAACACCAAACTGGCGCCCCCAGGGCATCCTCGAGTCTGATCCTCCGCGGCATACACCGATGCGCACGGCGATGACGAGCGTGATTGCTCCCCGTAAGATGCGCGCGCTTCGGCCAGGCTTCGATGCGTACGCTCAGGAGCTCGTCGGGCAGGTGCTGGCAACCGACACCCCAGATCTCGTCCACGACCTCGCCGAGGAGTTCACCCTGCGGGTCTTCGGTGACGCGGTTGGTATCGGGCGCGAGGGGCGGCGCGAGAACCTGCTCAGCCACGGCGCGATGAACTTCTCGTTCTTCGGCCCCGATAACGACCTGCACCGCCAGCACGTCGCCGCCGGCGAAGGCACACCCGAGTGGGTGCTCGCCAACTGCGACCGCAGCGCACTGTCGCCCGACGGCATGGGCGCACAGATCTGGGAGCAGGCCGATGCCGGCGTGATCCCGCCCGAGCAGGCGACGCTGCTGATCCGCGCGATGCTCTCGGCCGGGCTCGACACGACCGTCTTTGCGATTACCAACACGCTGGTCTGTCTCGCGCGCCACCCCGAGCAGTGGGCAATGGTGCACGAGGATCCGACGCTGATCAAGTTCGCGATCGACGAGACGCTGCGCTACGAGTCTCCCTTTACCGCGTTTTTTCGAACCACGAGCCGCGATGTAGTGCTCGACGGTGTTGCCTTGCCAGCGGGTTCGAAGCTGCTCGTGTTCCTCGGCGCCGCCAACCGCGACCCACGCAAGTGGGGCGACACCGCGGACGCTTTCGACATCACCCGCGACACCGGGGGCCAGCTCGCATTCGGGATGGGGATCCACCAGTGCGTGGGCCAGCCGATCTCGCGCCAAGAGTCACAGGCCGTGCTCGAGGAGTTCGCGCGACGTGTCGAACGCATCGAGTTGACGGCCGAACCCGAACTCTACCTGCACAACACGCTGCGCTCCTGGTCGACGGTGCCAGCCCGGCTCGTCAGCGCCTGATCAGCCAGTCGGCGAGACCAACCAGTCGTCGATCCAGGTAGCAATCTCGCTCAGGCACGCCGCCGAAATCGTGCCGGCATAGCCATGAATGCGTTCGCGACTGATCGCACGCGGCTGCTCTGTCATGGCAAACGTCCGGGACTTCAGGCCCGTCTCGCCCAGTAGCTCGACATGGTTTGGCCAACCGCGATCAACACCCGTTGCCGGCACCACCGCCACGAGGTCAGGCACTAACGCTCGATGATCGGCCGACGAGATAACCACCACCGGCCGGCGGCCACCCTGTTCCCTGCCAACTCCCTCGCCAAGCTCTGCCCAGACAATGGAGCCCGTCTCGAGCGAGATCACCAGCCCTCCAGGCCATCACTCGAGGTGACATCCCAGATCGCGGTCTCCGCGCGATACGCCGCCATCACCTCAGGCGACGCAGAGCGCATCGCCTCGGCGGCTCGCGCCATCCGATCGCGCCGGTCATAGTCCTTCATCAGCGTCTCGAGAAACTGGTTGATCGTCATTGACTTGCTTTGCGCAGCACCACGAATGCGCTCGCGCAATTGGCGCTCAACCTTGATTGTGGTATCCGGCGGCATATCGAGAAGCATACTATGAAGATCCTGTGTCATGACTGCAGCATCGCGTATCGCGCCAGTCCGGACGTGCTCCGCGACACACAGATCGGCGCCTCCGACGACCGAACTGCACTGCACCGCGGACGAACCCGAACAACCACCGCTCGCCGATTCACACGTCCCGCACCAAACCTCCCACGGCCGAGCACCACCCAGACCTCCATAGAGCGAATGAATACCTGTACGCTGACCGCCATGTGCGATACGCAGCATCTCCTCCACAGCCATCACCACGGTCCCGAGTTCATCCTCGATACACCGGTGATGCGTGACTTCATCGCACAGGTCAAGGCCGAAATTGCGGCTGGTGGCACCGTTGAGGAGGCGATCAAGCGCATCGAAGTCCCCTTCGCAGCGCTAATGGACGACCCTGACTGGCTGCCCGCCGAGTACATGGCCGATGCACCCGAGAGCGGGATGGGACAAGGCATCGGACAGTGGGCCCTCTACCGCGCACAAGACGGCTCACTCTGCCTGTTCGCGCTGGTCGTGCCACCGGGCAAGTCGACACCGATTCACGACCACCTGGCCTGGGGACTGATCGGCCTCTACCAGGGCACCCAGGACGAAGACGTCTACGCCCTGACGGACCACG
>Ga0194048_10000409_pt1 | contig 20726 bp, 19 predicted proteins | sample JunL225m_MetaG_FD_161685 | JGI IMG/M metagenome (GOLD analysis project Ga0194048, IMG submission 161685) | Anoxic zone freshwater microbial communities from boreal shield lake in IISD Experimental Lakes Area, Ontario, Canada - Jun2016-L222-5m | ecosystem: Environmental > Aquatic > Freshwater >...
GTCGTCATCGAGGGCGATGTGATCATCGGTGATCACTGTAAGGTCGGTCCGAACTGCTATATCCGCGGGTCGACCTCCATCGGTGACAAGTGTCACGTCGGCCAGGCCGTCGAGATCAAGAACTCCATCCTTCTTCCGGGTACCAACGTCGGGCACCTTTCCTATCTCGGGGATTCGATCCTCGGGGAGAAGGTGAACCTCGGCGCTGGCACCATCACTTCAAACCTGCGTCACGACGGAGGCTCCCATCGCAGCCCGATCGAGGGGCAAATGGTCGATACCGGCCGTCGTAAGCTTGGGGCCATCATCGGCGATGGCGTACATACTGGCATCCACACCTCGATCTATCCTGGCCGCAAACTGTGGCCGAAGACCTCCACCTTGCCCGGCGCCATCGTCGACAAGGACATCCTTGCCTGACCATGTGCGGCATCGTCGGATATGTCGGTCGTAACGCCGCCACCCCCGTGCTCCTCAGCGGGTTGCGTCGTCTGGAATATCGTGGTTATGATTCCGCTGGTCTCTCCGTCCAAGAAGGTAAATCGCTCCTGACCCTGCGTGCCGTGGGCAAGGTCGCCCGCCTCGCTGACAAGGTCCGTGCCGAATGGTCCGAGGATTGCCAAATACACTGTACCGCCGGCATCGCCCACACGCGCTGGGCGACGCACGGCGCACCCACCGAAGCCAACGCCCATCCGCACGCGGACGCCGGCGGCCGCATCCGGCTCGTCCATAACGGTATCATCGAGAATTACCGCGTCATCCGTGCGAAGCTCGAAGCCAAGGGCCACGTCTTCACGTCCGAGACCGACACTGAGGCCGTGTCCCGCTTGATCGGGGAATATTACAAAGGGGACCTGCGGAAGGCCGTGATCAGCGCCCTTCGTCAGATCGAGGGCGCTTACGGTATCGCCGTCATCTCCGCCGACGAGCCCGGCCGGATCGTCGTCGCCCGCAAGGGTAGCCCGCTTGTCATCGGCGTTGGCGAAGGCGAATGCTTGGTCGCCTCCGATCCATCGGCCCTGATTTCGCATACCCGCCGGGTCATCTATCTGGACGATGGCGACGTCGCCCTGGTTACCGCGGATTCCGTCGACATCACCGACCTTAACCATGCGCCCATGGATCGCGATGTCGCCGAACTCGAGTTCGAAGCCGGCGCGGTGGAGAAGGGCGGCTACGAGCATTTCATGCTCAAGGAGATCCATGAGCAGCCTGAGTCGGTCCGTAATGCGCTACGTGGCCGTCTTGATCTGCTGAATGGCACGGCCGTGCTTTCGGGCATGGGCGCGACCGCCCGCGAACTCATCGACCTGCAGCGCATCGTCATGGTCGGCTGTGGCACCTCGCTGCATGCCGGCATGGTGGGTGATTTCGCTTTCGAGGACCTCGCCGCCATCCAGGCCGAAGTCCAGCCCGCCGCTGAATTCCGCTACCGCAACCCGCTCGTCGACGGTCGCGATCTGGTCGTCGCCATCTCTCAATCGGGCGAGACCGCCGACACCTTGGCCGCCGTCCGTGAGGCCAAAGAGAAGGGCGCCATGGTCATGGGACTCGTCAATGTCGTCGGATCGACCATCGCCCGTGAAGCCGGACGCGGCGTCTACTTACATGCTGGACCTGAGATTTCCGTCGCCTCGACCAAGGCCTTCACCGGGCAGGTGGCTGTCTTGCTTCTCATGGCCCTCAAGTTGGGCCGTGGCCGTCGTCTGTCGCGCGAACGCGGCCTTGCCTTGGCCGCCGAGATCGGGCGCCTGCCTGAGCTTATCGAGGCCGTCCTCAAGCAGGATGCCGCCATCGCCAAGGTCGCCGAATCCATGGCCAAGCATGAGCACGCCTTCTTCCTGGGCCGCGGCCCAATGTACCCCGTGGCGCTGGAAGGCGCGCTCAAGCTCAAGGAGATCTCCTATATCCACGCGGAGGGTTATCATGCCGCTGAGCTTAAGCACGGCCCCATCGCCTTACTGACGCCAGGTATGCCCGTCGTCGTCCTCGCGAATCGTTCACCCGTGGTCGACAAGACCTTAGGCAACGCCGAAGAGTGCAAGGCTCGCGGGGCGCGCATCATCGCCATCGTCACTGAAGGCGGCCCCGAAGCCGCGATCGCCGACGACGTCATCCGGATTCCTGACTGCGACCCGTTGATCGCGACCATCCCAGCCGTCGTCGCTTTGCAACTGCTGTCCTATCATGTGGCCCGCCTGCGCGGTTGCCCGATCGACCAACCGCGTAATCTCGCCAAGTCGGTGACCGTCGAGTAAGGGGAAGGCCTCAGCGATAGACCCCAGACCCTTGCCATTGATTGGGGCTGAGGGCGAGGCTTGCTGGAGTAGCCATGAATGAAAACTCCAAGAAGAAGTGCCGTTGCTGTCACAAGACCAAGACCCTGGACATGTTCCATCGTTTAGAAGGTACGGCGGCGATCCACCCGTTCTGTCGTCCGTGCCTCGGCGCGGCGGCCCGCCGTCGCTCCGCCCTCAGGGGAACGCGCCGGACCGAAACCACCCGGGCCTGCGCCCAGTGCGACCAGCAGTTGCCCGTCCAGATGTTCCATTGGCTACGGGCCTCTAGCAGCTACCACAGCTACTGCCGCCCGTGCCATGCGGCCTACATGGCTGAACGTTACCGACGCCTGCAGGGCGAAAGGTGACGTTTTGGAAAAGGTTTCCCGCTGGTGGCTGGACCGGGACTTGAACCCGGAACCAATTGATTAAGAGTCAACTGCTCTACCATTGAGCTATCCAGCCAGACAGCGGGATGGGAATGAGTGCAAGACGCGGACGGGATTTCAAGAGCAAACGCACATTAATCGGCAGAGAGTTTCCGGATAGGTCAGCGCAGGTGTTCGGAGTGGCCAGACCGGGGCTCGAACCCGGAACCAATTGATTAAAAGTCAACTGCTCTACCATTGAGCTATCTGGCCTGCCGAACGCCTCTATTACGACACGTCCAGAGGGAGGGTAAAGAAAAATTGAACCTCAGCGATGACCGCGCTGACGGACGGCCTCGAAAAGGCACACGCCGGCTGAGACGGAGACGTTGAGGCAGGGCACCTGGCCGAGCATCGGGATCCGCAGAAGGAAATCGCAGGTCTCGGCGGTCAGATGACGGATCCCGTCGCCTTCGGCGCCGAGCACGATCGCCAGCGGGCCACTGAGTTTAGCGGCGTAGAGCGATTGGCTTGCCTTATGGTCGGAGGTGCCAGCCAGCCAGACACCGGCGTCCTTCAGTTTCACGAGGGCGTTACGCAGGTTGTTCGCCTGGACGATCGGCATCGTCTCCGCGGCGCCGACGGCGACCAAGCGGACCGTATCGGTCACGGGGGCGGAGTTCTTCCGTGTGATCACCACGAAGGTGCAACCGGCACAGTCGGCATTACGGATACAGGCGCCCAGATTATGTGGGTCCTGGACGCCGTCGAGGACCAGGATCAGCGGATCCTTCACATCCTTGAGGAGTGCCGGGATGTCGGCTTCGTCGAATTGACGAATAGGCCGATGGAGGTCGGCGTGGCGAGGGGCGCGATCGTTGCTCCGGGCCATGGTCGGATTACTTGCGAGCCAGGCGACCCTGGGTGTGGAGCGCTTCGGCGATCTGGATCGCGTTGAGCGCGGCGCCCTTCCAGAGCTGGTCGCCGGAAATCCAGAGGGAGATGCCGTTATCGAAGAGGGTATCCTTGCGTAGTCGGCCAACGCCGCACTTTTCCTTGCCGGCATAGTCGAGCGGCATCGGATACTTCTTGTTGGCCGGGTCGTCGCAAAGTTCGGCACCAGGGAACGCGCTGATCGCCTTGCGGGCGACGGCGATGTCGACTGGCTTCTCGAACTCGGCGCTGATGGCGATGGAGTGGGCACGGAAGACCGGGACGCGGACACAGGTGGTGGTAACCTTGAGGTCCGGGAGATCCATGATCTTGCGGCCTTCGTTCAGCATCTTCATCTCTTCCTTGGTGTAGCCGTCCTCGAGGAACGAATCGACTTGGGGGATGACGTTGAAGTTGATCGTGTGCGGGTAGACCTTCGGGGCAAGGATCTCGCCCTTGGCCCAAGCACGGGCTTGGGCGTCGAGTTCGCGCATGGCTTCAGCGCCCGTGCCGGAGACGGCCTGGTAGGTCGAGGCGAAGAAGCGCTTGAGTCCGAAGGCCTGGTGAAGCGGATAGAGACCCATCAAGGCGATGGCCGTCGAGCAGTTCGGGTTGGCGATGATGCCCTTATGATTGGCGAGGTGGTGGGCGTTGATCTCCGGCACGACGAGAGGGACGTCCGGGAACATGCGGAAAGCCGAGCTATTATCGATGACGATGCACCCGCGCTTCACGGCTTCGGGGGCGAGGGCGAGGGAGATCGAACCGCCGGCGCTGAAGATGGCAAAATCAAGCCCTTCGAAGGCCTCCGGCTTGGCTTCCTGGACGGTCCATTCCTTGCCGCCATGAGAGACCTTGGAACCGGCCGAACGGGCCGAAGCGAGGGGGCGGAGTTCGGCCACTGGGAAGTTCCGCTTGGCCATGAGCGCCAGCAGTTCTTGACCCACCGCGCCTGTCACGCCCACGATGCCGATACGATATGCCATGTTCTGAGTTCGAGTTAGGTTTGAAGAAGGAGGTGACCGAACGCCTGAAAGGGCTGGGTCAGCCTTCAGCGGAAGATTGCATCGTTGTGTCGATTGACCAGCAAAAACTATGGCATTTCCATGGTCAGGAATGCGAAACCTACGTCGTCAGCACGGCCCGGGCCGGCCGAGGCTGCGTCCAGGATTCGCAACAGACCCCTGACGGACTCCATCAAGTCTGCGAGAAGATCGGGGCCGGCGCCGCTCCCGGTATGGTCTTCAAGGCCCGCCAGCCGACCGGCAAGCTCGCCGCCGAGTGGGCGACGCCTGATGATAATCTTATCACATCCCGCATCCTCTGGCTGGATGGTCTCGAGTCGGGCCGAAACCAAGGAACGGACCCCGAGGGGCGGGTCGTCGATACGCGCCGGCGCTTCGTCTATATCCATGGCACGAACCAATCCGACATGCTTGGGAGACCCAACAGTCACGGGTGCGTGCTGCTTTCGGATGTGGATGTCATTCGACTGTTCGACGTCGTCCCGGTCGGTACCCGGGTACTCATCGTAGATTAACGGGGTACCTTCGGTTTGTCCTCCTGGTTGGCCTTCACCGCGATAGGCCACCAGCTCTCCAGCATCTCCTTGGCCACCGGTCCAGCGGTCTTCCCACCCCAAGTATTGGTATCAACCTGACCTTCGACCAAAACCGCAAAAGCGACGACGGGATTCTCCGCTGGCGCGTATCCAATCATCCAGGCAAGGTGGGCCTTTTCGCCCTTCTTAAAATATTCAGCGGTACCGGTCTTGCCCGCGTAAGGTAGGCCAGGGATGCGGGCGACACGGGCAGTACCTTCCTCGACGCAGCGCAGCATGCCTCCGCGAAGCGCTTCAAGCTGTTCGATGTTGAGGCCGATGGGTTGGGCGCCGAGGTGTCGACCATTGCGCTCCAAGGAGTGGATGATGGAAGGAACCGTGCGGGTCTCACCTCGGGCGATGGAAGCGGCTAGGCACGCCATATGCAACGGGGTCGTCAGTAGGTAACCTTGTCCGATCGAGAAATTGGCGGTGTCGCCGTCATTCCAAGCACCCGCGCCGATACGCAGCTTGTATTCGCGATCCGGAACCACGAGGCCTCGGTTGGCAGCGAAAGGTAGTTCGGTCATCGGTTGGCCGCCCGTCTCGAGGTCGCTGACGGTCTGTAAGAGGGGCGCATCCAAGCCGAAACGGCGGGCTTCGGCGGAAAGCGCTTCGATGCCCGTGCGAAGGCCTACCTGGTAGTTCCAGACGTTACAGGAGACCGCGAGCATCTTGTCTAGGTTCACCTCGCCGAAGCCGACCGGTTCGTGCTCCGGGAAGTCACGGTTGCCAACGCGATAGAAGGCGCCGCAATCAAGCGCATCATCCCAATCGACGACCTTCTTGCGCATCCCGGCGGTGGCAGTGATGACCTTGAACGTCGAACCAGGAGCGTAGAGACCCTGGGTGCTTCGATTGAGCCAGCCTCCTGACTTGTCGACCTCGTCGTAATATCTGGATGAGACGCGATCAGCCAGACGGTTGGGGTCGAAAGAGGGCTGGCTGGCGAGGGCGAGGATTTCGCCGCTATGGACATCAATCATCACCGCGGCCGCCGGCAGGAGCGTGCCTTGGGGATCCTTGAGTTTGGCGAGTCCGCTTTCCGTGGCCTGCTGGATGCGGTAATCGAGCGAAAGCATCACGTTGCCGCCTTGCTCGGGTTCGCTATATTTGAGGCGTGTCTGGTTATAGCCGGACGAGGTCTTGGACCAAAGCTCCCAGCCGCTGCGCCCGCTGAGTACATGATTGTAACTGAGTTCGACACCTGCCGCACCGGTCTTGCCGGTGTAGTGAAGCTTCTGCATCGATTCGACGCGCACCTCAGAGATGTCGTCCACGTTGTCCGGCAGAGCGTCGGTATCTTTGACGTAACCTAGCACATGGGCCGCCATGGCTCCATACGGATAGGTACGGACAATATCCTGCTCGAGTCGGATGGGGCCTTCTACGGGAAACTGCTCGATGAAACGCGCGACGGACTTGGTGCCGTCATCAGCGGTGAGGGCCTGGCCCGTTCCGGGGAAGGCGAGGTCGTTCACTAATGTGAAAGGCAGGGCCCGTCGTTCGCGAAGGTGCTTGCGGAGCTCGTCGACGTTGACCTGGCGTTCGGCAGGCGCGGTGACCGGGGTCAGCTTCGCCAAGGATTTACGCCCCTTGGGATTCGTGCGGTTCGTCTCATCAATGACGAACCAGACCTTATTGAGCCAGCCCTGCAGCACACGCAGGCGGGCGTCTTCCATGATCTTCTCGCGGTCGATGGTGACAGCATCGCGGGCTTTCTCAGCGGCGATAAGGCGAAGGTACTCACCTCGGAACTCCTTCTGCAGGGAAGCGAGGTCGGCTTTGACGCTCCAGCGCGCGCGGTTGTCGACCAACGCAAAGCCGTTACGGTCGTAGATTCGTCCACGGGCGGGAGGCCGGAGCACAACGCGTCGGCTTTGGGTGTCCGATTGTTCCTTAAGGTCGCCGGATTGGACGAGCTGACGGTAGCCTAGGCCACCGATCACGTAAAGGAAGCCAGCGAAGAAAAAGAAGAACACGCCGTAAAGGCGAAGGCGCTCGACGGGGGTCGAAGGAAGGACGCGCGTGTCGGATGATTCCTTCATGGCGTTTCGGGAGCCGGCGGGACGCTCATCCGATCCATCGCGGTGTTCTGGGTGAGGGCGATAGGAATCAGGCCGATCGTGCCGATGACGCCGGCGAGCAGCAGCTGCAGCAGGAGATGACCGGCAAGGTCAGAGGCCGAGGCAGGGGAGCCATAGGCCGAGGCGACGAACCAGACGAGACAGCCGCAGACATTGACGACGGCGGCGGTACGGAGCATACCCGGCGTATTGCGCATCAGCTGACGATTGGACGACAGGAAAATCGAGACTGCGACCAGCGATAAGGCGAGCGATCCGTCGGGGATGGGGCGGCGCGCTTCGAAAAGAAACCCGAGGCAGGCGGCGAACAGGATGGCCTGCCAGCGTTTCAAGCGGCGACACGGCGCGATCAGGCAGGTGCCGGAAACAAAGAACACGAGCGAGGAGGATGCCAGAGTGTCCGAGGCGAGGTCGGCGCCGAGTAACCACGGGTAGGTCGCGAGCAGCAGGATTAGCCAGGCCCAGCCCATGGTCACTGGAATTGATCTCCCTGCATCAGGGCCTCGCCCGGATTCTGGTGCAGCGGGACGAGCACGGAGACCTCCTGGAGGTTATAAAGGTCCCGAGAGGGGACGAGGAGGCTCTCCTTGAAATTACCGACCTGCGTCGCGTAGGTGCCGCCGTCGAGGTAGCCCAGCATCAGGCGGCTAGGGAAGACGCCGCCCATGCCGGTAGTGAAGACGCGTGCAGGCTGTCCGGCGGGCAAACTATAGTCACGCGGGATCACGCTGACGCGTGACTTGGCCGTGCCGAGCGAATTGGAAGCGACGCCGTTCACGAGGACGATATGATTCTGGTCGTCGCCTTCGAGATAGGCTGTGCAGCGGAAGCCGGGGCTGGTGACAAGGTCGACCTCACTGGTGGTCAGGTGGACGGCGGTCACGCGACCGACGACCGTATTGCCGAAGACGACGGGTGCGCCCGGGCGGATGCCATAGTTACGCCCTTTACGGATGACGATACGTTGCCACCAAGATGAACTGTCGCGCGTGGCGACGCGGGCGACCACCGACATATATTCGGCTGGTACGTTGTAACGGATGATCTCGCGGAGCCGGACGTTCTCACGGCGGATATCTTCAAGCGCATTGACCTTGATCTCCAAGGCGGCGTTGATGCGGGCGAGGTCGCGGCCGGCGGCGGCCATCTCCTCGACGCTGCGGCTCTTCTTCTCCCAGAAGGTCGCCATGTCGCGCGACTTGCCGAGAAGGTGGAGGGCAGGAGCCTGGAACTCGACGAAGGCTTCGCGGTTGAAACGGCGCACGGCGCTAGGCGCAAGAATCCATAGCGCCACGAAGATCGAAAGGGCGACGTAGGAGGCGCGGGCGCCTTGACGGTTCTGGTCCATGGCGGGTCGGCCCGCGAACGGGGCTTAGTCGCGACCGCTCCAGCGGGAGGAGTTCGCGAGGATCTTGCCGGTGCCATTGACGACCGCGCAGAGGGGGTCTTCGGCGACGAAGACCGGCAGGCCGGTGGCTTCGGAGATGGCGCGATCGATCTTGCGGATCAGTGAGCCGCCACCGGCGAGGACGATGCCTCGGTCGACGAGGTCGGCCGAAAGTTCAGGCGGGATGCGCTCCAGGGAGCCTTTGATGGCCTCGATGATCAGGTTGATATTGTCGGCCATCGCTTCACGCACCTCCTGGGAGGTAAGGTGCAGCTGGCGGGGAAGGCCGGTGACATTGTCGCGTCCTTTGACTTCGAAGGTGAGCTCCTGTTCGAGCGCGTAGGCTGAGCCGATCTTGATCTTAATCTCTTCCGCGGTGCGCTCGCCGATGATCAGGTTGTACGAGTTACGGATGTACTTGATGATCGACATGTCGAACTCATCACCGCCGACGCGGATGGATCGAGCGTGGACGATGCCGCCGAGGGAAAGCACGGCGACCTCCGTGGTACCGCCGCCGATATCCACAATCATCGAGCCAGTGGGCTCTTCGACCGGGAGGCCGACGCCGATGGCGGAAGCGACCGGTTCAGGAATCGTGATGACGTCGTCCGCACCGGCGCGGTAGGCCGAATCCATGACGGCGCGGCGTTCGACCGCGGTGATACCGTAAGGGACGGCCACGACGACGGTAAGGTTCGTGAAGAGGGATTTGCGGGCCACCTTGCCGATGAAGTAGCGAAGCATATGCTCGCTAATCTCGAAGTCGGCGATGACGCCGTCTTTCATCGGGCGCAGGGCTTGGATGTCGCCAGGCGTACGACCGAGCATCATGCGTGCTTCGTTGCCGACGGCGATCGGCTTACGCGTGCTGGTGCGAATGGCGACGACGCTGGGCTCGCGGAGGACGACGCCGCGATCCTTGAGGAAGACAAGCGTGTTGGCCGTGCCAAGGTCGATGCCAATGGCTTGGGTGAATAGCCCGGGGAAGCGCTTAAACATCAGGGTCGTGGTGGTTTCCTTTATGAACAGTTTATTCACATCATAGTCAAACGAAACTTCGGTCGCCAGGGGTGGGGCAGGGGTGTCATAAGATTCATTCAGACAGCGAGATAGGCGGAGGCGCCGGGCTGACCACGGAACCTATTCACATCGACGGCCGCTGCGAGGCGGTGCTGCCGAGCCACCTAGTCCGCTGATGTCGTCTTTGCGGGTATTTAAGGCGTTTGAGCCCGATGCCCAAGGGAGCATGGAACTTGCGACCTCCTCATGGGGTCGTAGTAACACCTTACCCCAACCCCATGACACCCCAGCTCAACCGTCGATCTTTCCTTCGCAACACCGGCATGGCCGCCGCCGCTTTTGCGGTGACCCGCCCATGGCTCAATTCCGCCGCCCGGACGGTTTCGCCGAATGAGAAGCTTAACGTGGCCGCAATCGGCTTCGGAGGCGTCGGCGCGAGCAACGTCCGTAATTCCTCGGAAGAAAATATTGTCGCACTTTGCGACCTGGATCTCAGCCGCTGCGGCGGCACCATCAAGCAGCAGCCGAAGGCCGCGCTGTACACCGACTTCCGCAAGATGCTCGACGAGCAGAAGGACATCGACGCCGTCATCATCGCCACCCCCGACCACTCCCACGCCTACATCGCGATGGAGTGCATGCGTCGCGGCAAGCACGTCTACGTTCAAAAGCCCATCTCGCACTCCGTCTTCGAAGCGCGCATCCTGACCGAGTCGGCCCATAAATACAAGGTCGTGACCCAGATGGGCAATCAAGGCCACTCCGGCGAAGGTATCCGCCAGGTCACAGAATGGATCGCCGCCGGCCTCATCGGCAAGGTCCGCGAAGTCCATACTTGGACCAATCGTCCGATCTGGCCGCAGAGCCTCGAGATGGATCGTCCGCTCGACGCGCAGAAAGCCCCTGATGGCATGGACTGGAACCAGTGGTGCGGCCCGGCGTCGTTCCGTCCTTACCACGCTTCCTACCACCCCGGAAAGTGGCGCGCCTGGTGCGATTTCGGCACCGGCTCCCTCGGCGACATGGGTTGCCATATCATCGATCCCGCCTTCATGGCGCTCAATCTGCAGTATCCGACCAGCGTCGAAGGCAACGTCTCGACCGTTTATGAGACCTTCGGCAAGAAGACCACGGGCAAGAACGAGTCTTATCCGCGCTCTTCGATCGTCCGCTTCAAGTTCCCTGCCCGCGGCGAGATGCCTCCGGTGACGCTGACCTGGTGGGACGGCGGCCTGATGCCCCAGCGCCCCGACGAACTCGAGGAAGACATGCCGTTCGGCGACCCCAACGGCGGCTGCTACTTCATCGGCGACAAGGGCAAGATCGTCTGCGGTTGTTACGGTCTCAACCCCCGCATTCTCGATGCCGATCTTCGCGCGACGGCCAAGAAGCTCGATAAGACCATTCCTCGCATCCCCGGAAACTCCAACGGACACGAGAAGGATTGGATCCGCGCCTGCAAGGGTGGCGTGGCCGCTTCGTCGAACTTCGACTACTCCGGTCCGCTCTCTGAGATGGTCCTCATGGGCAATCTCGCCTCCCGCTTCCCCGACCGCAAACTCCTCTGGGACGGCGCGAAGATGGAAGTCACGAACGACAAGGGCGCCAACGCCTATGTCCGTCGCGAGTACCGTAAGGGCTTCGAGCTGGGCGCCTAAGCCGGGCTCACTTTAGCGCCAGCGTCGCCAGTATCGCACCGCCTAAGGCGATGCGGTACCAGGCGAACACGCCCAGTCCGTTCCGCGAGACGTAGCCCACGAGCCACTTCACCGAGACGAACGCCGTGACCGCGGCGACGAGCAGGCCCACGCTCGCCGGGCCGGCGGGGTAGACCTGGGTCAGGGCAGGGCCGAGCGACCACATCTTGTAGACCGAGGCGGCGGAGAGGGTCAGCAGTCCGACCAAGAAGGAAAACTCGGTGGCGGCGGCATGGGAAAGTCCGGCCAGGCGACCTCCGAGAATGGTTGCGAGCGAACGGCTGGTACCAGGAATCAGGGCGAAGCATTGGCAGAGGCCAACCGTCAGGGCGGAGCGCCAGCCGATCGCGGCGACTTCGTCGGACTGCACCACGGCGGTCTTCGGGAGCAGGTGTTCGGCGACCAAGATGACGAGCCCGCCGACAAGCAAAGCGGCAGCGACGACCTCAACCGAGAAGAGATAAGCCGTGATGGCATCCTTAAACAGTAAGCCGAGCAAGGCGGCAGGAATGAACGCCACGATGATGGCCTTGGCGAGGTCGATCGAAGGACTTTCCCATCGGCACAAACCGGACACCAACGTGCTAATGCGTCCGAAAAAGGCGACGAACACGGCGAGGATAGCACCGAGCTGGATGATGACGATGTAGTCGTCGGCGATGCGCTCAAGGGAAACGGCGCGGCCTTTTCGGTCAGCAAGGCCGGCGACAGTGACGTCGGGATACTTCGGGACGCCGAGCAATGTGTCACTGATGATCATATGCCCGGTCGAGCTGACTGGCAGATACTCCGTGACGCCTTCGACGGTGCCGGTGATGATGGCTCGCTGGTACGTGAAATCACGGCGAACTTCTTCGGGTGGAACTGCCGGCCCGTAACCAGCGAAAGTTGGAAGGGAAGAAAGCAGCCACAGGCCGAAAGCTAAACGAAGCATGGCCGAGGATTAGGCTTCCGTCCGTACCGGGGCAAGGAAAGCCGTCAAAAGCCCTTGTCGCTTGCCCTTGAGTAAGGTTCCCGCTTTATGCAGGACATCACTACCATGTCGGCCTCCAGCCTCATCCCGACCACCGAACCTCGCTTCCGCGTCCCGGACGCCCGCGGCCGTTTCGGTCAGTTCGGCGGAATGTACGTCCCCGAGACCCTGATGACTCCGTTGCTGGACCTGACCAAGGCCTACGACGAAGCCCGGCGCGATCCCGCCTACCAGCAGGCTTTCGCGGACATGCTGCGAGACTATGCCGGCCGTCCCACCGGTCTCTACTTCGCCGAGTCCCTTACCAAGCACGCCGGCGGCGCCCGCATCTACCTCAAACGCGAGGACATGCTCCACACCGGGGCCCATAAGATCAATAACGTCATCGGCCAGGCGCTGCTCGCCATCCGCATGGGCAAGAAGCGCATCATCGCCGAGACCGGTGCCGGCCAGCACGGTACCGCGACCGCCGCCGTCTGCGCCCGCTTCGGCCTGGAGTGCGTCATCTATATGGGCGCGACAGACATGGAGCGCCAGGCCCTCAACGTCTACCGCATGCGTCTCATGGGCGCCGAGGTCCGCGGCGTCGAAGCCGGCCAGCGCACGCTCAAGGAGGCCGTCAACGAGGCCATGCGCGACTGGGTCACCAATGTCCGCGAGACCCACTATATCTTAGGCACGGCCTATGGTTCGCACCCGTATCCGATGATGGTCCGCGATTTCCATCGCATCATCTCCATCGAATCCAAGCAGCAGATTCTGCGCGCAGAAGGCCGCCTGCCTGACGCCATCGTCGCCTGTGTCGGCGGCGGCTCCAATGCCATCGGTGCTTTCTTTGAATTCCTCGACGAACCTGGCGTCCGCCTCATCGGCGTCGAAGCCGGCGGTCGTAGCATCAGCAAAGGTGAGCACGCTGCGCGGTTCGCGGGTGGGCGTCTCGGCGTCCTGCAGGGTTGCATGACGAATATCCTGATGGACGGAGAAGGTCAGATCGAAGGAACCCATTCCGTCTCCGCTGGACTCGATTATGCCGCCGTGGGCCCGGAGCATTCTTATTACCGTGAAATGGGTCGCGTGGACTACGCTCACGCGACTGACAGCGAATGCCTCGAAGCCTTCCAGCTACTCTCGCATAAAGAAGGTATCATCCCCGCGCTCGAGACCAGCCATGCCGTCGCGCATGGCGTGAAACTCGCAGCATCCTTGCCCAAGGATCAGGTCGTGATCATCAATCTTTCCGGTCGGGGCGATAAGGACGTGTGGAGCGCCGCGCGCGCCATGGGCACCGAGATCAAGCTCTGATCATGGCCGCTTCCTCGATGACGGGCTTCGGCCGAGCGGAGATTAATCTCCCCGGCGCGCGCCTTTCGGTCGAGATCGCTACGGTCAATCAGAAGAACCTTCAGGTCTCGGTCTTCGGTCCCGAAGCTTGGCCGGCCCTTGAATCCGTGGCTTCCACTTGGATTCGCACCCGTCTGCAGCGCGGCAAAGTCACCGCCCGCATCACGCAGGCCGCCGCCTCGGTGACCACGCGCCAATGGGATCATGAAGCGGTCGCCAAAAGCCTTGATGAACTTGCCCGGATTGCCTTGCTCTGCGGCATGAAGCTGACGGCGGATGGTGAACTGTTGCTACGCCTCGCCGAGAACAGCCGACGTCCGTCGGTCGCACTCCCTGATTTCATCGAAGCTGAGTCGGCTGTAAGGTCCGCCTTCGAAGAAGCCCTGCAGAATCTTGTCGTCATGCGCCTGGCCGAAGGGGCCGCCTTGGCCAAGGACCTGAACGAACGTCTCGCCAAGATGACCTCCATGGTCGCTGGAATGGAGCTCGCTGAGAAGGCCGCTCCCGTCCGCCACCGGGACGCGATGCTCAAGCGACTCAAGGATGCCGGACTGAGCTTAGACGTGACCGATGAGCGCGTCCTCAAAGAACTCGCGCTCTTTGCCGACCGTTCGGATATCACCGAAGAGGTCGTCCGCTTAAAAAGCCATGTCGCCCAGTTTTCGACAGAACTCGGGCAGCCTAACTGCGGAAGAAAGCTCGATTTCCTCGTTCAGGAACTCCTGCGCGAAGTGAACACGATTGGTAGCAAGGCCTCGGAAATCGCCACGACCAAGCTGGTTTTGGAGGCGAAAACCGAGATCGAGCGCATCCGGGAGCAGGTCCAGAACCTGGAGTAAGGTTTTTCGGGTGTGGTATTGCCACGGCCGCTTTCCCATGCCTTTGTCCATCAACACTTACCCAACGTCATGTCCAACAACCTCACCAAGCGCGACATCGTCCTCAAGATTTTCACGGACAAGGGCTACCCCCAGAAGCACATCCGCGAATCGGTCCAGATGACCCTCGATGCCATCAGCGAGGCGCTGCTCGCGGGTCGTGACGTCGAGCTCCGCAACTTCGGCGTCTTCCAGGTTCAGGTCCGGAAGAGCCGCATCGGCCGTAACCCGAATCGACCAGAGACGGATGTCGTCATCCCGAAGCGTGCGGTGATCAAGTTCAAGGCCGGCAAGGAACTGAAGGCCAAGCTGAAGTCATTCGACGTCGAGAAGCCCGCTCAGTAATTCCGCTTCGCGATGTCCGATATTCGAACGCTCCCCGGTTTCCGGGAGTTCTATCCTGAAGACCGCGCCGTCCTTGGCCATGTCATGGACGTCTGGCGCCGCGCCTGCCGTCGCTATGGCTTCCGCGAATGGGAGTCCCCGGTACTCGAGCCGCTGGAACTCTTCACCGAGAAGTCGGGCGAGGAGATCGTCCGCCAGCTCTTTAACTTCGAGGACAAGGGTGGTCGTAAGGTCAGCCTACGCCCCGAGATGACGCCGTCGCTGGCCCGCATGGTCGGCGCCAAGGCGAACGGTATGCCCAAGCCGATCCGCTGGTTCGCGATCGGCGAGAACTACCGCTACGAGAAGCCCCAGAAGGGCCGTCTCCGTGCCTTTTATCAGCTCAACGCCGACTTGCTCGGCGAAGCCGGCCCTGCGGCCGACGCCGAAATCATCGCCCTGTGCGCGGACTGCCTGCTCGGCTTCGGCCTGACGCAGCAGGATTTCCGCATCCGTGTCTCCGACCGCACTCTTTGGTTCCGCTACCTCGGCAGCCTCGGCGTGCCCGAGGCTCAGGCCGCCGCCGTGCTTGGTGTGGTCGATAAGTTGGAACGCGGCGCGCCCAAGGACCTGCTGGACGCCATGACGGCGGCCCTCACCGGAACCGAAGTAGATCCGGTCAAGACCCTCGAAGCCGCCCGCGGCTTCGCCAATACGAAGTCCCTGGCCGACCTCGAGAAGCTCGCCGCCGGCGATGTCGCGATGACCGAACGTCTGGTCGAATGGAAGCATCTCCTCGGCACGCTCACCACCATGGGTTTTGGCGAATGCGTCGCTATCGACCTCACCATTGTCCGCGGTCTGGCTTATTACACCGGCTTCGTCTTCGAAGCCTTCGAGACCGGCGGCGAAGCCCGCGCCCTTGCTGGCGGTGGTCGCTACGACGCCTTGGTCAAGAAGCTTGGCGGACCTGACCTACCAGCCGTCGGGTTCGGCATGGGTGACGTCACGCTGCGCGACCTGCTTGAACTCAAGAAGCTCATCCCGGCATACGCTGATGGGCCTGACTTCTATGTCATGATCCTCGGCGACGACGCCCGTAACGCCGCGCTCGAAGACATCGCTAACCTGCGTCGCGCCGGTTTCCGCGTGGAATACAATCTCAAGGACGGTAAGTTCCCGAAGCTCATCCAGTCCGCCGAAGTCGCCGGCGCAAAGTATGCCCTCATCTATGGTGGCAGCGAAGTCGCCAAGGGTGTCGCCAAGGTGCGCAGCCTCGCTGATCGCTCCGAAGCCGAAGTACCTCGCACCGACCTGATTCCCGCGCTCCGTGCTGTGCTCGAAGAAGGCATGCGCGCCATCCAGCCCTGAGGTCATGACTGAGCAGACGCGCCAGTACCAGGCCATGGCGAAGACCGCCTCCTGGACGATGGTCTCGCGTGTCCTCGGCCTATTCCGTGATCAATTGACCGCGGCCATTTTCGGTGCTTCGGCCATCGGCTCGGCCTTCATCTTGGCGTTCCAGATTCCGAACCTGTTCCGGCGACTGCTGGGCGAGGGCGCGCTGACCGCCGCCATCGTGCCGGTGCTGGCCGACAAGTCCGTCAAGGACGGCAAGTCCGCCGCTTTCGGTTTCCTGAACTTCGTCCTCCGGAAGGTCTTCCCATGGATGATTGGCCTGACGATGCTCGGCATCGGCTCGGCTTTGCTCTGGGCGCTGATCCGACCCGTCGACAGCTCGGCGGCCATCCTGACCGCCATCTGCATGCCTTACATGCCGCTGATCTGCATCGCGGCGCTATTCACGTCGGCGGTCAACCTGAGTGGACGCTTCGGTCTGGCCGAGATCGCCTCAGGCGTGCTCAACCTTTGCATGATCGTCGGTCTCGGGGTCTTCGGCGACAACCTTGCCACGACCGACATGGGCAAGGCCGTCTGGCTCTGCGTCGGCGCCTTGGTCGGGGGTGCCTTCCAGTTGATGATTCCTCTCTGGGGTCTGCGGCAGGAAGGCTGGCGCCCAAGCCTGACGCATACCGATGAAACCGCTTGGAAGACCTTGAGCATCGCGTTCCTTCCCGCCGCCCTGGGAGCCGGCGTGCAACAAGTCAACGTGTTGGTCTCCCGGGGCATCGCCTTCAAGGTCAGCGACGCCGGCCTGATGTATTACTACATCGCCAACCGCATCGTCGAGCTCCCCATCGGATTGTTCTCGGCCTCGATCGCCGTGGTGATCTTTCCGGCGCTCGCCACCGCCTTCGCCAGCCGCGATGTCCCGGCGCTCGCCCGGAACTATGGTCGAGGCATGCGCCTGATCCTGGCGATCAACGTCGCCGCCGCCTTCGGGCTCGCCGCCTTGGCCGTGCCCATCGTCCAGCTGTTGTTCCAGTACGGTCGCTTCAACGCTGGCAATTGCCTGGCGACGAGCAATCTCTTGGTGTTGTTCGCGATCGCCATGCCGTTCTACGCGATGATCTCCATCGTCACCCGCGCCTTGAATGTGGCCGGCCAGACCAAGGTCACGCTGATCGCCGCCCTCCATGCGTTGGTCGTGAACGCCGTGGGTTCGCTCGTGGCCGTCTGGATGGGCAAGGGCGTCGAAGGGCTCGCCTTAGCGAACGCCATCTCGACGATTTGGCAGTACCTCGTCCTCAGGCATTATCTGAAGAAGCATGCGCCGGAGTTTCTGACGGAAAGCCTCCTGAAGCCCGCCATCCAAGTCTTCTTCGGGTCCGGTGTCCTCGCGATCATCGCCTTCAAGGTTTACAGCTTCTTGCACATCGTCCTGACCGGACATCTGGGAGAGAAACTGAACCTCATCGTCTCGATGGGTGTCGCCGGGCTGGCCGGCATGGTCTTCTACGCCATCTACCTCGACAAACTGGGCTACCCAGAGCGCGACTTGTTACGTGGCTACGCCAACAAGGTGCTGCGGTTCTTCGGCGTGCAGCTCAAGGCTTGAACTTGGCTTCGCGGTAAGACTTGGGCTGATAGCGGCGGAGCAGGGCCTCAAGGATGGCGACGGTCTCGTTGTCGACTAATCCATCGACCTTGGCCGGACGGAAGTGACGCTGGAAGGCTTCGACGCCGAGCTTGAGTCCGGCGTCGCCAGGTTCGAGCACGTAACCGTAAGCCGTCAGCAACCCACGGACATAGTTCGGAGCGAGCTTGCGCTTCTTCGACAGATTATCAGCTACCTCATTGGGCAACGGCCACGCACCGATTCCGAGCGAGGCGAGATTGGCCCATGGAAACTTTGAACCGGGGTCGACCTTACGACCTATCGCGATGTCGGAATGTGCGAGGACGTTCCACGGCTTGATGTCGTGTCGACGAATAATCTCGTCGCAGAGCGCGAAGATGATCTCGGCCTGAGCGTCGGAGTACGGATAGACGTTGCCGTCGTAGTTGATGATTTCGATCCCGATTGAGTTCTGGTTCAGGTTGGTCAGCTTACCCCACGCGCTCTTGCCGGCGTGGTAGGCTGCCAAGTTCTCGGGCACCATGCGGATGACCCGGGGCTTAGGTTCGTCGGTGACCAGGTAATGGACCCCGACCTTATGCTTCGGATCCTTGCCCTGGAGGATATCCAAGGAGGAGGGCAGGGAGCCCGCCGTATGGTGGAGAATCAGACAGGTCACTGGTTCCTTGCGCGGTTCGGCTCCGAGTGACCCTGGACCTTGCTCGATGACCAGGCCTGTGAACTTCGGCTCAATCAGGGGCGGCTTCGTTTCTGGCTTGGTCGTGGTACTACAACCGACAAAACCCGTTGAAAACAGCGCCCAAGCCAACCCGCAAAGGCAATATGAGCGAATGGGGGCGTTCATGGGGTGGTGGCCGAAAAGATAAGAAAGCGGTGATTTAACCCAAGTTAAAACCGTTTTAACGTATTTAAAGGCTTTTATCATTGTTCATTACGCTATTAGACATAATGTATATTGTGCGAAATATAGACCCGGACGACAATCGTATGGAATTGAGTTATTGATTGCTCGATTGGATACGCTCATAACGGAACTTCCCCCAACCAATCTAGCTCCGACTTTATGAAAGTAGCCCGCCACATCATTGAAGCACGCCGCGAGGCGATCGCCAAACTTCTCTCCAAAGTCGGATACGTCCCTGTCCTGGAGATCTGCAAACAGTTCAACGTCTCCGAGGCGACGGCGCGCCGCGATTTGACCGAACTCGAGAACCAGCGTCGCATCACCCGTACTCATGGCGGAGCGCTCTCGGACTTCAACCGCAACTTCCCGCCCCTCGACGACCGTAAGATCGAAGATGCCGAAGCTAAGCGCAAGATTGGCAACTTGGCCGCCTCCCGTATCAAGGCCGGCATGACCGTCTACCTCGACTCGGGTTCGACGATCTTCTTCGCCGCGGAAGCCATTGCATCCGCCGGCGTCCCCGACCTGCAAATCGTGACGACGTGCCTACCGACCGCGCAACTGATCTCGTGCTTACCTGGTGTCGAAGTCTATATCCCGGGCGGCCTGTTCCTGACCCGCCATGCGATGGTCGCCGGCGATCGCACCCTTGAAGAAGTCGCCCGCTGGAACTTCGACGTGGCCCTGCTCGGCGCCGAAGGTATCGATGAAAACGGCCTCTGGAATTCTCAGCGCGACATCTCCCATCAGCAGCGCGAAGTCATTCGTCGTAGCGATGAAGTCTTGATCTGCATGAATAAGGTAAAACTCGGCCGTGGCGGACCCTGTGCCGTGACCCGTGACGTCAGCTCCCTTTTCCTGGTCACCGACGCGGATGCCGCCTCCGTCCAGAAAGCCAAGGTCAAGCTGCTGCCTGAGCGCGTCCTGACCGCCCTCTAAGCTCCCTCGCTCACCGAGGAATGTCCGCCGACGTAATCCAGTCATTGCTAGAACTGTCCCATCAGTTGGGCGGCGTGCGCCTGCGCATGGCCATCTTGGGCGAAGGTAACACTTCGGTGCGGCTCGATGATGATACCTTCGCGGTCAAGGCATCGGGTTCCAATCTCGCATCGCTCAAAGAAACCGACGTCACCCAATGCGCCTTCGGACGTCTGCTACCTTTATTGGACGCCACGGCGGCGACGGATGTCGAGGTCGACCAGGCCTTGCTCGCCGCCCGCATTGATCCGGCTTCCAAGAAGCCTTCGATCGAAGCCCTCTTCCACGCCTACTTGCTCACCCTGCCCGGCGTACGCTGCGTTGGGCACGTCCATGCCATCGCCGTTAATCAGATTCTTTGTTCGCCGCGTGCGCGTGAGTTCGCCGAGAAACGTGCTTGTCCGGATGAGATCGTGATGTGCGGCGTGGAGTCGGTCTTCGTGCCTTATGCCGAACCCGGTCTCGGTCTTTCTCAGGCCATCCGGCGTGAAGTCGTGTCCTTCGTCAAACGCACCGGACGTGACCCCAAAATAATCCTGCTTCAAAACCACGGTATCATCGCCGTCGGCTCCTCCCCCAAGGCCGTCCTAGGCTCACTGCTCATGGCCGAGAAAGCCGCCGAGATCTTTGTCGGTGCCGCCGCCATGGGTGGCCCAGTCTTCCTTACCTCCGCCCAGTGCGAACGCATCGCCGGCCGCCCCGATGAGCATTATCGCCAGAAGATGCTCGGAATGTGACCTTTCACCACCTCCCCTGCCCCTTTTGACCATGTCCAATTACCTCGCCATCGACCTCGGAGCCGAATCCGGGCGCGTCATCCTCGGCCAGCTGAAGTCCGGTAAGTTCACCATGAAGGAGATCCACCGTTTCTCCAACGGTGCCATCACCGCGAACGGCACGCTCCGCTGGGACATCATCCGTATCTTCCGCGAAATCCGCATCGGCCTCGCCAAGGGCGCCAAGCTCGGCCC
>Ga0194048_10000410_pt1 | contig 20723 bp, 35 predicted proteins | sample JunL225m_MetaG_FD_161685 | JGI IMG/M metagenome (GOLD analysis project Ga0194048, IMG submission 161685) | Anoxic zone freshwater microbial communities from boreal shield lake in IISD Experimental Lakes Area, Ontario, Canada - Jun2016-L222-5m | ecosystem: Environmental > Aquatic > Freshwater >...
AAATAATCTATCTGCTGATTGCCCTTCGTACATAAGATCACCCACTATAGGTTTTTTAAGAAAGTTCAAATGTACTCTTAACTGATGAGTTCTGCCTGTCGTTGGCGACAATTTTAGCATAGTATGCTCGTTGCTTAACTGCATAACTTCATAAGCTGTGATAGACGGCTTTCCGTTTGGTCCCACTCTAAAGGTCTGTGGCTTCTTTGGGTTGCGTTCGATGGGCATATCAATAACAGCTTTTTCTGGCTCCATAACACCTTGTATGATTGCTACGTAAGTCTTTTTTGTTCTGCGTTCCGAAAATTGTTTTTGCAGCCAGCTTAATGCCTCAGGATTTTTTGCGCAAATCATAACACCACTAGTGGCTCTATCTAGACGATGCACGATACCTGATCTGGAGTGGTGCTCTTCTTTTTGGCTAGCAGGTAAATCTTGGGTGAGTTTTGGTTCTAACCATGTAGCTACAGTTGCCTCAGGGTTAAACGCACCCTTGCTGTGTGTTAACAGGCCTACAGGCTTATTGATGACTACGCAGTCATCATCTTCGTACAATATCGGTAAATCAATCTCTGGAATAACTTGCACTGCATCTACATCATAGTCAACTTCGATTTCGTCACCTAGTCTTAATCTGTAACTAATTTTTGGAATTTCACCGTTAACTTTGACGAGTTTTTGTTTGCATAATTTTTGTACAGACGCGCGACTAAGCACGCTAAGTCTAGCAACAATTGAAGCATCCAATCTAAAGCCAACCTCATCAACATCTATAATGTACTTAATCATTACTCCCTCAAGCCTACTGCTTTTTGGGCCTCTAATAATTTTGCATTAGCTACTTTTGTCATGGCGATTTCATCTGATTCTAATTTTTTGATTATTTCACCAACGTTTATTGTAGACAATTTGGATTGTAGATTCTGTAAGAAATGCATAACTTGTTCTGCAACTTGTTTCTTGAGTTCACCATAGCTACTCTTGCCTTCCCATTCGGCAGCAACTTTGGCTAGACTTCTATTAGACAATGAAGCCAGTATCTGTAGTAGGTTGCTTATTCCAGGTTGCTTCTCCCAGTCTAGATGAATTGAGCCTATAGAGTCAGTCTCTGCATTCATGACCTTTTTTGCAGCTAATTCAGGGTCGTCGTTTAGCATTATGGTGCCGGCAGGATCTTCCACGCTTTTGCTCATCTTGCTGTCGGGGTGACGAAGTGATCGAATTCTTAATCCACTGTCGCGATTTGAAAACTCCATCTGCTTATCCCAAGATTCTGGAAGTGTAAAAATATCTTTTTCGAATTTACTATTAAACCTTGTCGCTAAATTACGAACTAATTCCAAATGCTGTTTCTGATCTTCTCCAACTGGCACGAACTTGGCATCATACAGCAGAATATCTGCAGCCATTAATACGGGATAGTTAAATAGTCCAACACTAACTGTGTCTGATCCTGCCTTAGTTGACTTATCCTTGAACTCAATCATTCGGCTAGCTTCACCAAAATAGGTGAAACAATCTAATATCCAAGTCAGTTCACTATGTGCAGGAATATAGCTCTGGCGATATATAAAAGTATCCGGATTATTAATGTCTAACCCTGCCGCAACAAAAATCTTAAGGCTATCGATAACCTGTCGATGTAGTTGTTTGTGATCGATAGGTGTGGTGAAGCTATGCAGGTCAGGTATAAACATGTTTAGTTGATACTCACCGGCATGAGTTGACTGTAGATTGACCATAGGCCGAATAGCACCTAGATAATTGCCTAGATGAAGTTGATTATTTGCTCGTAGACCTGTTAGAATTACTGGTTTATTCATACGTATAGTATCCGTTAATACCTTACGTTGTGCAAGTTAGTCTTATTATGGCTCCTACTAATCGTGCTTAGGCTCGTTTACAGGCTCTATTGGGGCGTCAACTAAATGTCCTAGAGTTCTAATCGTATCAAATGATATTGAATGTCTTGGAGCGTCTAGACCGCCCCATCCGGCGTCCGCATTTCGTTTTATACTTAATTCTAATGCTTCGGGGCTCATGAAAAATGGAGGTGGCGTGAATTCTGACATAATTTGTATCCTTTATTTAGTGTGAAGATTGATGTTTTCGCTAGTATAACTGCCTGATATCGTTACTTTGTTGCCCAAAAGGGTCAAGAATTTTATCAGTAACTTAGATTTCTTTCGCCAGATTCCGGCGTCATACTCTATATAAAACTTCTCGTTAAAGTCTGAATCCTCTACGAATGATGAGTGTAGAGTTGTGATGTTGATTCTATTCATCCAAAAAATAAGCAGGGCTTTAAATAAAGCGCCTTTTTTATTTGGAGTCTCTAGAAGCATAGTAGTTTTGTCCGTCTCGCTACTTCTATCATCTATTTGGTCTGATCTAGCTTCTAATACGAGGAACCTAGTTATATTCTTTTTACGATCTTGAACATTTGCACTAATCACCTGCAAGCCGTTTATCTCACCTGCCCGCCTGCTAGCGACTGCTGCATGACTAGGACTTTTTAGTTTTGATACCAGCTCTGCACTTAATGCCGTGTCGGCCTCTTCGATCAACTCTGCATTAGGCAATAGATGCCTAAGGGTGTGCGAACACTGCTGTATTGCTGGTGCCATGGAGTGAATGTGCTTTATCTGGCTCAGTTTTGTTCCTGGAATTGCGAGTAGTTGATGAGCGACCGCAACATAGGTCTCGCCACTAATCCAGTATTTTAAACTGTTAGTAATTAACTCTTTGTGGGGTTCATCGATAAAGCCTACTTGAATATTAGCTATGGCAACTACTGCTTTGTCTATAAGGCCGTTATTAAGATCAGAAAACAACTTTTCGAAAGTATCGATATATACAATTTGCTGTTTCTTGCCAAACAACTGTATAGCAGCAATCTCGTGAAATGCTCCTTTTGATCCTTGTATGCCTATTCGTTCTTTCATTGTATCTTTCCTATTTAAATTAAAAAACCGCCTTGTTGGCGGTTTATGTGAACTTGTTTGATGAATTATGCGCTATGCGCTCGAACAACCGCCGTAGTAGAGTGCGTAAACCAGAATGTTCGATAGCTATGAATGTTTTGTGTCATTACAGATTGAATATACCTTAAGCAAAGTCATGAGTCAAGAGATAGAAGCCAATTGATACATTTCGTCATTGATACATTGACTCATTAAATTATCATTTAATATTTGATCATTTAAGCTCGACGACATAACATCTAGCTGTCTATTCCGTCGGATGGCGGTATAGATAAATGCTAAATGAGTAAATGGTCAATTAATGCATCAATGCATCAAAGTATCAATGACCTAGTTCAATGAAATACTAACGCTTTGTAAACTGTCTTTGTTTACGTGCGCCCTTAAGGCCGAACTTCTTACGTTCACGCTCACGAGGATCGCGACTAAGCAAGTCAGCTCGCTTAAGCGTAGCTTTTAGATCGTCATTCATGACAACCAATGCTTTAGCAATACCAAGCTGTATCGCTGTAACCTGACCACTTGGGCCACCACCACTTACCATAGCGCTTACATCAAATTTCTTAAGCTCTTCTAGTACTGTGAATGGCTTTTCGAGCTCATTCATTAAGTACTTGCTAGAAGCTAGGTATTCATCTGCAGGCTTGCCATTGATAGTAATAACACCTTTACCACCAGATAAACGTACTCGTGCTGTAGCGCGCTTACGTCGGCCTAATGCGTAAAAATAATTGTTAGCTGTCTTAGTTGTAGCCATTATTTGCTCTCTTTCTTGATTTTAGAAGCGATTCTAAGTGACATAGTCACAGGCTTCTGGGCTTCGTGCTGGTGTTCTGATCCTGTGTACACCTTTAGGCGCTGCAATCTACCGTCTCGCAACTTGTTTGATGGTAGCATACCGCGAACAGCCTTTTGAATAACTGTTGTAGAGTCTTTAGCGATTTTGTCGCTAAGTCTTGTCTCTGTAAGTCCACCAGGGTAATGACTGTGGTGGTAATACATTTTGTCGTGTAATTTGTTACCAGTAACTACTAATTGATCAGAGTTAATGACGATAACAAAATCTCCACCATCTACGTGTGATGTAATAGTAGGCTTGCCCTTACCGAGCAATAAACTAGCAGTGACAGTAGCAAGACGACCTAATGGTACTTCACTAGCGTCGACAACATACCATTTTCGTGTAACGTCAGCCGGTTTAGCGCTAAAAGTTTTCATTATTTCTTCTCCGTAGTCTTTTTAACTGCTTTTTTGACGGTCTTAACAGCAGGCTTAGCTTTAGTTGCAACAACTGCAGTGTCGTCAGCAACAACTGAAGTTGCTCTAACTGCTACTGGAGCTGCACTTAGATCGTCTACGAAGCTAACTCTTGCGATTTGAGCGTTGTCGCCTCGTCTGTTAGCGGTTCGTGTGATTCTAAGGTGTCCGCTTGTGCGACCCTTAAGCTTCGGTGCAATTTCGTCAACTAATTTATGAGCTGATTCAAGTGTTTGAAGGCTAGATATAACCTGTCGGCGATTATGTAGATCACCTTTTTTAGCTTTAGTAATCAATCGTTCCATATAAGGTACGATCTCTTTAGCTTTATGTAGAGTGGTCTCGATTGATTCGTATTTTACTAACGAGTCAGCTAGGCCCTTAATAAGAGCTTCACGCTGGTCGCGTTCTCTTCCGAATTTTCTTCCTTTATATCCGTGACGATGCATGGTTTAAAGCTCCAACTCCGCTAATTTATCTTTAACTTCGTCGAGGGCTTTGTTTCCGAAACCTTTAAGGTCGCGTAACTCGCTGTCGCTTAAGCTGAATAAATCTTTAAGTGTATGAATTTCGTTATTGATCAATGCGTTAGTCGTACGAGCAGTCAAGTTCAAGTCTTCAATAGAAGTCATGAGTTCAGATGAGTCGTCTCCATCAGCGTTTGCAACACTTCCAGTACCAGCTGCTGCGCTGCTAGAGCCGTTGTCGACTGTAGTTTGACCAGCTAGTGCAGTGTATTGGTTGACAAGAATTGCTGATGCTTCTTCAAATGCTTCGCGCGGTGTAATTGATGCGTCTGTGTCTATTGTGATCAATAGTTTGTCTAGATCGGTCATTTGTCCGACACGAGTGTTTTCTACCTTATAGCGAACTCTTAAGACTGGGCTAAAGATCGCATCAACAGCAATCATGTCGCTGTGTCGCTTCTCAGCACCTTCTTCGACTGTTCGATATCCACGGCCAACTTCAACCTGCAAGTCCATGACTAGCTTAGCTTTGCTGTCGTCAAGGGTTGCAATAATTTGGTCTGGGTTAACGATTTCAACGTCTGCATTAACAGTTATATCACCGGCTGTGACAACGCCCTTACCAGACTTTGTTAGACGGATAATCTGTGGTTCGTCTCCAAATACTCGGAATCTAATGTTTTTGAGGTTCAACATGATGTCGACTAAGTCTTCCTTAACGTAAGGGACAGTAGTGAACTCATGTGTGGCACCGTCAACCTTGAATGCTGTAACTGCTGCTCCAGCAATGCTAGATAGCAATACGCGTCGCATTGAGTTACCTAATGTCATACCGTAGCCAGTATGCAATGGTTCAATTACGAATGTTGCTGATGAATCGTTGTGATCATCAATCTTGACGAGTCCTGGTGTGTGAATCATTTTTGACATAATTTTTCCTTACCTCCCTTAACGTGAGTAATATTCGACTATTAGTTGTTCATTAATATCTGGTTCAGCATCGTCTCTACTTGGTAAACCGGTGATGGTAATTTGTAGTTTCTTACGATCTACTTTGAGCCACGCTGGGATTGCGTCAGGGTTGGCAGGACTAACTTCGTCTATTCTCTTAAAGTATTCACTCTTGGTGCTCTTTGGTCGTGCGATTAGTACGTCACCTTCCTTCATTCTGATTGATGGAATGTCAACTCGGCGACCGTTAAGCATAAAATGCCCGTGAGTTGCTAGTTGTCGTGCTGCTCGGCGACTTACTGCAAGTCCGCTTCGGTAAATAGCGTTATCTAGTCTTAGTTCTAGAAGGTGTAGTAGATTTTCGCCTGATTGACCTTGACGTCGAGACGCCTCTTTCATCAAGTTACTAAACTGCTTTTCAAGCAAGCCATATAAGCGCTTAACTTTTTGTTTCTCACGCAACTGTAGTGAGTACTGGCTAGCTTTGTTTCGTGGTCCACGCGAGTTTGCTGGCTGACCAGGCATAGTTGTGCGCTTAGCTAGAGCCTTGTGAGCTTTAGGGTGTAGAGCATAACCTTCTCGGCGACTCATCTTTACGATTGATCTTGTATCACGTGCCATAACTAGACTCTCCTTGCTTTCGGCGGCCGTACACCACCATGAGGTATACCGGTTACATCTTTGATGCTTTCAACGGCAATGTCTAAACTTATCAAAGCACGAACTGCTGCTTCTCGTCCAAGACCGATACCCTTGACATATACATCTACTTTATTTAGTCCGTATTGCTGTTTAGCAGCTTGACCTGCTTTTTCTGCTGCAACTTGTGCAACATAAGCTGTTCCTTTTTTAGAGCCACGGAATCCACAACTACCAGCACTTGCTGCTGTTAGTGCACCGCCCTGGGCGTCTGTAAAGGTAACGATCGTGTTGTTAAATGACGCAAATACGTGCATTTGACCAAATGGAACTGATCTCTTGCTCTTCTTTTTCTTTACTGCTACTACTGGTTCGTCTGCCATAATATATTCTTATAAATCCTTATGTCTTAGTCGCTGCTTTTTTAGCTGTTCCACCAACTGTAACTTTTTTACCACGACGTGTGCGTGCGTTAGTCTTGGTTCTTTGGCCGCGACTAGGTAAGTTTGCTTTGTGGCGTAGGCCGCGGTAAGAATTGATATCCTTAAGGCGCTTGATGTTGCCGGTAACTATTCTTTGAAGTTCGCCTTCAACAGTATATTTCTCGTTAATGAGATCTTGGATGCGGCTGATTTCAGCATCGGTCAAGTCTTTAGCACGCAAAGTAAGCTCTACTTTGGTAGCCTCAAGAATGTCGCGAGCTGTTTTTGGGCCGATACCATAAACGTAAGTCAGGGATATTTGTACCTGCTTATCAGATGGAATTGTTACTCCAGATATACGTGCCATTTAACCCTGCCTCTGTTTATGCTTTGGTTTTAGCTTATTAATAATATAGACTCGCCCTTTACGGCGGACTACGATGTCATCTGGACTGATTTTTTTGACGCTAGCACGCACTTTCATGCGGATCATGCTCCTTACTGCGGGGTGCATAACACACTGCTTAGTTAATATTTGGAAGGTCGCACTATTTGCGATAGGTGATTCTACCCTTACTAAGATCGTAAGGAGTCAACTCAACCGTCACGCTGTCACCAGGTACTATTCGTATAAAATGCTTTCGCATCTTCCCGGCAACGTGAGCTATTATTTGGTGGCCATTCTCTAGTTCTACTCGAAACTGAGTCCCTGGAAGGGTCTCTACCACTGTTCCGGCCAGTTCTATCACTTCCTTGTTGGCTGCCATATATAACAGATGACAATTATAGCAAGTAAAGTGTTATCTGTAAATACTTTTATTTACATAATAGAATCGCTCTTGTTACCCGTGAGCTAGTTAAAACGACTATATCACGAATTAATATGTATATCTATAATAATTTTCACAATGAAGCTAGCGAAAATAGTTTATTTGCCGCTGCGTAGAACGCTTGTAGCCTTCAAATTAATCTGTCTTACTCGTTCGCGGGAAACGCCTAAATCATCACCGATTGATTGCAGCGATTCGCCGTTACTAATTCTATGGACTACGCTTGTTTGTCGTTCGTTTAAACGATCCCAAGGAAGATTTTCGATTAGTACTGCAGCATCTAAACGATCATCGCTATCACTGTAATCATCGGAGTGCCTATCAATCACTACGCTACTAAGGCTTACTAATTCATCATCGCTATTATCGTTATCAACATCAAGTCTATGAGCTATGATCTCTTCATCTGAAGGGCGTTCTTCTTGTAACTGTACTGTATTTGAACTTCTCCACACACTTCTTGCCATAGTACTGTTTGACAATCTAGTTGATGTACCAGAACTAGTTGCGGCATCAAGATAATCTTCTTCAGTTAATCCATCCCAGTTAGAATCGTTAGTCTCGTGAAGTATCTTAAGTATATTGTGAGTTTTAGCGCCAAATCCATACACAACATTTGGCATACCATTTACATTGGCCTTTTTAGCAGCGTGCGAATAGGCGCGACCAACCATGAAAGTCGACATAGAAGTATCATTTACGGCGAACCTACTTGCAATCTTGCCAATGTTAGAATAGGCATAAAAATCATTTATTCCATCGCTAGGCTCATAGAGAAATTCTTTGTTTGGGTCGTGTTTAAGAGCTTTTCCTACACCGCTCTCAATAAGGCCATGAACACTACCCAAGAGAGCTCTGGTAGACTCTCCTGCGAGTCCAGACGCCTCATACTCTTTAGGAACTTCAGAGATAATATTGATCTTATCGTCAGCCGATAGCTGATTAAAGTAGATTTCGCGCCTACTCATGCTAGCTAATGTTTCGGGATCAATATTAGACATATAAAGCTATTATAGCACTTATCTGTGATATTACAAAACTGACCGTATATGTCTACTTGTTTCGTCGTATCTTTGGCAGATACTTGAGTCTTCGCGCACCTGTTGCAGCTAGTGCTGGTTCGCTAGAATCATAGAAGAAGTCAGGTTCCGTATACTGATCGTAAGTCACCATAAGTGCTCGTGACTCAATCTGTCTCAAAGTTTCAAGAGCTACTGACACCAAGATAAGAATACTTGTACCGCCAATTGTGATGTTTGTCTTTAAAAAGATCTGAGCAATGATTGGTAGTAGAGCTAACAATCCTAGCGCTAATGCACCGAAGAAAGTTAGACGATTGACTAACTTACTCAGGTACTTCTCGGTATTCTGGCCTGATCTTACATCGGCGATAAAACCGCCTTGTTTCTGCAAGTTCTCTGCAATCTCTTTGGCATTAAATGCTATGCCAGTATAGAAGAAGGTGAAGATTACTACCAAAGTGAAATAAACTATTGGATAAAGATAGGGCTGCCAACCTCCGGCCTGGAAAGACTGGACGCTTGGGTTCTGAAACAAACTAACTAACTTTTTGCCTAACTCTTGATACTTGGGGTTAGACATGCCAGTCATCAGTTGGCCGGCAAACTGAGGAACGCTTAAGAAAGCTACGGCAAAAATAATTGGTATAACTCCAGCAGTGATTAATTTAACTGGTAATATTGTAGTTACGCCGCCATAGCTTCTGTTGCCTTGTACACGCTTAGCATAATTGATTGTAATCTTTCGAGCTGCTTCGCTCAATTTGACTATAAATACTGTAACGGCGACAACTATACCAATAATCATCAGGCTATAGAGAGTCTCTTTCTTACTAACAGGAAGCTTATAGCCAAACAATACCCACTGATTAGTTTTGGTATAAATAGCTGAAAATAACGTTGAGGCTGTTTTTGGCAGACTACTAACAATACCTACTGTAATAACAAGAGATATGCCATTACCGATACTCTGCTCTGTAATAAGTTCACCCAACCACATCAATATAAGTGATCCACCTGTAAGTGCAGCAACCATCAAAACCCATTGCATCGGTGTAGTGTTGGCGGTGATGTCGCCCATGCCTCCGTAGCTAGATGCGGACTGCCTAACGAGATAAATAGCTCCAATTGACTGAATCATAGCTAGAGGTAGAGTAAGAAGTCTTGTGTACTGGTTTATCTTCTTGCGACCGTACTCACCCTCTTTATTTAGGGCTTCGAGCTTAGGTATTGCTCTAGTCAAAAGCTGTAAGATGATGGACGCGTTAATGTATGGCCCCATACCAACTAACATGATAGAAAAGTTAGCGAGCGCTCCGCCTGACAATACGTTAATAAAACTAAGCAACTGAGGTGCTTGCTTAGATGTAAAGACGTTTTCAAGAACTTGCTTTAGTGTCTTTGGGTCGCTCAACGGAACTGGAATATGTGCAAATATACGGAATACCAAAAGCATGCCAAGCACTGCTAAAATGCGGCTTCGCATATCTTTGTTTTTAAGTGACTGCCAAATTGTTTTCCAGCTCATTAAATACTTCCCTCTGAACTCTATACCCGATTTACTAGGTGCTATTATGACACATAAGGAACGGTGAATATACTGTAATTAGAACATCAGTACGGGACTGATGTTATGAACGTACTTTTGCGTCTTTGTCTGTAGCAGGACGAGCTACTTGACTAACCTGCAGGAAGTTACCGCCAGCTTTTTGAATAGCAGCCATAGCTCCAGCACTTGCACCTTGCAAACTTACTGTATGCTTTTTAGTAACATCACCTTTTAGAATCAATTTAACTCGTGTGTTAGGATTAGCAACTAGTCCAGCATCTGCCAATACTTGGTTGTCGATTACTGTTGGGAGATCGTCTAATTGACCAGTATAGATGTTATCTGCAGCTGTTCTGTGGGATGTAAAACCACGCAACTTAGGAAGTCTCTTTGCAAGTGGATTTTGACCACCTTCAAAGCCTAGCTTTCTAGTGCTACCAGCTCGAGAGTTTTGACCTTTAGTACCACGACCGGCAGTTTTACCTTGACCGGCTGCAATACCACGACCAACTCGTTTTGGATTCTTATGTGCTGTTAGATTAAGATCGTTATATTTCATGATTATTTCTCTGCCTTTTTGGCTTTAACAACTGGTTTAGCTGGTGCCTTCTCTACAGTTTCAGTCTTCTCAACTTTTGCTGTTTTCTTAGAAGTAACCCAGTTCTTTGCAGGTACTAGAGTGCTTAAAGCTTCGATAGTTGCATAAGCGGTGTTAGTCTTGTTGCTTGATCCAATTGACTTAGACAAAGCGTTACTTACACCAGCAACTTCTAGGATTGTTCGCACAACACCACCAGCGATTAGACCTGTACCAGGACTTGCTGGTTTAATAAGAATGTTTGCTCCACCAACTTTTGATTGAACTTCGTGAGGAAGCGTACCTTTGTAAAGAGACAAAGTGATGAGAGTTTTCTTGGCTTTTTCAGTAGCCTTAGTGATAGCTGCTGTTACGTCTGCACCCTTAGCTGAACCGATTCCAACTTTGTTTTTGTGGTCGCCAATTACGACTAATGCACGGAAACGGAATCGTCGTCCGCCCTTTACAACGCGAGCAACACGATCAACGTGAACTACTCTTTCGTCGAATTGTTTTTCTTCAGCTGCATTTTCGGTCATTCTGCGTGGATCTGTAGTAGCCATTTAAAACTCCAATCCTGATTTACGGGCTGCATCTGCTAACATTTGAACTCGTCCGTGATATAAGCGACCGTTACGGTCGAAAGATACGGCGGTTACCTTAGCGGCGATTGCTTTTTTAGCGATCTCTGCGCCAACCCAGGCTGCTTTGTCAGTCATTGTACCTGTAGCGGCCTTGTTGCCAACCGTAGTTACGTAGGCAAGAGTAGTATGTTTGCTGTCATCAATAACTTGCGCTGAAACATGTCGATTACTAATGCTAATACTTAGACGTGGACGAACTGATGTACCGATTACGACAGAACGGACACGCTTTTTGCGCATTTTACTTGTGTGTAGGACTCTAGCTAAACGATTCATTATTTTTCCTTCCCGCTCTTACCGCTCTTACGGATGATTCTTTCGTCGGCATATTTGATACCCTTGCCCTTATAAGGCTCTGGCTTCTTAAGTGCTCTGATTTCAGCAGCAACTTGTCCAACTTGTTGACGACTAATTCCTGAAATAACAATAGTGTTTTGTTCGATAGCTGCATTAACGCCTGGAATCATTTTGTAGATTACATCGTGTGAAAATCCTAAGTTGAACTTAAGATCAGTACCTTGAGCTGCAACACGGTAACCTACACCGTTAATTTCAAGCTTCTTGCTAAAACCTTCTGTTACGCCAGTAACCATGTTCTGTACTAGAGCACGCATTAAACCGTGCTTAGAGCGAATCTTTGGCTCGTCATTAGCTCGAGTTACGATGATTGTATCGCCTTCTTGAGTTACTGTAATATCGGGCATCGTGAACTGTTCTAGTGTACCTTTTGAGCCACTAACAGTAATCATGTCTGGCGTAAATGTAACGCTGACACCGGTTGGAACTTTGATTGGTGATCTTCCTACTCTGCTCATATTAGTAAACCGTACACAATAACTCTCCGCCCACGCCTTGGGCCTTAGCTTCTTTTCCTGTCAATAAACCTTTAGATGTAGATACGATAACGATACCACGACCGTGCTTAATGGTTGGAATATCGTTGGAATTAGCGTAAACACGTCGTCCAGGAGTACTTACTCTCTTAAGTTCAGTAATCTTAGCGTTAGTGTCTGCAGTGCTAACATTTACAATTAGCGTCTTACCTACTTCGGCACTTACTACTTCGACTTTATCAATAAAACCATTCTTTAGAAGAAGTTGAGCAATTGCTTCCTTCAACTTAGAGTGAGGCATTGAAACCTGATGCTTTCGTACTGCAATTGCGTTACGAATTCTTGTGAGCATATCTGCTACTGGATCTGTTGAAATGATAGCCATAATTATTACCAACTCGCTTTCGTTACACCAGGGATTTCACCCTTGCTGGCGTGTTCTCGGAATGATAGACGTGATAAACCAAATGTGCGCATGTATCCGCGCGGTCGGCCACTTTCACTGCATCGGTTCTTGCGTCGAGTAGGTGAAGAGTTACGTGGCAACTTATGTAAGCCTTCTAAATCACCGAGTTCTTTAAGTTCAGCTCGTTTAGCGGCATATTGTTCGATCATTCTAATTCGCTTCAAATCTCGTGCGATTATAGATTTCTTAGCCATTACTTTTTCTCCTTTTCGAACGGCATACCGAATTTAGTTAGTAGCGCCTTGGAATTATCTGGCGTAGTGTTATCAATCACCATAACAATCTGCAAACCGTGTAGGGTTGTTGTTTCTTCAAATGTAAGCTCTGGAAATACTGACTGATCAGGAAGTCCAAGACTGTAATTGCCTTTAGCGTCAAAAGCTTTTGCTTTAACACCATGGAAGTCACGTACGCGAGGCAATACAATTGTGATTAAACGATCTAAGAATTCGTACATTCTATCGTCTCTCAAGGTAACCTTAAGACCGATCTTAGTGCCTTCTCTTAGCTTAAATCCAGCGATTGACTGCTTAGCTGTTGTTTGAACAGGTTGCTGACCGGTGATCTTACAGATAGTGTTAGTCGAAACTTCCATCATCTTCTTATCGCCCTGAGCTCGTCCAAGACCAATGTTGATAACAATCTTGTGCAACTTTGGTACCTGGTGAGGATTTGTTAGCTTAAGTTCTTTTTTAAGTTCTGCTGCATACTTAGTATTGTAGAGATCTTTGAGTCTTGCTGTAGTTGGAGTGGTTTTAGTAGCCATTATTTGATCTCCTTTCCAGTGCCGACGAATACTCGTACTTTTTTGCCTTCTTTGTCAACAACATATCCAATTCTTGCGGCCTTTTTGGTAGCAGGATCAACGATAGCAACCTTAGACACCCAAATAGGCTTGGTGATTTCGAGAATTGCACCTTGTGGATGTTGCTTATTAGGCTTCTGGTGTTTCTTAATGATGTTTACGCCTTCAACAGTCACTTTGTTAAGTGATGGATGAGTTGCAACAACTTTACCAGTCTTGCCTTTGTATTTGCCTGCCAAAACGATAACATTATCGTTTTTCTGTAAGCGGATCTTATAAATTGTAGCCTTAGCTGAATTCGTACTCATTATAGTACCTCCGGTGCGAGTGAAATTATCTTAGCGTAGCCCATATCTCGTAGTTCACGAGGAACAGGTCCAAAAATACGAGTACCTTTTGGCAACTTAGCGTCGTCAATGATAACAGCTGCGTTATCGTCAAAACGAATTGTTGAACCGTCTTTGCGCTTGATGACGCTGCGAGTGCGTACAATAACTGCCTTAACGACAGACTTACGCTTAACGCCACCAGCTGGATTCGCCTGCTTAACTGTAGCAACGATAACGTCACCAACGCGAGCGTAACGGCGACGGGTACCACCAAGTACACGAATGCACAAGATTTCTTTGGCACCGCTGTTATCTGTAACTAGTAATCTGGTTTCTTGTTGAATCATTTTGCGACCTTCTTAGTTGCTGGTTTCTTGACTTCAGCTACGACTTCTTCAACTTCTACTTTTTCTCTTGCTAGTGGATGTTCGTTAGAACCAACTTGCTCAGATTTAATGATAGAATCAATAGTTTTGTCGGCTGATATTGCAGCGTGCTTGATAATACTGGTTAGTACGTGTCGTTTGCGCGCGCTTAATGGACGAGTTTCGGTAAGTAATACAGTGTCGCCAACTTTAGCCTCATTCTTTTCGTCATGAGCCATAAATCGCTTGCTAGACTTGTACTGCTTCTTGTAGATCGGGTGAGTCTTTTTAGTATCAACTGTTACTACAATAGTTTTATCAGTTGCGTTTGAAGATACAATTCCGGTTAGTGTTTTAGACATTATGCGGTCTCCTTTGTAAGTTGCTCGCTTAGAACAGTTAGCATTCTAGCTAGGTCTTTACGCTTGTTGCGTAGTAAACGACTGTTCTGAACTTCGCCCATGTGTAATCGACGTCGTAAATCAGCGATTTCTTCACGTAATTTAGTGCTCTCGCTAGCGAGTTGCACGGTATCAAATTTTCGGATTTCTACAACTTTCATATCTATGCCTCTTCCTTAATCAGGAATTTGGTTTTAACAGGTAGCTTATGTCCAGCTAAACGCATTGCTTCACGCGCTACTTCGACACTAACACCCTGCATTTCGAACATAATTGTTCCGGCCTTAACTTTTGCGACGAAGAACTCTGGATTACCTTTACCGCTACCCATTTTAACGTCTTGTGGCTTGCGGGTTACTGGAGTGTGTGGGAAGATTCTGATCCAGATTTTACCACCTCGTTTTACGTATCTAGTCATTGCTTGTCGAGCAGCTTCGATTTGTCTAGATGTGATTCGCTCTGATTCTTGTGACTGTAGTGCGTAGTCTCCAAATGCGATTTCGTTGCCGGATGTAGCTGCACCGGTAATTCGTCCTTTACGGACTTTTCGATATTTAGTTCTCTTTGGGATCAACATTATGCGTCTCCCTTATAGATCCATACCTTAACACCAATGATTCCAGATTGTGTTTGTGCACCTACTTGTGCGTAATCGATATCTGCACGGATTGTATGTAGTGGTACGCTACCAGCAACTTCTTTTTCGGTACGTGACATTTCCGCACCGTTTAGGCGGCCAGCTACTTGGATGCGAACACCCTTAGCACCTGCACGCATAGTTGAAGCTGCAGACATTTTAACTGCTCGGCGGAATGATATACGACGTTCTAGTTGGTGAGCAATACTCTCCGCTACTAGTTTTGCATGCATTTCAGGCTTTTTGATTTCTTCAATGTTTACACGAGTCTGTACGCCATAAATCTTTTCGATTTCAGCCTTAAGTTCTTGTGCGCCCGTACCACCTCGGCCGATAACAACACCTGCTTTTGCAGTAGTGATAGTAACGGTTACGATGTTAGGCGATCGTTCGATATCAACCTTATTGATAGCAGCCCTAGAACCAAGCTTCTTGTCTATAAGTCGACGAACAGCAAGGTCCATCTGTAGGTAATTTGCGTAGTCGCGCTTGTTAGCGAACCATTTGCTGCGCCAGTCTTTGTTGACCTGTAAACGCATACTGATTGGATTAACTTTTTGACCCATTACTTGGCCTCCTTAGTAGCTGGTTTAGCAGTGGCTGTTGTGACAGGCTTCTTGGCTGCGCGCATTTCGCCGTCAACGATTACTCGTATATGGCAAGAACGACGCTGGAACGGATTAGCACGACCGCGTGCGGCAGGACGGAATCTCTTTAGAGATGCTCCTGGAGTTACAGAGATTTCAATAATCTTCAAAGTATCTGGCTTGTAGTTGTGGTTATAGTCAGCATTTGCTTTCGCGCTTTCTATAACTTTGATAACTGGGCCAGCTGAACGGCGTGGAACGTGTGACAAGATGACTAGTGCATCGGCAACTGTACGGCCTCGAACTAGACCGGCAACAACGCCGACTTTTCGTGGACTCATACGAACATCATTAGCAAGTGCTTTTACTGGCATAATAGTTTAACCTTTCGCCATCTTTCCGCCGTGACTGCGGAATTTACGTGTTGGAGAAAATTCACCAAGCTTGTGGCCAACCATGTTTTCAGTAATAAATACTGGTACATGAACTTTACCATTATGTACAGCTACGGTGCGTCCTACGAATTCTGGTGAAATAGTTGAAGCTCTTGCCCAAGTTTTGATGATAGTACGGTCGTCCTTAGACAACGCTTCTACCTTCTTGGCTAGCTTAGGGTCGATAAATGGTCCTTTTTTAAGTGATCGGCTCATACTTATTTCCTCTTAGCCGAATGTCGGCTCTTTACGATGTACTTAGTAGTGCTCTTACGGGTACGAGTCTTGAAGCCCAAAGTCTTCTGACCCCATGGTGTCTTAGGTGCTGAACCGTGGTTCTTACCACCACCAACACCGTGACGACCACCATCACCACCACCGTGCGGGTGATCTTTGGCGTTCATAACAACACCACGGACAGACGGACGAATACCGCGGTGACGGCTGCGTCCTGCCTTACCATACTTGATGTTCTGATGTTGTTCGTTTCCAACTGCACCAATACTTGCAGTACACTCTTGTAGGACTTTGCGAACTTCGCCGCTAGGTAGTCTTAGTTGTGCGTAGGTGCCTTCTTTAGCTAGTAGTTGTACGCTAGCGCCTGCGCTACGAGCAAGCTGTGCGCCCTTACCAGGTGTTAGTTCGATAGCATAGATGACGCTACCTACTGGGATACTGCTTAGTGGTAAACGGTTACCGTTTTCAATTGGAACTTCACGTCCTGAATGAATTGTTTGACCAACCTTCATGCTTTTTGCAGCGATAATATAATGATAAGTACCATTCTGGTCCTTGATACGTGCAATACGAGCACTTCGGTTAGGATCGTACTCAATATGCTCAACAGTAGCTACTAGGTCGCTAGCTAGCGCAAAGTTAACTAGTCGATAGAAACTCTTAGCACCACCACCCTTATGTCGAGTAGTAATACGACCCTGGTTGTTGCGCCCGCTTCCACGCTTTTGTGCTACTAGCAATGATCGTAGAGGCTTCTTGGTAGTAATCTCACTCATATCCTGAGTGGTCATTCCACGCTGACCAGGAGTAGTAGGCTTGTATAATCTAATAGCCATTATTTTGTCTCCTTAGCGGTAATCTTTTTTGCCTTCTTAGCAATTTTCTCTTGAACTTTTTCAGCTTTAACTGCAGCTTCTTCTTCGGCTGCGAAAATAGGAATTGATTCACCTTTGACTAGAGTGACATAAGCCTTCTTGATGTCATTGCGATTACCAATAACGAATTTACCACGTTTGTTCATGTATGTGCGCTTTGCCTTACCAGCAACGTTTGTGATATTGACAGATACAACGCCTACTTTAAACTGCTTAGCAACTGCTTCAGCAACAGTATGCTTGTTGGCGTCATTTGGAACCTGGAATACATAAGTATTGGATGTGTGAGTTAGGCCATAAGCTTTTTCGCTTAGTCTTGGCTTTAGTACGATAAGTTGGCTCATTATGCGTCCCCTTTAACTGTTGCAGTTTTAGCGTCTTCAGCTTTAGGAGCTTTAGTCAACCAAACGCTTACTAATTTAAGGGCTTCAGCGGTAACGATAATATGATCTGCATTAAGAACATCAAATACGTTCAAATAATTAGCTTGAGTAACTTTGATCTTTTTAAGGTTACGAGTTACTCGTACGATTGCGTCGTCTTTGTTGTCAACTACTAGTAGAGTTGAGCCTGTAACACCAACTTTAGTCAAAAGTTCAGCCATCTGCTTCGTCTTTACAACTTTAGTATCAATAGCTTCTAATACGATAATTTTGTTTGCTTCAGCTGCCAATGAAAGAGCTTGGCGAACTGCTTGTCTCTTTGAACCAGTAGTAAGATTATGCTTGTAGTTCTCGTTACCAGTTGGCCCAAAAGTAATACCACCACCGCGCCACAATGGACTACGGATAGAACCAACACGGGCACGGCCTGTACCTTTTTGTGCCCAAGGCTTGATACCACCACCGCGAACTTCACCACGCTTAAGTGTTTTAGCGTTAGCGATACGTCGGTTTGAAAGGTGAGCAAGATAAGCCTGCTTTAGTAATTCGTGATTAGTAACATCAATAGCGAAGATGTTTTTGTCTAGCTTAGCTGTTGTAGTAGCTTTTGTACCAGTCTTAGTAAATGTAGTTACGCTCATGACTTGGCTCCTTTAATGATAACAATACCCTTGCGTGGACCAGGAACGGCACCAGTTACACCAATAACACCAAGTTCGATGTCAACTAGAGCAACTTTAAGGTTTCGTACTGTAACAGTCTCGTGACCCATCTGTCCTGCCATTCGCTTACCTTTGAAAATACGCTGAGGATACATAGAACCAATTGAACCAGGACGACGATATGAGCGGCCACCGTGAGTTTTGCGGCCACGTTTGAAGTTATGACGCTTGATTGTACCAGCCCAGCCCTTACCTTTGCTTGTTCCAGTTACTTGTACGATGTCACCAACAGAAAAAACCTCTGGTGTAAGGCTTGTGCCAACCATGAGGTCTTCAGTGATTTCATCTACTCTAAATTCGCGTACAACTTTAGGGGTGCTCTTTGAGGCTTTAAAGTGACCGAGAAGTGACTTTGTCTGCTTCTTCTTATTTTCTGTGCCTAATTGTACGGCGCTGTAGCCGTCGTTATCGACAGTCTTGATCTGAGTAATAATGTTGTTGTCAGCAGAAAGCAAGGTGACAGCCTGCATTACACCATCTTCTGTGATAGTGCTTGTCATTCCAACTTTTCGTGTAATAAATGCTTTCATTTTGTTCGTTCCTATCTTAGTGCACAAAAATACTTGGCTGGAAGCAGTATCAATTATTTCGACTTACTAGCTCGCCAAGTTCCGTACATTTCTTTGAGATACCGATAAAGAGTAACAGAAAACCCCCCTATCTGTCAATATGTTGTTTTTTTCACACATTCTATCAAACGATTAAGTTTATTCCCATAGGTATCCAAAAACCTATGAATGCAGCCATGAGCAGTACGGCATACTCAATTTTTCTATCAATTATGAAGTGATCGTAAGTCGTAAAGATTAAACCTATGATAAATCCTATTGGTACGGGCAGTACGCTAACTCCATTTGTTACTCGCAACCATTGGGAGCCTATTATTATAAACAAAACTAACTTAAGCATATATGTACCCTCTGATTCAACAGGAGCTGTTTTTTTTCTTGTAGACTTTTTAGGCATATTTGGGTACTTAGATGGTTAAGTTATGCTTGATTTGAGCCATCAATAGAAGAACGAGTAATGACATACTGTTACTGTCTTTAGCCATATCGGTTGCATTGACAATGTCCTTTGGTACTTGTGTGTCTAGGTGAACAGTTGTCGAATTCATTTCTGAACTGAACTTATTTGCTGACTTAGTAGATTTAAGCTCTAATCTGTAGAAATTTCCTTTCACTAAATAAACATTTATTTCATCGGCGCTTAGACCGTTAAGGCTTACTGTTTCATTGTAGGATGAAGGTATAGAGCAAGAATTGACGATGATAGACTCTGCTTTATTATTTTGCACTATCCTGTCTTTGATTATTGATGTTGACATATTCTTGTCCATTGTTTTAGTGTACATAATTGAATCTACGCCATCCACCGTGCTCTTGCCCTTATCTAAGAATTCGGAGCTAAAGGTATTAACGTACTTGTTTAGGTCAGATGTTTTGTCGGCAGAGCTTTTCATATAGTTCGATAATGAATTAACACAGCTGCTTATAACTGCAGGAGAAATCCCTGAAGGAATATTGGTCGTAGACAATATAGCCGGATCTAGTTTTACCCATTTATTCTTAAATAAATCTGATGCCTGCCCTCCACTTAAAGGTGCAGTAAAATTTAAATATGATATGAGATCATTTGGATTATCGCTTTTCATATAAATAGTTTTCTCGGCCCCTCTAACCAAGAACGATGTAGAAGCCTTTATATTAAGAGGTTTCTCTGCGGGAGTGAATTTAAGCTTACCATCAGTTCCAGTAACAAAAGTGCCATTAAGATTTGGCGTAAAACGATCAATATCGATTCTGTAGTTACCGTTACCGTCAGATGTAGACTTTCCGTTAATTGTGCTAGTGCCCCTTGCAGAATCATTAATTGAGCTTGAAAAAACAAAGCTTTTGGCTCCCTTATCGGCGACAATACTGCTGGTCGCCTGTTTAACTGCTTTAGTAGGATCAGTTTTTCCAAAAACAAGAAACATGCTAGCTGTTGCAAGTAACGCTACAAGTATCAAAATAAATGCGATAGTGGTCTTCTTACTCTTCATATTAATACCCATTTTATTCTTTGGCGCTTTACTTTTCATGACTGGCTGATTGGGTAGTATATCGTTAAAATTAGATGATGGTCTGCTCATAGGAGCACCTTCTGGGATTTTAGGAACAGAGCTGGTGCCTGTATCTGAGACATTATTGTTGATTGATTGAGTAGTAATAGGTGAAGTATTGATACCTGTGTTTTCTACATTCACGCTTGTTGTTGGTTGGTCTGTATCCTGGCTCATTTGTTCTTTCTAGTATTGTATATGATCCT